>Ga0310811_10000263_pt1 | contig 74331 bp, 73 predicted proteins | sample YCmetagenome_FD_207642 | JGI IMG/M metagenome (GOLD analysis project Ga0310811, IMG submission 207642) | Soil microbial communities from experimental microcosm in Duke University, North Carolina, United States - YC | ecosystem: Engineered > Artificial ecosystem > Soil microcosm > Unclassified ... | reverse complement strand
TGGAAAAACTGGAGACTTTCATCTATGAGGGCCGCGGCTCGGAGGCGCTTCTTCCGGTCGAGACCGCGCTGGACGACATCCCGGCGTTGGCCGTGACCACCGAAGACGCCTTCAGGCTCAAGCAGGGCCGCTCGATCGTCCTGCTGCCTCGACAGGTCGAACAGTTGCGGCCGCTTCTCTCCCCTCGAACCATCGGCGGGCAAGACGCATCGCGAACCGTTCTGGCCCTGTCTGGCGGACAGGCGGCGGCGCTCTGTGAACTGCGGGCCGGGCGATTGAGCCCGACACGCATCTTCAATCTCGATTCTGGAGAACCCGATGTCGATTACGGCCGAACGCAAGGCTGATCTCATCAAGACCCACGCCCGCACCGAGGGCGATACCGGGTCTGCCGAAGTGCAGGTCGCGATCCTGTCTGAACGGATCGCCAACCTGACCGAACACTTCAAGACGCACAAGAAGGACAACCACTCGCGCCGGGGCCTGCTGAAGCTGGTCTCGCAACGCCGGCGACTCCTGGACCACCTCAAGGTTTCCGACACGGGCCGCTACCAGGCCCTGATCGAAACCCTGGGCCTGCGCCGCTAAGCGCAAGACTTCCGACGGGCCGGAGCGATCCGGCCCGTTCGACTATCGGAATGACCCGTCGACGTCCTTCAGCAGGCTGGGGATGGAGTCGGGGATCGGGGATCTGATCCCCCGATCGAAACTATCCGCCGAGGGCTCACATCGAAGTCCTCATTCAGCCTGTCGTTGGAGAGGATTTCGGACCGCCGAGCTCAATTGGCCCCGCCCCTGTCCGCCCCCGCCGGGAATACGCCCGCGGGATGAGAGAAAAGAAAATGTTCGACATCAAACGCAAGAGCATCGACTGGGCCGGCCGCAAGCTGACCCTGGAAACCGGTCGTATCGCCCGCCAGGCCGACGCCTCCGTCCTCGCCACCTACGGCGAGACCACCGTCCTGGCCACCGTGGTGGCCGCCAAGTCGCCCAAGGCCGGGGTGGACTTCTTCCCCCTGACCGTGAACTACCAGGAGAAGACCTTCGCCGCCGGCAAGATTCCCGGCGGCTACTTCAAGCGCGAGGGCCGGCCCTCGGAAAAGGAGACCCTGGTCTCCCGCCTGATCGACCGTCCGATCCGCCCCCTGTTCGTCAAGGGCTTCAAGAACGAGACCCAGGTGGTGGTGACGGTCCTGTCGCACGACCTGGAGAACGACCCGGACATCCTGGCGATGGTCGCCGCCTCCGCCGCCCTCACCCTGTCGGGCGTGCCCTTCATGGGCCCGATCGGCGCGGCGCGCGTGGGCTACATCGACGGCGAATATGTGCTGAACCCCTCGGTCGACCAGCTCAACGAGGACAATCGCATGGACCTCGTCGTGGCCGGCACCGCCGACGCCGTGATGATGGTCGAGTCCGAGATCAAGGAACTGTCCGAAGAGATCGTGCTGGGCGGCGTGCTGTTCGCCCAGGCCGGCTTCAAGCCGGTGATCGACGCCATCATCGAGCTGGCCGAACACGCGGCCAAGGAGCCTTGGAACTTCGAGGCCGAGGACATCGAGCCGCTGAAGGACAAGATCAAGGCCCTGGTCGGCGCCGACCTGCGCGCCGCCTACGCCATCCAGGCCAAGGGCGAACGCCACGAAGGCGTGTCGGCCGCCAAGGCCAAGGCCGGCGAGGCCCTGCTCAAGTCCGAGGCCAACCCGGACGGCTATGACTCGATCAAGTTCGGCTCGGCCTTCAAGGAATGCGAGGCCGACATCGTCCGCCGCAACATCCTGGAGACCGGCAAGCGCATCGACGGCCGTTCGGTCGACGTGGTGCGTCCGATCGTGTCGGAAGTGGGCGTGCTGCCGCGCACCCACGGGTCGGCCCTGTTCACCCGCGGCGAGACCCAGGCCCTGGTCGTGGCCACCCTCGGCACCGGCGACGACGAGCAGTGGATCGACGCCCTGGAAGGCACCTACAAGGAAAGCTTCCTGCTGCATTACAACTTCCCGCCCTACTCGGTGGGCGAGACGGGCCGCATGGGCTCGCCGGGCCGCCGCGAAATCGGCCACGGCAAGCTGGCCTGGCGGGCGATCCGCCCGATGCTGCCGCCGAAGACCGAGTTCCCCTACACCATCCGCCTGGTGTCCGAGATCACCGAGTCCAACGGCTCCTCGTCGATGGCCACGGTGTGCGGCTCCTCGCTGGCGCTGATGGACGCGGGCGTTCCCCTGAAGAAGCCGGTGTCCGGCATCGCCATGGGCCTGATCCTGGAGAAGGACGGCTTCGCGGTCCTGTCCGACATCCTGGGCGACGAGGACCACCTCGGCGACATGGACTTCAAGGTGGCCGGCACCGAAGACGGCATCACCAGCCTGCAGATGGACATCAAGATCGCCGGCATCACCGAGGAGATCTTCACCAAGGCCCTCAACCAGGCCAAGGGCGGACGGATGCACATCCTCGGCGAGATGGCCAAGGCGCTCACCGGCGCCCGGACCGAGATCGGCGAATACGCGCCGAAGATCGAGACCATGAGCATCCCCACCGACAAGATCCGCGAAGTGATCGGTTCGGGCGGCAAGGTGATCCGCGAAATCGTCGAGAAGACCGGCGCCAAGGTCGACATTTCCGACGACGGCACGGTCAAGGTCTCGGCCTCGGACGGCGCCAAGATCAAGGCCGCCGTGGACTGGATCAAGTCGATCGCGTCCGAGCCGGAAATCGGCACCATCTACGACGGCAAGGTCGTGAAGGTGGTGGACTTCGGCGCCTTCGTGAACTTCTTCGGCGCCAAGGACGGCCTGGTGCACATCAGCCAGATCTCCAAGGAGAAGGTCGGCAAGGTGTCCGACGTCCTCTCGGAAGGCCAGATGGTCAAGGTGAAGCTCCTGGGCTTCGACGACCGCGGCAAGACCAAGCTGTCGATGAAGGTCGTGGACCAGGAGACCGGCGAAGACCTGACCAAGAAGGACGAGAAGGCCGAGGAGCCGGCGGAGTAGGCCGGAGCATCAGCCTGGAGCTTGCAGAGGGGGCGGATCGGCGACGGTCCGCCCCTTTTTCGTGCGCCGCCCGATCTGGGCGCGGATCGTCGCCGAGCGGCTCGACGGCCCGCCGGAAGGCTCCTATGAGGCGAGCATGCTCAAGCCCGTCCTCTTCGCTGCCGCCCTTGTCCTCCTCGCTGACGCCGCCCTGGCCGCGCCGCAGGTCGGCGGGATCGACGCCCAGCGCCTGTCGCAGCACGTCAAGGTGCTGGCCGGCGATGACTTCGAGGGCCGTGGCCCCGCCACCGAAGGCGAGACCAAGACCCTGGCCTATCTGATCGCGCAGTTCCGAACCGTGGGCCTGCAGCCTGCCGGCGACCTGCAGAAGGACGGCAAGCGCGCCTGGACCCAGGCGGCGCCGCTGGCGCGGTTCGAGATCTCGGGCCCCGTGCAGGCTAGCTTCGGGGTGGAGGGCAGGGCCGAGCCCGTGACCCAGGGCCAGGAGGTGGCCATTCGCGCGCCCCAGACCAACGTCGACCGGGTCGACGTCAAGGACGCCCCGATCGTGTTCGCCGGCTACGGCGTCGCCGCGCCGGAGCGCAACTGGGACGACTTCAAGGGTGTGGACGTCAAGGGCAAGATGCTGATGGTCCTGGTCAACGACCCGGACTTCGAGACCGGGGTCGGCGACTTCGGCGGCAAGGCCATGACCTACTACGGCCGCTGGACCTACAAGTACGAGGAGGCCGCCCGCCGCGGGGCGCTGGGCGTGTTCGTGGTGCACGAGACCGCGCCGGCCGCCTATGGCTGGGCGACCGTGCGGAATTCCGACGTCGACGCCCTGTTCGACATCGTCCGCGCCAAGCCCTCGGACAGTCATCCCCTGGTCGAGGCCTGGATCCAGCGCGACGAAGCCGCGGCCCTGCTGAAGGCCGCCGGCCAGGACTTCGAAGCCCTGAAGACAGCGGCCCAGACCCGCGCCTTCCGGCCCGTGGAGCTGAAGGGCGTGACCTTCTCGACCGCCTTCAAGGTCGACCACGCGGTGATCACCTCCCACAACGTGGCCGCGCGGAGGCCGGGGACGCGCCATCCAGACGAGACGGTGATCTACAGCGCCCACTGGGACCATCTGGGCGTCGGCCAGCCCGACGCCACGGGCGACCGCATCTACCACGGGGCGGTCGACAACGCCCTCGGCACGGCCTCGCTGCTGGAGCTGGCCCGCGCCTTCGCCAAGGCCCCGCCCACCGACCGCTCGGTGCTGTTCCTGTCGGTCACCGCCGAGGAGAAGAACCTGCTCGGCTCGGAATACTACGCCACCCACCCGCTCTATCCGCTCGGCAAGACGGTCGCCGCCATCAACATGGACGGCGGCTCGACGGTCGGGAAATCGCGCGACATGACCAGCTCCGGGGACGCCCAGAACGACCTGCAGACCCGGCTCGCCGACGCGCTGAAGGCCGAAGGACGCTACTACACCCCCGATCCTCAGCCCGAGGCAGGCCACTTCTACCGCTCCGACCATTTCACCCTGGCCAAGGTGGGGGTGCCGTCGATCTCGGTGGGGCAGGGGCAGGACCTCCTGGTCGGCGGCGTGGCGGCGGGCAAGGCCGCCCGCGACGCCTACACCCGCGACCGCTATCACCAGCCGGCCGACAAATGGTCGGCGTCCTGGGACCTGTCGGGCCAGGTGCAGAACCTGGAGCTGCTCTACCGCATGGGCCGCGACCTGGCGTCCTCGCGCGACTGGCCGGGCTGGCAGGCCTCCAGCGAATTCAAGCCCGCCCGCGACCGGAGCGCCGCGGACCGCCGCTGACGAAGCGCGGCGACGTCTGCATTCAAGGACCTATAAGGCGTCATGACCGACACCTACCTGCACAAGGGCACGCCGGCCTACAGGAACGCCTCGATCGCTCTGTTCGCCTGCGGCTTCGCCACCTTCGCCCTGCTCTATTGCGTGCAGCCGATGCTGCCGGAATTCTCGCAGGCGTTCGGCGTCGACGCGGCGGGGGCGAGCTGGGCGGTGTCGGCGGCGACCATCGGGGTGGCGGTGTCGCTGATCCCCATCGGCATCGCCTCGGACCGCATCGGCCGCAAGGTGCTGATGGCGGCCTCGCAGCTGCTGGTGGTGGGCCTGACCCTGGGCGTGGCCGTGGCTCCCAACTGGCATGTGCTGCTGCTCCTGCGCTTCCTGTCGGGCGTCGCCCTGTCGGGCGTGCCGGCGGTGGCCATGGCCTACCTCGGCGAGGAGATCGAGCCGCAGAGCCTGGGCTCGGTGATGGGCCTCTACATCGGCGGCAACGCCTTCGGCGGCATGGTCGGGCGGCTCCTGACCGGGGCGCTGGCCGACGCGACCCACAGCTGGCGGTGGGCGGTGGGCATCGTGGCGGGCTTGGGCCTTCTGGCCGCCTTGACCTTCATCCGCTTCCTGCCGCCCTCGCGCCGGTTCGAGCCGGCCCCGGCGGGACGCGCGGGCCAGCGCATCGCGACCCTGCTGGCGCTGTTCAAGGAGCCGACCCTGCCGTGGCTGTTCGCCGCCGGCTTCATGCTGATGGGGGCCTTCGTCGCCCTGTTCAACATCACCGGCTACCGCCTGACCTCGCCGCCGTTCAACCTGTCGAACACCCACGTGGGCGCGATCTTCCTGGTCTATCTGGTGGGCGCGCCGGTGTCGGCCTGGTTCGGGCACATGGGCGACAAGTACGGGCGCGGCAAGATGATGGGCGTGGCGGCGGCGGTGATGCTGGCCGGCCTGGCCATGACCCTGCCCGACAGCCTGTGGCTGATCACTCCGGGCCTGGCCCTGGTCACCGGCGGCTTCTTCGGCGCCCACGCCCTGGCCAGCGCCTGGGCGGGATCGCGCGTACCTTCGGCCCGCGGCCAGGCCTCCTCGCTCTACCTGTTCTTCTACTACCTGGGACCGGCCCTGTTCGGCGCCTTGGCCGGCATGCTGTGGAACGGTCCGGGCTGGACCGGCGTGGCGATCGAGATCGGGGCGATGAACCTCGCGCTCCTGCTGATCGTGTTTCTCTCGCCCTTAGGGCGCGCGGAGCGCATGCCCTAAGGGCTGTTGTGTTGGCGCTATCGGCCTAGCGGCCTACTTTAGCGCGGTCACTCCGCCGCGGCGGCGGCAGGGGCGAGACTGGTCGTCGGCCGTCCGATGAACGGACGCTCGACGAAGCGGTAGGAGAGGAGGGCGGCGGCGCAGGCGCCGAGGATCGCCGCGCCCGCCGACAGCCAGGCCGGCCAGCCGCCGGCGCGCGCCGCCAGCACCACCAACCCCAGCACCGCCGGATGCAGCAGGTAGAGCGAATAGGACGCCTGGCCGAGGCCCTCGAGCGGGCCCTGGCGAGCCGGCTGCGGGCCCATCAGGGCGGCGGTCACGGCGGCGAGGGCGGCGAACGGCAGGGTCCAGTAGGTGACGTGCACCTCGGCGACTACCGGGTCGCCGAGGCCGAGGGCGAACAGGGCCGCGAAGGCGAGGCCGCGCGCGCTCCAGGCCAGGGCGCGGGGTGCGGCGGCGAAGGCCGGGGCGTGGCGCACATAGAGGTCGGCCAGGACCGCGCCGATGTACCACTGCCAGAGGGTGGCGAGGATGAACTCCTGCCCGACCTGACGCCAGCCGCCGGGGTCGTGGAAGGCCAGCGAGGCGGCGCCATAGGCCGCCACCGCGACCACCAGCAGGGCCAGGCCCTTGACCGGCGTCGCCGCCCGGTTCGCCAGCAGCAGGTAGGCCAGGTAGAACTGGATCTCGAGGCCGATGGTCCAGAACACCCCGCTGATGCTGGTGAACGAGCCCGGCCACAGGGTGTGCAGGCCCAGGAGGTGCAAGCCGACGTTGAGAAAGCCGTGGCCGCCGTCGAGCAGGCCGATGGGCGAGATCAGGCCGACGGCGATCGAGACGGCGATGGCCACCCAGTAGGGCGGCAGGATGCGCCGGGCGCGGCGGTGCAGGTAGCGGCGGACGTCGAGCCGCGCCGCCGCGTCGCCCGCGAGCGCGCGGGCCATGGGCAGGCGGATGCAGAAGCCGGAGACGACGAAGAACACCGCCACCCCCACCTGGCCGGCCCAGCCGAGCAGGCGCTCGGGCCCCGGGCTATAGCGGGTGACGCCGTAGAACTGGCCGACCGCATGGCACAGCACGACGCCGAGAGCCGCCAGCCCCCGCACGCGCTCGATGTTGGCGATCCGCCTCAATTGCATCGGCGAGGATTACAACGTCCGGCCGGGGTCAGTCGATCTTGAGGCGGACGAAGGCCAGGGTTCCGCGCGGGTCCGAGCCATAGCCGAGCGAGGCCGGCGTGAAGTCGAAGGCCTGCTGCGCCCCGACGCCGAACTTCAGGTGGCGCGCCACCCGCCAGTCGTGGATCGCGCCGAACGACACCTCCGCCACCCGCGCCACCGCGCCCGAGGCGGCCAGCTCGGCGTTGTCGACCGTCTCCGCCCGCGCATAGAGGGTCCACGGGTCGTTCGGCTTGAGCGCCGTCTCGGCGAGGAAACCGCCCAGGGCCTGGCGGGTCACGGAATCCCGCTTGGAGCCATAGGCCAGGGTCGAGGACCACCAGCCGTCCTTGCCCACCGGAACCGTATAGATGCCGCTGACCGACCAGCGGTCCTCGTTGGCCTCGGGCTCCAGCTGCTCGGGGCTCTTCTGGTGCGCCCAGGAGGCCTGCAGCGACCAGTGCTTGTCCGGATTCCAGCTGACGCGCACGGCCTGGCTGTCGAGCCGGGGGCTCTCGATGTCCCAGCGATGCTGGTCCGGCTCGCGCCCCTTGAAGGCCGAGACCTCGAGCTTGAGGTTCTGGTGCACCCAGCCGGCCGTGACCACGCCGTAGGTGATGTGGGTGGAGTCCAGCCAATGGTGGGTGATCGGGGCGGCCACCCCGTCCATGCCCGACAGCCGATGCATGAAGGTCGGCGGGCCGAACGCCGGCTCGCCCGGCAGGCCGGCGTAGACGAAGGCCGAGTCGTGCACGCCGAAGGCGTGGCTGAACGAGGCCGACAGTTCCATGAACAGGTCGTGCGGGTGCTGGCGGTCGACCAGGTGGGTCTTGCCGTCGGCGGTCTCGCCGGTGGCCAGCAGCAGGGGATAGCCGGCGGGGCCCATCGCCGGATCCGGGCTGAGCATGGCCCGCAGCTGCAGGGTGTTGCCCTCTCCGACCGGGCGCTGGGCCATGCCCATCAGCATGCCGGAGGCGAAGCCCTGGCTGGCGCCGCGCGGGCCGGACTGGGTGTCGTAGACTCCGTTCAGCACCCCATGGAGCATCAGCATCCAGCCGCCGGAGTGCTGCATCAGCCCGCCCTCGCGGCTGGCGTCGGCTTGCCAGGCGGTGCCGGAGGCGTCGCGGCTCATGGGATAGGAGCCGAGGCTGCTCTCCATCGACGCCATGTCCATGCCGCCGCTGTCGCTGGCGGCGGGCGTGTGGTCATGACCCGGGGCCGGCGCCTCCTGGGCCAAGGCCGGGGCCGACAGCGCGACAGCCGCCGCCGCGGCGAACAACAGCGACCTCACCGGCGGCGCTCCAACAGCTCGATCAGCTCGCGCGCCTTGGCCCTCTGGTCGTCGGCGTCGCCGCTCGAGATGGCCCCCTCGATGCAGTGATTCAGGTGGCTCTTGAGCATTTCGGACTCGACCTTGGCCAGGGCGGCGCGGGCGGCGTTGAGCTGGGTCAGGACGTCGATGCAGTAGCGCCCGTCCTCGATCATGCGGGTGATGCCGCGCACCTGGCCTTCGATCCGGTTCAGGCGCGCGAGAAGCTGAGCTTTATTGTCGCGATGCATGGCCGGAAGCTATACCCCTGGGGGGTAGTTGCCAAGATACCCTGCTAGGGTATAACCGGCGCCGTCAGGTCGCGTTCAGCGAGCCTGTGGAAACAATGATGCTCGGGCCCTCACGCAGCGGAGCGGTAGGGCAAGCCAAAGTGAGGGCTTGCGGCCGCCCGCCGCGTAGCCTGATGTGCAGCACCCCCTGTGGGAGGAACACGATGAAGACCGTCCAGACCCTCGCTTCGGCCGCCCTGGCCCTGACCTTCGCGCTCGGTTTCGCCGCCGAGGCCTCGGCCCACGCCAAGCTGGTCAAGTCCGATCCGGCCGAGAAGGGCCAACCCACCGACAAGAAGAACCTCGAGCTGACCTTCAGCGAGGCGATCTCCGGCAAGCTGTCGGGCGCCGAGCTCAAGGACGCCAAGGGCGCCAAGGTGGCCACCACCTCCATGGTCGACCAGGACAACAAGGGTCTGATGGTCATGGCCAAGGAGCCGCTGAAGCCCGGCGATTACAAGCTCGCCTGGCACGCCGTGGCCTCGGACGACGGCCACCGCACGACCGGGACCGTGACCTTCAGCGTGAAGTAAGGTCCTGGACCCGACCTTCACCCTGCTGGCGGCGGCGCGGTTCGTCCACTTCGCGGCGATCTGCGTCCTGTTCGGCCTCGTGGCCTTCCCGTTCTACGCCTGGGAACGCGACCATGCGGCCCCGCCCTCCTTCCGCAAGGCGCTGCGCTGGAGCGGAGTGCTGACCCTGGTCAGCGCCTGGGCGGTGCTGGTGATGATGACGGCGGGGATGGGCGGCGGCCTGGCCTCGGCGGCCGACCTGTCGCTGCTGATGGCGGCCGTGTCGGACACTCAGTTCGGCCGGGTGTGGATGGTGCGCATCCTGCTGGCGGTCGCGGTCCTGGCCCTGATCGTTAAACCGCGTCCTGCGCGCGACTGGCCGATGCTGGCGCTGTCGGGCCTGCTCCTGGTCAGCGTCGCCCTGACCGGCCACTCGGCCCTGCCGGGCGGGGTCCCCGGGCTGCTGCACCAGGGCGCCGACGCCGTGCACCTGCTCGCCGCCGGCTGGTGGGTCGGCGGCCTCCTGGCCCTGGCCCTGACCGCCCGCGCCCTCGGCGGCGAGGCGCATCACGTGCTCGAGCGGTTCTCGGGGGTGGGTTACGGCGCGGTGGCGGCGATCGTCCTCACCGGCCTGTTCAAGAGCCTGCTGCTGGTGCAGACCCTCAGCGGGGTCGACGCCACCGCCTACGGCTTGACGCTCTTGCTCAAGGTGGCGCTGGCGGCCGCGATGGGGCTCCTGGCCCTCTCCAACAATCGGATCAGCCGCCGGCTCAAGGCCGGGGCCGACCAGGCCCTGTGGCTCGGCCGGCTGCAGCACTCGGTGACCCTGGAATTCGCCCTGGGCATGGCCGTGCTGGCGGTGGTCGGCGCGCTGGGGGCCCTGTCGCCGCCGATCTCCCAGTAGGGCGCTACTCGTCCGCCTCGTCCGGCAGGCCGATCATGTGGAAGCCGGCGTCGACGTGGATGGTCTCGCCGGTCGTCGAGCGGCCGAGGTCCGACAGCAGCCACAGGGCCGCGCCGGCCACGCCCTCCATCGAGGTGTCTTCCTTGAGCGCGGAGAAGGCGGCGCCCTTCGCGATCATGCTGCGCCCGCCCGAGATGCCGGCCAGCGACAGGGTGCGCATGGCGCCGGCCGAGACGGCGTTGACGCGGATCTTCTTCGGGCCGAGGTCGCGGGCGATGTAGCGCGTGGCCGATTCCAGGGCCGCCTTGGCCACGCCCATGGTGTTGTAGTTGGGGATGGTCCGCTCGGCGCCGAGGTAGGTCATGGTGATCATCGAGCCGCCGTTCGGCATCAGCCCGGAGGCGCGCCGCGACACGTCGACGAAGCTGTAGACCGACACGTTCATGGCCAGCAGGAAGCTGTCGCGCGTGGTGTTGTCGACGAACGAACCCTTCAGCTCGTTCTTGTCGGCGAAGGCGATCGAGTGGACCACGAAGTCCAGGGTCCCGAAGGTCTTCTCGATCTCCTCGAAACAGGCGTCCATCGAGGCGTCGTCGGTGACGTCGCAGGGGACGATCAGCTTGGCGCCGACGCTCTCGGCCAGGGGCCGCACGCGCCGCTCGAGGCTCTCGCCGAGGTAGGTGAAGGCCAGCTCCGCGCCCTGGGCGGCCAGCTGCGAGGCGATGCCCCAGGCGATGGAGTTGGCGTTGGCCACGCCCATCACCAGGCCCTTCTTGCCCTTCATCAGCTCGCCCTTGGGCATGTCGAAGTCGTCGGCGGCCATGGGGTCCCTCGCGCAGTCTTGTCGCCGGCTTTGTGGAGCGGTTGCTTGCGGGACGCAAGGTGGCTGGTTTTCGTGGCGCAATCGCCTGACGGCTACTTCAGCGCCTTCGTGGCGCCATCGCCTGGCGGCCCTTGAGCGCGCCAGCGACACCGATCGCCACACAAGACGGCCTGGCGGTTACAAGCCGGCCCCATTCCCGCCCCGCGGCGCCGCTAGCTTGGCCACAACGAACAGATACCGAGGGGATTGAACCGGAGGCGGTGATGCAGACGACGAAGACCAAGGCGAACGGCGCAGGGCGCAAGCCGGTCTACGCGCTCCACCTGACCCCGGCGGAATGGCACCGGCTGCTGGCCGACCAGAGCTTCCTCGCCGATCCGGACAACAGCTTCAGCCCGCGCCGGCTGATGGGCGTGCCGGTGGAGATCATCCCCGACCACCGCTTCATCGTGTGGTGCTAGCCGGATCGCGCCGTCCGTCGTCGCCCCAGCTCATCTCGGCCGCCCGCTGGAACGCCGGCCGCTCGCCGAGGCGGGCCACATAGGCGCTCAGTTCCTCCGGCGGGTCGGGGATGCGTTTCTGGACGAAGGCGATCGACAGCAAAGAGCCCAGCATCACGTCGGCGGCGCTGAAGGTTTCGCCCAGCAGCCAGGGCCCCGGCGTCAGGGCCTGTTTCAGCGCCGCCAGCACCGAGGCCTTGTCGCCCCAGCCGCGGCCGGAGGCGGCGATCGGGTCCTGCGCCTCGTCAGAATAGATCGACGGCTCGGCCACCGCCGTGGCGAACACCATCCAGCGCAAGTAGGGCGCGCGTTCGGCCGCCTCGATCCGGGGCGCGAGGCTGCCGTAGGCGTAGCGGTCGGCCAGGTAGAGGCAGATGGCCGGGTTCTCGGTGATCACGGCCTGGCCGTCGGTCAGGGTCGGCACCTTGCCCATAGGGTTGAGGGCGACATAGGGGCGGGTCTTGTGATCGCCGCGCTTCAGGTTCAGGCGCTTGAGCCGATAGGGCAGGCCCAGCTCCTCGAGCAGCCACAGGGGCACGAAGGCGCGCGAGGCCCGGGCGAAATAGAGGATGATGTCGGACATGCCGATCGCTCCCATGTCGGTCCGGCCTGCCGGCGAGGACATCCCGAGGAGACTTATCCTTGATCAGGATCGGCGCGCCCTTGCCAGAGCCGGCGATTGCGGGCTCACATGTATACACGCATCCGCCGCGCAGAACGGCGGAGCCATGGGAGGATTTGGATGCCTGGGTCGCGTTTCGCCGGTTCCCTGCTGATCTGCGCCCTGCTGGCCGCTCCGGCCGGCGCCGCGCCCCATCCGGGCAACCAGGGCCAGAGCTGGGCCGACATCGCCAAGCTGCCGCCGATCAACGGCGTCTACGAGACCGCGCGCCTGCCCAACGCGCCGAAGGACGGCCAGCGCGACCTCAAGCCCGAGTTCACGCCCAAGGCCGCCGCCGAGCTGGCCGCCTACCAGGCCGAGAAGCGCCAGGACACCGACGCGGCCAACTGCCTGCCGCCCGGCATGCCCGGCATCATGTCCCAGCCCTATCCGATCCAGGTGCTGGTGACGCCCGGCGAGATCACCATCATCCAGGAAGCCTATATGCAGGTGCGCCACGTCCACACCGACGGGCGCGACCATCCGGCCGACCCGGACCTGACCTTCAACGGCGACTCCATCGGCCACTGGGAAGGCGACACCCTGGTGGTCGACACCGTCGGTCTGGCGCCCCAGGCGGTGCTGGCCCAGGGCGTGACCCACTCCAAGGCCGAGCACATCGTCGAGCGCTACCGCCTGTCCCAGCCGGACCTGCTGGAGGTGAAGACGCGCATCGAGGACCCCGGCGTGCTGGCCAAGCCCTGGGAGTTCACCGCCCGCTACGCCCGGCACAAGGACTGGAGCCTGGCCGAGTACATCTGCGAACAGAACAACCGCAATTCGGTCGACGCCAGCGGCAAGGCCGGCATCAACCTGGACCTCAAGAAATGAGCCCCGCAAGGAACCCCGCCATGACGGCTCGTCTGACCGGCGCCTGCGCCGCCCTCGCCCTCGCTCTGGCCGCCGGGGCCGCCGCCCCGGCCCTGGCCCACCACTCCTTCGCCATGTTCGACTTCCAGGCGGAGAAGACCCTGACCGGCACGGTGGTGCAGTTCGACTGGACCAACCCGCACACCTTCATCTGGCTGGAGTCGCCCACCGGCGCGGCCGGCGCCATGGAGCGGTGGGGGCTGGAGGGCATGAGCCCGAACTACCTGGGCCGCCGCGGCTGGAGCAAGACCACGCTCAATCCCGGCGACAAGATCACCGTGACCATCCATCCCCTGAAGGACGGGGCCAAGGGCGGCACCTACCTCAAGGTGACCCTGGCCAACGGCAAGGAGATGCTCAACTTCAACTAGAGCGCCGACGGTGCAGATTCGGCCCGAGCGCTTCGAGGATCACGCCGCCATCCGCGCCGTGACGACGGCCGCCTTCCAGAGCTCGCCCTACGGCCACAACGGCGAGGCGGACATCGTCGAGGCCCTGCGCGCGGCGGGCGTCCTTGAGGTGTCGCTGGTCGCCGCCGAGGCCGCCGACGTCGTCGGCCACGCCGCCTGGTCGCCCGTGCGGATCGATGTCGCTGAGGGCGACTGGTTTGGCCTCGGCCCGGTTTCCGTTGCGCCCGCCTGGCAGGGGCGGGGCGTCGGGCAGGCGCTGGTGCGCGAAGGCCTGCGGATGATCGAGGCTCAGGGAGCGGCCGGCTGCGTCGTCGTCGGCGATCCGGGCTACTATGGCCGCTTCGGCTTCGAGACCGACCCGGCCCTCCGCTATGGCGAGGCCCCGGCATATCTGCAGCGCCTGATCCTGCGCGGGCCGGCGCCGCGCGGCGAGGTCCGCTACCACGCCGCCTTCGACGGCTGAGCCCCTGGCCTCGCTGCGAAAGCAGTGATTAGCTTTGCCCGGCGGCCGGGACGGCCGATGCGGAGGAGGCGACCATGGACCAAGAGCGCAAGATCCCGGCCGAGGCCGTAGACCTCTACACCCAGTTCATCCACGGCGAGATCAGCCGGCGGTCGTTCATGGATGGACTCAAGCGCTTCGCCGCCTTCGGCCTGACCGCCGGGGCCCTGGCCGACGCCTTGATGCCCAACTATGCGCTGGGCCAGCAGGTACGCAAGGACGACGAGCGCATCGAGACCAGCTACGTCACCGTGCCCTCGCCCGACGGCAACGGCTCGATCAAGGGCTACTTCACGCGGCCGAGGAGCGCCGACACCCGCGACGCCACCCCGGCCAAGCTGCCGGCGGTGCTGGTGGTGCACGAGAACCGCGGCCTCAACCCGCACACCGAGGACGTGGCCCGCCGCTTCGCGCTCGAGAACTTCATGGCCTTCGCACCCGACGCCCTGACCACCGCCGGCGGCTATCCCGGCGACGACTACAAGGGCGGCCTGGCGTTCAACAAGATCGACAAGGCCAAGCTGATGAAGGACTGGGAGGCCGCCGCCCGCTGGCTGAAGGCCCGTCCCGACTGCACCGGCAAGATCTGCGCCACCGGCTTCTGCTACGGCGGCGGGGTGGCCAACGCCCTGGCCGGCGTGATGGGCCCCGACCTCGCCGCCGCCGCGCCCTTTTACGGGACGCCAACCGCCGTGGCCGACGTGCCCAGGATCAAGGCCGCGATCCTGATCAACCACGGCGCCTTGGACAAGAACCTGGCCGGCGGCTATCCGGCCCAGGAGGCCGAGCTCAAGAAGGCCAACGTCCGCTACGAAGGCCACCTGTGGCCGGACTCGGTGCACGGCTTCTTCAACGACGCCACGCCCGAGCGCTACAACAAGGTCACCGCGCCCCAGGCCTGGGCTCGCACCATCGAATGGTTCAACCAGTACGCGCGGACGGCTTAGGGCGGGTCGAGGAAAAGTGGACGGTGGTTTTCGGCCCGCGACCCGCTCTGAACCTCAAGCTTCTTCTTCGATCAGGATCTGGGCGATCTCGCGCGCCCCGCCGTTGAGATGGGCACCGAGGGCGTGGCCGGCGGCGACGGCGGCGATGCACAGCACCACCGAGGCGGCGATGTTGATCGCCGCCCGGCCGAGGTCGCCGCCCCGCATCAGGTCGAGCGTCTGCAGGCTGAAGGACGAGAAGGTGGTGTAGCCGCCGCACAGGCCGATCATCACGAACAGCCGCACCGTCTCGGACACCGGGAAGCGCCCGCCCGCCAGCGTCAGGGAGCCGAACAGGCCGATCACGAACGAGCCGGTGATGTTGATGATGATGGTGCCCAAGGGCAGCTGGGCGCTGATCGGCAGGGTGGCGACGCCGATCGCATAGCGCGCCAGTGTGCCCAGGGCGCCGCCGATCATGACGACGAGACAGGTGGTGAACGACATGCTCGCTCCTTTCAGGAGGCGGGCACAAAAAACCCGCCGTGCGGCGGGTGCTCCAGGCGCACTCCTACCGCTGGTTGCTTGCGATAGGAGTCATCGGCCCAGCTTGGGCGGTTTCGGGGGAACTCCATCCCCATCGCGCCGAGGCTTAGCGGCCGGCGCCGGCCGGTGCAATGCCTTCGACGGGCGGGCCTCAGGAGGCCTTGGCCATCACCAGGCAGCCGTTGGTTCCGCCGAAGCCGAAGCTGTTGGACATGACCAGGTCGAGCGGGCCGTCGATGCGCTTGCGGGCGATCGGCAGGTCGGCGAAGGCCGGGTCGAGCTCGTCGATGTTGGCGCTCTCGGCGATGAAGCCGTTCTGCATCATCAGGATGCAGTAGACCGCCTCCTGCGCGCCGGCGGCGCCCAGGCTGTGGCCGGTCAGGGCCTTGGTGGAGGAGATCGCGGGGGCCGTGTCGCCGAACACCGAACGCACCGCCTCCATTTCCTTGGCGTCGCCCACCGGCGTGCCGGTGCCGTGGGTGTTGAGGTACTGGATCGGCCCCGGCAGGCCCTTGCCGTCCAGGCCCTGCATGGCGATGCGCATGCAGCGGGCCGCGCCCTCGCCCGAGGGGGCGACCATGTCGAACCCATCGGAATTGGCGGCGTAGCCGACGATCTCGGCGTAGATCTTGGCCCCGCGGGCCTTGGCCCGCTCCATCTCCTCGATCACCAGGATCGCGCCGCCGCCGGCGATGACGAAGCCGTCGCGGTCCTTGTCGTAGGGGCGGCTGGCCCGGCCGGGCGTGGCGTTGAAGCCGCTCGACATGGCGCCCATGGCGTCGAACAGGTTCGACAGCGACCAGTCGAGCTCCTCGCAGCCGCCGGCGAACACCACGTCCTGCTTGCCCATGATGATCTGTTCGGCGGCCGCGCCGATGCAGTGGGTGGAGGTGGCGCAGGCCGAGGAGATCGAGAAGTTGATCCCGCGGATCTTGAACCAGGTGGCCAGCGCGGCCGAGGGGCCCGAGCACATCGCCTTGGGCACGGCGAACGGGCCGACCCGCTTGGGGCCTTTCTCGCGGGTGATGTCGGCGGCGGCGACGATGGCGCTGGTCGAGGGCCCGCCCTCGCCGACGATGATGCCGGTGCGCTCGTTGGACACCTCGTCCGGAGTCAGGCCGGAGTCGGCGATGGCCTGGTCCATGGCGATGTGGGCGTAGGCGGTGCCGGGGGCCAGGAAGCGCGCGGCGCGCCGGTCGACCAGGGATTCCCATTCGATCTGGGGCGCGCCGTGCACCTGGCACCGGAAGCCCAGCTCGGCGTATTTCGGGGCGAAGACGATGCCCGAACGGGCCTCGTGCAGGGACGCCAGGACTTCGTTGGCGTTGTTGCCGATCGAAGAGACGATCCCGATGCCGGTTACGGCGACGCGGCGCATGCTCGCTTCTCCCGCTCGATCAGGAACGCTGGTACAGACCGACCCGAAGGTCCGTGGCCGTGTAGATAGGGTTCCCGTCAGCTTCCAACACGCCGTCGCCGATGCCCATGACGAGGCGTCGATTGATCACCCGCTTCATCTCGACCTTGTAGGTGACCTTTTTGATGTTGGGAGTGACCTCGCCGGCGAATTTCACCTCGCTGCAGCCCAGGGCGCGGCCGCGCCCCTTGCCGCCGATCCAGCCCAGGTAGAAGCCGACCAGCTGCCACAGCGCGTCCAGTCCCAGGCTGCCGGGCATGACCGGGTCGCCCAGGAAATGGCAGTCGAAGAACCACAGGTCCGGGTTGATGTCGAACTCGGCCTCCATGTAGCCCTTGCCGTGGGCGCCCCCGTCCGCGTTGATGGTGATGATGCGGTCGAACAGCAGCATCGGCGGCGCCGGCAGCTGGGCGTTGCCCGGGCCGAACATCTCGCCGCGGGCGCAGGCCAGCAAGTCGTCCTTGTTGAAGCTGTTCAGGTGGGAGACGTTCATGGGAATGGCGGTCATGGAACGGGCCTTCGCTGCCCCGAGAGAAAAGGCGCCGGACGCCGGGAGCGTGGGTTAGCACGGTCGGGCCGAAAGCCTCAACCTATCTGACGGATAGCGCCGGCAGCGGTGTCCGCGCTATCGGCACTGAGGGTCCTCGGCCGTGCCCCAGACCTCGCTGGCAGGCGCCCAGCCCGAGGCGTGGCCGACCTTGAGCTTGCACCAGCCGTCCTTGTTGCAGCGGTCGAGCTCGGCCAGGGCCCGCGACGCCAGGTAGGCGGTGGTGCGGCTGGCCGCGTCGGGTTTGGCGTGCATGGCCAGGGGCTCGGGCTTCAGGCGCATGGCCATGCGCTTGCCGTCGGTGGTGCGCCGGTGCACCCAGGCCAGGCCCCGCTCCGGATCGCAGACGCGCCGCCACTCCGACGTCTCGGCCACCACCTGAACCGGCAGGCCGCGCGCGTGGTAGACCCACAGGAGGCGGGAATCGTCGCCGGGCGCCGAGCGGGCGTTGACCGTGTCGAACTTCAGCGAGACGTAGCGTGGCACCGGCAGGCCCGAGGGCGTCGGCCGGTCGGTCTTGTCGGCGGCGACGGCCGGCGCGGCCAGCAGCGCCAGCGCCGCGGCCAGGAGCCCCGCTCGTTTCGCCTCGCTCAGCGCCATCGTCCCGTCCATCGAATCGTCCACGGCTATCAGCGCCCATAGTGACCAAAGCACGGCCGGATCGAAAGCGGGCGGGGCCACGTTCACTCCGGGTACAGCTTGGGCCTGCAAGCTGATGCGAGGACCTGGCCAAGGAGCGTCGACGCCGATATGACCGAGGCGCCCCGCCTGCCCGCCGCCGCGGACCTGCTGCCCGCCTTCGCCGCGCGCCAGATCGGCGCCCTGGCCGAGGCCGTGTTCCCCCAGGACGGCGGCCCGCTCTTCGATTTCACCCGCCCGGCCGGCGAGGCGGCCCTGACGGCGCCGGACTCGGTGCACTGGCGCGTGTTCAAGAACCCGGTGTCGCTCTACATCGGCGGGGTGGCGGCCGTGATCCTGGAGCTGGGGGAGCCCAGGGTGCGCACCGGCGTGTGGGTCCATTCCAGCTTCCGCCACGAGCCCGTGCGGCGGATGCAGAACACCGGCCTGGCGGCCATGATCTCGGTCTACGGGCCCAGGAGCGCGGCCAAGGCCATGATCGCCCGGGTGGTCGAGCGGCACGCGGCCGTGCGGGGGACCACGCCGGCCGGCGAGCCCTACGCCGCCGGCGATCCGGAACTGCTGCTGTGGGTGCAGGCGACCACCGGCCTCGGGTTCGGCGACGCCTACAGCCGCTATGTACGGCCGCTGACGGCCGACGATCTCGACCGCCTCTACGCCGAGAGCGAGCCGGCGGCGCGGCTCTATGGGGTGCAGGAACCGCCGCGCACCCGGGCCGAGATCGAGGCGGTGCTGGCCGCCATGGGGCGCCGGCTGGAGCCCTCGGCGATCCTCGACGCGTTCCTGCAGATCGTGTCCACGGCGCCGGCCATGCCGCGGGCGCTGCGTCCCCTGCAGGCCATGTTCGTGCGGGCCGCCATCGACCTGACGCCGGGCTGGGCGCGCGAGCGGCTGGGCCTCGACCCCACGCTCGGCCTGCGCCCCGGCGAGGAGCTGCTGATCCGCCAGCTGGGCGCCGCCGCCGACCGCATCCCCCTGCCGTCGAGCCCGGCGGTGCGGTCCTGCGTGAGGCTCGGCCTGCCGGAGGATTGGCTCTACCGCCGCTAGCCGCCTCGGCGGAATCGGCCGAATCTTCGGGCTTCGGAGGGTTCGACCTCAGCGCCCCGCCCGGGCCCCTGACGGCCGTGGCCGCGATCGCGGCGCTGAAGGCGCGGGCGGCGCCTCGGGCCGAGGTGGTTTGGGTGGGGCGCAGGCCTCGAACATCCACGGCGTCGGGACTTTGGGCGTCATCGCCAGTTCGCCACCAGGAAGGCCGCGCTCGAGAGCAGAGCCGCCGCGTCCTCCGGGCTGCCGGTCGCCACCACCTTCAGGCGGCGCAGCATCGGATCGTAGGCGGTCTCCACCGTCATGGGGGCGGTGCGCACCTTGTGGCTGCCCAGCATGGCCGTCAGGGTCGAGCCGAGCCGGCCAGCCACGTCCGGGCGCAGATCGCCAAAGTCGGCGATGACGGTGGCGCGGTCGGACGCCTCGCGGGCCTCGCTCCGCGCCACCCCGGCCGCCGCGTCGAGGTCGTCGCCGGCGATGCGGTAGGCCTTGCCCACGCGCGCAGCCTTCAGCCGGCCATCGCGGATCATGCGCAGCACGGTCTTGGGATGGAGCTTCAGCCGCTCGGCCGCCTGTTCGACGGTGTACAGGCCCCCAAACATTCCCTATTGCTCCCTATAATCGACGATATTGGGAATATATGCCCCCAATATGAGAGTCAATTGGGGGCAATTGGAAACAATGCGGAAGGGCTTGGCCTCGCGCGTCCAAACTGCTGAAACAGCGCCATGGCCATGCCGCCCGCCCCGCCGCCCCTGTCGGCCAAGCCGCTCGAGAGCGGCCTCTTTGTGGTGTCGACGCCGATCGGCAACCTGAGGGACATCACCCTGCGGGCGCTCGACGTGCTGGCGCAGGCCGACCTGGTGCTGGCCGAGGACACGCGGGTGACGGGCAAGCTGCTCAACGCCTATGGCCTGAAGGCGAAGCTGGAGCGGTATGACGAGCACGCCGCCGAGGCCGTGCGGCCCCGGGTGCTGGAGGCGCTGAGGGGCGGGGCGCGGGTGGCCCTGGTGTCGGACGCCGGCACGCCCCTGATCTCCGACCCCGGCTACCGCCTGGCCAAGGCCGCGGCCGAACAGGGCACGGCGGTCTACCCCATCCCCGGGGCCTCGGCCCTGCTCGCGGCGCTGGCGGGCGCGGGCCTGCCCACCGACCGTTTCCTGTTCGCCGGCTTCCCGCCGCCCAAGAGCGCGGGCCGGCGGGCGCTGTTCGAGGAGCTCAAGCCGGTCCGCGCCACCCTGGTGTTCTACGAGGGCGGCTCGCGCACGGCGGACAGCCTGGCGGACATGGCCGCGGTCTTCGGCGCGGAGCGGCTGGCCTGCGTGGCCCGCGAGCTGACCAAGCTGCACGAGACCTTCCTGCGCGCCTCCCTCGGCGACCTCGCCGCCGACCCCCGCCTGGCCGATCCCAAGGGCGAGATCGTGATCCTGGTGGGGCCGGGCGAGGAAGCGCCGGCGACCGCCGAGGACGCCGACGCCGCCCTGATCGAGGCCCTCGGCCGGATGGGCCCGGCAGACGCGGCCTCCGAGGTGTCCAAGGCCCTGGGGCTGAACCGGCGCGAGCTCTATCGGCGGGCGCTGGAGCTGAAGGGGGAGCGGTGAAGCGGAAGCTCGGGCCGCTCCGGACGCAGAGGGGCGCGCAGGCGCGCCTCGCCGGCCGCCGGGCGGAGTGGGCGGCCGCCCTGCTGCTGATGGCCAAGGGCTACCGCATCCTCGGCATGCGCCTGCGCACGCCCCAGGCCGAGGTCGACCTGGCCGTCCAGCGCGGCACGGTGCTGGCCATCGTCGAGGTGAAGCAGCGGCGCACGCTGGAGGAAGCGCTGCTGGCCGTGACCCCGGTCCAGCGCGAGCGCCTGCGGCGGGCCGGGGGCGCCTTGGCGGCGCGCGGCGGCAGAAACAAGCCGGCCGTCGTACGTTTGGACCTCGTGGCCCTCGCCCCCGGCCGGTGGCCGCGTCATATTGCCGACGCGTGGCCCGAGGGGCGATTGGAGTAAGAGAGTTTTCCCGCAGGAGTTAAACGGACGGATGACGCGCGAGGACGCCGAGCGGACACTGGCGAAAGCCGGCGAGGCCGAGGACCGGGACTTCCCCCTGTTGGAAGCCGCCCTGGCCTGCGCCGTCCATGAGGATCCCGAGCGGGAGCCCAAGGCCGCCCGCGCGCTCTGCGAGCAGGTCGCCGAGCGCCTGCGCCGCCGCCTGCAATCGGAATCCCCCGAGGAGGCGATCGCCGAGACCCTGTCGGGCGATTTCCGCTTCAACGGCGACCTCTTGACCTGGGACGATCCCGCCAACGCCGACCTGATCGAGGTGGCCGATCGCCGGCGCGGCATATCGGTGGCCCTGGGGGTGTTCTACATCGACGCCGCTCGTCGCTGCGGCCTGCCGGTGGAGGGGGTCGACTTTCCCGGCCACTTCCTGCTGCGCATCGAGACCTCGGAGGGACCCCTGGCGCTCGATCCGTTCAGCGAGGGGCGGGTGGTGCTGCCGTCGGAGCTGGTGCGCCGGGCCCTCCGCGCCGGCCTGACGCCGGACGTGGCCGACCGGCTGGACGTGCTGATGGCCCCGGTGAACGACCGCCAGGTGCTGATCCGCCTGCAGAACGCGGTGTTCGCCCGCGCCCAGCAGGCCAAGGACTTCCCCAGGGCTGAACGCGCCGCCCTGCGCCGCGCCCTGCTCGACCCGGGCGATCACCGTCCGTGGATCGACGTGGCCGCCGCCCGCGAAGGCCAGGGGGCCCTGGCGGGCGCGCTGGAAGCCCTGGGCCGCGCCCAGCAGCTCGACGGCGGCGCGGCCCTCGCCGCCCGGGCCGCTCGCGAACGCGTGCGGCTCAGGCTCAATTAGGGATTTGGCGGCGCGCCCCGCGGCTTGCGACTGAGCGCGGCGCTTCCTAGCTCCAGCGGCCAAGGCCGTGCTAACGCTGCGGCCCCAACCGAAAGGCAGGTCGCCATGGCCCTGAAGGTCGCCGTCCAGATGGATCCCGTCGAGGGGATCAACATCCACACCGATACGACCTTCCTGATGATGGAGACCGCCCAGGAGCGCGGCCATTCCCTGTGGGTCTACGCGCCCGACCGCCTGGGCCTGCAGGACGGCAAGGTGATCGCGCGGGGCCGGCCCCTGACCCTGCGGCGCGAACTGGGCAACCACTTCACCGCCGGCGATCTGGAGACCCGCGAGGTCAGCGAGTTCGACGTGGTGCTGATGCGCCAGGACCCGCCGTTCGACATGGCCTACATCACCGCCACCCACTTCCTGGAGCGGGTGCACCCGCAGACCCTGGTGGTGAACGACCCGGCCGAGGTGCGCAACGCGCCCGAGAAGCTGTTCGTCACCGGCTTCGAGGGAGTGCAGCCGCCGACGCTGGTCACCGCCGACCTCGAGGCGATCTACGACTTCCGCGCCCGACACGGCGACATGGTGCTGAAGCCCCTCTACGGCGGCGGCGGCTCGGGCGTGGCGCGGCTGAAGGCCGACGACCCCAACCTCGACGCCCTGATGGACCTGCACGCCATGATCGGCCGCGAGCCGGTGATCGTGCAGAAGTTCATCCCGGCGGTGGTGAAGGGCGACAAGCGCATCCTGATCGTCGACGGCGAGCCCGTGGGCGCGATCAACCGCGTGCCGGCCGAGGGCCAGGTGCGCTCCAACCTGCGCGTGGGCGGCCGGGCCGAGGCGGTGGAGCTGACCGTGCGCGACCACGAACTCTGCGCCATCATCGGGCCGGAACTGAGGCGGCGGGGCCTGCTGTTCGTCGGAGTCGACGTGATCGGCGACTATCTGACGGAGATCAACGTCACCTCGCCCACCGGGGCCCAGCAGCTGAAACGGTTCACCGGCGTCGACGCCACGGCGGTGATGTGGGACCGCATCGAGGCCATCCGCGCAGCCGCGAAGTGAGGCCAGATTGTGTCAGAACTTCAACTGGCCAACGCAAACGCTTGATACGGCTCAGCTTCGAGGTTTTCCCCAGCGGTGCCGTTGAACCGTCATCTCTTGCTGTTATGTTCCATTTTTGTTCTTGATCTGACCCGAGCCTTCTGCTCATCTTGTGTATAACTTTTTGGGTAGGGCCCAAGGGTCGGGGGCCAGGCCAGGCGGCCCATCCCCCTGGTTAGCTTTTGTTAAGGCGCAGGTTCGGGGGAGTGCCGCCATGATGGCGCGCGTGGTCACCGTGGCGTTCGAGGGGGTCGAGGCCCGGCGTGTGGACGTCGAGGTGCAGGTCTCCAATGGCGGCGGGCTCGACGGCGCCTTCTTCATCGTCGGCCTGGCCGACAAGGCGGTGACCGAGAGCCGCGAGCGGGTGCGGGCGGCCTTCACGGGCCTCGGCCTGGCCTTGCCCAAGCGCATCGTGGTCAACCTGGCCCCGGCCGACGTGAAGAAGGAGGGCAGCCACTACGACCTGCCGATCGCGCTCGGCCTGATGTGCGCGATGGGCGTGCTGCCGATGGACGCCTTCGAGGCCTGGGCGGCGATCGGCGAGCTCAGCCTGGACGGCCGCATCTGCCCGGTGGCGGGGGCCCTGCCGGCGGCGGTGGCGGCCAATGCACTCGAACTCGGCCTGATCTGCCCGGAGGCCAACGGGGCCGAGGCGGCTTGGGCCGGCGAGGCGCGCGTGCTGGCGCCCCGCTCCCTGATCGCGGTGGTCAACCATGTGCGCGGCTCCCAGGTGATGACGGCGCCCAGACCCGGACCGATGGTCGACGGCGCCGGCGTGCCGGACCTGCGCGACGTGCGCGGCCAGGAGAGCGCCAAGCGCGCCCTGGAGATCGCCGCGGCGGGCGGCCACAATCTGCTGTTCGTCGGGCCCCCGGGCTCGGGCAAATCGATGCTGGCCCAGCGCCTGCCGGGCCTTCTGCCACCGCTGTCGCCGGGCGAGCTGCTGGAGACCTCGATGGTGCATTCGGTGGCCGGGCTGATCGCCAAGGGCGCCCTGACCCGCGCCCGCCCGTTCCGCTCCCCGCACCATTCGGCCAGCATGGCCGCCCTGACCGGCGGCGGGCTCAAGGTCAAGCCGGGCGAGGTGTCCCTGGCGCACAACGGGGTGCTGTTCCTCGACGAGCTGCCGGAGTTCGCGCCCCAGGCCCTGGATTCCCTGCGCCAGCCCCTGGAGACCGGCGAGGTGATGGTGGCCCGCGCCAACGCCCATGTGCGCTTTCCCGCGCGGGTGCAGCTGGTGGCGGCCATGAACCCCTGCCGCTGCGGCCATGGCGGCCTCGGCAAGGGTCACTGCGGCAAGGCGCCGAGGTGCCAGCGCGACTATCAGAACCGGGTGTCCGGTCCGCTCATCGACCGCATCGACCTGCAGATCGAGGTTCCGCCGGTGACCGCGGCGGACCTCAGCCTGCCGCCCCCGCCCGAGGGCACGGCCGAGGCCGCCGAACGCGTGGCGGCCGCCCGCGCCGTGCAGGCGGCGCGCGGCCAGATCAACGCCCGGCTCGAGGGCGAGGGCCTGAGCGCCGCGGCGGCGCTCGACGAGTCCGGCCGCGGACTCCTCGCGCGCGCGGCGGAGGCCGGCCACCTGACCGCGCGCGGCTGGACCCGCACCCTGAGGTTGGCCCGCACCATCGCCGACCTGGAGGGCGCCGAGGCGGTGCGCCGGGTGCACGTGGCCGAGGCGCTGATCTATCGCCGCACGGGCGCCGGGGCGGAGGTGGCGGCCTAGAGTGGGCGCGAAAACCTAGGTGGAGCCCGCGCTCGGCAGCGGGCGCTCGCGCAGAAGGTCGCGGTACTCGCGCAACAGGCGTCGGCGGGCGCGCTCGACCTGGCCGGGCAGTTCCCGGGCGGCGCGGTCGGCCTCTTCGAGGGCCTTCTGATCCGGCGTAATGTCGGGTTCCTGACGCATTGAGCCGACAACTCGACCGGCCGAAATCAAGTTCCACCGATCACGGCCTTTTTTGCCAAGGCCAATCGGCCCAGGGTGCGCGCTCCCGCCCGCTCTGTTGGACGTCGCCCGTGATCTCTCCGCGCTTCCTGCCGATCCTGCTGCTCGTGGGATCGAACCTGTTCATGACCACCGCCTGGTACGGCCACCTCAAGTTCAAGGACCGGCCGCTGTGGCTGGTGGTGATCGCAAGCTGGGGCCTGGCCTTCTTCGAATACTGGATGGCGGTCCCGGCCAACCGCTGGGGCTCGGGCGTCTACACGGCCGCCCAGCTCAAGGCCATCCAGGAGGTGATCACCCTGCTGGTGTTCTGCGGCTTCTCGGTATTCTACCTCGGCCAGAAGATCGGTCCGAACCAGTTGATCGGTTTCGCCTTCATCGCCGCCGGCGCCTGGTTCGTGTTCCAGACCAACGCCGGGTAGGCGGGCTATTACCATCGCCGCGCTGTCACAGCTCCGCCTTTGCGTCGTCTTGCCGACGTCGTAGCATGATCGTGTTCGACGCTTCCCCGACATCCTCGAAAGGGAGTTCCAGCATGGCGCTCACCCCCGCTCAGCAGAACGCGGCGCTCGGCCGCCTTGCGCGCACCGACGTGGTCGGGCTGCGCCACGGCATGGAGGCGCGCAACTACGCCGCGATCGAGGACCTGGCAGTCAAGCGCCTGGTCGCCCAGGGCCTGGCCACCGACGCCACCGCAGACTTCCTCTACGGGGCCATGCTCAGGCTGTTGCAGGAGGCGCGCCTGACCATCTCGATCAAGTGCTTCAACTGGTTCTACGCCGAGAACAAGAGCAAGGAGTACTCGACCTTCTTCATCCGCGGGGCCAGCGGCGCCTCCAACGACATGATCAAGCGCGACGGTGCCGAGAAGCAGATGTTCGGCTATGGCGACGCCGCCCCGACCGGCGCCTCGCGCGAGGAGAAGGCCAAGGCGCGGATCGTCCACCTCGGCAACCTGCAGTCCGCCGACTTCCAGGGCGCCATGCGGCCCCGCTACGCCGCGGTCGACTTCGCCTACTGCGTCAACGGCGGGCTGTCCAAGTACGGCAAGAGCTTCTTCGTGCTGGGCGAGCACATGAAGCACAACGCCACCTACTGTCACTGCGACTCGTTCGAGGTCGAGGCCGACATGCTGGCCCGCCAGGCGGAATACGGGCGCGTGGCCTCGCTCAGCGACGTCCTGGCGACCTATCACGAGCTGGGCAAGGTGATCTACTACTGCCACCCCGCGATGCTGAAGAAGCTGGCCGAATACGCCCGGTCGCAGAAGAAGGGCTCGGAGAACAACCTGCTGGGCGGCAACATCTACATCGAGGCCCAGGTCCATGCCGATCTGGTGTTCGAGCGCGACGTGGCCCAGCTGTGCATCAGCGACGCCGAGCGCACGGTCGGGCCCTCGATCCACCCCCGCTGGAACGCCGGCATGTTCCGCAAGAAGACCACCTGGGACGCGGCGGACGCCACCAAGGTCGAGACCCACGCCAAGGCTTTCGCCAAGGCCAACAAGATCTTCTACAAGACGGTGGTTTGAGTCAGGCGCTGCCGGCGGCCGGCGCCTCGGTCAGGGCGATGACGTCGGCGACGAAGCGCGAGGCGTTCTGGCGGGCGGCGTCCGCGCCCCACACACCGTGGCTCTGCAGCTCCTCGAAGCCGCCGCCGGTGAAGAACAGGGTGCGGAACGCCTCCTTGTCGATCAGCGGCGTGGGCAGGATCAGCACCTGCGCCTCGCGCAGCTGCGCGACCACGCTCTTCAGCATGCGCGGTTTGATGGCCGCCGGGATGCGGCTGAGGATCGCGCGATGCACCGGCGCGCGGCCGGCCCGCCGACCCAGCGAGCGGACCATGTCGGCGGCCTTGACCGCCTCGTGCAGGTCGAGCTGGGAGCCCGACACCGGCGTCAGCACCAGGTCGCACCTCAGGGCTGCGATGGCCATGGCCCCGCGCTCGGAGCCCTCGGTGTCCATGATCACCCAGTCCGGCTCGCGCCGCTGGGCCTCGCGGGCGGCGTCGCGGATGTCGGGCGCGGTGGGCGCGGCGTGGACGCTGATCAGCTCCGGCCGGCCCTGCAGCGCGGCCCAGCGCACCAGGGGCTTGTTCGGGTCGGAATCGATGATCGCCACGCGCTGACCGCGTTCGGCCAGGCCGAGCGCCAGGAGCAGGGCGGCGGTGGTCTTGCCCACCCCGCCCTTGGGGCTGATGAAAGCGATATTGGGCATTGCGCGGGGACTTTACGCCGACAACTGAGGACCGATCATGGCGAAAACGCCGCAGGCGGCGTCAGAGCCTCGCCAGCGCCTCGTGGATGAAGCCGGCCTGGCCCGGCAGGATCTTCATCAGCGCCGCCGCGGGCGCGAACCAGGCGACACGATCGATCTCGGGAAAGGCCTGGGTGCGGCCCGAGTGCGGCGGCCATTCCATCTCGAACAGGTTGGACCGGAAGCCCCTCAGGTCGAGGTCGGCTTCGACCATCCAGGCGTGCACCAGCTTGCCGCTCTTTTGCCGGAGCGGCGCCAGGGGCTGGAAATCGCCGGTCACCGCCTGGCCCACCTCCTCCTCGAATTCGCGCCGGGCCGCCGCCAGGGTCTCCTCGCCCTCGCCGATCAGGCCCTTGGGGATCGACCAGGCGCCCTCGTCACGCCTGGCCCAGTAGGGCCCGCCGGGATGGGCCAGCAGGAACTCCACGCCCGAAACGGGACGCCTGAACACCAGGATTCCGGCGCTCTTCTCGGGCATGGGAGTCAGCGCGGATGCAGCGTCAGCTTCTGCAGGCGCCAGTTGAGCAGTTCGCCCACGTAGAGCTCGTTCTCCGAGGGGCAGGCGATCTCGTGAATCCAGCCGAACTGGCCGAAGTTCTTGCCCGACTTGCCGAGGTAGCCCAGCACCTTGCCGTCGAGCGTCAGCTTGTAGATGCGGCCGGGGAAGGCGTCGGAGACATAGAGCACCTGGTCCTTTCCGGCTGTCTTGGGCGTGATGCACAGGGCCCAGGGCGCGCCGGGATACATGGTGGCGCTGCCGCCGAGCTCGGGGTTCGGCTTGGCCCCGATGGCCGGCTGGGCGTCGGCCGGGACCGGCACGTCGATGGTGATGATCTTGAGCAGCTTGCCGTCGCCGTCGAACACCTGGATGCGTCGGTTGCCGCGGTCGGCCACATAGACGCGGTCCTGCCCGTCCACGGCGATGGAGTGCAGGGTGTCGAACTGGCCCGGTTCCTTGCCGTAGGAGCCCCATGACTTCAGCCAGCGGCCGTCCGGCCCGATCTTGGCCACCCGCGAGTTGATGTAGCCGTCGGAGATGTAGGTGTTGCCCTTGGAGTCCCAGGCCATGTCGGTCACTTGGCGGAAGTAGCCGTCCTGGGCCGGCAGGGGCGGCTTGGGATGCTCCAGGGGATGGGCGTTTTCGTCCGACGCCTCGGGCTTGCGGCCGAACACCCAGGTCACGCGTCCCTGCGGGTTGAAGCGGATGACCATGTCCGAGCCCTTGTCGGCGGCCCAAATGTTGCCCTGGGGATCGACGCGCACGGCGTGGGCGAAGGCCCAGGCGTAGAGGTTGTGGCCGACTTCGCGCACGAACTTGCCGTCGCGAGTGAACTCCAGCAGCTGCGCCGCCGCCGCGCCATAGGCCGGGCCGGTGGTGTTGCCGCGCTGGAACACGAACAGGTGGGTGGTCTTGGGGTCGAAGGCCACGCCGGCCACCTCGCCCAGGTGCATGTCGACGGGCGGGGTCAGCGCGTCGGTCCCCTCGAACGGGATCTCCTGCGGCGGCTGGGCGTGAGCGAGGCCTGAGGCGAGCGCCGGTGCGACGGCGAGCGCCGCCGCCATCAGGATGCGTTTCATGACCAGGTCCTCCCGCGGGTTTTGCGGGAGGTTGGCACAGCTCATCGGCCCTGCGAAGCGGGGGTCGCGCGCCTCAGGACTTCGGCGAGCCGGCGGCGGCGCTGTCGAAGTCGGACTCCACGACCCCCTGCGCCTTGGCCCGGTCGCCGATCCTCGGGTCCAGCTTCTTGGCCGCGGCGAGATCGGCCTCACTGTCGGCCTTGAGGCCCTTCTTCAGCCGCGCGGCGGCGCGGGCGTAGAGAGTGATGGCGGTGGGCGGCTGCGCCCGGATGGCGGCGTCGTAGTCGGCCAGGGCCAGGTCGACCTCGCCGCGGCGCAGGTGGACCAGGGCGCGGCTGTCGAACACGTCGCCGTCCTTCGGAGCGATGCGCAGCGCCGCGTTGCAGTCGGCCAGGGCCTTGTCGAGATCCTGCTTCATCAGGGCCCGGTCCCAGCAGCGGCCGTTGAACGCCGCCGCCCGCATTTCGTCGGTGGTCTTGTCGGCGATCACGGCGTCGAACTGGGTGATCGCGTCCGCAAAGTCCTTGCCGCTTTCGTAGGCGCCCGCGACCCTCAGGCGCGCCCGCCCGTCCGGGGTATTCTGCCGGCCTGCCAGCTCCAGGTCCTGCCGCGCCTTGGCCAGGTCGCCGGCGCGCGCCCAGGCGCCCCCGCGCGCCAGCAGGGCGTCGAAGTTGTTCGGCTCCAGGGCCAGGGCCTGGTCGAAGTCGGCCATGGCGTCCTTGCCCTTGCCGAGCGCCAGCCGGGCGCGGCCGCGCAGGACCAAGGCGTCGGCGCGCTTGGGGTAGGCGGTGATGGCCTGGTCGAGCAGGGCGCTCGCGCCGGCATAGTCCTGGCGACCGACGAGGCTGGACGCCTGACCGATCAGCGAGTCGGCGCTGGCCGGGCTCGACGCGGAAGGACCGGGCGCGTCGTCGGCCGGCCTGGCCTTGGCCAGGTTGGCGGCCTCGAAGTTGAACACCGGCCCGCCGACATAGCTGACAAAGGCCTTGCTCAGGCTGTTGGCGATGAAGATGCGGTGCGAGAGGAAGAAGTCGGCGCCCAGCAGCATGTCGGTCTGCACCCGGTCGAGGTCGCCGAACTGCAGGCGGGTGTGGTTGATGCGCTCGTCGCCGAGGGCAAAGCTGTCGAACGGCGCCACCCAGGCCGCCTTGCGCTCCGATCCGATGCCGCTGAAGAGGCCCACCGACACCGCGCCCGGCGTGTCGGGCGTCACCCCGACGCGGGCGGCCACGTTCCTGTTGAGCATCGAACTGGAGGCGCCCGTGTCGAAGGTGACGATCACCCTCTGGCCGTTGATCTGGGCGGCGGCCCGCACGTCGCGGTTGAGATCGCCGGGGTCGTAGTGGTTGGGATCGCGGTCGCGGGACTCCGGGCGCTTGCCGGTGTGGGTCAGGTCGATCTCCACTGCGGCGGGCTGGCCCCAGTAGCCGAGGTTGGCGCCCTTGCAGCCGTCCTGCTTGAAGAAGCGGATCGCGCCGTGCGGCAGGTCATATTCGATGTCGGCGAAGCCCAGGATGTTCTGCCCGATCAGGCCGATGTAGCCGCTGCCGCCGACGTCGACGGAGGCCAGCATGTCGACCTTGCCGAGGCTGGCGTCCTTGTTGATGGCCAGGGAATCGATGGTGGTGAAATAGAGGTCCACGTCGCCGCCGACGCCGCGCGACTTCTCGTCGGTCTTGGCCAGCTTCAGGCCCAGGGCCCTGGCCGCGGTGGTGTCGATCACGCTCGCCCAGGAGCCGCTGTCGACCAGGAATCTGGCCGGCTGGCCATTGACCAGCAGCGTCACGGTCGGCCGCGTGCCAAGCATGGTCACCGGCAGCTCCATGATCTGGTTGAGCTTGCACTCCGCCCGGGCCGGCGAGCCCGCCAGCATGCCCATGCCCATGCCCAGGCCGAGCGCCGCCGCGGCCGCAAGCAGTCCCTGTCGCGTCTTCATGCGCCCCCCCTGTCCCCGCCTGCAGCCTAGGGGCGTGGGCGCCGCGACGGCAAGGCCCAGCTTCCGGTCTTCACCACCATGAGCTCCGGATCGGCCGCCAGGCTCTCGGAGAACTGCAGCAGGTAGTCGCCGGGCTGCAGGGCGAACTCCACCATCTTGCCGATGCCCGTGCACGCCGGGCCGTGGCCGAAGCGGACGGTCTTGGCGGGCGTCGAGCTGCCCGGCGCGAACACGTCCATCCACGGCGCGGCCGAGGAGGCGACGCGATAGGTGCCCGCTTCGGAGACCGTCAGGCGGTAGAGGCCGCCGTAGGTGGCCGGGCCGTCGGCCTTCTCGGGCGCCACGCGATAGTTCACCTGGGCCACGGGCGCAAAGCGCACGGCCACCGCCTGGCCGGGCTTCAGCGCCGCCTTGGCCAGGTCCGCTTCGGAGAGCGCGGCGGCGAGGGGCGAGGGGGCGGACCAGGCCTCCATGCCCGCCGGCGGCGGCGCCTTGCCCGTGCAGGTCTCGGGCGGGACGGTGTTGGGCTTCTTGCCCTGGGCCAGGGCCGGCCCGGCGGCCAAGGCGATGGCCAGCAAGGCCCAGGTCATGTCGTGCGTGCGGCGCATCGGATCGCCCCTTCCTAAACTATATCTAGAGATATATAGCCGCGCCCCAAGGCCGAGGTCGATCCCCTCACGAACCGTGGCCAACCTTGGGGTAATGTCATGCACGGAATCTGCGTCCTGCTGGGCGGCGCGTCCATCCTGACCCTGGCGGCGGCCGGTCCTGCGGCCTTCCAGCCCGCTCCTGTCGCCGCCTCGCCGGTGTTCGGCCTCGGCGAGATCGTGGTCACCGCGCCCCAGGCGCAGGGCGAGGCGACCGTGGTCGGCCATTCGACGCTCTCGGCGCCGGCGATCCAGGCCTATGACCGCCTGACCCTGGACGACGCGGTCAACCTGATCCCTGGGGTGTCGGCGTCCAACACCGGCGGCTCGCGCAACGAGCGGGTGATCTCGGTGCGCGGCTTCAACCGTTTCGAGGTCCCGCTGTCGATCGACGGCGTTCGGGTGTTCCTGCCGGCCGACAACCGCCTGGACTTCGGCCGCTTCCTCACCGCCGACGTGGCCGAGGTGCAGGTGGCCAAGGGCTATGTCTCGGTGCTGAACGGGCCGGACGGCATGGGCGGCGCGATCAACCTGGTCACCCGCAAGCCCGCCAAGCCGCTCGAGATGGAGGCGCGGGGCGAGCTTGACCTCGGTCGCGACGGCGAATTCGCGGGGTACGACTTCTCGGGCCTGGTCGGCGGCCGCGGCGACCGCTGGTACGCCCAGGCCAGCCTCAACCGCAAGGGCGTGGACCACTGGGACCTGTCGGACGCCTTCAGGCCGACCGCCAGCGAGGACGGCGGCCGCCGCAACCTGTCTCAGACCTCGGACCTGTCGGCCAACGCCAAGGTGGGCTTCACGCCGAACGCGACCGACGAATATGTGCTGAGCTACACCCGCCAGACCGGCTCCAAGCTCGCGCCCTTGTCGACCGTCGACCCGGTGGCGACCCAGAAGGACTGGACCTGGCCCTACTGGATGGTGGACAGCCTCTACGCCCTGACCAGCACCGCCCTAGGCGAGCGCTTCACCCTGAAGACCAAGGCCTACCGCAACACCTTCGACAACCTGCTGCGCTCGTTCGACAACGCCAACGAGAACAGCCAGACCATCGGCAAGGCCTTCAACAGCTACTATGCCGACCAGGCCTTCGGCGGCTCGGCCGAGCTCGACGGCCAGTTCGCGGCCGCCGACCGGCTGGCTGTGCGCTTCGAGGGGCGTCAGGACCAGCACCTGGAGTGGCAGCAGGGCTTTCCCGGCGGCGTCACCGAGCCCAAGCAGACCACCATCGAGGATACCTACAGCGTCGAGGCGGAGAACACCTACGCCCTGCGCCCTGATCTCAAGCTGGCGGTCGGCGCCAGCTACGACTGGCGGGTGCTGCGCCGGGCGGAGGACTACGCCGCCAACGCCTTCGTCCACTACCCGCTGCGCGACTCCGGCGCCCTGAACGGCCAGGCCCGGCTGGCCTGGACCCCCGATGCGACCAGCGAGGTCTATGCCTCGGTATCCGACCGGGCCCGCTTCCCGACCATCTTCGAGCGCTTCTCCTCGCGCTTCGGCGGGGCGGTGTCCAACCCCGACCTCAAGCCCGAGCGGGCGGTCAACTGGGAGGTCGGCGGGGCGAAGACCTTCGCCGGCGTGCGCGCCGAAGGGGCGCTGTTCTACTCCGACCTCACCGACACCATCGTCAACTTCAACTTCCTCTACGCCACCTGCACCCCGGCCGGTGTCTGCACCCTCAATCCGGTGACCCAGAGTCGCAACCTCGGCCACGGGCGCTTCTACGGCGGCGAACTCTCGCTGAACGCACCGCTCACGCCCACGCTGTCGGCCGGCGGCAACGTCACCTGGATCCACCGCGACCTGATCGACCCCACCAACGCCGCCTTTCGCCCGGCCGACGTGCCCGACAGCAAGGGCCTCATCTATCTCGACTGGAAGCCGATCCGGGGGCTGAGCGTCATGCCCAACCTGGAGGTGGCGTCCGACCGCTCGACGGTGAACACGGCCGGCACGGTCTATTCGCGCACGGGCGCCTACGCCCTGGTCAACCTGACGCTGTCCTACGCCCTCACCGACCAGCTCAGCATCGAGCTCGGCGGGCGCAATCTCGGCGACCAGAACTATCAGCTGGTCGACGGCTTCCCCGAGCCGGGCCGCAGCCTGTTCGTCGCCGTCAAGGCCAGGTACTAGGCGGGATCGGGATCGGCGTGAGGCGCGGCGCCGGCGCCCCCGCCCCGCCATCGGAACTATACGAATGTGTAATGATCCATCCGCTGGGGGACATGCGGAGCCGGCGTCGTTAGATGTACTGTAGAATACAGCGCCGGCCGCGCGTCGCGGCCTGACTGGAGTGTGTGCATGCCCCTGGTCGGTCCCCTGAAACTGAAAGCGCAGCTCCTGTGCGGGGACGAACTGGCCATGGGGCCCGGCAAGGCCGACCTTCTGGAGGCGATTCAGGCCGAGGGCTCGATCTCGGGCGCCGGGCGCAAGCTCGGCATGAGCTACCGCCGCACCTGGCTTCTGGTCGACGCCATGAACCGCTGCTGGTCCGAGCCCCTGGTCGACGCCACGCCGGGCGGCGGCGAGCATCGTGGGGCGCGGGTGACGCCGGCCGGGCTCGAGGTGCTGACGGCCTATCGCGCGCTCGAGGCGGCGGTGGCCGAGGCGGCCGAGGGCCCGCTGCGGGCGCTGAGGCCCAAGCTGCTCGAAGAACCCAAGGCTTCCCAGCATGGGGCCTCGCAGCCCGAGGGCTAGGCGCCTATCCTGCGCCCCATGCTTGATTCCCCCTCCACGCCCCTCGAGGAGGCGACGGCCATCCTGCGCCGCACCTTCGGCCATGCCGCCTTCCGCGGGCATCAGGCCGAGGTGATCGGCGAGGTCCTGGCGGGGCGCCACGCCCTGGCGGTGCTGCCGACCGGCGGGGGCAAGAGCCTGTGCTACCAGATCCCGGCCATGATGCGCCCGGGCGTGGCCATCGTGGTCTCGCCCCTGATCGCCCTGATGGCCGACCAGGTCGAGGGACTGATCCAGTCGGGCGTGGCGGCGGCGCGGCTGGATTCGGACGCCACGCTCGACCATCGCAGCGCGGTGTGGCGGCAGATCGAGGCGGGGACGCTCGACCTGCTCTACCTCTCGCCCGAGGGGCTGATGCAGCCGGCCATGCACGAGCGGCTGGCCCGCCAGCAGGTCAGCCTGGTGGCCATCGACGAGGCGCACTGCGTCAGCCAGTGGGGCCACGACTTCCGCCCCGAATACCGCATGCTGGGCCGCCTGGCCGAGCTGTTCCCCGAGGTCCCGCGCCTGGCCGTCACCGCCACCGCCGACGCCCGCACGCGCGAGGACATCCGCGCCGAGCTGAGGCTGGAGGACGCGCGGGAGTTCGTCGCCTCCTTCGCCCGGCCCGAGCTGCGCCTGTCCGCCGAGCGCAAGCAGGGGCGCGGCGACAAGCGGGTGATCGAGCTGGTCAAGGCGCGGCCCGGGCGGTCGGGGGTGGTCTATTCGGGGTCGCGCGACGGCGCCGACCGCCTGGCCGAGGCGCTTCGGGCCGAGGGTGCGCCGGCCATCGCCTACCACGCCGGGCTCGACCGCAAGGTGCGCGGCGAGCGGCTGATGCAGTTCCTCAACGCCGAGGAGCAAGTGATGGTGGCGACCATCGCCTTCGGCATGGGCGTCGACAAGCCGGACGTGCGCTATGTGATCCACGCCGATCCGCCGGCGTCGATCGAGGCGTACTGGCAAGAGGTGGGGCGGGCTGGACGGGACGGCGAGCCGGCCGAGGGCATCACCCTCTACGGCGCGGCCGACATGGCCTGGGCGTTCCGCCGCATCGAGGGGCGAGAGGTGTCCGACGAGGTGCGCATGGGCCAGGTGCGCAAGGTGCGCCAGCTCTACGCCATGCTCGACGGCATGAACTGCCGCGCCGCCGCCGTGCGCCGCTATTTCGGCGAACAGGGGGTGCAGGCCTGCGGCCAGTGCGACCTGTGCCTGGAGCCGCCCGAGGCGGTGGACGTTTCGACCGCGGCGCAGAAGGCTCTGGCGGCGGCCCACCGGCTGGGCGGGCGCACCGGCCGCGGGCGCATCGTCGACCACCTGCTCGGCAAGACCAAGGATCCGTCGCCATCCGAGGCGGCGCTGTCGACCTTCGGCGTCGGCCGCGAGCTCAGCTCCGCCGCCTGGCGCGACCTCATCGACCAACTGCTGTTCGAGGGCCTGCTGCGCGAGCACCCCAACGACGGCCGGCCCTTGGTCGGCCTCGGCGACGCCGACGGGGTCAGGGCGGTCTACCGCGGCGAGCGCCTGGTCCAGGTGCGGCGGCAACCCGAAGCCTTCGACGCCTCCACCCGCTCGGGCCGGCCCAGGAAGCGCACGCGCGAGGCCATGGCCGCGGTGGGGCCGCAGAACCAGGCCCTCTACGAGGCGCTGCGCGCCTGGCGCCGCCAGACCGCGTCCGAACAGGGCGTGCCGCCCTACGTCATCTTCCACGACCGGACCCTGGGCGAGATCGCGCTGTTCCGCCCGGCCACCCTGTCGGACATGGCCATGATCGGCGGCGTCGGCCAGGCCAAGCTCGACCACTACGGCCAGGCGGTGCTGCGGGTGGTGCGGGAAAACTAGCGGGGGACGTCGGCCTGGGGCGGCCTCGAGCGTTCCTTGCTCAGGCAAACGCGAGGAGCCCGCCATGATCATCGCCGAGATCGACGCCCAGCCCACCGTGGCCGTGAAGAACCTGGACCGCGCGATGGCCTTCTACGGAGACGTGTTGGGGCTGAAGCCGGTGGGGCCATCAGACATGGGGCCCGTGCAAGCCTATCTCGCCGGCCGCACGGTCATCGTCGTCTATGAGAGCCAGTTCGCGGGATCCAACCAGGCCACCGCCATCACCTGGCCGGTGGGCGGCCGCTTCGACGAGGCTATCGCCGAGCTGCAGGCCAAGGGCGTGGCCTTCGAGCACTACGACATCCCCGGCCTGACCAGGAACGGCGATGTGCACGAGGCCGGCGGCATGAAGCTCGCCTGGATCAAGGACCCCGACGGCAACATCATCCACATCGGCAGCTTCGGGCGCTGATTTTCTTTGCGCTACCGGCCTGGCGGCCTGCTTGAGCGCGTGGCTGGGTCGCCTCATGCGCGATTCTGACATGCGGCTGGCGCCAAGGCCGGGTTAGGCTCAGCTTCCCTCAAGGAGGCCGCCATGCCCGATTTCCAGCTGTCCCTCGCCCCGTCGCGCCTGAGCCAGGTGATCAATCCCTGGAGCCTCAGCCTGGGGTCGCTGTTCACCGTCAACCTCGGCAACGCCGGCGACACCGAAACCGAGCAGCGCATGCTGAACGAGGTCGGCAGCTACGGCCGCCAGATCGGCCAGCTCGGCGATGCGGTGGGGGTGCTCGCGTCCCTGGTCGACCGCTCCAAGCTGACGGACGAACAGCAGGGCGCGCTGGAGAAGCTGGACGACCAGCTGAGGCTGGTCGCCCTGATCAAGGAGCAGCGCAAGCTGGAGAAGAAGCTGGGCGTGAGCGCCAATACGCCCGCATCGGCCTCTGCAGCCTAGGAGCGGGTCGAGCAAAAGTGGGAAGCGGGTTTCCGCCCGCGACCCGCTCTAACCTTAAACGTCGACCTCGGCGTCGAGCGCGTTCTCCTGGATGAACTCGCGGCGGGGCTCCACCAGGTCGCCCATCAGGCGGCTGAACAGGTCGGCGGCGTCGTCGTCGTGGTCGACTCGCACCTGCAGCAGGGTGCGCGCTTCCTTGTCCAGCGTGGTCTCCCACAGCTGCTCGGGGTTCATTTCGCCGAGGCCCTTGTAGCGCTGGATCGACAGGCCCTTGCGCCCCGCCTCAAGGATCGCCGCGACCAGGTCGAGCGGGCCGCGCACGGTGGTGGACTTGTCCTTGCGGCGGAAGATGGCCGGCTTCGAGAAGGTTTCGGCGGTTTGCGCGGCGCGCTCGCCCAGGCGCCGGGCGTCGGAGGCGTGTAGCAGGGCTTCGTCCAGCACGATGCGTTCCGAAACGCCGCGCTTGATGCGCGAGAACACGAAGCCGTGGCCGTCGGCGCTGCGTTCGCCGCTCCACGCGCCGTCGCCCTCCTCGGCGTAGAGGTCCAGGCGCAAGGCCGCGGCGGCGATGTCTGGATTTTCGCCGAACAGGCCGGCGATCGACGCCTGCTCGACGGCGAAGGCCGGGGCGCGGGCGGTCAGGCGCTGGATATGGGCCTGGGCGGTCCGGCTGGTCATGACCAGGGCCCGCAGGTCCGCGCCGCTCATCTGCTCGCCCGAGGCCAGCGACAGGATGGCCCCATCGACGCCTTCGTCGATCAGGAAGGTGTCCATCTCGCTGTCGTCCTTCAGGTAGCGCGACGACTTGCCCTTGGCGGCTTTGTAGAGCGGGGGCTGGGCGATGTAGAGATAGCCGCGCTCGATCACCTGCGGCATCTGCCGGTAGAAGAAGGTGAGCAGCAGGGTGCGGATGTGGGCGCCGTCGACGTCGGCGTCGGTCATCAACACGATCTTGTGGTAGCGCAGCTTCTCGACGTCGAAGTCGTCGCGGCCGATGCCGGCGCCCAGGGCCGTGATCAGGGTGCCGACCTGCTCGGACGACAGCATCTTGTCGAAGCGGGCCCGCTCGACGTTGAGGATCTTGCCGCGGAGGGGCAGCACCGCCTGGTTCTCGCGGTTCCGCGCCTGCTTGGCCGAGCCGCCGGCCGAGTCGCCCTCGACGATGAACAGTTCCGACTTGGCCGGATCGCGCTCCTGGCAATCGGCGAGCTTGCCGGGCAGGTTGGTGATGTCGAGCGCGGACTTGCGGCGCGTCAACTCGCGGGCCTTGCGCGCCGCCTCGCGGGCGGCGGCCGCTTCGACGATCTTGCCTACCACCGCCTTGGCCTCGGCCGGATGTTCCTCGAACCACTGGGCGATGCCCTCGCCGGCCAGGCCTTCCACGGCCGGGCGCACCTCGGAGGACACCAGCTTGTCCTTGGTCTGGCTGGAGAACTTGGGGTCGGGCACCTTCACCGACAGCACGCAGGTGAGGCCCTCGCGGGCGTCCTCGCCCGAGACCGAGACCTTCTCGCGCTTGCTCGCGCCGGACTCCTCGATGTAGGTCGACATCACGCGGGTGAGAGCCGCGCGGAAGGCGGCCAGGTGCGTGCCCCCATCCCGCTGCGGGATGTTGTTGGTGAAGCACAGCATCTGCTCGTGGTAGCTGTCGTTCCACCACAGGGCGAGGTCGAGCTCGACCTTGTCGCGCCGGCCGCGGATCACGATCGGGGCCTTGATCAGCGGCTGCCTGGCCTTGTCCAGGTGGCGCACGAAGGCCTCCACCCCGCCCTCGTAGCTCATCACCTCCTCGAACGGCTCGGGGCCGCGGAGGTCCTTGAAGCGGATGGTGACGCCGGAGTTGAGGAACGCCAGCTCGCGCAGGCGGTGCTCCAGCGTCTTGCGGTCGAACTCGATGACGTTGGAGAAGGTGTCGGTCGAGGGCAGGAAGGTGACCTCGGTGCCGGTCAGGAACTCGCCGTTGTCGCGCAGCGGCGCCTTGCCGGTGACGGCCAGCGGAATCACGGCGTCGCCGTGGCGGAACTCCATCTCGTGCTGCAGGCCGCCGCGGTAGACCTTGAGCTTGAGCCACTGACTCAGGGCGTTGACCACCGACACGCCCACGCCGTGCAGGCCGCCCGAGACCTTGTAGGAGTTCTGGTCGAACTTACCGCCGGCGTGCAGCTGGGTCATGATGACCTCGGCCGCAGAGACGCCCTCGCCCTCGTGGATGTCGGTGGGGATGCCGCGGCCGTCGTCGGTGATCGTGGCCGAGCCGTCGGGATTGAGGATCACCTGGACCAGGGTGGCGTGACCGGCCAGGGCCTCGTCGATGGCGTTGTCCACCACCTCATAGACCATGTGGTGCAGGCCCGAGCCGTCATCGGTGTCGCCGATATACATGCCCGGGCGCTTGCGCACCGCGTCCAGGCCCTTGAGCACCTTGATCGATTCCGCGCCGTACTCGCTGGAGCCGGTGTTTTCGGTCTCGGGAATTTCGTCTTGAGCCATCGGTCCTCAGTCGTCCGAGACGTTCAGCGCGCCGTTGTCCACATGGACACCGAGCGCCCGTCCCTTCAGGTCCAGGAACAGCGCTTCATCGGTCCCGGTCAGGAAAGCCTGCAGGCCCAGCGCCGTGATTTCATCGAAGAGCGCCGCCCGCCGGAACCGGTCCAGATGCGCAGCCACCTCATCCAGCAACAATATAGGATTCGGTTCGGATTCCGCACGGGAAAGTCGCGCGGCCTGGGCCAAAACCAGGTTCAGAATCAGCGCTTTCTGCTCGCCCGTCGAGCATTCGCCGGCCGGCCGGTCCTTTTCCCGGTGAAACACCAGCAGATCGCCCCGGTGTGGGCCGGTCAGGGAGCGTCCGGCGGCGGCGTCGCGCTCGCGCGACCGTTGCAGGGCGGCGGCCAGGCGCGGCTCGATCTCCGTGTTCGTACAGCCCTGCAGCGCCATCGCCTCCCATTCGCCGGAGAGCTCCAGCCGGGCCTGGGGGAAGGGGCTGTCGTCGCGGGCGTCGATCTCCAGCTGCAGCGCCTCCAGGGTGCGGGCCCGGGCGGCGGCCATCAGGGCGCCCCAGCGGGCCATCTGGGCCTCCAGCGCCACCAGCCAAGCGGGATCGGCGCCGCCATCCTCCAGCAGGCGCAGGCGTTCGCGCATGGCCTTCTCATAGGCGGTGGCGGCCTCGGCGTGGGCCGGCTCGGCGGCGAAGGTCAGGCGGTCGAAGAAGCGGCGGCGGTCGCCGGGCGCTTCCAGGAACAGGCGGTCCTGCTGCGGGGTGAGCCAGATCGGGCGCACATGGTCGGCCATGCGCCCGGGTGGGGCCGGCTCGCCGTCGATGCGCACGAGGCGGCGGGCGGCGGCGGGGCTCTCGACCCCCGTGCCGATGCGCACCGGCCCGTCGGGCCGCTCCACCTCCACCGACACCGCCCAGGCCCGCCCCTGCGCCTCGCCCGGCGCCCGCCGGCCGACCTCCTGGGCCGAGGCCGAGCGCAGCCCGCGCCCGGGCGCCAGGAAGGAGATCGCCTCCAGCAGGTTGGTCTTGCCGGCGCCGTTGGGCCCGTAGAGGTAGGCCGTGCGGCCGCCAGGGCTCAGCTCCGCCCGGTCGTAGGAGCGGAAGTCGGTGAGGGTCAGGGATGAGATGCGCGAACCGGCCACGGCCAGTGCGTATCAGGCTTGAGCCCGCCGTTACACCCGCAGCGGCATCAGCACGTACTGCACGCCCGGGTCGCTGGAATCGAGCGCCAGGGTCGGGCTCGCGGGGTCGGCGAAGCGGAACTCGGCCGCCTCGCCCTGGATCTGGCCGGCCACGTCCAGCAGGTAGCGGGCGTTGAAGCCGATCTCGAAGGGCTCGCCCTCGTACTCGGCCTCCAGCTCCTCGACGGCCTGGCCGGCCTCCATGTTGCGCACGGTCAGCACGATGCGGCCGGGCTCGATGGCCATCTTCACCGAGCGGCTCTTCTCGGCCGAGATGGTCGCCACCCGGTCGACCGCCGCGGCGAACAGGGCGATGTCGACGGTGAGCATCTTGTCGTTGTCGCGGGGGATCACGCGCATGTAGTCCGGGAAGGAGCCGTCGATCACCTTGGAGGTGAGGCTGGCCCGGCCGAACTGCAGGCGGATCTTGGAAGCGGACACCTGCAGCTCCACCGTCTCGCCGGCGTCCTCCAGCAGGCGGCGCAGTTCCTGCACCGTCTTGCGCGGCACGATCACGCCGGGCGCGCCGGCGGCGCCCTCGGGCGCCATCATCTCGGCCAGGGCCAGACGGTGGCCGTCGGTGGCCACGGCGCGCAGCTGCTGGCCGGCGCCCTCGCCCACGGTGTGCACATAGAGGCCGTTCAGGTAGTAGCGCGTCTCCTCGGTGGAGATGGCGAAGCGGGTCTTGTCGATCAGCCGCATGAGGTCGCCGGTGTCGAGCGTGATGCGCTGGGAAAGGCCGTCGGACGACATCACCGGGAAGTCGCCGGCCGGCAGCACCGGCAGGTTGAAGCGCGAGCGCCCCGCGGACACCTGCAGGCGCGGGTCGTCGCCCGTGTAACGCAGCTCGACTTCGGCCCCTTCCGGCAGCTTGCGGACGATCTCGTAGAGGGTGTGGGCGGGGGCGGTGATCTGCCCGGGGGTGTCGACCTGGGCCTCGGCGACGTCGACGATCTCCATGTCGAGGTCGGTGGCGGCGAAGGACACGCCGTTGCGGTCGGCCGAAAGCAGGACGTTGGACAGGATCGGGATGGTGTTGCGCCGTTCCACGACGCTCTGAACATGGCCCAGCGCCTTGATGAGCGCCGCGCGCTCGATGGTGAACTTCATCGCGTTGTCCGGTCTGCGGCGCCGCTGAAAATCGGAACTGCCCCCACGGCGCGCCTGCGGTAAGGGCGGGAAGACTAGCGGAAAAAATCGCAGGCGGGGAAGAGGCCTGAGCGCCCTATCCGGAGGATTGTGACGTCCTTCAGGCTCCACTCGCCCCCAGGTAGCGAAGCGGCGGGATGTCCAAGACGGAACAGGCGCCGGCCGCCCCCCTTCGGCTGCCGACGCCCACTCCGAAACCGCCGTCTCCGCGGCGGCCAAGGAGGCCGAGGTCCCCTCCCGGCTGACGCTTACTCGCCTCTACTCTCTTCGCGCGCTGGCCGCCGAAACCGGCTTCCCCCCTCGGCTATCGCGCTTCGCCTCACCCACGCAGCTTGCGGGTCAGGGTCTCCAGGTCCCGCGCCAGCTGGGCGTCGCCGGCGCGCAGCTCGTCGATCCGGCGCACGGCGTGCAGGACGGTGGTGTGGTCGCGCCCACCGAAGCGCCGGCCGATGTCCGGCAGGGAGCGGGTGGTGAGCTGTTTGGCCAGCCACATGGCGGCCTGGCGCGGGCGGGCGATGGCCCGGTTGCGCCGCTCGGAGATCAGGTCCGCCTGTTTCAGGCCGAAGTGGTCGGCCGTGGCCTTCTGGATGTCGTCGACGGTGACCCGTTTCTCCCCGCCGCGCAGGTGCGGGCGCAGGATCGCCTGGGCCTCCTCCAGGCTCAGGGTGCAGACCCCGTCGCCCAGACGCGCCACCAGGGTGTTGAGGGCGCCTTCCAGCTCGCGCACGGAATCGGTGAAGCGGTCCGCGAGGAATTCGAGAACCTCCGGACGGGCGGTGGCCGCGCGGCGGAAGTCCTGCTGGCGGGCCAGTTGCTGCAGCTTGCGCTCCAGGATGCCCAGGCGCAGCGTCCGGTCGGCCGGCTCGATGCCGCACACCAGGCCCGCCGACAGGTGCGAGCGCAGGCGCGCATCGACCTCGGTCAGGGCCGCCGGCGGACGGTCGGCCGACAGCACGACGCGGCGGCCTTCGGACATCAGCGCCATGAGGGTGTGGAACAGCTCCTCCTGGCTCGACTGCTTGCCGCCGATGAAGTGTACGTCGTCGATCAACAGCAGGTCGGCGGTGCGCAGCTCGTCCTTGAAGGCGGCGGTCGAGCGGTCCTGCAGCGCACGGACGAAGGTCGACAGGAAGCGCTCGGCGGTCAGGTAGACCACCTTCTTGCCGGGCGCGGCGCGGGTGGCCTCGGCGGCCACGGCGTTGAGCAGGTGCGTCTTGCCGAAGCCGTAGGGCCCGTGGAAGAGCACCGGGTTGAAGTGGCCGTCGGCCCAGGACGCCACGCGACGCGCCACGGCGAAGGCGAACTCGTTGGACGGCCCCGTGACGAAGCTGTCCAGGGTGAAGCGGTCCTGCACCCCGGTCGGGCGCTGAGGCTGGACGACCGGCTGGGCCGGCGCCGGGGCGGCGACCGCACGGGCCTGGCTGGCGGCGGCTTGGGCCCCGGAGCCATGAGCGCCCCCATGAGCCCCCGGCGTGGAATCGTGGCCGGCGCCGCCATGGGTCGCGTCGGCGTCCAGCTCGAAGCGCGACTTGAGTTCGATCGCGCGGCCCTGCGGGTCGTGCTGAGCCCACAGCTCGGCGATCCGGCGCCACGCGTTGCGGCGAATCCAGTCGCGGGCGATACCCGTCTGGGTCACCAGCACGAGGCTCCCGTCCTCGCCCTCACGGACCGCCGCCTGGGCGACCCACGATCCGAACGCGCCCTCTCCGAGCTCGTTCTTCAGCGCCGCGCAAGCCTTTGTCCACACCGCCCCGGGGGGAACAGCCATCGTCGTCCCCGCATAACCAGCAGCCGTCATTCTTGTCGCCCGAAACCTAGACCCCAGAACCGACCTGCCCCCGCGGCTCGGCCGAAATCCTCAAAAGACACAATCTCTTATTCGGCGCCCACACAGGGTGAGACCGCCGGCGTCTTCGTTCATCCGTGATAAGATGGAAGAGCCTTTACCCCTCAAAGAGTAGCCACAGCCGGGGGCGGGTCAACGGTGATTCTTGGACGTGGCGAGAGATATTCCTGTTGACTCGCTGAGGCCCCTGGAAGGCCTCAGAAATCTCGAATTCGGCGTCCGTGGACAGAGGACAAGCCTCCCGTTGGGCGCTCGGTTACCGGTCGCGGCGACCTGGAGAAGACCTATGTTTTTCCAAGGGATTGGCGTGATCGGCGCGACAAATTCGCGTGAATAGCAAAAACGACAATGCGCAATTTGTCGCGGTTTGGTCATGCATTCCGCACAACAAAAAAGCCGGTCGGCTGACGCCGGCCGGCTTCGATGTTTTTGGTGCGTCGCCGCACATTCCTGTGCGCTACCGCTCCGCTGCTCGAGCGCCGCAGACGGCGCTTCCAAGCGTGGCTCCTAGGCGAGGCTGACGCGCTTCAGCTGGGCCGCCAGGCGGGCGACCTTGCGGGCGCCGGTGTTCTTGTGCACCACGCCCTTGGACACGGCCCGCATCAACTCGGACTGCGCTTCCACGAAGGCGGTCTTGGCGGCGGCCGTGTCGCCGCCGGTGACGGCCTCATCGAACTTGCGCAGATAGGTGCGCACGCGCGAACGACGAGCCTTGTTGACTTCGGTGCGGCGGGCGATCTTGCGGATCGCTTTCTTGGCGCCGGGATTGTTGGCCATAGGTCGGACCTTAGAAACGGACTGACGCGGCCGCGCCGCGCGAATTGGAGGCGCGGATATACTGAAAGCAGGCGGCCGGGTCAATCACGCTTCGCGGGGGACGAGCGCCCGCTCATTTCGCCATCTTGCCGTAGACCTCGATCTGACCGACGTCGAACCAACCGCCCGGGCCGTGGCCGGAAGCGGGGATGATGTCGGCGAAGCCGATCTCGTCGACCTTCGACAGGTCGATCTTCTCGACCGGGTTGCCCTTGGTCACCACGTTGGCGATGTCGAGCTTGTACCAGCGCGCGTCGCTGAAGGGGATCTCCTCCACCACCCAGTCCTTGGTCGAGCCGCCGGCGGCCTTGTCGGCCATGTACCAGTCGCCGTTGGCCAGCTTCACGATCGGATAGACCTTGTGCAGCCCGCTCATCTTGGTGTTGACGCGAATGCGCGACAGGCCGCTGAGGTCGGCCGGGCCCTTCTTGCTATGGAAGGCGAAGGCCATTTGGCTGGTCGCCTCGCCGGAGAACACGTGGGCCGGATTGCCGTCGTCGCCGTTCTTGCCGAGCATGTTGAGCTTGGCGCCCGGGCCGTAGAGCTTCAGCTCCAGGTCGGGGTTGCCCACCGAGCCGGTGATGCTGACCGGGCCTTCCTTGCCGTCGGCGTTCTGCTTCCACTCTTCCTTCCACAGCAGCGGCGCGCGCTGTGGGTTCTCGGCGGGGGCGGCCGGGCGGGCGCCGGGCGCGCTGGCGGCGGGAGGGCGGGCGGCGGGAGCCTGGGCGTTGGCGGTCTGGGCGAGAGCGGCGCCGGCGAGGGCGGCGGTCGCGGCGGCGGCGATCAGGATGGCGGTGGTCTTCACGCGTGCTCTCCCTGGGTGTGAGGCCTTGCTGGGCCTTTCGTTGTCGGAGGCGACGCTAGAACGCCGATGTTGCCGTGGCAACGGCGCCGGCGCGCATTCTTGTTGCGCTACCGCTGCGCTGCTCGAGCGCTCGCTAGCGGCTTGCTCGCGCCATCGCTCCGTTGCCTGAGCGCCAGCTAACGGCCCTTGAACGCCGGCGTCCGCTTCTCGAGGAAGGCGGTCATGCCTTCCTTCTGGTCTTCCGTGGCGAACATCGCCTGGAACAGCCGCCGCTCGGTCTTCAGGCCCTGGGCGAGGGTGGTCTCGAAGGCCGTCTCCACCATCTCCTTGCAGGCCATCACCGCCACCGGCGACAGGCCGGCGATCTTGGCCGCGGCGGCCCTGGCCTCGGTCATCAAGTCGGCGGCGGGCACGATGCGGCTGACCAGGCCGCAGCGCTCGGCCTCGGCGGCGTCGATCATGCGGCCGGTCAGCACCAGGTCCATGGCCTTGGCCTTGCCCACCGCGCGGGTCAGCCGCTGGCTGCCGCCGAGACCCGGGCCGATGCCCAGGGTCACCTCCGGCTGGCCGAACCGGGCGGTGTCGGCGGCGATGACGATGTCGCACATCATGGCCAACTCGCAGCCGCCGCCCAGCGCATAGCCCGATACCGCCGCGATCAGGGGCTTCCTGAAGCGGGCCGCCCGCTCGTGGGTACGGGTGAGGAAATCGGACAGATAGGTCTCGGGATAGGCGAGGCTGCTCATCTCGCGGATGTCGGCCCCGGCGGCGAAGGCCTTCTCCGACCCCGTCAGGATCACGCAGCGCACCTCGGGGTCGGTTTCGGCGGCGTCCAGCGCCTGGGTCAGCTCGCCCATCAGGGCGGTGTTGAGGGCGTTCAGCGCCTCGGGCCGGTTCAGGCGGATCACCTGGAAGCCCTCGTCGGGCTCGACCAGCAGACATTGGAACTCGGCCATGGAAGCCCTCACAGCGGCGCGCGCAGACCGCGCGCCGGCATCATGGCGTCACTGCCGGGGGCCGTCGACCCGGAACCCCTTGGCGCGGAGCAGGGCGGGCACGCCGCCGGGCCCGACCAGGTGGCCGACGCCGACCACCACCACGATCTTCGCCGGATGGCCGTTCGCCGGCGCGGCGCCCAGCCGCTCGGACAGGATCGCCAGCCAGGCGGCGTTGCGCCGGGTCAGCAGGGCCTCGTACATCTGCGGGCTGTCGCGGCGCAGATCGTCCAGCCCCTCCTTCTCCAGGGCCTTCATGTCGCCTTTCAGCCAAGCGTCGATCAGGCGCGTGGACTGGCCCGGATCCTCCTCCAGGTCGCGCAGGGTGTCCTCCAGCGAGGACACCTGCGCCGCCTCGCTCTGGCCGGCGAACAGGGCGATCTGCTGGGCGGGGGTCTCGAAGGCATGGCGGGAAGCCTGGGGCGCGGCCTGGGCGAGCTGGCGCTCCACCCCCTGGTCCGGCGTGGCCCCATCGCGGGCGTAGTCGGCCTCGCCGATGGTCAGCTCGGCGAGCCAGGGACGCAGGCGCTCCAGGTCCGGTCCCGGCAGGCGCAGGGCCTGCTCCTCGCGCCGCAGCCGCGCCTTGCCCGTCTCCGACAGCATGTCGGCCAGGTTGCGCTCCTTGGGCAGCAGGCCCTGGGCCAGGGCCTGGCGCGAGGCGTCCAGCAGGGCGGCGTCGTCGATCGGCACCTCGAACCACAGCTCCTCGGCCTCGGCCAGGGCCTGGGTCAGGGCGTCGGGCCGCCAGTCCGCCTTCTGGGGCAGGATGTGCACCGAGCCGAACAGCACGATCGTCGCGCCGCGCCCGTGCACGGTCCACACCGGCGGCTTGGCCCAGGCGGAGGTCGTGGGCAGCACGAGCGCCAGGGCGGCCAGCACGGCGAGGACGGCCTTGCGCGTCATTTCTGATGCTCCGGACAATAGAAGGTGGAGCGCCCGCCCTGGACCTTGCGGCGGATCACCCCGCGGCAGCCGGGCCGGAGGCAGGGCTCGTCCTCGCGGCCATAGGCCTGGAAGCGGTGCTGGAAATAGCCCAGCGAGCCGTCGGCCGCCTGGAAGTCGCGCAGGGTCGAGCCGCCGGCCTCGATCGCCTCTTCCAGCACCGTGCGCACGGCCTCCACCAGCGCCGCGAGCCTGGGCCCGGACACCTTGCCCCCGGCGCGCAGGGGCGAGATGGCGGCCCGGTGCAGGGCCTCGCAGACATAGATGTTGCCGAGCCCGGCCACGATGCGCTGGTCGAGCAGCAGGGTCTTGATCGCCTGCTCGCGGCCCTTCAGCGCCTCGGCCAGGCCGGCGGCGGTGAACTCGGGGCCGAGCGGCTCGGGGCCCATGGCCTTGAACCAGGGGTGCTCGTCCAGCCGGTCGCTGCGGACCAGGCCCATGAAGCCGAACCGGCGCGCGTCGAAATAGGTCAGGCGGCGGCCGGCGTCGGTGTCGATCACCACGTGGGCGTGCTTCTGTCCCTCGGGCGCCGCCAGGGCGAAGGCGCCGGGCGCCTCGATCGAGCCCGACGTGTCCTGGACTTCAAAGCGTCCGGTCATGCCCAGGTGCATCACCAGGGTCTCGCCGGTGGACAGCTCGGCCAGCATGTACTTGGCGCGGCGGCGCAGATGCAGCACGCGCGCCCCCTCCAGCCGCTCGCGGAAGTGCTCGGGCAGGGGAAAGCGCAGGTCCGGCCGGCGCGCCAGCACATGGGTGACCACATGGCCCTCCAGGGACGACAGCAGGCCCCGCCGGACGGTCTCGACTTCGGGAAGCTCAGGCATGGCGCGGCCGGGTCATGGTCCCTGCATACCGCGCTCGTGCAGCGAAGCGGTAGTGCGAATGGGCCGCGGTCATGCAGCGAAGCGGTAGCGCGAATGAGAACACCGCCAGCGCGGGGTTGCGAGCGGGAGGCGGCGGTGGGAGGCTCGCGCCCCAATTCAGGGAGAGAGACATGGGTATGGGCGCCTGGCGGAGCGTCGCGGTCGGTGTGGCCGTGCTCGCGGCTTCGGGTTCGGCCGCCTGGGCCCAGGGCGCCTGCAGCACGCCCGCCAAGGCGCCGGTGATCGAGACGCCCCTGGGCGGCGCGCCGTTCGCGGCCGTGGCCAGCGCCGACGGCTGCAGCCTGTTCGTTTCCCTGATGGCCGACGGCGAAAAACGACCCAGCGAGGTGCTGATCCTGTCGCGCAAGGACGGCGAACCGCAGATCGCGGTGCGCGCGAGGCTGCCGGGCCGGGCGGGCGGACTGGCCCTCGATCCGGCGGGCCGCCTTCTGGCGGTGGCCACGGGGGGCGGGGTGGCCCTGCTCGACGTGGGCAAGCTGGCCGCTGGCGGCGCCGACGCCCTGGTGGCGGCGGTGGGCGAGGCGCCGAACGCCGGGGCGATCAACGTCGCCTTCGGTCAGAACGGCAAGCTGCTGGTGGTGGCGGACGAGAACACCCGGACCATCGGCGTCTACGACGTGGCCAAGGCCCTGGCCCACGCCAAGGACGCGCGCATCGGCGGCGTGCCGGTGGGGATCGCGCCGGCGGGCCTGGCGGTGTCGCCGGACGGACGCTGGCTCTATGCCACCGTGGAGATGAAGGACGGCAGCCCCGACTGCCGCCCGCCCGACGGCCAGGCGTCGTGGAGCGCGCCCGGGGCGCTGGAGGTGATCGACCTCGACAAGGCCGCCAAGTCCCCGGGCGCGGCCCTCGCGGGCGAAGTCCAGGCCGGGTGCAGTCCGGTGCGCGTGGCCCTCTCGGCCGACGGCGCCACCGCCTATGTCACGGCGCGGGGCGACGACGCGGTGCTGGCGGTGCGCACCGACCGGGCGCTGAAGGACCGCGCCCACGCCGTGATCGGCAAGGCCGAGGTCGGCTCGGCGCCCGTCGGCATCGCGGTCTCGGGCGGCAAGGTCTATGTGACCAACTCCAACCGCTTCGGCGCCGGCGAGGGCCAGTCGCTGTCGGTGCTGGACGCCGCCGACCTGTCCAGGCCCGCCGTAAGCGTTCCCGCCGGCCGGTTCCCGCGCAGCGTCGCGGTGACCGGCGACGGCAAGACCCTGGTGGTCGCCAACTTCGGCAGCGGCACGCTGCAGCTGGTCGACCTGGCGCGGCTGGACCAAGCGCGTCGCCAGCCGGGCGCTCCATAGGCTTCCCCTTTCGTCCGGCGCGCATTTGCGCCAAAGACGGCGGGCGGCCGTCGTCGGGTCGCCGGGAACCAGTGCATGAGCGGCAAGGCCAGCTTCGGCTTCAGGGACGTGGACGCAGGGGACAAGGCCTCGCTGGTCCGCGGGGTGTTCGACCGGGTGGCGTCCCGCTACGACCTGATGAACGACCTGATGTCGGCCGGGGTGCACCGCATCTGGAAGGACATGACCGCCGCGCGGCTCAATCCCCAGCCGGGCGAGACCATCGTCGACTGCGCCGGCGGCACCGGCGACATGGCCGGTCGCTTCGCCCGCCTGGCGCGCGCCGCCCAGCTGCGCCGCGGCGGGGACGACGCCAAGGTGGTGGTGATCGACTACAACGCCGAGATGGTGGCCGCCGGGATCAAGCGCGGCGGCGAGCCGGAGATCGCCTGGGCCGTGGGCGACGCCCAGCGGCTGCCCCTGCGCGACGGCGAGGCTGACGCCTATGTCATCTCCTTCGGCCTCAGGAATGTCACCGACATCCAGAAGGCGCTGGACGAGGCCCGCCGGGTGCTGCGGCCGGGCGGCCGCTACCTGTGCCTGGAGTTCTCGCGCCCCACGGCGGAGGTCCTGCGCACGGCCTACGACGCCTATTCCTTCCATGTGATCCCGCAGATCGGCGAATGGGTGGCCAAGGATCGCCACAGCTACCAGTACCTGGTGGAGAGCATCCGCCGCTTCCCCGACCAGCCGACCCTGGCGGGCATGATGAAGACGGCCGGCTTCGGCCAGGTGGGCTGGACCAACTTCACCGGCGGTGTGGCGGCCCTGCACCACGGCTGGGCGGTCTGAGGCCGATGGCCAGGGCGTCCCACAGCGTGTCCTCATGAGCGACGTGGCCGCGTTCTTCCGGCTGCTCGGGGCCCTGTGGGTGCTGGTGCGGGCCGACGCCCTCCTGCCGCAGCCGCTCGACCCGTACCTGCCGCCCACCGTGCGGCTCCTGGCGCGGCTCCTGCGCCTGTTCGCGGGGCCGCAGGCCAAGCGCGGCCGGCCGGGCGAGCGCCTGGCCGTGGCGCTGGAGCGGCTGGGGCCGGTGTCGATCAAGCTCGGCCAGCTGCTGTCGACCCGCGCCGACATCTTCGGCCAGGTGTTCGCCGACGACCTCGCCCGCCTCAAGGACCAGCTGGCCCCGTTCCCCATGGAGGCGGCCTACGCCGAGGTGTCCAATTCGCTCGGCCGGCCGGCGGGCAGCCTGTTCTCCGAGTTCCATCCTCCGGTGGCCGCCGCCTCCCTGGCCCAGGCCCATCCGGCGCGCCTGAACGACGGGCGCAAGGTGGCGGTCAAGGTGCTACGGCCGGGCGTGGAGCACCGCATCCGCGCCGACATCCGCGCCCTGCGCCTGGCGGCGCGGTTCGCCGAGCGCATGGGACCCGAAGCGCGGCGGCTCGAGCCCCGCGCGGCGGTGGCCACGGTGGCCCGCGCCCTGGAGCTGGAGCTCGACCTGCGGCTGGAAGCCGCCGGGGCCAGCGAGCTCGGCGAGGTGATGGCCCGCGATCCCTACATGAGCGCGCCCGAAGTGATCTGGGACGGGGTGGGCAAGCGGGTGCTGACCCTGGCCTGGGCCGAGGGGATTCCCCTGTCGGACCCCGCCGCCCTCGACCAGGTGGGCCTCGACCGTCCCGCCCTGGCCACTCAGCTGATCCGCGCCTTCCTCGCCCAGGCCCTGGACCACGGGGTGTTCCACGCCGACCTGCACGAGGGCAACCTGTTCGCCGCCGCGCCCGACCGGCTGATGGCGGTGGACTACGGCATCATCGGCCGCCTCGGCCACGCCGAGCGGCGCTACCTGGCCGAGATCCTGTGGGGCTTCCTGGAGCGCGACTACCAGCGCGTCTCACGCGTCCACTTCGAAGCGGGCTATGTGCCGGCGCACCATTCGATCGACGCCTTCGCCCAGGCGATCCGGGCGGTGGGCGAGCCGATCTTCGGCCAGAACGTCAAGGCGGTGTCGATGGGGCGCGTGCTCGGCCAGCTGTTCGAGATCACCGCCCTGTTCGACATGCGGCTGCGGCCCGAGCTCGTCCTGCTGCAGAAGACCATGGTCACGGTCGAGGGCGTGGCCCGGCGCATCGATCCCGAGCACGACATCTGGGCGGCGGCCGACCCGGTGGTGCGCCGCTGGATCACCCGCGAGCTGTCGCCGCCGGCCCGCATCCGCCGCCTCGCCGAGGAGGGCCTGAGCGTACTCGAAGGCCTGGCCCGCCAGGCCCGCGCGGAGCCGATGTCCTACGCCCCGCGCGAGGAGGCGCCGCCCGTGGGGCGCGGCCTGATCTGGTTCGCCCTGGGCGCCGCCGTGGCCGGGATGGCCTTCGCCCTCGCGGCCCTGGTCCGGCTGCACTAGGAGCCCTCGCGCTGATGCAGGCGTCAGCCGATGGCGCAAGGAAGGAGCACGCCGATGACCGACGCCGACGCCGACGCCAACGCCGTCCAGGCCGAATACTGGAACGGCCGCGCGGGCGAGACCTGGGCCGAGCTCAGCCGCCTGCTCGACATGGAGCTGCGCACCCTGGGTCTGGAGGCCCAGGCCGCCCTGCACCCGCAGCCCGGCGAGCGGGTGCTGGACGTCGGCTGCGGCGGCGGCGAGACCAGCCTCGACCTCGCCCGGGCCGTGGCGCCGGGCGGGGCGGTGCTGGGCGTCGACATTTCACACACCCTGCTGGCGGTGGCCGAACGCCGGGCGGCCGGCCAGGGCCTGAACGTGCGCTTCGAGGCGGCCGACGCCCAGACGTCCGATTTCGGCGGCGAGCGGTTCGACGCCGCCTTCTCCCGCTTCGGCGTGATGTTCTTCGCCGACCCGCCGACGGCCTTCGCCAATATCCGCAAGGCGCTGAAGCCCGGCGGGCGGATCGCCTTCGTCTGCTGGCGGTCGGCCGCGGAAAACCCCTTGATGACCGCCCCGTTCAAGGCCGTGGAGCCCCTGATCCCGCCCCAGCCGCCGTCCGATCCGCTGGCCCCCGGTCCGTTCGCCTTCGCCGACCCGGAGCGGGTCCGGCGCATCCTCGGCGAGGCCGGCTTCGGCCAGGTCGCCATCCGCCCGCTCGACGCCAAGGTCGGCGGCTGGACCCCCGAGGAGGCCCTGGTCGTGGCCCAGAGGGTCGGCCCGCTCGGCGCGGTGCTGCGCGAGAACCCCGAGCTGCGCCCCCAGGTGCTGGACGCGGTCGCTCGCGAACTCCAGCGTCACACCGGGGCCGACGGCAGGGTGCGGATGGACGCCGCCGTCTGGATCGTGACCGCGACGGCGCCCTGAGCCTGGCCTCTAGCCGTTGTCGTCGCCGCTGGAGCGGCGCGCCGAGGAGCGTCGGCCGGCGTTGCCGCGGTAGTCGTCCCCGCCCCTGCCTTGGTTGGACTGGGCGACGCTGTCCTTCTGCTGTGACCAGTAGGCGGCGCCGTCGCGCGGCTTGAACAGGGTGCGCGGGGCGCCGTCCTTGTCGACCACGGCGAACAGGTTGGCCTTCGGGTCGTACATCAGCTTGTCGCCGTTGGACCGGTCCAGCGTCTCGGTCCCCTTGGGCGGATGGTCGACGAAGGCGTGCACCTTGGTGAGGAAGTCCTCCTCGCTGGTCGCGCCCACCGCGTCGCCGTCGCGCTTGAAGTGGTAGTCGGCGTTTTCCTGGGCGGTGTGGTTCTTGTTGGCCGCCCACATCGGCTTGCCGTGGAACAGGGGCGCCGCCTCGCTGCGCGCGTCGTCCGTCCGCCGCGCGGTGGGCGAGGCGCTGTTGTAGACCGCGGTGGAGTAGCGGGCCGGGGCCCGCACGTCGTCGCCCGCGGGGGCGGAGTCGGCCAGCCGCCGGTCCGACGCGTCTGCGTGAGCCCGGGCCGGCGTGGCCGAGGGCGCGCCGTCGCAGGCGGCCAGGCTCAAGACGCCCACACTCACGACGCACAGAACAGCCGCGCTCGCGGCGAGGGGCGCTGGCGCCCAGACTCGTTTTCCCATTGGGGTTCTCCCACCCAGAGCCGAAGTTCGACGGCCGGGACCCGATCAGCCGGGAACAAATAAAGAACGAAGATCTCGGTTTGTCGAGTCCCTTTCTGTGAAGATTTGTGGGAGACGGCGGAAAGCCGCTATGACGGCGACCTTGAACCTAGGGAGGTCGCCATGCCGGCGGCGGGCAAGCGGGTCCTTCTGATCGTGGGCGGCGGCATCGCGGCCTACAAGGCGCTGGAGCTGGTGCGGCTGCTGCGCAAGGCGGGCATCGCCGTGCGCCCGATCCTGACCCGCGCGGGGGCCGAGTTCGTCACCCCCCTGTCGCTGTCGGCCCTGTGCGAGGACAAGGTCTACCAGGACCTCTTCTCCCTCACCGACCAGGCGGAGATGGGCCACATCGAGCTGTCGCGCTCGGCCGACCTGATCGTGGTCGCCCCGGCCACGGCCGACCTGATCGCCAAGTCGGCTCACGGCCTCTGCGACGACCTCGCCTCCACCACCTTGCTGGCCACCGACACCGCCGTGCTGATGGCGCCGGCGATGAACGTGCGCATGTGGGAGCATCCGGCGACCCGGGCCAATCTGCAGACCCTGGGCGCGCGCGGGGTGCGCTTCGTCGGGCCGGGCGAAGGGCCCATGGCCTGCGGCGAGTTCGGCCCCGGGCGCCTGGCCGAGCCGCCGGAGATCTTCGCGGCGATCACGGCGGCCCTGGAGGCCGAGGGCGCGCCCCTGCCGCTGCGGGGCAAGCGCGTACTGATCACCGCCGGCCCCACCGTCGAGCCGATCGATCCGGTGCGGGTGCTGACCAACCGCTCCAGCGGCAAGCAGGGCTATGCCCTGGCCGGCGCCCTGGCCCAGCGCGGGGCCGAGGTGATCCTGGTGTCGGGCCCCACCGCCCTCGCCGCGCCGGCGGGCGTGCGGCGCGTGGACGTGGAGACGTCGCGCCAGATGCTGCAGGCCTGCGAGGACGCCCTGCCGGCCGATGCGGCGGTGTTCGTGGCGGCCGTGGCCGACTGGCGGCCGGCCGAGACCGCCGGGCGCAAGGCCAGGAAGGCCGAGAAGGGGCTGACGCTGAAGCTCGCCGAAAACCCGGACATCCTGGCGACCATCGCCCGGCCGGGCCCCCGGCGCCCTGGGCTGGTGGTGGGCTTCGCCGCCGAGACCGCCGACGCCGACGAGGCGGAGCTGGAGGCCCTGGCCCGGGCCAAGCGGCTGCGCAAGGGCTGTGACTGGATCGTGGCCAACGACGTCTCGCGCGCCGGAGTGATGGGCGGCGATCAGAACGCGGTGCTGTTCCTCACCGGCGAGGGCGCCGAGCGCCTCGGCCCGGCGTCCAAGGCCGAGATCGCGCTCCAGCTGGCGGAACGCATCGTGGCGGCCCTGGCGTAGGCGAGAGGCGGAATCAGTCTTAAGAGGAGTCCATGCAGCCCACGATCGCCGTCCGCCGCCTGCCCCACGCCGAGGGCCTGCCGCTTCCCGCCTACGAGACGACCGGATCGGCCGGGATGGACCTGCGCGCCGCCGTGCCGGAGGACCAGCCCCTGGTGCTGAAGCCCGGCGCGCGGCTCTTGGCGCCGACGGGCCTGACCATGGCCATACCGCAAGGCTACGAGGTGCAGGTGCGGCCACGTTCGGGCCTGGCGGCCAAGGCCGGGATCACGTGCCTCAACACCCCCGGCACCATCGACAGCGACTACCGCGGCGAGGTGAAGGTGATCCTGATCAACCTCGGGGCCGAGGACTTCACCATCCGCCGGGGCGACCGCATCGCCCAGATGGTCGTCGCGCCGGTGGCGCAGGCGGGCTGGATCGAGGTCGACGACCTCGACGAGACGGCGCGCGGCGCGGGCGGCTTCGGCTCGACGGGGCACGGCTGACATGACCGCCGATGTCGCCTCTACGCCCGCACCCGAGACCGACGACCTGGTGATCCGCCCGTCCCAGGTGATCAACTACGGCGTCTATCTGTCGGCCGCCCTGCAGATGGCCTTCTGCGCCGCCCTGTTCGCCCTGCTGCGCCGCTACTGGCCGATGCTGAGCACGATCTTCCTGGCCATACCGCTGGTGGCCATCCTGGGGGTGGCCACGCTCGCCTGGCTGAAGACCGCCACGACCTCCTACCACTTCGGCAAGAGCCGCCTGACCTGGCGCACCGGCGTCCTGTCGCGCAACGCCGAGTCGCTGGAGCTCTACCGCGTCGCCGACGTGACCATGCGCCAGCCCCTGTTCCAGCGCCTGTTCGGCGTGGGCCGCATCGTGCTCAAGAGCGCGGACGCCAACCACCGCGAGGTGGTGCTGGAAGGCGTGCCCCGCCCCGACCAGTTCCGCGACTGGCTGACCGACGCCGTGCAGCAGACCCGCCGCGAGCGCGGCATGCGCGAGATCCAGATGGATAGTCTTTGAGTTGCGCTATCGCCTAGCGGCTACTTGAGCGCGTTTGGCGCCTCAATGTGCTCAAGAAGCGCGAAGCGCGGTAGCGCACGGAAAATCCTCAGGCCGCGACCGGGCGCGGGCCGATGTACAGCGACTGGGGCCGGATCAGCCGCCCGCCGGCCGCCTGCTCGCGGGCATGGGCGATCCAGCCGGCGGTGCGCGCCATGGCGAAGACGCAGGTGAAGGCGTCGGGCGGGAAGGCCAGCGCTTCCAGCAGCAGGGCCGTGTAGAACTCCACGTTCACGTCCAGCGGCCGGTCGGGCTTGCGCCGCCGCAGCTGCCGCAGCGCGGCGCGCTCCACCGCCTCGGCCAGGCGCAGGCGCGCAGCATCGCCTCCGCCGCCGGCGCCCAGGGCGCCGAGGGCGTCCTTCAGGGCGTCGGCCCGCGGGTCGCGCACGCGGTAGATCCGGTGGCCGAAGCCCATCAGCCGCTCGCCCCGGTCCAGGGCGGCCTCGAGCCAGGCCTCGGCCCGGCCGGCAGCGCCGATCTCGTCGAGCATGGCGATCACCGGGCCGGGGGCGCCGCCGTGCAGAGGACCCTTCAGCGCCGAGAGCCCGGCCTGGACGGCGGAGGTGAGGCCCGCGCCGGTCGAGGCCACCACCCGGGCGGCGAAGGTCGAGGCGTTCAGGCCATGGTCGATCACCGTGCACAGATAGGCGTCGAACGCCCGCGCCTGGGCCGGCCCGGAGGGCGCGCCCAGCATGTGCAGCACGTCCGCCGCATGGCTCCGTCCGGGGTCCGGCGCGATGGGCGCCAGGCCCTGCCGGGCGCGGACCACCGCCGGGGTGAACACGGCCGCGCCGGCGACAAGCGTCAGGGCGGCCTCCAGGTCCCCGCCGTCCGGCTGGCGGGCGATCAGGGCGCGCACCGCCTCGATGGGCTCCAGGGCCAGCAGCGCCGGATCGAGCGGCGGCATGGCCTCGAACGCCGCTCGGCGCGCGCGGCCGAGCCGTAGGGCCAGCTCAGGCGGCGCCGGCAGGTCGAAGAACCCGTCCCAGAGCAGGGCCAGGGCCTGCTCGAAGGTGAAGCCCGCCGCCAGTCCCGCCACGTCACGCCCCCGGATCACCAGCCGGCCCGCCAGGCCGTCCACATCCGAAAGCACCGTCTCCGCTGCGATCACGCCGTCCAGTCCTTGCGCCATCAGCATCTCCTTGTCCTTGCAGCCTGGCGCATCGTCGATTATGGTCAATGTTGATTATATTGATCAACTGTTTGGGACCCTCAACCATGGCCGACCCCTGGCTGACCGCGCCCATGGCCCTGGAGCGGCTCAAGATCCGCCCGCAGACCCTCTACGCCTACGTCAGCCGGGGCCTGATCGAGGCCCGGCCCGATCCCGAGGACCCGCGTCGCAGCCTCTACCGGGCGGTGGATGTGGAGGGCCTCGGCCGACGCAAGGCGCGCGGGCGGCGGGCGGCCGACATCGCCACCCAGGCCATATCCTGGGGCGAACCGGTGCTGGAGTCGGCCGTCTCGACCGTCGTCCGCGGCCGGCTATCCTATCGCGGCCGCGATGCGACAGCCCTGGCCGAGAGCGCGACCCTGGAGGAGGTCGCCGCCCTCCTGTGGGGCGCCGCCGCGCCGCTCGATCCGCCGCCCGCCCCCGCGCCGGAGGGATCGATGCAGGCGCGGGTGTTCGCCGCCCTGGCGGCGCGGACGGCCGTGGACGCCCCGTCGGCCGGGCGGGCCCGCACCCTGCTGGAGCGCGACGGGGCGCGCGTCCTGGCCGCCCTCGCCGCGGCGGTATCGGGCCGCAACGGGGCCGAAGCGGCCCACCTGCGCCTGGCCACGGCGTGGAACGCCGACCCGGACCTGGTGCGCCGCGCCCTGGTGCTGCTGGCCGACCACGAGCTCAACGCCTCCACCTTCGCTGCCCGCGTCGCCGCCTCGACCGGCGCCAGCCTGTCGGCCAGCGTCCTGGCGGGGCTCGCCACCCTGTCGGGCCCGCGCCACGGCGCCCATTACCGGCGCGTGCAGGCGTTCCTGGCCGAGGCTCAGGCCCTGGGCGCGCAGACGGCCGTGCGCCGCCGGCTGGAGCAGGGCCTGGAGATGCCCGGCTTCGGTCACCTCCTCTATGCGGACGGCGATCCCCGGGCGCGGGCCCTGCTGCAGCGGATCACGCTGTCCAGCGCTGAGACCGAGGCCGTCGCCGCCGTCAACGAGGCGGCGGGGGTCCTGCCCAACATCGACTTCGCGCTGTGCGCCCTGACCCGGGCCGCGGACCTGCCGCCGGAGGCGCCGTTCGGCCTGTTCGCCACGGGCCGCTGCGCCGGATGGATCGCCCACGCTCTGGAGCAGCACCGCACGGGGGCCCTGATCCGGCCGCGCGCGCGCTACGTCGGTCCGGAGCCCGATCCCAGCTAATTGCGGCCCTAAAGGTTCGGCTTGTGTGTCGGGATCGCCGCCTGATCGACCGCGTCCGGGGCCAGGCCCGGGCGGAACTGCAGCTGGCAGTCCTCAGTCAGGGTGGCGACCGTCAGGGTGTGGTCGTCCTGCATGAACCACACCTGAGTCAGGCCCTTGCCGTCACCCTTGCTGGCGCCGTTGCGGCCGACGGCGACCACGCGGGGGGCGCTGAACTGCATCTGCTTCGGATCGCCCTTCTCGGCGGCCGCCAGCTTGCCGTACTCGGCGATCACCTTGGCCAGGGCGTCCTCGTCGGACATCGCGAAGCAGGCGGTCTTGGAGCCGCAGGCGCAGAGCAGGGCGGCCGAGGCCAGGACGCCCGCCAGGATCATCAGGTTACGCAATTGCGTCCTCCACCGCGAAGCCGGGGAGGTGGCCCGGAGGGCCGGAGGGGGCATGCCGCATCGCTGCCGAACGCCCCCTCAGTCACTCCGTGACAGCTCCCCGGCTTCGCAGGGGAGCACGCGCGCGCCGCGTCTGTCGAGCCTAGGCGGTTTCCTTGACCTCCTGGTCCACCAGCGGGTGGGCCAGGCGCTTGATCATCTCCTTCGGGCACACCTGCCAGAAGTGGCCGCGCACGCGGTCCCAGTCGCGCAGGAGCTCCTTGGCGAAGCGCGATTGGGTCTCCTCGGCATGCTCGGAGACGAGGCCGTGCAGCACGCCTTCCCAGTGGGCCGAGGCCAGGCGCTGGATCACCACGCTGTCGTCGTTGAGGTAGAGCTCGAACCGCTCGTTCGGGTCGTAGACGAAGGCCATGCCGCCGGTCATGCCGGCGCCGAAGTTCTCGCCCACCTCGCCCAGGATCACCACCTGGCCGCCGGTCATGTACTCGCAGCCGTTGGCGCCGACGCCCTCGACCACCGCGATGGCGCCGGAGTTGCGCACGGCGAACCGCTCGCCGGCCCCGCCGGCGGCGAACAGCTTGCCGGAGGTGGCGCCGTAGAGGCAGGTATTGCCGATGATGGCGTTGTGCTCGGGGAAGCTGAGGGTCGGCGAGGGCTTGACCACCAGGGTCGCGCCCGACAGGCCCTTGCCCACGTAGTCGTTGGATTCGCCGGTCAGCTCGATGCGCAGGCCCTGCACGGCGAAGGCGCCGAGGCTCTGGCCGGCCGAGCCCTTGAGCTGGACCGTCAGGTGGCCGGGCGGCAGGCCGTCCATGCCGAACTTGCGCACGATGTGGCTGGAGACGCGCGCGCCGATCGCCCGGGCGGTGTTGCGCACCGTGTAGGTCAGCTGCATCTTCTCGCCGCGCTCGAGCAAGGCGGCGGCGTCGCGCACGATCTGGGCGTCGAGCGTGTCGGGCACCGGGTTGCGGCCTTCGACGGTGCAGTAGGGCTTGTTCGGCCCGGGGTCGGCCATCACCAGCAGCGGGTTGAGGTCGAGGTCGTCCAGGTGCTCGCCGCCCCGCGACACCTGCTGCAGCAGGTCGGTGCGGCCGACCACTTCCTGCAGCGAGCGGAAGCCCAGCGAGGCCAGGATCTCACGCACCTCTTCGGCGATGAAGCTGAACAGGTTGATCACCTTCTCGGGCGAGCCGGTGAACTTCTTCCTCAGCGACTCGTCCTGGGTGCACACCCCCACCGGGCAGGTGTTGGAGTGGCACTGGCGCACCATGATGCAGCCCATGGCGATCAGGCTGGCGGTGCCGATGCCGAACTCCTCGGCGCCCAGCATGGCGGCCACCACGATGTCGCGGCCGGTGCGCATGCCGCCGTCGGCCCTGAGGCGCACGAAGTGGCGCAGGCCATTCAGCACCAGCACCTGGTGGGCTTCCGACAGGCCCAGCTCCCACGGCGCGCCGGCGTACTTGATGGACGTCTGCGGCGACGCCCCGGTGCCGCCCTGGTGGCCGGAGATCAGGATGTTGTCGGCCTTGGCCTTGGCCACGCCCGCGGCGATGGCGCCGATGCCGGTCATCGACACCAGCTTCACGGTGACCTTGGCGTCCGGGTTGATCTGCTTCAGGTCGTAGATCAGCTGGGCCAGGTCTTCGATCGAGTAGATGTCGTGGTGCGGCGGCGGCGAGATCAGCATCACCCCGGGCGTCGCGTGACGCAGGCGGGCGATCATCTCGGTGACCTTGAAGCCGGGCAGCTGGCCGCCCTCGCCGGGCTTGGCGCCCTGGGCGACCTTGATCTCCAGCTCGACGCACTTGTTCAGGTACTCGGCGGTCACGCCGAAGCGGCCCGAGGCGACCTGCTTGATGGCCGAGTTCGGGTTGTCGCCGTTGGGCAGGGGCTTGTAGCGCGCGCGGTCCTCGCCGCCCTCGCCCGACACCGACTTGGCGCCGATGCGGTTCATGGCGATGTTCAGCGTGCCGTGGGCCTCGGGGCCGAGCGCGCCCAGCGACATGCCGGGGGTGACGAAGCGCTTGCGGATCTCGTTGATGCTCTCCACCTCGTCGAGCGGCGCCGCCGCCCGGTCGGGGCGCCAGTCGAGCAGCTCGCGCAGCTGGATCGGGCCGAGGCCCTTCATGCCTTCGGAGTAGCGCTTGTAGCTGTCGTAGGAGCCGGTGTCGCAGGCGTGCTGCAGGGTGTGGATCAGCCGCGCCTCGAAGGCGTGGGCCTCGCCCGTGCGGCGGGCCTTGTAGAAGCCGCCCACCGGCAGGGCCACGGCGGCCTCGCCCCAGGCCTTGCGGTGCATCTCCACCGCCTTCTGCTCGAGGCCCGCGAGGCCGATGCCCGAGATGCGCGAGGGCATGCCCGGGAAGAACTCCTGGGCCATGGCGCGCGACAGGCCGACGGCCTCGAAGTTGTAGCCGCCGCGGTAGGACGAGATCACCGAGATGCCCATCTTCGACAGGATCTTCAGCAGGCCCGCCTCGATGGCGCCCTTGTGGTTGAGCAGCAGCTCGCGCAGCGCCAGCTCGCCGGTCAGGCTCCGCTCCATGCGATCCTGGGCGCTTTCTTGGGCCAGGTAGGCGTTGACCGCCGTGGCCCCGACGCCGATCAGCACCGCGTAGTAGTGGGTGTCCAGGCACTCGGCCGAGCGCACGATCAGCGACACGTAGGAGCGCAGGCCTTTCTGCACGAGGTGGGCGTGCACCCCGCCGGTGGCCAGGATCATCGGCGCCGCCAGGCGATTGGGTCCGGCGCCTTCGTCGCTGAGCACGATGGTGGCGCAGCCGCGCAGGGCCGCGTCCTCCGCCTCGGCGCGGATCCGCTCCAGCGCCGCGCGCAGGGCGTCGCCGTGGCGGGCCTCGGGCGCCGGCAGCGGCATGGTGCAGTCGATCACCGCCACGTTCTTCGGGCCGATGTACTCGACGATCCGCTTGTACATGCCGTTGGTCAGCACCGGGCTTTCCAGCACATAGACGTCGGTCTGGGTCTCGTCCTGGGCCAGGATGTTGCCGAGGTTCTTGAAGCGGGTCTTCAGGCTCATCACCCGCGTCTCGCGCAGCGGGTCGATCGGCGGGTTGGTCACCTGGCTGAAGTTCTGACGGAAGAAGTGCGACAACGGCCGGTACTTCTCCGACAACACCGCCAGCGGCGCGTCGTCGCCCATCGAGCCGACGGCTTCCTTGCCCTCCTCGATCATGGGGGCGAGCACCAACTCGAGGTCCTCCAGCGTCAGGCCGGCGGCGACCTGGCGGCGGACCAGCTCCTCGCGGGAGTACATGCGCGGCTCGGAGCCCGGGCCGATCTCCTCGTCGAGCGCGACCATGTTGCCGAGCCAGCGCGTATAGGGGTGGCGCTCGGACAACAGGTCGATGATCTCGCCTTCCTCGTAGAGCTTGCCTTCGGCCAGGTCGATGGCGAGCATGCGGCCGGGCGAGATGTGCTTCTTGCGGGTGATGCGGGCCTCGGCCACGCCGGTCATGCCGGCCTCCGAGCCCATGATGATCAGGCCGTCGTCGGTGTAGGACACGCGCAGCGGGCGCAGGCCGTTGCGGTCCTTGCCGGCCACGACCCAGCGGCCGTCTGTGGCGCAGATCGCCGCCGGACCGTCCCACGGCTCCATCACCGCGTTGCAATAGGCGTAGAGGGCCTGGTGCTGCGGGTTGGTCACCGCGTCCGAATGGGCCCAGGCCTCGGGCATCAGCAGGGTCTTCACCATCGGCGCGTCACGCCCGGCGCGCACCAGCACCTCGAAGGTGTTGTCGAGCGCCGCGGAGTCCGAGCCGCCCGGCTGGATCACCGGCTTCACGTCCTCGCCGAAATCGCCGAAGGCCTGGGCGGCCATGCGGATCTCGTGGCTCTTCATCCAGTTGGAGTTGCCCTTCAGCGTGTTGATCTCGCCGTTGTGGGCGATCATGCGGAAGGGCTGGGCCAGGCGCCATTCGGGGAAGGTGTTGGTCGAATAGCGTTGGTGGAAGATGGCCACGGCCGCCGAGAAGCGCTCGTCGCGCAGGTCGGGGTAGAACTCGTCGATGTGCTCGGCCAGGAACATGCCCTTGTAGATCAGCGACTTGGCCGACAGCGAGCAGATGTAGAAGCCGTTGATGTTGGCCGAATGGACGCGCTTCTCGATGCGCTTGCGGCACAGGAACAGCGAGCGCTCCAGCGCCTCGCCGTCCATGCCGGCGGGCGGCGCCAGCATGATCTGCTCGATCTCGGGACGGGTGGCGTTGGCCTTCTCGCCGACGATCGAGGTGTCGACCGGCACCTGGCGCCAGCCGTAGATGTAGAAGCCGAAGCGCAGCACCTCGCTCTCGACGATGGTGCGGCACAGCTCCTGGGCGCCGAGGTCCACGCGCGGCAGGAAGATCTGGCCCACGGCGATGGGGCCCTTGCGCAGGGTGTGGCCGGTGCGGCGCACCTGGTCGGCGAAGAAGTCCTGGGGCACGGACACCAGGATGCCGGCGCCGTCGCCGGTCTTGCCGTCGGCGTCCACCGCCCCGCGATGCCACAGGGCCTTCAGGGCCTTGATCGCCAGCTCCACCACCTCGCGGCGCGGCTGGCCGTCGATGGCGCAGACGAGGCCGACGCCGCAGGCGTCGCGCTCGGAAGCGGGGTCGTAGGCGCCGCCTTCGATGAGCCGCTCGCGGTTCTCGAAGTAGCGCTGCATTTGGGCGTCGTCGGCCATCGCGGCCTCCCAGGTAAGACGTCTAAGGAACCGGCTCCGCGCCCCGTTGGGGGATGGGGAGCCCACTCAAATTGAAGAGAGGCCTATTCGGCCGCCGCCAGGGCGGGGGCCTTGGCCTCGAGGTAGGCGGTGATCGCCTCAACGGCGTCGCGGCCGTCGCGGATCGCCCAGACCACCAGCGAGGCCCCGCGGACGATGTCGCCGCCGGCGAACACGCCGTCGAGGCTGGTCATCATGGTGCGGAAGTCGGCGCGGATGGTGCCCCAGCGCGACACCTTCAGCTCGGCGGCCCCGAAGGCGCCCGGGATGTCCTCCGGGTCGAAGCCCAGGGCCTTGATCACCAGCTGCGCCGGCATGTCGAAGTCCGAATGCGGCACCTCCTCCGGGGCCTGGCGGCCCGAGGCGTCCGGCGAGCCCAGGCGCATGCGCAGGGCGCGCACGCCGGTGACGCCCTCGGCGTCGCCGAGCAGCGAGCGCGGCGCGGCCAGCCACTCGAAGGTCACGCCCTCTTCCTCGGCGTTGGACACTTCGCGCATCGAGCCCGGCATGTTGGCCTTGTCGCGGCGGTAGAGGCAGGTGACCGAGTTGGCGCCCTGGCGCACGGCGGTGCGCACGCAGTCCATGGCGGTGTCGCCGCCGCCGATCACCACCACGTCCTTGCCCGCGGCGTTCAACTCGCCGGACTCGAACTCCGGCACGGTGTCGCCGAGGCCGGTGCGGTTGGAGGCGATCAGGTAGTCGAGCGCCTTGACCACGCCCTTGGACCCCGCGCCCGGCGCGGTCAGCTCGCGCGCCTTGTAGACGCCGGTGCAGATGAACACCGCGTCGTGCTTGGCCCGCAGGTCGTCGAGCGAGGCGTCCTTGCCGACCTCGAAGCCGAGCTTGAACTCGACCCCGCCGTCGGCCAGGCGCTTGACCCGGCGCTCGACGACGTCCTTCTCCAGCTTGAAGCCGGGGATGCCGTAGATCAGCAGGCCGCCGGCGCGGTCGTGGCGGTCGTAGATGGTCACCTGATAGCCGCGGGCGCGCAGGCCGTCGGCCGCCGCCAGGCCGGCGGGACCGGAGCCGACGATGGCCACCGACTGGGCCTTCTCGCTCAGCGGCCGCAGGGGCTTCACCCAGCCCTCTTCCCAGGCCTTGTCGTTGATGTAGCGCTCCACCGAACCGATCGTCACGGTGCCGTGGCCCGACTGTTCGATGGTGCAGCTGCCTTCGCACAGGCGGTCCTGCGGGCAGATCCGGCCGCACACCTCCGGCAGGGCGCTGGTCGCCTGCGACAGCTCATAGGCCTCCTGCAGCCGACCCTCGGCGGTCATCTTCAGCCAGTCGGGGATGTTGTTGTGCAGCGGGCAGTGGGTCTGACAGAAGGGGATGCCGCACTGCGAGCAGCGGGCGGCCTGTTCCTTGGCCTTGGCGTCGATGAAGTCTGCGTAGATCTCGTGGAAGTCGCCGGTGCGCGCGTCGGCGGCGCGCTTCTCCGGGGTGGAGCGCTCGACCGTCACGAATTTCAGCATGCGCTCGGCCATAGTCCCTCGCCCCGCCTGTAAGCCTGTGGTGATTGGGGCTCCTTATACGCGTCTTTTCGGGCGTTGCAACAAATCGGTCCTGTTTAGAGACCAATCTGTCCACAGGGTCGCGGAAATAAGCGATCCGGGCCGGTTCGTTGGGGTCCTAACTGTCCACTTTGTGGATTAATGTCTTGTTTACCCTGTTCGGGCCACCTGCGGCCCTCTAGCGGAGCATCCGATGAGCGACTGGCTGAACGCCGTGATCCTGGGTGTGGTCGAGGGCCTGACCGAGTTCCTGCCGGTCTCCTCCACGGCGCATCTGCTACTCGCCGAGAAGCTGCTCGGGCTCGAGGGGCCACAGTGGGAGGCGTTCACCGTGCTGATCCAACTGGGCGCGATCCTGGCGGTGCTGGCGCTGTATTTCCAGCGCCTGCTCAAGGTGACCTTGACCCTGCATTCCGATCCGGATTCGCGCCGCTTCGCCCTGTCGGTGCTGATCGCCTTCCTGCCGGCGGCTGTGATCGGCGCGGGCCTGCACAAGCTGATCACCGGAGAGTTCTTCGAGAACATCCCGCTGATCTGCGGCGCGCTGATCGTCGGCGGCCTGGGCCTGTGGGCCATCGACCGCTGGGCGCCGCGCCCGCGCCACCACGACGCCGCCCGCTATCCGCTCGTGACCTCGTTCGGCATCGGCCTGTTCCAGTGCCTGGCGATCATCCCGGGGATGTCGCGCTCGGGCTCGACCATCTTCGGCGCCATGCTGCTGCGCTGCGACAAGCGCTCGGCGGCCGAGTTCTCGTTCTTCCTGGCGATCCCGACCATGGTCGGCGCCTTCACCCTCGACCTGATCAAGCAGCGCCACGAGATCGCCGCGGCCCATGCCTGGGGCCTCATCGCCATCGGCTTTGTGGTGTCGTTCGTGGTCGCCCTGGCCGTGGTCAAGGGCTTCATCGGCTTCGTCGGCCGCTACGGCCTGGGGCCGTTCATGCTGTGGCGCGTGCTGGTCGGCGTCGCCGGGCTGATCGCGGTCAGTCGAGGGTGGTAGCGCCTCTATTGGCGCTACCGGCTAGCGCCTACTTGAGCGCCCCTCAGGCCCCCGATCCCGTGGCCAGCTCGGCGCCGGCCTCGGCGAACTGGCCGCCCCTGCGGTAGCGGTAGAGATAGAGCGGGATGATCCCCTCCACCGGCGTCGGGTCCGTCACCCCCAGCTGCTTCAGGCCCAGGGCCTTGGCCGAGGGCACGGCGTCGGTCTTCAGCGACTCGACCTGGTCGGCGGTCAGCACCGGCGGGATCGGCAGGAACTTGGACGGCAGCTCGGCCAGGGAGCCCAGCAGCGAGGCGGCCGCCCAGGGCAGGGGCAGCAGGCCCCGGCGCTTGTGGATCTCGGCCAGGGTCAGCTCCATCAGCTCGCGGTAGCTGTAGATCTTGGGCCCGCCGATCTCGTAGGTCTTGCCCGCGCAGGCGGGGTCCGACACCGCGTTGGCGATGGCCTGGGCCAAATCGCCGACGAACACCGGGGCGAACCGGGTCGCGCCGCCGCCCGGCAGGGGGATCACCGGCAGCAGCGAGGCCAGGCCGGCGAAGCGGTTGAACAGGCTGTCGTCCTGGCCGAACACCACCGAGGGGCGGATGATCACCGCCTTGGGGATGGCCGCGCGCACGGCCGCCTCGCCCATGGCCTTGGTCCGGGCGTACTTCGAGGCGGCCTCCAGGTCCGCGCCCAGGGCCGACATCTGCACGAAGCGGGTGATGCCCTGCTTGGCCGCAGCCTGGGCTACGTCCTCGGCGCCCTTGGCATGCAGCGTCTGGAAGCGCTGGCGGCCCTGCTCATGCAGGATGCCCACCAGGTTGATACAGGCTTCGGCTCCGTCCAGCGCCCGGACGATGGAGGGGACGTTGCGCAGGTTGGCCTGGACCAGCTCGATCTGGCCGACCTCGCCCAGCACCCGCATGCGGTACGACACGTTCGGCCGGCGCACGGCGATGCGCACGCGATAGCCGCGCTTGGCCAGGGCCCGCACCACCTGGGCGCCGATGAACCCCGAACCGCCGAAAACCGTGACCAGCCCTTGCATCGAACAACGCCTTCCTCGCGCAACCGCGCATTCTCAAGAGCGGGATTAGACGAGGCGGGCCGAGCAAACAAGGCCGTGCGCCCCGGCGGCGCACCAGGACGCAACTTTGGACGCCAACATCCCATTGACCGCCGCGGACCGGCGCCATATGAAGCGCGCCTTCGCCCAACCGGCGGACGGTTTGGGCCCAGGTGGCGGAATTGGTAGACGCGCTGGCTTCAGGTGCCAGTGGCTTAACGGTCGTGGAGGTTCGAGTCCTCTCCTGGGCACCACTCTTTCTCGGAACGGTTGACGGGGCCCCTTCGTGGGCCTCTTTCTTTTTGGGCCGATCTCCAATCATCTGGCCGCGTCGGAGCCGCTGAACCTTGGCCAACTTCCTGCATAACGGCGATCTTCCCGACGGTCTCGATCTCGGCCCCGTGGTGGCGCTCGACTCCGAGACCATGGGCCTGCGGCTCGGCCGCGATCCCCTGTGCGTGGTGCAGCTGTCCGGCGGCAACGGCGACGCCCACGTGGTGCAGCTGCGCCGGCCGCACTACGACGCGCCGAACCTCAAGCGCCTGCTGGCCGACCCGAACGTGCTGAAGCTGTTCCACTTCGGCCGCTTCGACATCGCCATGTTCGCCCTCCACCTGGGCGTGGTCACGGCCCCGGTCTACTGCACCAAGATCGCCTCCAAGCTGGCGCGCACCTACACCGACCGGCACGGCCTGAAGGACCTGACCCGGGAGCTCCTGGGCGTCGAGATCTCCAAGGCGCAGCAGTCGTCGGACTGGGGCCAGACCCAGCTCAGCGCCGACCAGGTGGCCTACGCCGCCTCCGACGTGCTCTACCTCCACCAGATCAAGGCCAGGCTCGACACCATGCTGGCCCGCGAGGGCCGCGCCAGCCTGGCCCAGGCCTGCTTCGACTTCCTGCCCTCCCGCGCCCAACTCGACCTGGCCGGCTGGGAGGACATCGATGTCTTCGCCCACAGCTGACCTGCCGGCCCGGGCCCTTGCCGGTCAGGATCTTCCGGGCCTGGCCGCGGAGGACATCGAGCGTCGCCGGCGCCTGCTGAAGCAGTGGCGCCGCCACTCGGCCCTGATCGCCGTCCTGCGCAAGCTGTTCCCGGCCCTGTGCCTGGGCATCGTCGTGGCGCTCGGCGCCTGGGCGGCCATGAGCACCCTCTTGTGGCGCCAGGACGTGAAGGTGCGCAGCGACGCCCAGATCCGCATGCTCAATCCCAACTTCCAGGGGCGCACCGAGGCCGGCAAGCCGTTCCTGGTGACCGCGGCCAGCGCCACGCGCGACAGCGCCGACAACGCCAAGGTGACGCTGGAGAAGCCGCTGCTGACCGTCGGCGTCGGCGGGCCCGAGTGGACCAAGATCACCGCGGCGTCCGGCGTCTACCGCGAGGACACCCGCATGCTCGACCTCAAGGGCCAGGTGACGCTCGACGACCATCAGGGCAACCACCTCGTCACCGAGCACGCTCTGGTCGACACCACCAAGAACGCTGTCGACGGCGAGACCCACATCTCCGGACGCGGCCCCCAGGGCTCGATCGAGGCGTCGTCCTATTCGCTGCGCGACGGCGGCGCCTATCTGTTGTTCCAGGGGCGCGTGAAGTCGGTTATCCAGCAGCACAAATCGGCTGCTGCGGCGGCGCCGGCCGGACACTAGGGTCGGATACTGGGCCAGAGACCGGGGCCGGAGACTGGGAAACGAGAGCCTGATGGCGAGCCTGAAGCGGATCTGGACCCTCTCCCTCGCGTGCGGCGGCCTGCTGCTGTGCGGCCAGGCGGCGGCGCAGATCGCGCCCGGCGCGGGCGGCGACAGCCCCATCGCCTTCGACGGCGCGCGGCTCGAGCGCAAGGAAGCCGAGCACCTCGCCATCTGGTATGGCGGCCCCTCCGGCCCGGTGAACGTGACCCAGGGCGACGCGCGCCTGGTCTGCGACATCCTCCGGATCTACTTCTACGGTCCGGGCGAGGGTCCGAACGCCGCTCCGGCCAAGCCAGGCGGACCCGCGCCGGCCGCCACGCCCGCCAAGGCGGCGGCGCCGGACGAGACCAGCACCAGCAGCATCAAGCAGATGATCGCCGAGGGGCACGTCTACTACGTCACCCAGACCGAGACCGCCCGGGGCGACCACGGGGTCTACGACGCCCAGCCCGACACCATCACCATGACCGGCGGGGTGATCGTGGTGCAGGGCAAGAACGTGCTGCGCGGCGACAAGATGGTCATCGACCGCAAGACCGGCCAGACCACGGTGGTCGCCGACGCCACCGGCCGCAACAATCCCAACCGCGTGCGCGCGGTGATCTACAACGACCAGAACGCCCAAGCTCAGGGCGCCCAGGGCCAAGCCGCTCCTCAGGGCCAACCCGCCCAGGGCCAGTCCGCCGCCAAGGCGCCGGCCGCCCCGGCCAAGAAGCCCTGACGGAGCACGCGTGTTGAAACCCACTGGGCGCCCGCCGGCGGTGACCGAAGGCCTCTACGTCGACACCATCGGCAAGTCGTTCGGCGACCGGCCGGTGGTGAAGAGCGTGTCCCTGCGCCTGGGCCGCGGCGAGGTTGCGGGGCTGCTCGGGCCCAACGGCGCGGGCAAGACCACCTGCTTCTACATGGTGACCGGCCTGATCCCGGCCGACTACGGCGCCATCTACCTGGACGGCGAGGACATCACCCCCCTGCCCATGTACCAGCGCGCGCGCATGGGTCTGGGCTACCTGCCGCAGGAGACCTCGATCTTCCGCGGCATGACCGTCGAGCAGAACGTGATGGCGGTGGTCGAGCTGCACGAGAAGAGCCGCAAGAAGGCCAAGGAGACGGTCGCCGAGCTGCTCGAGGAGCTGCACATCGCGCATCTGCGCAATTCGCCGGCGATCGCCCTCTCGGGCGGCGAGCGGCGGCGCTGCGAGATCGCCCGCGCCCTGGCGTCCGAACCGTCGTTCATGCTGCTGGACGAGCCCTTCGCCGGCATCGACCCCCTGGCCATCTCCGACATCCGCGAGGTCATCGGCTATCTGAAGCGCCGGGGCATCGGCATCCTGATCACCGACCACAATGTGCGCGAGACCCTCGACATCATCGACCGGGCCTCGATCATCCACGGCGGCGAAGTGCTGTTCGAAGGCTCGCCGGAAGAGATCCTGGCCGACCCCGAGGTCCGGCGCGTCTACCTGGGCGACCGCTTCGGCTGAGCCGGGGCGGCGGCTCCGGAAGCTAAGCTATTGAAAACAGGAACTTTATCTCGGACTACGTCGTTTACCCGACGCTGGGGCTGAGAGAGGTATCGCGCATGCAGGGGGAGCCTGCCGAGCCGCCGCCTTCGTCTGAAGACTCCGACCCGATGGTGCTCCTGTTGCAGCGCCAGATGGCGCGTCTGAAACGCTGGTTCGAATGGGAGCGCTGGCTTCTGGAGCCGCGCTCGTTCGCCCCGCCCGACGATCCCTGGTACCCATCGCCGCCGTCCGACCTGCCGGAGTCCCGATCAACGCGCCCCGAATCGCCCGAGCGCTCGCCCAACTAGGCGGGACAAGGGCGGTCAGCGGGCCGCGGGCCGGGGCGCGGCCAGGCTGAGCTCCCGGCACAGCAGGCCGGCGAGCCGGTCGAGCGGGAACGGTTTGGAGATATAGTCGCTGGAGGGCACCCCGAAGGCCATCCAGTGTCGGGCGTGGGCCTCGCCGGACATGTAGATCACGCGGACCTGCGGGGTGACCTGGCGCGCGCGCCGGGCCACGTCGAAGCCGGTGACCCCGAGCCCGAGATTGACGTCGACGATCACGGCGTCGAACGCCGGTTGCGAGGCCAGGAGCCGGAACGCCTCGCGGTCGGAGCCCGCGCAGGTGCACAACAGACCCTGGCCCTGCAGATCCTCGCAGATCAGGGCCAGCAACCCCGCGTCGTCCTCGACGACAAGCACTCTCTCGGCGACCACTCGCAGCCCCACCCTCACCATTTACGCCGACGACGAACCATCTCCGCCTGTGTCGGGTTCCCGCCTCGGGCGAACCTGCGCCATTTTGGCCGGCCCCTGCAAAAACCATTCCAGGTAAGCATCTCTTCAGACTCAACCGCCAGACTATGGTTAACAGGGGTTGTTTCAGGGGGCTCCCAGCCATGGCGCTGGCGGCGAGACTCGAGCTTAGGCAAGGCCAGGGCCTTGTCATCACGCCGCAGCTGCAGCAGGCGATCAAGCTGTTGCAGCTGTCCAACATCGAGCTGGAGGCCTTCGTCGAGGCCGAGCTGGAGAAGAATCCCCTCCTGCAGCGCGACGAGCGCGACCAGGAGCCCGAGGAGGCCCACGCTCCTGAGCTGGCTTCCGCCGAAGCCGCGGCCGACGCGGCCGCCGCGGCCGACATCGACGCCCACCACGACGACGTCTACGGCGACGCCTCCCCCGGCGAGCGCCACTCCGGTGAGGCCGGCGAGGAGCGGACCTCCGCCGCCGGCGAGGCGGGCGGCGGCATCGACTGGTCGCGCGCCGGGCGCGGCGGCGCCGAGCTGACCGAGGACATGGAGCAGGGCCTGGCGAGGGCCCTGACCCTGGCCGATCACCTGGAGGCCCAGGCCGCCCTGGCCGGCTTCGATCCCGGCGAGCGGGTGGTGGCCTCGGCCCTGATCGACGCGGTGGACGAAGGCGGCTACCTGCGCGCCGACCTGTGGGAGATGGCCGAACGCCTCGGCTGCGGCCTGGATCGCCTCGAAGGCGTGCTCGGCCGGCTGCATGGCTTCGAGCCGGTGGGCGTGTTCGCCCGCGACGTGCGCGAATGCCTGATGCTGCAGCTCAAGGACAAGAACCGCTTCGACCCGGCCATGGCGGCCCTGCTCGACAATCTCGATCTGCTCGCCCGCCGTGACCTGCCGGCCCTGAAGCGCGCCTGCGGCGTCGACGACGAAGACCTCAAGGACATGATCGCCGAGCTGCGGGGCCTGACGCCCCGCCCCGGCGCGGCCTTCGGCGGCGAGCCGGCGGCGCCCGTGGTGCCGGACGTGTTCGTGCGCGAGGGCGAGGGCGGCCTGTGGCGCGTGGAGCTCAACACCGACACCCTGCCGCGCCTGCTGGTCGACCAGCGCTACCACGCGGTGGTGTCGGGCCAGGCGCGCACCGATCAGGAGAAGGTGTTCGTCTCCGACTGCATGGCCCAGGCCTCGTGGCTGATCCGCAGCCTCGACCAGCGCGCCAAGACCATCCTCAAGGTCGCGTCGGAAATCGTGCGCCAGCAGGACGGTTTCCTGGCGTTCGGCGTGGAGCACCTGCGCCCGCTGAACCTGAGGACCGTGGCCGACGCCATCGGCATGCACGAATCCACCGTCAGCCGGGTGACCTCGAACAAGTACCTGGCCACGCCGCGCGGGGTGTTCGAGATGAAGTTCTTCTTCACCTCGGCGATCGCCTCCTCCGAGGGCGGCGAGGCCCACTCGGCCGAGAGCGTGCGGCACAAGATCAAGCAGCTGATCGACGCCGAGGCCGCCGTCGACAAGGTGCTGTCGGACGACGCCATCGTCGACATCCTCAAGGAAGCCGGCGTCGACATCGCCCGCCGCACCGTGGCCAAGTACCGCGAGGCCCTGCGCATCCCCTCCTCGGTCGAGCGCCGCCGCATCCTCCGGGAAGCCAGCTAGGACGAGGCCGTCCGCCACGCGGAGTCCGGCGCGCATCGCGGCAAGTTCGGCGTCGACCTAGGCCCCGTGGGTGAAGGCGATCCAGCGCCCGCAGGCGATCACGCCGATCCACAGCGTCAGCGACAGCAGACCGGCCACGCGGGCGGCCACGGGGGGCGGCGCGCCAGCGTCCCAGTGGCTGACGGTCTTCCACGGGATCACGTGGAACGCGGCCATGTTGAGCCCGGCGAGCACCATCAAGAGCAGCTTCAGCTGGAAGGCGGGGTTGGTGATGTACTCGCCGGCCTGGCCGACGGTCATCAGCGCGCCCGAGACCACCGCCAGGACGAAGCCGCCCCAGGTCCAGGGAAGGGCCTGGCGCGACAGGGTGGTCACCGAATGCTCGCTGCTGGCCAGGCCGATCAGTCGCCAGTCGACGAGGGCGATCGCGCCCAGCACCGCGATAAGAGAAAAGACGTGCACCGTCTCAAGCAGGGGAAACATCCAGCTGCCGGCGATGTCCTGGGCCCAGGTCGCCTGGCTGACGGCGTTGGCCCAGTCGAGCAGGGGGGCGGCCAGGGTCATGCGTAGGCGATCCAGCGGCCGCAGACCACCGCGCCGCTCCACAGCACCAGGGCCGCGGCGGCCCCGCTCCTGGCCAGGACGCGCCGGCCAGGGGTCAGCTCCCAATAGCCCGCCTCGCGGTGGAAGCCGGCCTGCAGCGCCAGGGTCCAGGCCGTCGCCAGCAGCACCAGCCCCATCTTGATCACGAACAGGTCGCTCCTGAAGTAGCGGGCCGGCCGATTGAGCACGAGCAGGCCGCCGGTCAGGAGGAGGACCACCAGGGCGCCCCAGGTGAGCGGCAGCAGCCGTCGGGCCAGGGCGCCGAGTGGCCGGTCCTGACCGACCACGCCCAACAGGCGCAGGTGCAGCACCGCGGCGGAGACGAACAGCGTGGTCAGGGCCAGGATGTGCAGGGTTTCGTCGAGCGGCGCGAGCCAGCCGTTGGCTCTGAGCGCGCCGCGGGCGGCCTGGCTGAGCGGCGTAGAGCCCAGCCACTGGCCCAGCGGCGCGAAGGCGGTGATCGCCATGGTTCTCCCCCGACTCATCGTGTTCCGGGGGCGCTCTGGCGGCGGCCGCTCCGGCGCCCAGTGTTGTCACGGGGCGCCGGGCGGGGCAAGGCGACCGGAGTCTGGGCGACCGGACCCTGGTCGCCAGGCCTCAGGCGGGCTCGACCGCCCGGACCCGCGTGAGCAGGCGGTTGGGCTGGGGCTCGGCGACCTTGGTCAGGGTGTTGCGGTCCAGGTGACGGAACGGCTCGACGCGGCCCTGCACCATCAGGGTCGTGTTGGACACGTAGCTCCAGGTCCCGTCGTCGTTGAAGGTGACGTCCAGGGTGTAGTCGTCGGTGCGGAAGGCCCACTCCAGGAAGTCGGTGGAGCAGATGCCGTAGCCGGTCTGGCCGCGCACGGCCTTGACCTGCAGGCTCTTGCCGTCCGGGGCGGCGCGCCCGGCCGCCAGGGCCACCTGGCCGCGCGGAATCGCCAGGGTCTGCAGGATCAGCCCCGTGGCGGGCTCGTAGAGCCAGAAGCCCACCTGGTCGTGAAAGGTGGTCGCCTCCTCGTGGGTCTGGATGTCGACGTGGTAGCGCAGGCCGTAGAACAGCTGCGGCCCGTTGGGCTGCGGGTCGATCGGCTGCATCTCGATGCGCTCGAAGAACTCCCGCCGTTCGGGCCCTGCCGCCTTGGGATTGAGGTCGACGCCCTTCATCCCCTCCCACACGCCCGCCAGGGGGCGGATCGGGCCGAGGTTGGCCAGGGTGTCGGGATCGATGTCCGGCTCGGTGAAGATGTCCTTCGGGATATCCATGACGCGGCCCTTTTCTTCATGGTGCGGCGCAGCGATGGCGCCGGGGTCCCTGGGCGTCAAGACGTTGCGCCCGGTGTGCGGGGGCTTTACCCACGCCCGCTCCAGCGCCACTGTCGCGCCAGAAACTTGCGTTGGAAAAGTTTGTTCGCGCTCTCGGCCTAGGCCTGGT
>Ga0310811_10000262_pt1 | contig 74891 bp, 66 predicted proteins | sample YCmetagenome_FD_207642 | JGI IMG/M metagenome (GOLD analysis project Ga0310811, IMG submission 207642) | Soil microbial communities from experimental microcosm in Duke University, North Carolina, United States - YC | ecosystem: Engineered > Artificial ecosystem > Soil microcosm > Unclassified ... | reverse complement strand
GGAAATGGCGAATATATCGCTGCATGTAGATCTGGGTCTTTTCGCGATCGGTCGGCGCGGGCAGGGCTACGACCTTGAACACGCGGGGGCTCACCCTCTCGCTGATCGCCTTGATGATGCCGCCCTTGCCGGCTGCATCGCGGCCTTCGAAAAGAAGAATGATGCGGGCTCCTGTCGCCTTGACCCATTCCTGCAGATGGCAAAGCTCGACCTGGAGCTTCTTCAGCTCCTCTTCATATTCCTTGCCCTTCATTTTCGGGGCCTCAGGAGCTTTTGCCTTCTTTTTCATCTGCTCACCTCAATTGTCTTGCAATCCCAGAACCGCGGCGGTGTGGCGGGCGACCATCAGTTCTTCGTCGGTTGGAACCACCCAGGCAGACACGCGCGAGGTATCGGTGCTGATGCGGGTCTCGCCGCTCCGGTTGCGCCCGTGATCCAGCGTCAGGCCGAGCCAGCGGCATCCTTCCGCGACCGCGGCCCGGGTTTCCGCGTCGTTCTCCCCGATGCCGCCGGTGAAAATCAGGGCATCGACGCCATCCATGGCTGCGGCGAGAGAGCCGATCTCGCGTACAATCCGGTAGTTGAACAATGCGATCGCCTCGGCGGCTGCCGGGTCCGGTGAAGCCCGCAATGTCCGCATGTCGGACGAGATACCCGACACGCCCAGCAGTCCGGACTGGCGATAGATCAGGGTCTCGATGGCGCGGGCGTCCATCCCGTAGGAATCCATCAGGTACAGGATCACGCCGGGATCGATCGCGCCGCAGCGTGTTCCCATCATCAGGCCATCGACAGCGGTAAAGCCCATTGTGCTGGCCACACTGTGGCCGCGGTGTACCGCGCACAGGCTGGCGCCATTGCCGAGATGGGCGATTATGACATTGGCTTCCGCCAGCTCCGGCGCAATCTTGCCCAGTTGCGATACGACATACTCATAGGACAGGCCGTGAAAGCCATACCGGCGTATGCCCGCTTCCGTCAGCTTGCGCGGCAAAGCAAAAAGCTGCGCCAGGCTTTCCTGTGTGCGATGGAACGCCGTGTCGAAACAGGCGACCTGCGGTATCTGCGGCGCTTGTTCCAGAATTGTTGAAATGGGCGACAGGTTATGCGGCTGATGCAGGGGCGCCAAGGGCGTCAGCGTTGCCAGCGTGGCCATGACTTTCTCGTCGATCCGCACCGGTGCGGCATAACGCAACCCACCATGAACGACACGGTGCCCGACTCCGACCACCGGTACGCCGCCGATCAGCGCAACCGCGGTTTGCAGGATTTCCCGCGTGGCCGCCCGGTGATCCAGCTCGTCCGGCCGCCAGGACCGGTCGGCAACCGCCTGTTCTTTTGCGTCGACAACGTGCAGCTGGGGCGCCACGCCGATCTTCGCTATCTGCCCCCGGAACATCGGCGATTGGAGATGCAGGGCGTCATAGATCGCGAATTTGATGCTGGAGGAGCCGGCATTGAAGACTGTCACACATCCGCGCATGGACCGGCTTTCAGTGAAGGTCCATTCTGGTGCGCCGCGCCGCCGCAATCAGGACGATCACCGCGCAGGAGGCGAGCCGGGTCAGCAGGACGTCCGCACGGCTGGTCAGCGCGATCGGGACGCGCGCGCCAAGGACCACGCCGGCGCCGTCGGCCCCGGCCAGGAAGGACAGGCTTTTCGCCAGCATGTTCCCCGCTTCCAGGTCGGGTACGATGAGCACATTCGCCCGGCCCGCGACAGGGGATACGATCTTTTTGACTGCTGCGGCTTCGGGGCTCAAGGCATTGTCGAGCGCCAGCGGACCGTCGAGCAATCCGCCCGTGATCTGGCCGCGGTCCGCCATTTTGCACAAGGCTGCCGCTTCGAGTGTCGACGGCATTTTCGGGTTGACGGTTTCGGCGGCGCTGAGGATTGCGACGCGCGCTTCCGGGGCACCCAGAACATGCGCCAGGTCGATGGCGTTCTGGACGATATCGACTTTTTCTTCCAGGGTCGGCGCGATGTTCACGGCGGCATCGGAGATGATCAACGCGTTGGGCTGGCCGGGCACATCCATGATGAAGCAATGGCTGATGCGGCGCGCGGTGCGGAGCCCCGTCTCGCGCGCCACAACCGCGCCCAGCAACTCATCGGTATGCAGGCTTCCCTTCATCAGCGCCTCGGCCCGGCCGGCGCGGACCAGACCGACGGCCTTGGCGGCGGCATCATGGCTGTGGGTCGCATCCACGATCTCGAATTCGCGGATGTCGATGGCTGCGTTTGCCGCCACCTGGTGAATGCGCGTTGAAGGTCCCACAAGAATGGGAACGATCAGCTTGAGACGCGCCGCTTCGATGGCGCCGGCCAGGGAAACCTCATCGCAGGGATGGACGACTGCCGTCGTCACCGCGGGCTGGCGCTGCGCCGCCGCAAGAAGGCGTTCGAACTTCTCATGGTGAAAGCCGTCAGGCGCCGGCGGGAGGCCCTGGGGATTAGACGGCTCAATGGGGCTCGTGCCGGATGGCGTCGTCATGGTTTGGCCCCTTCCGTGGTATCGGAGACGCGCACCAGATTTTCCGCGGTCTGTTGCGGCTGCTCATCAGGTGTCCAGCCGCCGCCCAGCGCCTTGTACAGGTTGACCACGGCGATGAGCTGATCGCGTCTGGTCTGGGCCAGTGCGCTTTTGGCCGGGAACAGCTGCTGCTGCGCTTCCAGGATTTCGAAATAGCTGGCGCGTCCGGAGCGGTACCGGTCCAGAGCAAGATCGGCCGAGTTTTGCAGCGCCTTGACCTGGCTTTGGATGGCGGTTTCCCGCGAACCCAGCGTTTGCCGCGCCACCAGGGCGTCGGAGGTCTCATGGAAGGCAACCAGGATGGTCTGCTTGTATTGTGCAACGGTCTCGTCCCAGAAGGCCTGGCGCTGATGATAAATCCCTTCCAGCCTGCCGCCGGAAAAGATGGGCCCGGCCAGGTTCATCGCGGCGCCCCAGGTACCGAAGCCGACTGTTCCGCTCGCTATGCTGATCCCCTGGCCGCCGACAAAGGCCGACAATCCGATCTTCGGGAAGAAATTGGCCGCTGCAACGCCGATTTCCGCGTTGGCACCTATCATCTTCTGTTCGGCCTCGAGGATGTCGGGACGGCGCTGGAGCAGGGCCGTGGTTGAACCGAGCGGTGTTTCCGGGACGGCTTGCGCTTCAAGCGCATTTCCGCGCGGGATGGCCCTTGGATAGGCACCGACCAGCGTACTGATGGCATTTTCCATCTGGACAATCTGACGGGTCAGATCGTGAATGGTCGCCGTGCTGGAATCATAGGCGGACTGCGTCCGCTCGACCGGCAGCCTGTTGTCCCGGCCCGCCTCATAGCGCAAGGTGAACAACTCGAGCGTGTTCTTATAGACCTGCGCGCTTTCCTTTGCGATCGCCAGTTCCTGGTCCAGTTCAAGCAGGCGGAAATAGTTTGCTGCCACATCGCTGACCAGCGTGAGCATAACTCCGCGGCGCACATCCTGCTGGGCGAGAAGATTTGCCTGCGCAGCATCATTGGTGCGGCGGATCCGGCCCCAGATATCCAGTTCCCAGGCGGCGGTAAGCAGGCCGGTGAAATTTCCGAATGTCGAGGGCCGCACATTTTCGTTCTGCGGAATGGCGCCTCGGCCTCCCTCGGCGGTTGCCTCGTAGCCGAACTGGGGTATGCCTTCCGAACGCGCGACATCGACCAGGGCGCGGGCCTGTTGGATGCGCGAGACGGCGACCTGAAGATTGTTGTTGTTCGTCAGGCTTTCGGTAATCAGCGTTTGAAGCGCCCTGTCACTGAAGACATTCTGCCAGGGCATATCGGCAAAGGACTGTGCGCCCGGCTCTGCGGTCTGGGCGCGGAAGCTGGCCGGTTGCATGACCTCCGGTTTCTTGTAGTCGGGCCCCACCGTACAGCCGGTCACCAGCAAGGGTGATAGCGCAGCACTCAACCATTTCTTTGCAATCCGCCGTGTCGAAAAATGCCCTGTTGTCACAACACACCTCTTCACAAATTGACTGGCAGCGTCACTGAACCGCTGCCAGCATCTTTCTAAATCTCGAGAGGGTGAACACCATGTAGGCGCACCCTATTGCAAACATCTTGGCGAGATCCGGCCACACCATGGAAAGGGTCGCATCCCTGAAAAGAACCGCCTGGGAAAAACTGACAAAATGCGTGGAAGGCACGAATTGCATGACCTTTTGGAGGAAGATCGGCATGCTCTCCAGCGGCGTCTGTCCGCCGGACAGAAGGCTCATCACGATGAAAACCGGGAAGGCGAGCAGCCCGAACTGGGGCATCGACCGCACCAGGGTCGCGAGCATGATCCCCAGCGCGGTTACGGAAAACAGATAGACGCAGAGCCCGGCCACAAAGAGCAGCACAGAGCCGGCGACGGGAACGCCGAGCGCGCCCTTGACGACCAGAAACAGCGACGTCACTGCCGCCAGGATCACGATCAACCCGTTTGCCCAGATCTTGGCGGTCATCAGTTCGTAGGGATGCAGCGGCATCACCAGCAGGTGCTCGATATTTCCGTGTTCACGTTCGCGCAGCACCGCGGCGCCGGTCAGGAAGATTGCCAGCACGGATATGTTGTTGATCAGCTGGTTGACGGCGACGAACCAGCTTTGCTCCATGTTCGGATTGAAGCGCGCCCTGGTGTCGAGCTGGACCAGCGGCGCATTGTTGGCGTTGCCGCTCCGGCCAGACCAGAATGGTTGGACGGTGCTCAATATGATCTGCTGGATATAGCCCGGGGCCCTGCCGGCCTGGCTCATGGCTGTCGCATCCGTGATGATCTGGACGGTGGGTTTGGCATCCCGCTCCAGGTCGGATTGGAAGCGGGGAGGGATATTCACGACAAAGGTATACTTGCCGGAGTCCATGTCCCGGTTGATGTCCTTGAAATCGATCTGCGCCGCCGGCAGGAACAGCGGCGGCAGGAAGGCTTCGCGGATCGCCCGGGCGACCTGGGAATCGTCTTCGTCGACCACTGCGATGGAGGCGTTGACGACGTCCATCACCGCGCTTTTCGCAGGCGTGTAGATGGAAAAGGTGAAGCTGTATGCGATCAGGAACAGCAGGACCGGATCCCGCCACAAGCTGACCATCTCCTTCAGGCCGAGTTGGAAGATGTGCCAGATGTTGCGCGCCACCTAAGCCTCCTGCTTGCCGAGAAACCAGACGGAGGCCGAGAAGTAGATTATCGCGATGAGCCCGATCACCGCGATGTCGATCCATAGTGAGCCAAGCCCCAAAGCCTTGGTGAATGTGCCCACGCTGACAGACTGGAAGTAGGTGCTGGGAAAAATCTTGGCGGCGAACCAGCCGGCGCCGGTAAGCGAGGATGTGGGAACGAACATGCCGGAAAATTGCACTGCAGGCAGTATGGTGATGATGGCGGCGGCAAAGATGGCCGCCGTCTGGGTGGAGACAAACACGGAAATCAACAGGCCAAAGCCCGTACTCGCCAGCACATAGATCACTCCGCCCAGCGCAAGCGTCGCCACGCTGCCCTTGATCGGGACGTGAAACAGAAACACCGCCAATGCCACAAGCGTGGCGAACTGGATCAGGGAAACGGCGACATAGGGCAACTGTTTGCCGAGCAGGAATTCGGCCTTGGTGGCTGGCGCGGCGTAGAAGTTGGCGATGGAGCCAAGCTCCTTCTCGCGAACGACGCTGAGCGCGGTGAGCATGCTGGGGATAAGGATCAGCAGCAGCATGATATCGCCGGGCACCATCGCATAGATGCTTTCGAACGACTGGTTGTAAAGCGTGCGGGGATCGATGTTCACCGGCTGCGGCGGCGCCGGCAGCCCTTTTGCGTTACGCAGCGCGGTTTCATACTTGTCCTGGGTATTCTCGACATAGCTGCGGGCGGTTTCCGCGCGGAACGGCACAGCCGCGTCAAAATAGGCCCCTACCGTGGGGCGGTGCTCCCGGGACAGATCCCGCTGGAATCCCGGCGGTATCTCCAGTGCGAAGCGCAACTCGCCATTGCGCAACCGCCGGTCCAGTTCGCCATAGTCGGTAATCGGCCTCTTCTCGTCATAATATTCAGAGCCGCGGAAGCTGTCGGCATAGGTGCGGCTGGCCTGCGTCCCGTTGAAATCCAGCACCGAATAGGAAAGGTGGTCGATATCAAGCGAGATGCCGTAGCCGAACACGATCATCAGCAGGATCGGTCCCAGGATGGCGAAAGCCAGCCGGACATTGTCATGCATCAACTCTATGGCTTCGCGGCGTGCGAATGCCCATACCCGCGAAAAGGTGAAACGCCCTTGCGTATCCCTGCAGTGCTGGGCGGGACCTTCGGCAACCGGCGGCTCCGGGGGCGGGGCAGCAGCCGCGGCCGCGCTCGCTGGCGGCTTGTCGGCCGCTTCCTCCAGATAGCCGATGAAGGCCGCCTCCAGGTTCTTTGCCTTGCGCTCCGCGACAAGTTGCGCCGGCGGTCCTTGGGCCAGAACTTTTCCGGCATGCATCATCGACATGCGGTCGCAGCGTTCAGCCTCATTCATGAAATGGGTAGAGAGGAAGATCGTCACACCCTCTTCACGGGAAAGACGGATCAGGAGTTCCCAGAAACCGTCCCGTGCGACAGGATCAACGCCGGATGTCGGCTCATCCAGAATCAGGACTTCCGGTTCGTGAATGACGGCCACGGCCAGGGACAGGCGTTGCCGGATGCCGAGCGGCAGGCTTTCTGCCAGCGTGTCGGCGACGGACTCCAATCCGAAAGCGGTCAGCGCCTTGTCGACACGCCGGCGCGATTCCGCCTCGTCAAAGTCGAACAGGCGGGCATGCAGCATCAAATTTTGCCGCACCGTCAGCTCGGTATAGAGAGAGAAGGCCTGAGTCATGAAGCCGACGCGCCTGCGCGACTCGACGTCGCCGCCTTTTACCGGCTGGCCGAAAAGCAACGCCGTGCCTTCGGTCGGAGGCAACAGCCCGGTCAGCATCTTCATGGTGGTGGTCTTGCCGCACCCGTTTGAACCCAGAAAACCGAATATCTCGCCCCGCTCGATGCGGAAGTTCACGTGATCGACAGCGGTGAATGATCCAAATCTCTGTGTCAGGCCGTGAGACTCGATGGCGGGAGGTCCGCCGGTCGACACCCGCGGTGTGATGACAGGTTCTTTATGGCCACGCCGCGATTCCTCCGGGAGGAGCTTGATGAAGGCTTTTTCCAGGGTGGTTTCCCCGGTGTCCTGCCTCAGCTCCTCGGCGGTGCCGGTTGCCATGACCTGTCCCGCATTCATGGCGATCAGCCATTCGAAACCCTCGGCTTCGTCCATATAGGCGGTCGCGACCAGGACGCTCATGCTTGGACGGCGGATACGAATCCGGTCTATCAACTCCCAGAATTGCCTTCGGGCGAGTGGGTCGACGCCGGTGGTCGGTTCGTCAAGGATCAGAAGGTCCGGATCGTGGATCAGCGAGCAGCAGAGGCCAAGCTTTTGCTTCATTCCGCCGGACAGCTTGCCGGCAGGCCGGTCGCGGAACCGCGTCAGATCCGTGCTGGCCAGCAGATCGTCAATCCGCCATTCGCGTTCTTCACGAGACTGACCGAACAGCCGGCCGAAAAAATCGACATTCTCGAAGATCGAAAGTGTTGGATAGAGGTTCTTCCCCAGGCCTTGGGGTAAATAGGCAACCCTTGCGGAGATGTCATTGCGAAAGCGCGGGTCCGCTATGTCGCCGCCCAGGACTTCGATTTGTCCCGTCTGGATTTTTCGGACCCCGGCCAGCATGCCCAGAAGCGTCGACTTTCCGACCCCGTCGGGGCCGATAAGGCCGATCATCTTTTGCGCCGGAATATCGATGCTTACGTCGTCAAGGGCGACGGCTTTCCCATATTGCTGCGAGACGCCTCTTACGCGCGCAACAAACGCATCCGTATCGATTGCCGTCAATTGGCGCCTCTTATAACTCAGGCAATAATCAAATCAGTATCAACTAACTCTAATTGGCCCGCGCCGAACCCGTGGCATTCCAAATTGTCTTGGGATCGACGTTCTTGACCCGAAGGTTCTCCGGCCACTGCGCGGTATCGTCAAACCGGACATAGCCCATTCCCGGCAGGCCCGATTTCACAAACGGCTCGTATTCACGCAACCGGTTCTTGTCGAGCTGCAGCTTCACACGGAATGTAAGGTTGTGACGTTCCTCCGCGGTTTCGACCGCCTTGGGCGTGAATTGCGCCGTGGGCGACACATAGGAGACAATCGCCCTGATCGGATATTGGGGCGCCGCATCCAGCACAATGCGCGCTTCCGATCCCAGCTTGACCTTGCCGGTTACGTCTCCCGGCAGGAAGACATACATATAGACGTCGCTGAGATCCGCCAGCGAGAAGACGCGGCCGCCTTCACCCAGAACCTCGCCCGGCTCGGATATGCGCGTCTGAATGCGAGCCTTGATCGGTGCAACAAGCACGGCGTCATTGATTTCGGCCCTGATCCGGTCAGCGGTCGCTTTGGCGGCATCAATCGCGGAGGCGGTGCGGACCGCTTCCGCCTGGGCGCCGACCAGTTCGGCCCGCGAAGCAAGCATCTTGGCGTTGTCGATCTCGGCTTCCTGGCCGCTGACGGCGCCACGAGTCACCAGCTGCTGGGACCGTTGATTCTGGCTTCGGGCGTAATTGAAATCGGCCTGTTTGACGGCGATCTGTGCCAGCGCGACCTTACGGCTGTTTTCGGACTCCATGATCTGCGCTTCTTCCTGGCGCAATTGCGCGTCAAGGGCGGATGTGTCCATCCGCGCGACAATCTGGTTCGCTTCGACGGTATCGCCTTCGTTGAACAGGATGGTCTTGACCCGGCCGGGATACTTCGTTGCGACATAGATTTCGTTGGCTTCGAGTCTGCCATTTCCGGCCGCGAACCCGGCCGGCAGTGCGGGCGATGAGAATATGTACCAGGCGATCGCCGCGGCCGCAGCGAGCACGGCCAGCGCGATGAGGTAGATGGTGCGCCTGGAGTGCCCGCCCGTGGCAGCTGTCGTGGAAGAGTCCGGCTTCCGGAAATCTCCGGATTTTGCGGAACCGACTCCATGTGCCAGCGCTGGTTGAGACGAACTCGACATGGCAGCCCTCCGATGGAATGGGCCGCATCAGAAAAGCGCCCCACGCGTTTCGACGAAAGGCTAGAGCCGCACCGATGCGCGTGACATTGGATCAAGGTCCAATATTGCCGTCATCATCGCGCATAAAAATTGGAAATCAGCATCGCGGCGGACGATTTACGAAATGCAACGAAAATAGAAAGCTCGCATATGTTCCGACTGTAAGTTCCATTTGCCGTTTCGGTGATATCGCGAGCGGCGGAAAATTCATCGAGGAGAGAAAGCGTGACAAGGATTCTGATCGCGGACGGCCAGCATATTCTGCGACGGGGACTGCGGGGGTTGCTGGAAACCCGACCGGGATGGGAAGTTGTCGCGGAAGCGGAGGACGGGTACGGCGCGATAAGCGCCGCGATGCGGACATTGCCGGACGTGGCCATCCTGGATTGTGCACTCCCCCGGATGAACGGATTGGAATCGGCCCGGCGCATCCATCAGCATCTGACTCAGACGGAACTGTGCATGTTCGCCTATTCCGCAGAGGAATCTTCGGTCGTCAGTGCCCTGCATTGCGGCGTGCGGGGTTTTGTTCTCAAGTCGGATGCCGAAGAAGACTTGCTGGCGGCGGTGGAGGCTGTTTCAAGGCATCGCCCCTATGTTTCCTGCGCGATAACCAACACGATGATCGGTGACTATGTGACGCGGATGCATGAATTGCCGGCGCTCGTGATGCTGACACCGCGCGAGCGTGAAGTGGTTCAACTGGTTGCGGAGGGGCTGAGCAACAAGCAGATCGGCTGGAAACTCGCTCTCAGCATCAAGACCGTCGAGTGCCATCGGGGGGCGGCGATGCGAAAAGCCGGCTGGTCGTCGACCGCGGACCTGGTCCGCTACGCGGTGCGCAATCACCTGGTTCAGGCCTAGTCCCGCCTGGTTCGAGGTGGGCCGCGATCATGACGCGAAAAAAGGCAGGGACCCGGTGGCTCATTCCCGGATCCTTGCCAGCTTGGACCTAAAAAAGGGGGAAAAAGGGGAGGGTAAACAGGGGCGGATTTTTGCAATCGCCTTGCGTGGCACGCCAGCCAGACAGGCTCACTCCTTTCCGGCGGGACCCTGCCACCCGTTGGCCTCCAGTCCAATTGGATATTGGTCCAATAGGGCCGGCGCGCGCCGGCCCGGGCCCTTGCGAAATTCCTCGCCGGGACGGCACTGCCATAGACGCCAGGCCGCCCTGACGCGAGATCTACGATGAGCGACGAAGTGCGGCTTCATCGATCGCGCGATTGAGGATCACACAGCAAGACCGCGCGCATAATTTCCAAGCGAGAAGCTTCGAGAGCTTCTTTCAAAGCGGAGATTACGCAAGACGAGCGGCGTCCGCGGTTAGACTGTGGTCCAATAGTGCGGGTAATTTCGGACAGCTAATTTGGCAGGATTGAGAGAATGCGCGTAATTTATATGGAAAGACATTGGTATGAAAAATAAACAGCTGGACTGTCGGATCGAGAAGCCTCCAAGCCGGCAGTTTGTCATCACGCTGAACGTTCCTGAAAGCGCGATCATCAGAATCGAAGCATTGGATAGATCCGGCGAGAGATATGACGTGCCGGACAGTGAGCTTGCCCTGCTGGTTGGCGACTATGTGGTGGAAGATCTCCATCCCGTGGGGGAGTTTGCTTGTTTGCCTGAATTGCATGACGTGAGCGGCGATTTCGAAATTGACGATTGTGAAGGCGAGTTTGACGAGGATCTGGGGCCGGTGGCTGTCCGTGGTGGCGAGAGCCACCGGCTCATTTCGGGCGAGGCAAGAAAGTTCCTCTTGGGCCATTTGTTGCGCCAAAGGCTTCTGGGACGGCAATGCTGGGATCAATTTCCGCCGCATTGGGAGATTGTTTTCAGTGTGAGCCTGCTTCTCCATTGACCGAAGGGGCTGGGAGGCGGCTCAAAGGGGTTCGTTCATACCTCGCGGGTGAGTTGGCTCGCCCCATTGCCGATAGAGGGCTGCGGGGAAATGGTGACAGTCTCGCCCTCCGGTGCCCCTAGGAAAAGAGCCGCGATCACCCCCAGTTTCTGGTTCTCCTCCAGCCTGGCGCCGCGCGCCGCCAATATCTGCTTGATCAGATCGAGAGCCTTGTGGCGGGTCTCGAAATCGGGCGGCAACATGCCAGGGATAGCGTCCAGCGCGCTTTTCGGATCGATCAGCAGCATGTTCGACTGGTCTCTGACCATGGTTTTGAAGTCGGCCAGCGGCATGCCTCCATGCAGGTGCCGGAGCCGCCGCATCATCTCAAACCCCCGCTCGTCAACCGCCGCATAGGTCATGCCGGCATAGAGCAGGCTACGGACGACAGCCTCCCGAAGGCCGCCTTCGGCAACGCGGCCCTTGATCTCGGCAATCTTGCGTTTGAGCAGTTCCTTGTGCAGTGGACTTGTCGGGGCCTTGCGCAGCGGGACCGTTCCAAGCGGATCGATGCCGACCGCCGCCTGGAGCGCGGGCTGGCCGTAGATGGCCATGAAGGTCTGCTCCGCAATCGCCTCGGCCATGTCCCGCCAGGTATCGAGCAGTGAGACGACTTGCCTGGAGAATCCTTCCTGCAGCGCCAGGAAGGGATTTTCCGCGGACTGGGATTTACGGTTCTCACGGACATGCCTGGCCGCTTCCGCCACCGGCACCATCATGGGGTTGGCATCGGAGAAGATTTCATACTGCAATCGCAGTGGATGCATGCGGTGGAGCCTGTCTGCAGCCCGTGACGTGACGCAGGCGGTGACGAAAGGTTGCATGAAGGTGCGATACAGCGCCAGGTTGGTCTCGGAGACCCGGGCAGCGGTTGCAAAGCGGCGTTCATCGGCCGGATTATTGCCGCCGAGCGCACGGATATCGTCCAGCGTGCGCGCGATGCATTTCATCACCCATCTGGTGGTCGCGAGATCGGCGTTGGCCGTATCATCCCGCTTCTCCTCGAACACCGCTTCATAGAGACCGGGCGGAAGCGTGTCGATCAGGTCAATGTTGCTGGAGAATTTGCCGTGCTCTTTTCTGGCGACGCTTCCCGAAACAAACAGCCCCAGATGCCCGGCCGTCTCATGGACGCAATAGACAATGGTTTGTCCGTAGGAACGGATTTCGTCCACGCTTTCATAGAGGTCGGTGATCCATCCCAGCGCCTGTTGCGGCGGGGTGATATTGTCCCCTTGCGAGCAAAAGATCACGATGGGCGAGCGGATGTTGCGCAGGTCCACCAGCTCTCCCCAGCTCGTCCGGATGTCACCGGCGGCAAGATGGTTTCCCACGAATAGCTTTTCGACGATGAACAGGATTTCTTCGACATTCAGGAAGACATGGCCTCCCCACCATTTCTCGAACTGCAGGTAGCGTGGCGGCTCGGTGTCGATATTGGCGTATAGATTGTATTGCTTGCTCCAGAGCGTGTTGGAGGGATTCTGATTTTCGAAATTCTGGACCAGCCATGCACCGTCGAATTTCCCCGCGCCCAGATCGCTGAGAAGACAGGTGATCCAGCTTCCTCCCGTAAGCCCGCCGGTGTAGCGCATCGGATATATGCCGCGTTTGCCAGCCCAATAGGAAAGGGGGGCGCCGGCGGCGATAATCGGACCGAACAGGTCGGAGCGCAGCGCGGCAAGCATCATGACCGCCCAGCCCGCCTGGCAATTGCCGATGACGCAGGGTTTGCCGTCGGCATCGGGATGCAGCGCGATGACCGTCTCCAGGAAAACGGCCTCGGCGCGCGCAATATCCTGAATCGTCTGCCCGGGCACGGGATCGGGCAGGAATCCGATCAGATAGCAGGGATGGCCGGCTTTGAAGGCGACCCCGATCTCGCTATCCGCCTTGAAGCCGCCTATTCCCGGTCCGTGCCCGGCCCGGGGATCCACAATCACGAACGGACGGCGCCCGGGATCCGGTTTGATCCCTTCAGGCGGTATCGCTCTTGCGAGCACATAGTTGGTGGGTGGGTCGAGCGAGCGGCCGTCCACGACCAATTCGGCTTTGTAGTCGAGAACATTGGGAGCGGGTTCTCTCAGATGTTCGCGATACTGATTGCCGCGCTGCCGCATCACATCGAGAAACAGGATGCTGCGCTGAGCGCAGTCCACCAAATATTCCATCGCGGGGGCAGACATGAGCAGACCTTTCAAGGGTGGCGGTGATTTTCCCGGCCTTGCCGAGACCGTAAGACGATGCAACCGCTGCGATCGGAGGCTCGCTGCGCCGCAAAAATCCCAAGCGAATTGCCCATATAGAATGGTGGCCACGCAACCGACATTGGGCTTAAGCCCAATATTCGGTCCACCACCGCTCTCCTATCCCTGGCGTTACATCCCTATCGTTGTCGTCACCGCATTGGAGACCACTGACATGGCTCGCACGGCTCAAGAGCGTCCGTCAGGCACCCCGGACGAAATGGCGCCTATGGCATTTCTGTCTTTCGGTGATACGGCGGTTGGTCTGCAGAAGGATCTGCTTCAGGCTTACCAGCGACTAAACCGAATCTGGCTGGAGCGGATGCAGGTCGAAGTGGCGTTATGGACGAGGTTTGTCAGTGATCTGACTGCGAGCAGGTCCGACACAGATTTCCTGAAGGCCTGCACCGACCACATGACCAGGCAATTCCGGATGAATGCCGAAGACTGCCGTCACGTCTTCAGCGATTATCAGGAGATCCTGAGGAAAAGCGCCAGGACGGATGCGGACGACGAGCCTGCGATCCGCGATCCGGGATCGGATGCGGAACTGGATTTTGGTCCAGAACAGCGCGTTACGCACTAACCCTTTATCAAAGGAAACAGGAAATATGGAGCAGTATCAACTGGACAAGGTCGTCGCGGCAACCCTGCCTTCTATCGAAGCGACAAAACTCATTCGCAAATTGCGCTGGATCGGGTTGGTCGAGGAAGCGAGCCGGTTGCAGCACGCGTCGAATGCCCTGAATACCATGAACACAACAAACACCAGCAGACCGGGAGTGCTCGGGGAGATTCCCTATAGCACCGATTGAAAGCGGCGCGGCGCGGGCAAAAAAGCATTGCAGACAGTTTCGCTGACACAGGCGGTAGCCATGATCCCGGACGGCGCAAGCTTGATGATCGGCGGCTTCATGGCGGTCGGCAGCCCGGCACGGCTTATCGACGAGATTGTGCGGCAGAACAAGCGCAACCTGACGGTCATCGCCAATGACACGGCCGCTCCCGGAGTTGGAATAGGCAAGCTGGTGGCCGCGAAACTGATTAGCAGGCTGATCGTGAGCCATATCGGTCTCAATCCGGAAACCCAGCGTCAGATGATGGCGGGCGAAGTCGCGGTCGAGCTCGCGCCGCAAGGCACGCTGGTTGAGCGCATTCGCGCCGGCGGTTGCGGCCTGGGCGGCATCCTCACGCGCACAGGCATCGGGACACCGGTGGAGGAGGGCAAGGCGCGTGTTGAGGTCGCGGGGCTGTCTTATCTGCTGGAAACCGCCTTGCAGGCCGATTTCGCATTGATCCATGCCTTCCTGGCGGACCATGTGGGAAATCTGACCTACGCCCTGACGGCGCGCAACTTCAACCCCGTCATGGCGATGAGCGGGCGCACCGTCATCGCCAGTGCCGACAATGTGGTGCCCATCGGCGTGATCCCGCCGGATCACGTGGTGACACCAGCCCCATTGGTCGATTACCTGGTTGGCAATCCGTGAGCGCCGGCATGGAGCCACAGATCGTCATCGCGCGCCGCATTGCCCGGGAGCTCAAGCCCCACATGCTGGTCAATCTGGGCATCGGCATTCCCACGCTTGTCGCCAAATACCTGCCGCCGGGCCTGCAAGTGTTTTTCCAGTCTGAAAACGGCCTGATCGGAACCGGGGCGCCGCCCCAGGAAGGCATGGCGCATCCGACATTGACCGATGCCGCAGGCCAGCCGGTCACCGCACTGCCGGGCGCGAGCACTTTTGACAGCGCAATGTCTTTCGCCCTTATCCGCGGCGGCCACGTCGATCTCACAATTCTTGGCGGCCTGCAGGTGGACCGGCAGGGCCATCTCGCCAACTGGATGATCCCCGGAAAGCTGGTGCCCGGCATGGGCGGCGCCATGGATCTGGTCACGGGCGCGAAGCGTGTGATCGTTGCCATGCAGCACGCCGCCAAGGGCGTCCCAAAGATCGTGAAGGAATGCACGCTGCCTCTCACCTCTCAGCGGCCGGTGGACCTGGTTGTTACCGAATTGGCGGTCATCGCGTTTCGCGAGGGCAATCCGGTCCTGCTGGAGAGAGCGCCGGGGGTGCAGGTGTCCCAGATCGTCGAGAAAACCCAAGCCGCCATTGCGGTGCCCCAGCATGTTCCGGAGATGACACTATGACCCTCGCACACCAGCACGAAACACCTGGCATGCCGCATCCTGTGCTTCCCACCGTCAAGGCAAAATTGCTGGAAGGCAAAAAGGGGCTGATTGTCGGCATCGCCAATGAGCATTCCATTGCCTGGGGCTGCGCCAAGGCGTTTCACGCTTTGGGAGCCGAGGTGGCTGTCACCTATCTGAACGACAAGGCGCGCAAATATGTCGAGCCGCTTGCGCGGATCATTGAAGCCCCGCTTCTGATGCCGCTTGACGTCACCGTTCCCGGACAGATGGAGGCCGTTTTCCACACCATCGCCGAGCGCTGGGACCATCTCGACTTTGTCGTTCATTCCATCGCCTTTTCGCCGAAGGAAGCGCTGCAAGGCCGCGTCGTCGATGTGGAACGCGAGGGTTTCCTGAGCACATTGGACATATCCTGCTGGACCTTCATCCGCATGGCCAAGCTTGCCGAGCCGATGATGCCCCGAGGCGGCACGTTATTCACGATGACCTATTACGGCAGCCAGATGGTGGTGAAGAACTACAACATCATGGGCGTCGCCAAAGCCGCCCTGGAAAGCGCGGTCCGCTACCTCGCCGCGGACCTGGGCCCGAAGGGTATCCGGGTGCATGCGATTTCGCCGGGTCCGCTTGCGACGCGGGCCGCTTCGGGCATTCCGGAATTTGACGACTTGCTGGAGATGGCCAGGGTCAAGGCGCCGGCGCGCAGCCTTGTCAGCATTGACGATGTCGGAGCGGCGACTGCCTTTCTGGCGCACGATGCGGCACGCCTGATCACCGGTGAGACGCTGTATGTCGATGGCGGCTATCACATCATGGACTGACGCTTCAAATATCGGCCGAGACTGGTTGGCGATGCAGTGACATTTCCGTTGGGGAATGTGCGCCAAAGACACATAAGGCCCGAGAGTTCCAGTTTTTCCCTCCATTCTGCCAAAATCTGAAGGATTCCTGAGGAGCCCGCCGATGGTCCGTACACAGCCTAGCCACACGCGCCATTCATGCGCCGTTCATTCCGGGGCTGGCATTATGCCGGCAGTGAGGGCGCGCTTGGTTGGATGTGGACCCATGACTGGGAACGAAGATCTGCAGCTCGCGGCGGAGGGTGTGTTGACTGCGCATGGCGACAGAGCCATTCGCGAATGTGAAGCGGTTATCGCGAGGATGGTCGAGCGCGGGGACAGGGCGGCAGAAGAGAATTGGAAGAACATTCTCGCCATCATTCTCCAGCGTCAAACACTCCTCTGACAACCCGATTGGCCCCCGGCAGCCGGCGCGAGCCGCGCCGGCCTGAGGGTCAGCCCGCCCGTCGAGGAGATAGACGGATTCAAGGTACGCGCCATCGCCCCCGACCGTGTGATCCTGGCGAGTTCGTTCGGCGAGCAAATCGTGCGGCCGGCCAAGGGAACCTATGAGACGGTGCAAAACACCAAACCGGTCGCACTCGGCAGTTTCGATCCCGACAAGAATTAGCGCTCGCGGCCTATACGTTTGCCGCCCTTAGCGCCGCCAGCACCCGTTCCTTGCGGAATGGCGCGCGGCGAAGACGCACACCCGTGGCATCGTGGATGGCGTTGGCGACCGCGGCAATCACCGGCTTGTGGCTCGCCTCTCCGGCGCCGTACGGGGCCAGATCGGACCGGTCCGGTTGGGGATCACCGTTGATCAACACCACATCGATGGCTTCCGGCGTATCGGAATGCCGAAGGCTGGGATGCGACAGCCAATCTACACTGGTGACTTTTTCGCTGTCGAAGCGGACTTCTTCCCACAGCGCCCGGCTCAGGCCATGCAGCATGCCGCATTCGATGGTCCGCCGCAGGCCTTCGGGGTTGATGACCAACCCGCAGTCATGGGCACAAACCAGGCGTTTGACCCAGACACGGCCGGTCTGGCGGTTGACCTCAACCTCGGCGATGGTGGCGGCAATGGTCCGGTTGCGGTAGGTGTAGGCGATGCCGCGCCCTGTCAGGGCCTGATCTGCGCTGGCTTTCCCGGTGGCCGGTTTTTTGGGCGAGGGGCGCGTGTCCCAGCCGTAAGTCTTGGCGGCCGCGCGCACGGCGGCAATGGAACGCGCACGCCGGAAGGCTTTGTCCTCGCTTGCTTCCGCAAGAAGATCGAGCCGGAATTGGACGGGGTCCGCTTTGGCTGCTGCGGCCAGCTCATCAATGAAAGACTCGGAAGCGAAGGTCACCTGCGGCCCGTTGGGATCGCGCAGATTGCCCGTCCGCAGCGGCGTCTCCCAAATCATGGGAAGGCCAACCACGCGGGTTGTGCTGCGCCGGTTCGCGATGGCGTACATCTCGGACGGCGTCGCGGCGGCGCCTTTGGCCGGCCCTTTCGGACGCTTCCCCATCAGCTGCGCAATCAAGACAGTATCGGGTTCGTTGTACCCGACATGGTTGTAATCGACGGCGCAAGCGTCGTATTCGAATGCGACCAATTTTCCCTTGGCATCGAGTCCGCCGCGCAGCTTGAAAACATAGGCCGGGCCCTTTGTGTCCCAGGCCGTCTCCTCGTTGCGCATCCATTGCAGGCGGACCGGCCGGCCGAGCGTGCGCGCCAGATAGGCCGCCTCAAAGCCGGCATCGTCGGCCGCCGTGCGGCCATAGACCTGTGGCCCGTTCATATAGACCACCCGCACCCGCTCGCGGGGCATGTTGAGGAACTGCGCGACGCCATTGCGCAGGCCATAGGATTTCATGTCGTTGGTGTAGATCGTCATCTGGCCGTTGGACGGATCGGCCAAAGCGTGGGCCGGGCCGATGGCGGTGTGTCCCTGGAACGGGACTTCATATTCAGCTTCCAGCACCAATTTGGCGCCCGCGAGCGCCGCGTCCGGGTCACCCAGAACCTCCGGCTCGCTCTTTGAGGTCGGCGCGGCGCGGCGCATATATCCGAACAGTTCATCGGATGGCGGGAATGGCGCGGTCGCCGGCGGTTGCCAATTGACTTTCAACTCCCGGGCGGCGCGGATGGCCTGCTCCTCACGCTCGCAGATCACGGCCAGGTAGTTGCCTTGCCGGACGGTCCGGATGAAACCCGGAACACCTGCTACCGACGTCTCGTCGACACTGCGCAGCACAGCTCCTGCAACCGGCGGCCTGACATTGCGCGCATGCACCATGCCGGGCACTTTCATATCCACCGCCCAGGTCAGGGATCCATCCACCTTGGCGGGTATGTCATAGCGTTGCGGCGAACGCCCAACGACACGCAATTCGTTGACCGGCTTGACGTCGGCCGTCCCGCGTGTCGCATCGACATTGTTTCCGGTCAGCGCGATGTTGAAGCGCTTGCCGCCGACGAGTTCGGCGTAAGTGACCGCTTTTGTGGGGTCGGACTTGAGAGCAATCGTCGCATCCTTCACCGTGAGCTGTGTCACCGGCACATTGAAGCGTTTACCGGCAAGCTCCAGCAGGGCCCGCCTGGCTTCGGCTGCAACTCTGCGCATCGGCCAGCCATCGGTTTCAATGGCATCCGAGCCGCCCGATCCGCCCTGGTCCGGCGTTATGTCCGTGCTTCCCATGACCAGGCTGGTCGTGTCGTAGGCGATATCCAGCTCGTCGCACATCATCTGCCGGAAGGCCGTACCAGTGCCCTGGCCGCCGTCCGTCTTGCCCACATAGAAGGTCGCGGTGTTGTCGGGATGGATCACGATCCATGTGTCCAGCTGCCGAAAGTCGGGATCGGCATACGGACCCGCCGATGGCGCGCCGTCCGCGGCGGCTGCGAACGCGTCGGTGCTGATGCCGAAACTGATCACCAGAGCGCCCGAAGCTTTGAGGAAATCCCGGCGTGAATTGCCGAAATGCAGGGCGTCCTTGATAGCTTCGGGAAGGTGCAGGCGGGGGCTCATTCGGCTTTCTCCCGGCCGGTCGTTGTCGTTCCGCGCGCGACACGTTTGATCGCCGCCTGGACCCGGTAGTAGGTCATGCACCGGCACAATGCTCCCTCCATCGCGCTGCGGATCTCGGCATCTGTCGGATTGGGATTGCGATTGAGAAGAACCCGGGCGTTTATGATCTGGCCGTTATGGCAATAGCCGCATTGGGGCACCTGTTCGTCGATCCAGGCCTGCTGCACCGGATCGAGCCTGCCGTTCTTCGACAGGCCTTCGAGTGTGGTGATCTGGCCGCGCACTTGCGATACCGGCATGGTGCATGAGCGCACCGCCGCGCCATCGATGATGACGCTGCAGGCTCCGCACTGGCCGAGACCGCAGCCGAAGCGCGGTCCTTGCAGGCCGAGGTCATTGCGCAGCACATAGAGAAGGGGCGTGTCGGGAGCGGTATCCACCTCGTGCGTTGCACCATTGACGTGCAATTTGGCAATGGTCATGTCTCACGCTCCGAAAAAGCAGGCTGGCGATCGAGGTGTACCGGTGCCGTCACAAAGGCGGCGACCTGTTGACCGATGTGATCGGAAAAGCGCCGTCCGCCGCCGGGCCGATGGGCCGCATCAGGATCTCGCCGTTGCTGTCGACGATCATGTTCTTCTCGGCAATTTCCTTCCACTGCTTGTTGGCCAGGCATACTTTGGGCCCGAAGCGGATGCGGGTCGCCGTCAGCGGCACACGGCTGCGGCAGGTCACGGCATCGGGGTTGCCCTCGCCCTTGGGCTGATCGACCGTAGGCCGGTCAAAGACGCTTTTGCCGTCGGGGCTGAGATCCTTGCCGGTCAGGCTCAGACGAACCCAAATCTCGTTTTGCATGCAGATCTTGGGGCCCATCTGGCCCGATGAAATCGGCTGGGGCGCGCGGCAGACAACGGCAGTGGGGTCGCCCATGCCGCTCGGCGTGTCCGGCATGACCGGGTATGACGGATCATCGGGGACGGCGAGGGCCGGCGTTGCGAACAACGCAAGAACAGCGATGGCTAGCAATCGCATGACGCAACTCCTCCAGACAGTGACAGGAATTTTGCGACTACGGGTGGCAGGTTATCATAAGGCGGGTCGGAAAAGTACATCTGTCCGCCGCTGTTTCGCAGGCGCACATGGCACGTTCAGCCGAACCGAATTGTGCTGGAAAGCCGCCAAAATCCCGGTTTGCCCTGCCCGATCTGGCGGCCACTGGCCCCGCCCGGCTCACATGCTACGGTCGGCTGACAGGCAGAGGAAGGCATGCGCAACCGGGGTTTCGTCAATTTCCTTTGTATTTCAATGATCCTGGGCACCGGTGCGCTGCAATCGGCCGAACGTCCGGCCGCAGCTCTCCCGGACTTTACCTCTTTTGCCATCGCACGCGTTGATGGCGGGACCGTGGTGACGGTGGATCAGGCCGCCGACGCCCTCAAAGACTATGACGTCGTCTTCGTGGGGGAGTTTCATGATCACATTGCCAACCACCTTGCCGAAATGGCGCTGCTGCGCAGCATCCACGAGCGATCCCCCAGGCTTGCGCTGTCGATGGAACAGTTCGAACGCGACCGGCAGGGAAAAGTCGATGACTATCTTGCCGGCAAGATAGGCGAAGAAACTCTGACCAGCGGCCTGGGCTGGAAAAACTATGCGGAGGCCTATCGGCCGCTTGTCGAATACGCCAAGGATCACCAGCTTCCCGTCATTGCCGCAAATGCCCCGCAGGAGATTGTTCGCTGTGTTGCCCGGGAGGGGGCGGGGTTCCTGGCGAACCTGCCTGCCGGCAAGCGGAGTTTGGTCGCCGCCGAGCTCCATGCCGGGGAGGGCCCCTACAGGCAAAAGTTCCTGCGCTTCGCCGGGGATGACGCCGCCCATGGCGGATCCCAGAAGACAGAAGCGAAAGCCGATGAAAAAGCCCGGCAGCAGATTGAAAACAATTTTGCGGCCCAGGTGGCCCGCGACGACACAATGGCAGAGTCGATTGCCGGCTTCCTGCAAGCCCATCCGGGATACCGGGTCCTGCATGTGACAGGCGCGTTCCATGTCGAGGAAAATCTTGGCACCGTCGAACGGCTCAAGCTGCGGGCGCCGCAACTGAAGGTCGCGCTGGTCATGCCGGTGCAGCTGGCCCGCGATGCCGCAGCGATGAAGCCGCAGGATGCCAAGGGGGCTGATTTCGCGATCCTTCTGCGGCGGGAGCCGGAGTCCTATGTAACGGACCAGGAGAGGAAAGCCGCAGAGGCCCGGGAAACGGAGAGGTTCCGCCAGGCGGCCGAGAACAGGTGCAAGGGATAAATCCTTCGGGGGAACGGCAGAGTCCGAAAATTGGGCGCCCGGGACTAGGATTCCGGCCTATGCTGCAACTATACTTATGATGTCAGCCAAGTATACATGCTGGCTGCCCGCGGCGATGGTTGGCTTCAGCGAAGGGGAATTGGAAAAGGTGGCTGCGGCGCTTGATGGGCAACCGGCGCTTATCACGGGGGCCAATTCCGGCATCGGCCGGGCGATAGCCCTGGGCCTTGCCCGTGCGGGTTGCGACATCGCCATCAACTATATCGCGAAGGACGACGCGGCTTGCGAACTGGCGCAAGAGATTGAGTCCCTCGGGCGGCGCGCCATCCTGGTCAAGGCCGATGTGAGCGATGAAGACGCTGTCGCCGGGATGTTCAGGTCCGCGATCGACACGCTCGGGACGATCCATATCCTCATCAACAATGCGGGCCTCCAGGCCGATGCGGATATCGATCAAATGACGTTGGCGCAATGGAAGGCCGTTCTGGACACGAATTTGACCGGACAATTTCTGTGCATGCGCGAAGCGGTCCGCGAATTCAAGCGGCGCGGCATCGTCCGGGAGATATCCAAGGCTGCGGGCAAGATCGTCTGCGTCAGTTCCATCCATCAAAGCGTGGCCTGGGCGGGGCACGCCAATTACACCGCCTCCAAGGGCGGGGTCATGATGCTGATGAAGAGCGCCGCCCTGGAACTCGCTCCAAAGCGGATCCGTGTGAACGCAATAGCGCCGGGCGCGATCCGGACGCCGATCAACGAGGCGGCATGGCGGACGCCGGAAGCTTATGACGCCCTGAAGGCCATTATTCCCGATGGGCGCATCGGCGAGGCTGAGGAAATCGCACAGGCGGCGGTATGGCTTTCATCAGATGCCGCGGATTATGTGACGGGCGCGACGCTTACCATGGATGGCGGCCTGTCACTCAGCCTGCGTTCCCATGATTGAGATGCGTGCTCCCGCAAACGCCAATTTTTGGGAGCGTTTGAGCGAATTCGGCGAAGCCACCGCCTTGATCGATGAGCGGAGCGGAAAGGTCTGGAGCTACGCCCAGCTTGACGGGGCGGTCGCGGCGGGCCGGCGCGCATTTGATCGCCCCGACAGGAGGCTCATCGCCCTTTGCGCCGAAAATGACGCCGGCGCTGTCCTTATTTATTTAAGTGCGCTGGCGGCGGGCCATCCCATTCATATCGGCAAAGGAAGGTTTGCCTGGCCCGAACTGAGTGAATTCCTGGACCAATACCGGCCCGACATCCTGCTATGGAAAGGCCCGGACAAGGACCTGCCGCCGGACTATGTGCGCCAGGGCGAGCTCTTCGGCTATCACCTTGCAATTTATCGCAAGGAACAGGCTGGCATTGGCGGCACGGAGGCTTTGCTGCTTTCGACGTCCGGCTCGTTGGGCAGCCCCAAGATGGTGCGCCTGTCGCGCCAAAACGTCTCCGTCGCGGCCTGCCAGGTTGCAAGGACGCTGCAGATCAAGCCGTCTCACCGGGCGATCACCAGCCTGCCGCTAAGTTTCATTTATGGATTGAGCGTGCTTCACGGGCATTTGCAGGCCGGCGCATCGCTCGTCCTGACGCAGCGTTCCGTGCAAGACCCGGCATTTTGGCGCCTGCTGGACGAGGCCAAGGTCACCAGCCTGGCGGGCGTTCCCTGGACCTATGAAATGCTGAAGGCGCTGTCCTTCAATCCGGTTCGTTATCCCCATCTGCGCGAAATGACCTTGTCCGGGGGCGCGCTCCCGGCGCCGGCGCTGAATTGGCTGATTGGCCTGCAAAGCCAAGGGCTCAATGTTTATTCCATGTATGGCCAGACCGAAGCGGGTGGACGCATCTGCGTCTTGCCGCCGGAATTGCTGCCGGTCAAGCCGGCTTCTGTCGGTTTGCCTGTCGATGGCGGGGCCGTGCAATGCAATGCGATGGGGGAAATCACTTTTTCCGGCCCGAACGTCATGCTGGGCTATGCGGGAAGCCGCGAAGATTTGACCGGCGATGATGTTCTGAAGGGGGTGCTTGCGACGGGGGACACGGGCCATCTGGATGAGGCCGGCTGTCTTTACATCACCGGAAGAACCTCGCGTATCGCCAAACTGTTCGGCTTGCGGGTGGACCTTGGCGAGATTGAATCATTTCTCGCCAGCCGCGCGGATGTGGCCGTAACCTGCACCGGCCAAAAGCTGGATATATTCCTTGAAAGGCAAAAGCCTCCGCAATTCGAAGAGCGCTTGCAGGACCTCTTGCTGCGGCTGCGGCTGCCCCAGCATTGCGTGTCGGTTCGAATATTGGCGGATATGCCCCGAGGCGAGAACGGCAAAATCCAGTATGGCGAACTCGGGGCACCATAAGCCGCAAGGCGGCAACCGGTGCTAGATTGCGCCTTCCTGCAAAACGGTCTCGCAGGATTGCGCCCGCTTTTGAATTGCCAACGCGACAGCCAGCTGGGCGACGGTTGGATTGTCGAAGACCGTACCGGGATCCAACTCTATCCCGATGTCCTGGGAAATGCGGAAAAGCAAGGTCATCATCTGGAGGGAATCTCCGCCGAGTTGAAAGAAATCGCTTTGCGGCGCGACATCCTCCGTGCCCAGCACTTCCCGCCAGATTCGGACCAGTATTTCCTCGATTTCCTTTTCTGCGCGATCAAGTCCGGGTTCTTCTGTCACCGCAAGGTCTTTCATAGAGCGTTGAGAATCTTCCCGCCCAGGGAGCGGGGACGGGCGCTGTTGCGCAGGATGTCGCGTATCAAACGGCCTGAGGCCGACAATTCGGATTCAACCCAGCCGCGGGGGGCTTCGGTGTCCTGATTCAGGATCGCCGATGTTTCATTCCGGTTGCTGAGCGACCAGTTCATGTGACTGATCCGATGATCTTCCAGGAAGTCCAGCCATCGCTTGACTTCGCGATGGGCCAGGCGTCCGCCGCCATTGTCCTCACAAGTGCCCCATTCCGTGGCCATCAAGGCCGCGCCCATCTTCAGCGCCCGTTCCGCCTTGTCGCGGAGCTCCTGTCCGTGCGAGGCCGCATAGAAGTGCAGGGAATAAGCGGTATTCTCAAACGGCAATGGGTCATTGGCCGCAGTATCGACATCCCGGCACCAGTTCTGTGTGCCGGCAATCACCAGATTGTGCACATCCCAGGACCTGATCCGATCGATCACCGCCGAATGATGTTGCTTGATGGAATGCCAGGCATATGTACCGGAAGGTTCGTTCCAGGTCTCATAAATGATGTTGGGATAACGCCCATAATCGCGCGCCACACCGGAGAAGAAGTCGCATGCATGCTCTGTCTCGGGGTCGTGAGCATGCCAATCCACCACGACATAAAGGCCAAGTTCTATGGCCGCTTCTATGACCGCTTCAATCTTGCGCCGTTCCGCAGTCGGGTTGGCCAGATACCCGTCATTGTGCACGCCCAAAGGCGCGCGAATGACCGATATCTTCCAGTCCTCCTTGAGCCAGCGCAGGGTATCCGCGGAAAAGAAAACGGGCTGCCATTGGCTCCAGAAGAGCGATATGCCGCGCAAGACAACCGGACGGCCGCTTTCGTTGACGATCTGGTTGTTCTGAACCGCCAGCCGTCCGACGGGCTGGGCTGTGTCTTCCCCCGCAGAGCAGAGCCGCCGCCAGAAGCTGTTGGACGAGCCGTTCATGGCAGCGGGATCAGGAGTAAAGCGATCTGGAAAGTCTCAGGGCCGCGGCCCAGACAGACAGTGCGGCGGGGGCGCCCAGGATGAACGGCTTTTCCGCCATGGGCAGCAAGACCGGGACGCCATCTGCGCGCTCTGACTCCGGCCGATCCTGCCTGGCGCCGCGGGCTGGCGGCGATGCATCCTCAAGCGAGGTCATCTCGTCTCCGCACGCCGCCAATGGCAGCATAAGTGCTTATCATTCCGCCCAAATCGCGTAACAAGTATTGAATTCCCCGCAAGCGCGACTAACCTTAGGTATACTGGTATAGATTAGTCAATAAGCCGGGCTGGGACATGGGGGCTGCGACCAAAGTCGAGTTGCTGGTGTGCACGCTCGGCACACGCGGGGACATTCTGCCTTTCCTGGCGCTGTGCCGCCCCTTCATAGAAGACGGGCACAGGGTCACGGTCCTGACCAACGCCAACTGGCAGGATCTGGTGGAAGGCATTGGCGCGCAATTTCAGGCCATAGCCGATCCGGATCCTTCCCAGAGCAACCGGGACGACCGGCACTTTTACCGTACGAACACTTATCCCTCCTTCGCACGAAGCTTTTCCTTCATCGAAGAGCGGATCGCGCGCAACCGCAATTGCGCGCTGATCTATCGCACCAACATGCTGGGCGCGGAATGCGCGGCCGAGAAGCACCGGATTCCGAACGTCAAGATCGCGCTGCAGCCGTCCGCGATCCGCTCGTCGGAGCGGCCGCCCTGGCCGCTTACAAGCTGGGCGTGTGGGCCTTTTGCTTGGTTCGCAAAGCGATGGGCCATTCCAGCCGTATACAAGCTGGGCGAGATCGCCACGGAATACCGGGAACACACCAACAGGTTCCGCGCCCGGGTGGGGCTTCGCAGGATCGCCTTCGGAAAGCGCCTCGAGGAAGAGGATGTTTTCCTCATCCTGTGTCCAGAATGGTTTGCAATGCCGCAAAAGGATTGGCCGGCATCGGCGCGCCTGACGGGTTTTCTTTATTTCGATGACAATGAAACCCCTGACGGGGAGCTCGATGCCTTTATCGGGGCCCATGGCGCGCCCCTGGTCTTCACACCCGGGACGGGCGTCTCCGATGTCGGAAGGTTCTTCAGATTGGGAGTGGATGTCTGCGAGCGGCTGGGCTTGCCGGGCCTTTTTCTCAGCCCAGCCTTGCGGAAGTTGGGCCCGCAACATTCCGGCCGGATACTGGTGCGCGACTATATCTCGTTTGACAGGCTTTTGCCGCGCGCCAGGATGCTGGTCCACCATGGCGGCATCGGATCGGTGGCCCAGGCGATACGGGCCGGCATACCGCAAGTCGTGGTGCCGGACCGCTTCGATCAGCCGGATAATGCGTTGCGGATCGCTCTTCTGGGATTGGGCGGGGCGGTGTTTTGCAGACATCCCACCGCTCCGGAATTGGCGGGCTTCATCCAGGACGTGCTGGGAAGTTCCGCCGTCCGCAAGCAGGTCGAAACCGGCGCCAATCTTGTCGGCGCTTATCCTTCAGGCGATGTCGCGTATCGGCTGATCCATAGGATGCTGGACAAGCGGTTCGGAACCGCACGGCTGCGCGCGGTCGGCCAGACCGCAATTTCCTAGGATCTATCCCTTGCGCTCCATGGCTACCATCGTTGCGGAAATGCAGAAAAACGGAATCACAATCTTCCGGGATGGGGATGATTTGCGGTTCAGAGCCCATTCCGCACCCGTGCCGGAGGCCGTCAGGCAGGAACTTTCGCTTCGGCGCGGCGAAATTCTCCAGTATTTGAAGGCGCGCGAATGCGCGATCGTGCCGGCGATCCATCCCAGTCCGGAGCCACCCGTCCCATCCGTTTTTCAAGACATATGGTGGAACTGGATCGATCCCGGCACCTCGCTCACCCTGTCCTTGATTGAATTCATCCGGGAAGCCGACACCGATATTGTCATAGATGCCTTGCGACAGCTTGTTGCCGGTCACGAGGCGCTGCGCTCGAGTTTTCGGGAAACCGCCGCGGGATTGACGGTGGAGACCCGTGCGGCCGAGGCTTTCGCGGTCGAAACCCAAACGCTTGCGCCAGGCATGGCCCTGCCGGCACTGAGAGCCCATGCCGACGAATTCATCGCGCAGCCGCTTGTTGCCAGTGCGGAATGGCTGGTCAGGATCAAGCTGTTCATCCTGCCCGGTCGCGGCCATGTCGCGGTCCTGGTCGCCAATCACATGGTGGTTGACGGGACATCCATCGATATCCTGCGGTCGGACCTGCGGCGGCGGCTGAAAAAGGCCGCGTCCATGGCGATCCCCGGCCAGGGCATCCGGTACGCGGATTTTGCGCGTTGGCAAAGGCTCTATCTGGCTCAATCCGGCCGCGCACTTTCGGACTATTGGCGCGGCTGGTCCCGCAACCAGCCGCAGATATCGTCTCCGCTCGGAAGAGAACGCCTGGTCTGGCGGCCGGGCGCAAAGGTCCGGCGGACTTTCACCATTCCGTCCTTTGCACAGGCCGCCGTGGCGGACATGGCACAGGCCCATTCCACCTTTCCCTTTTTCATCTATCTGACGGTGCTGGCGCTAGCCGTGGGGCGCTGGAGCGATCAAAGCGAATTCCCCCTCCGCTGCATCTGTGATGCGCGCGATCGTCCCGACCTGGCCGGGGTGGTTGGGCTTATGACCGGAGCCGACGCCATCCATGTCAGCCTGGATTCACAGGCCGGCCTTTCCGGCAATCTCGTCGAGATCGAGCGGGAATACAGGGCCGCTTCCAGGCTGCGCTTGCCCAATATCTATGCGGTTCCACCATTTGTCCTGGGAGGCGGCGGGGCCGCGGCGCAGGAGCACAATGTCGCGATCGTATTGAATTACCGCAAGGCCATAAGCCACAGCGCCGGGACGGCGGACAAACCGGACAATGCGGCCTGGCCGCCGCGCGAGGGAGCACCGAGACGCGATCAATGGCGGCATGATGTTTCCCCCATCTGTCTCGAACTGACCCAGGTGGGCGGCATGGCGACCGCGGCTTTCCTGTTGCATGAGGATTTTCTCTCGGTCCGGGAGCAGGACAGTCTTATCCGGAGTTTCTTCGAGATATTCGAGGAAAGCCTGTTGCGCAAAAGCCATGAGACGAGCGGATCGACTGTTCTGCAGAACAGTTCCATGGCATCTGCGCCCCAGGCCGAGGCACCAGAGTATTCATGAATTTTACTGTTGGCCAAACAGTATAGATAAGTCTAGTATCCCCGCCCTGTTGGGTTTTTGTGGGTTAGGGGCATGTTCAAACCATACTTCTGGGTCAAGCCGGAACGCGTGAAATTGCGCGCTCTGACAGCGGTTCCCCGGCTGGCGGAATTTCTTCCCGTAACCAAGCTCAGCCGATCCCTGCCCGATTGGTGGCGCGATCTTCCCGCGACGTTCGAAACGCCTCCACCTGCGCCGCCCCCGGGAAAACAGGCTCAATCGGCGCCGCCGCGGCCGATGTCGCAGCTCAGTTCCAAGCATTGCTATGCGATGCAGGAAACCTTCAAGAACGGTTTGGGGATTCCGCTTTGGGCTGATCATGTCATCAGTCTCTCCCCCGATGGCCGGGCAAACGCCATGGCGCCGGGGAAGGGAAAGCCGGGCACACAGCATCCCCCCAAGCAGTTCACCGGAATGCTCGCGCCCAGCGCCTTGCACTTCAAGTTCAATTCGCCCTGGTGGCTGGTCGCGGAAAAGTCGGTCCATTTCTGGATGTGCCATCCTTTCTATCACCAGCGCGATCCTTTCCGTTATCACGCGATGCCTGGCTCGGTGGAGTATCGCAATCAGCATTCCACCAATGTGAATGTGATCTTTCCCAAGCCTTCGGCGCCGAAGGATCTGGAATTCACCGCCGGGGAAATGATCTGCTACCTGATCCCCATGACCGACGTTCGTGTCGACCTTACGGTAGAGGAGGTCAGCGAGGCGGAAATCGAGCGCGTGAACTTCACGCGGAACATCACGACCAAACCGCTTCTCTTCAACAGAAAATGGAACAAGGTCGAAGCCTAGCCTGCGGCGGGGCCGGGTAAGGGGAAGCCGGATGGAATATGACTGGGCCATGGGGCTGGTGAATGAGCTGCTGTGGGACTGCATGCTGATCGCAGGTCCGCTCCTGGCGGCGACCCTGGTCACCGGTGTCCTGATCTCCATCATCCAAGTCGCCACACAGGTCCAGGAGATGACGCTGAGCTATGTGCCCAAGCTGCTGGTATCCGGCGCAATCCTCATGCTGCTCGGCTCATGGATGATCCACCGCGTGGCCCTCTTTGCCCTCAAGATGATCGCCCTGATTCCGGAGATCCACTAGCGTGTCCGCAAACCCGCTAGCGACGTGGGTTGTTTGCTGCCTTCTGCTGGCGCTTCGGATTGCTCCGGTCTTCGTCTTCGCACCGCCATTTTCGCTCACCCGCATACCCCGGCTCTTCCTGGCCCTGTTCGGCCTGGGGTTTGCGGTCTGCCTGGTTTCCGCCGATCCGCAGGCGGCCCGGCTGGGGGACATGACCACTTATGGTGTTCTTTTGGCGGCGTTGCGTGAGACCGCGCTGGGCGTGGTTTTCGTACTGGTATTCCAGCTGGTGTTTGGAGCGCTGTATCTAGCCGGCCGCACGCTCGACCTGCAGGCGGGTTTCGGTTTCGCCACTCTGGTGGACCCGACTTCGCAGGTGCCCCTGCCGCTGGTGGGGACCTTGTTCTCCCTTGCTGCCGGCGCGGCCTTTTTTTCCCTGGACGGCCATATCGCCTTCCTTCGCATGGTGGCCGCCTCTCTCGCGCAGATCCCGATCGGGACCTGGTCGCTTCCAGGCACCGTCGAGCATATCGCGGTGTTCGCCTCCACCGTGTCGCTCATCGCCATGGGGGTGGCGGCCGCGCCCTGTGTCGCGCTTTTCACGGTGGACGTCGTCGTCGCTCTTCTGTCCAGAACCGTTCCGCAGATGAACGTCCTGGTGCTGAGTTTCCAGGTTAAGACAATTGTTCTTCTGCTGGTCCTTCCGCTCTCCTTCGGGCTGGCGGGAAACATATTCCTGCGGTTGGCGACGCTCGCGATCGAAGCCTTGCCTCGGATGATCTAGCCGTGGCGGAGCAGGAACAGGACAAATCGGAACAGGCAACGCCGTTCAAGCTTCAGAAGGCGCGCGAGAAGGGCATGGTCGCCCGCGGGATGGACCTGGGCTTCCTGGTCGGCATGGGTGTGCTCCTCGCCTATTTGTGGATCAACGGCGCCGCAAGCACGCAAAGCATCGGCCATGCCGCACGCATCACCTTCCTGGAAAGCGGCATCCTGGCGGACGATCCGAACGTCCTGTTTTCCGTAGTCGGCACGCTATTCGCGTCGGCCGTCCGGCCGCTTCTGCTCATGATGGGCATTCTTTTCTTGGTGGTGCTGCTATTCGAGCTGCTGCAAACCGGCGTCGTGTTCTCGATGCAGCCGCTGAAGCCGGACTTCAGCCGCCTTAATCCCGCCACCGGTTTGCGCCGGCTTTTTACGGTGCGTCTCCTAATAGAAACGGCAAAGAACATTCTGAAACTGTGCCTGTATGGCGCAACAGCTTATTTCGTCATCAAGTACTCGCTCGCCACCGATATTGGCGCTGTCGACGACGCCCGCGGCCTGTCTGTCGCCCTGATCCACAGCGTGTTCCGGCTCCTGGCGGCCTTTGCCCTTGTCGCGCTGTTCTTCGCGGTGATTGATCAGCTGATTGTGCGCCGGGATTTTTCCAAGAAAATGTCGATGAGCCGGCGGGAGATCCGGCGCGAGGCCCGTGACAGGGAGGGCGATCCCCGGTTGAAGCAGAAGCGCAAGAAACTGCACGCCGAATTCTCGAAACTGCGGCAAAGCCTGCGCAATCTTCGCGGCGCCGATGTGGTGATCACCAACCCGGAACATATCGCTTTGGCCCTGCGCTATGATCGCGCCACCATGAAGGCGCCGCGCATCGTCTCCATCGGCACAGACCGCATCGCCCAGCATCTCAAGCGCATGGCCCTGTTGTACGGGATTCCCGTCATTGAAAATCGGGCCCTGGCGCGCGCGCTCTACAGCCGGACGGCTTTGAATAAAGAGATTCCGGAACACTGCTTTGTGCCGGTGGCGGAGATTTACAACTCCCTTCGGGCACTGAAGGAAGAAAAGGGTCGTTGACATGTTCCAGTCGTTCCTGGGTAAGAACCGCGACCTGGCGCTCGTCCTGGGGGTAATCGGGATCCTTCTGGTCCTGTTCGCGCCGATCCCACCGGTCATGATCGACTTTCTGATCGTCCTGAACTTTGCGTTCGGGCTGACGATCCTGCTGCTCACCTTCTATGTGTCGCGGCCGGTGGAATTCTCCACCTTCCCGTCGCTGCTGCTGATCGCCACGCTTTTCCGGCTGGCGCTGAATGTTTCCGCCACGCGGTTGATCCTGACCAGTGCCAATGCCGGGGAGGTCATCGGCTCGATCGGGACCTTTGCGGTGCAGGGCAACTACATCATCGGGCTTGTGGTGTTCTTCATCCTGATCGTCGTCCAGTATGTCGTGGTGACCGCCGGCGCCCAGCGCGTTTCCGAGGTTGCGGCGCGCTTCGTCCTGGACTCGGTGCCCGGCCAGCAGATGAGCATCGATGCCGATCTCAACATGGGGCTGATCGATCAAAACGAAGCGAAAAAGCGCCGCAAGGATCTGGAGAAGGAAGCGTCGTTCTATGGCGCGATGGACGGCGCCAGCAAGTTCGTGAAGGGCGATGCGGTAGCGGGCATCATCATCCTTTTGATCGATATCATCGCCGGCTGGATCGTCGGCATGCTCCAGATGAATATGGCGTGGAACGATGCGCTGTCGACCTTCACCCTTTTGACCATCGGCGACGGCATCGTCACACAGGTTCCCGCCCTGATCATCTCGGTCGCGACCGGCATCATCGTGACCCGTTCTTCCGCGGACCGCCAGCTTTCGACGGAAGTCTTCAGCCAGCTCTCCTCCATCCCCAAGATATCCTTGATTGTGCTGGGAGCGCTGCTGTTGCTGCTGGCGCTTCCGGGCATGCCGAAATGGCCGATGGTTATTGTATCGGCGATCGCGGTTGCGGCCTTTTATGCGGCCCGCCGCAAGAAGGCGGCGGAGGAAGCCCTGTCTCTTTTCGATTCACCTGCGACGGACAAGGAGCAGGCGGGTACGGGACGGGGCGTCGCTCCCGTCGAGATCCTTCTCGGCAAGGATCTGGGCCAGCACTGGCTCACCATCAAGCCACTCCTGGCGGAGCGCATCACGATTTTGCGCACCGCCCAGGAGAAGGCGACGGGGTTTTCATTTCCTCCCGTGCTTTTCCAGGACGGCGGCCATCTCGGCGCTTACGACTATGAGATTTCCTTTTTTGGCGCACGCCACAGCCTGGCTCAGATTTATCCGGAGAGGATACTCGCGGTGCGGGCATCCGAAGCGGCGGAGATACTGCCGGGTGTGGAGACGCGCGATCCCGCCTATGGATTGCCCTCCATCTGGATAGATGCGGGCATTTCCGAACGGGCCCGGGAGCTGGGCTACACGCTTGTCGATCCGGTCACCGTCTTGATGACCCATCTCGGCGAATTGCTCAGGCGGGAGTCCGCCTTGCTGCTGACCCGGGCCGATGTGGTCGCCATGCTGGAGAGTGTGCGCGGCCGGCAGCCGGGCTTGGTGGAAGAACTTGTTCCCGCCATCATGACGGTTTCCGATATCCAGCGCGTTTTGCAGAACCTGATGGCGGAGGACGTATCGATCCGGAACATCGATCAGATCGCGGAGGCGCTGGTCGATCTGGGAAGAACCATCAAGGACCATGCGGACTTGACGGAGATGCTGCGTCAGCGGCTGTCTCACGGCATCTGCCACGGTCTGCGTGGAGGCCATGAATATCTGTCTGTCTTGAGCCTGGACCCCAAGATAGAGGGGCAGATCGCAGACAATGTCAGACGGGCCGATAAAGGCAGCAATCTGATCCTGGAACCGCGTCTGGCAGAACAACTCATCCGGAAACTGATCCCGGGCGTGGAAGCCATGATGCGCGAAAGCTTTGTCCCGGTTTTGCTCTGCAGCCCGGAGATACGGCGCTATCTGAAAACCTTCACAAAGCGCAGCATGCCGAAACTTTCAGTTTTATCGATCAACGAGGTGCCGCCCACCATCGATTTGCGGTCTTTCGCCGTCGTGAAACTCGACTGATCTAATCGCAAAACTATACCATCTAATCTTGACTGTATTTGGCAATGGGATAGCCTAGACGCCATGGGGATTGTCGAACTGGGTGGGCTGATCATTACGCAGGCAACGCAACGCGTTGAGCTTGCTGCCCAAAACATGTCCAACATGACGACGGCGGGTTACAAGTCCCGGTATCGTTTCCAGCATTTGGTGGACAGCCAGCCGGGTATCGTGTCGCCTGGCGCGCCGGCTGACATGTCTGTCGATTTCACCGTCGGCAAGCTCCAGCACACCGGAAATCCTCTCGACCTGGCGCTTGCCGGCACCGGCTTTTTCACGGTCCGGCTGAATGAGCAGGTCCTGTATACACGGGCGGGGCAGTTCACCCGCGATACCGACGGGCGTCTGGTGACGCCTGAGGGAGCCGTGCTGCAGTCTCTCGGCGGCGATGTTCAGCTTCAGGATGGAAAGGTTTCCGTACTGGCCGACGGCACGCTGCAGCAGGATGACCAGCCTGTCTCGCAACTTGCGATCGCGGCGTTTGACGATCCCAATGTTCTGAAGCCGGTGGGTGCGGGCCTGTTCTCGGCGCCCAGCGGTCTGGCGCGTGACGAGACGGGCGCTCAAGTGCGGCAGGGCATGCTGGAAAGCTCCAATGTCACAACGGCGACCGAGATGGTTTCGATGATGGCCGCCATGCGCTCGGCGGAAGCGGGTCAACGGCTGGTTCAGGTTTACGACGATCTCATGGGGCGCGTCCTCACGACTTTCGGACAAATGTAAAAACAAAAGGCTGGGTGGGTAGATGAATGGGGCGTTCTATATCGGGGCCATCGGCCTCGACGCGCAGCAGCGCGCGCTGGAAGTTCTTGCCAATAACGTCGCAAATGTGAACAGCACGGCGTTCAAACGCTCGACCGTGCAGTTCGCCGAGCTGGTTTCCCCGCTGCACAATGCCGATGATGTGGCGATTGCGCAGATGGGGCCGGACCATCTGCAAGGCGTGGCCGTGGCCGGTACGCCTGTCATCTGGTCGCAAGGCGCCCTGCAGCAGACCGGGCATGCCTGGGACGTCGCCATCAATGGAGATGGTTTTTTTGAGCTCGCCGGCCCGGCGGGCCGCACGTTGCTCTGGCGCGGCGGAACGCTGAAAGTGAACGGAGACGGTTACCTGGCCACGTCGGATGGCGTGCCCCTGAAGAGCCTGATTTCCATTCCGCAAGGCGCGAGCGCGATCACGATCGGCAATGACGGCATCGTGTCGGCGACGACGGATGGAGCCAAAGCCGAACAGATCGGTCAGATCGACCTGATCACCGTGAAGACCCCTGACCGGCTGGTCGATACGGGGGACGGCTATTTTGAGGCCAGCAATGACAGCCAGCTGACGACCGTCAAACCCGGCGAGGAGGGCAGCGGCTTCCTGATGCAAGGCACGCTGGAATCTTCGAACGTGCAGCTCACCGACGAAATGGCCAATGTGCTTCTCGCGCAACGGGCCTTTGGCGCCAACGCCCAGATCGTGCAGGCGGGCGATCAGTTGATGTCCATCGTAAATCAACTGAGGCGATAGTATGATTTACGGGCTTATTTTGCTGGCGGGCGTCGCGCTGGTGCCGGGCGCGGATAGGCCGCAGGGCCATTGCCTGAAGGCGCTCACCGCTTTGCCTGCCGGGGCGATCCCGGTTTCCGGGAATTTTCAGCGTGTCGATTGCCCGTCTCCCAAGGGCGTTGCAGCGGCGTTTCGCTATGATCGTGTGCAAGGCTCCAGCCAATTGTCGCGCTCTATCGCGGAAGGCGAGGTCGTCCCGGTTTTTCCGGAATTCGAAATGAGCCTGGTGCATCCCGGGCAGGCATTGACGATGGTGGTTCTGGTGGGGGCCAATCGCATCGAGCGCCGGGTGGAGGCGTTGCAGGCGGCCCGGCCCGGACAGCGGCTGTTTGTCCGCAGCGCCGATGGCCAGATCCTGTCCGTTCGCTATGAGCCGGCGCCATGAGACGCGTTGCGTTATATGGCGCCTTTCTCTGCTTGCTGGCAGGTTCGCCCAGCCAGGCCGCGGACCTGTTCAAGAGTGATGACTGGTCGGCCATGGCGTCGGATCGCGCCGCCCGCCGGCTGGGCGACATCCTGACCGTCGTGGTCTACGAAAACGCGGCCGCCAGCAACAGCGCCAGCAGCAGTTCGAACAAGGCCAGCCAGGCCGGTGGACAGATTTCGGGCGGCAACAGTTTCAATCACACGGGCAATTTGACCCTGCGCAGCAATTCGGACGATAGCGGCACGACCGGGCGCAGCGGCGGCATGGTCGCGCAGATCAGCGTGACAGTGGATGGCATCCTGCCCAATGGCGATCTGCACGTGTCGGGGGCGCAGGAACTCAACATAAACGGCGACAAGACGAATATCCGCATCAAGGGCCGTGTCCGCCTCGCCGATATCGCCAATAACGCGGTTTTGTCCAACCGGTTGGCGGACGCCACCATCGATTATGACGGATCGGGATTTGTCTCAAGCAGCGCCAGGCCCGGTCTGCTGACGCGGATCATCAACTGGTTGGGATTGACATGAGGCGGTTCCGCGGACTGCTCGTATCCCTGGGCTTTGTGCTCGGGCTGGCGGCCCAGCTTGGCGCGCACGCGGCCGTGACGGCCCAGCCCGACAATTATGCGCGTGAGGACAATGGCGATGTCCGTCTCAAGGACATCGGCCGGTTTCTCGGTTGGCGCGAGAACGCCCTGATCGGGTATGGCATTGTGACGGGGTTGACCGGATCGGGCGATTCCCCGCGCAGCGCGGCCACAAAGCAGGCGCTCAGCAATGTATTGAGCAGGCTTGGGGCCAATATCCCGCCCGAACTGATGCAGAGCCGCAATGTCGCTGCCGTGATGGTGACGGCGAACCTGCCTCCCTCGGCCAATGTGGGCGACCGCATTGACGTCACCGTGACCTCCATCGGCGATGCTCGCAGCCTGGCGGGAGGAATTCTGCTGATGACCCCGCTGCTGGGTCCGGACCAGCGCCCCTATGCCCTGGCACAAGGGGCCCTGACGATCGGGGGCTACAATTTCCGGGACAATCTCAACCAGCGGCAAAAGAATTATCCCACGGCCGGCATCATCGCGGGAGGCGCGACCGTGGAAGCGCCGGTTGAGGCCAATCTGGCAGTCAATGGACGCCTGACCTTCGTCCTGAAGAATCCCGACTTCACAACCGCCCAGCGGGTATCGGATGCGATCAACCAGCGGCTGGGATCGATCGCTGCGACGGTCAAATCTGCGGAAGCCGTGGAGATAGCGGCTACCGGCCGCGATCAGGCCCGTCTCGTCGCTGCGGTCGAGAGCGTGACAATCACGCCCGACCAGGCGGCCCGCGTGGTGATCAACGAAAGATCCGGCACTGTCGTCGCCGGGGGTGGCGTGAAAATCTCCAGCGTTGTGGTCGCACAGGGTGACATCAAAGTATCGGTCACGACGGACAATCAGGCGGCGCCTTTCTACTACGATCCTCTGGCCTTCGGGCGATACGGCCCGCACGGATTGATCGTGACGAACACGCAATTGGAAGTGTCGGACGGGGCCAATGATGTGGCGGTCCGCTTCCCCAACACGACCGTTGCCGATCTGGTGAGGGGCTTGGGGCAAGCCAAGGTCGGAACACGCGACATGATCGCCATCCTCCAGGCCATCAAGACCGCCGGCGCCCTCCATGCCGAAATCATTGTGCAATAGGAACAGGAAATGGATGCAGGAATAGGGACGCTGATCGTCAAGGTTCTGGATTGCCTCTCCACCCGTTCCGTGGTGACGGCGCAGAACATCGCCAATGCCAGCACGCCCGGATACAGGCCATTGCGGGTATCTTTCGAGCAAGCCTTGGCAGATGCCGCCCAGCGCGGCGACCTGGCGGTGGAAGCGGTGACGCCGCAGGTCGACGCCATCCCAATAGACGCCCGGGGCGGGGAGCTGCGGCTCGATCTGGAACTGGCGACGGCGACGATGACGACACAGCGCTATGGCGGTTTGATCAATGTGCTGGACCGCCAGCTGCAACTGGAAAATATCGCCATCACCGGCAATAGCGGGAGCAACTGATCATGCAGGCAATGGAAATCAGCCGCACGGCCCTGGACGTCGAATGGCGGCGCCTTGAAATCACCGCCGGGAATCTGGCGAATGTCGAATCGGCCGGCAATGGCACGACGCCACTCTATCGGGAGCGCACGCTGCTCTCCGGCACCAGGCCGCTATTCTCCTCCTATCTCGACAGCGGCCTCAAGACGTCGGGAATTGATGCGGGCGCCCTGTCGGGGGTGGATATTTACGGCGTGGAGGAAAGCAACGCGCCGCCCCGCCTGGTCCATGAACCGGGAAGCCGGCTGGCGGACGCCCGCGGCATGGTCGCCTATCCGAATGTCGACCACGCCGCGCAGATGCTTTTGATGGTCCGGTCGTCGCGGTCCTACGAAGCCAATGTCGTGGCGATGAACGCCGCGCGCGAAATGTATTCCAGGGCCCTGGACATCGGGAGGCGTGGCTGATGGCGGCTCCCATAGTCCCGGTCGCTCTAGCGGCCCAGGCCACTCCGAATTCCATCGCGCTTCCGCAAGGACCCGTTGCCGGGGTCCCGCAACAAGGCTTTGCAAGTCTTTTGACGGATGGCGCGCAGAGGGTCAGCGACGACGTCATGAGCGCCGACAGACTCGCCCGCGAATTCGCCGTTTCCGACTCCATTCCCGTTCATCAGGTCACCTATGCGCTCGAGCAGGCACGGCTGTCGCTCAGCCTCATGATGCAAGTGCGTAACCGGCTGCTGGAAGGTTATCAGCAGCTGATGAACATGCAGCTGTAGGAAAGACATGTTTGACAGGTTCAAGACCGCGACATCCCAACAGCAGATTCTGCTGGCGGTCGGGGCTGCCGGTTTGGTGTCGATTTTGCTTTTCCTGGCCTGGTTCTACTTCCTGCGAACCACCTACGAGACGCTTTTCACCAATATGAGGATGAGTGACGCGTCCGCCGTTGTCGCGGAAATGGACCGCAAGAAAATTCCCTACCGCCTGTCGAATGGCGGAACCACCATACTGGTGCCTTCCGAAAAGGTGGACGGCGCACGCCTCGACATGATGGGCGGCAACATTCCCTTGAAGAGCACCGTGGGATTTGAGCTCTTCAACAAGGCTGATCTGGGACTCACCGATTTCGCGCAGAAGATCAACTATCAGCGCGCGCTGCAGGGGGAACTGGAACGCACCATCATGACCTTGGATGGTATCGAGTCCGCCAGAGTCCATCTCTCCCTGGGAGAAGACCGGCTGTTTCGCGATGATCAGGTTGCGCCCAAGGCATCGGTGACTGTCCGGATGACGAACGGCAGGCGCCTGTCGGAAGGGGCAGCACAAGGGGTGAGGCGCCTGGTGGCGGCCGCCGTCCCCAAAATGGACGCATCAGACGTCGTGATCCTTGATGAGGAAGGCCAGACAGTGAGCGTCGCGCCCCAGATGTCGTCACGGCCTTCGCCTTTCGCGGAACAGAAGCAGGCTATCGAGGAATATTATCAGGGCCGGCTGCGGGAAGCGCTGGCGCAGTTGGGTTTGCCCGACATGACCGTTACGGTTTCCGCCGCTGCCGCCGACGGTTCCACGTTGCGGGCATGGACGCCGGCCGCGCGCCAGTTTCCTTTGCACATCGCATTGTCCTCATCGCAGTCCCTGGACGCAGAACGCAAAGCCAGCGTCCGGGAAACCGTCGACAAGACGACCGGTTCCACCGGCCAGACCGATAGCATCGTGTTCGGAAGCTCATTCGCCGAACCGGAAATGGCGATTTCTCCTACCTCTGCAAGAGGATCGCGGGTCTCGCCTTCCATGCCTTCGTTCAAACCGGAAGAGGAAAGCCATATGGGATGGCTTTTTATCGGACTGCCGGCCCTCTTTGTCCTGCTGGCGGGATTTTTCCTGATGCGGAAATTGCGCGGCCCGCGTCCGCTTGACGCAAAACGGCGGGCGGAATTTGTGGACCGGCTCCGGATCGTCCTGGAGGAAAGGGATGGCCATGTTGCGTCCCGATGAGGCTATCAGGACTATTGTCGCCGAACTTGCAGCCCTTCATCCCGAAGATCAGAGGGCGATCCTGGGCGCTCTCGGCGAAACGGAACGGCAGACCGTCGAACTTTTCCTGCGCGAATACGGCAAGCTTTTCGATACGGCCTTCATCAACAGTCCGGCAGACTATGATCCGGCCCGCCTTTCGGACTGGATGCAGCAGTTGCTGCAGAGAAATGCGGAAAAACGGGGCTCCATGTCCCCCCTGGCGCTGGAAACGCTGTTGAAATGCGTGGCCGCCATTCATCCTGTCATGCGGCCGCAGCCATGAGCGGTGTCATTAAGTCCGCCAATCACGCCGGCCTTTCCACCGTGAGAGGGCTTGGGGAGGCGCATCCGGCATCGTCGATCATCCCGATCGGAAAGCATGATGAGGAGCGCGACACGCTTTTGCGCCGCATCGCGCGGCTGGAGGAAGACCTGCGCCGGCGCGAATTGGAGGCCGAAGAGCTTCGTGCGTCCATCGAACAGGCGCGGGAAGAGGGTATCGGGCAGGGATATGAATCCGGGCTGATCGCCGCCGAGGATCGCCAGGCCGAGCGGCTCGAACTGCTGAAGAAATCCATGGTGAAGGCGCAGGCCAGCCTCACCGACAGCCTTGGCTCGCTTTCGCGCCTGTCGGCGCTGCTGGCCCAGGATTGCGCCGAGATTCTCCTGGGGAAGGCCGACGATCGAGCCGAATTCATCGCCCGGATCATAGAAACGCAGATCGCCAAGATTGACCGGGGAATGGTGTGCGAGATCGGTCTTTCCCGGCTGGATTTTCCGGACGACCAGGCGCTCGGGACGCTCGTTGAGCGGCTGGGCAGCCCCTCGATCCAATGCCTCGCGCGAGAGGACCTGCCATCCGGTGCCTGCATCATGGCGCTCAAGCTGGGGCGCATGAGCGTAGGCATAGATCAGCAATGGCCCATGCTGAGGGACCTGCTGCGCCAGTTGGCGCAGCCCGAGGATGTCGAATGACATTGCACCCCATGCAATTGTCGCTTCGTGCGGTCGACCCGGTGCTGCGCACCGGTCGGGTCCGCAAGATCCTGCCCACCCATATCGAAGCAGACGGGCCGGGCGTGGCGCTGGGGACGCTTTGCGAAGTCGAGGCGATGTCGGGCCTGGGCACCAGCAGCTTCTCCGCCGAAGTGATCCGGGTGGACCGGGACAGCGTCACATTAACCCCGCTGGAGAACGGACCCGTTACCTTTGGTGGCGCGCTGGTCAAGGCTTGCGGCCGTCCCAACCTTATAGAAGTGGGAGAGGGGTTTCTGGGCCGGGCGGTCAATGCGCTGGGCCAGCCCATTGATGGCGCGGGGCCGGTCCGTGGCCGGCATTTTGCGCCGCTTTATGGTGAAGCCGTCGCGCCCTTGGCCAGGACGTCTCCGCCACGGGTGCTCGAAACGGGCGTGCGGGCGGTCGATGGCCTGCTGACGCTGGGCCACGGACAGCGCGTAGGCATCTTTGCCGCGAGCGGGGTGGGCAAGACCAGTCTGTTGACCCAGATCGCCGGCCAAGTTGAAGCCGATGTCACCGTCATCTGTCTTGTCGGGGAACGCGGGCGGGAAGTCGAAGCGATGTGGAATGGCGGCCTTGATGAGGCTGCGCGCGCCAAGACCATACTGGTCTCCGCCACGTCGGACCAATCGGCATCGCTGCGGGTCCGGGCCTGTCATTATGCGCTTGCGCATGCCGAGCACTGGCGAAGCCGGGGCAAGCACGTCTTGTTGCTGCTGGATTCGGTGACGCGGCTGGCCATGGCGATGCGCGAGATCGGGTTGGCGGCCGGAGAACCGCCGACGGTACGCGCCTACACGCCGGGCGTGTTTGCCGCCATCCCCAAGATCGTGGAACGGTGTGGGGCCGTAAAGCCGGCCGGCGCCATCACCGCGCTGATGACCGTCCTTAGCGAGAATGATGACGTTGAGGATCCAGTATGTGAACTGATGAAATCGTTGCTCGACGGCCATATCATCCTGTCCCGGACGCTGGCGGAAGCCGGTCACTTCCCGGCCATCGATATTCCCCGCAGCGTCAGCCGGCAGGCCGAAAATCTGATCTCCGGCGCGCATCGGCGAATGGTGTTCCAGGTGCTGGAATGGCTCACCAAATACGACTCCGCGCGTACGCTGGTGGATACGGGTCTTTATGTAAAAGGCAGCAATGAGATCATCGATCGCGCGCTGGAAAGATATCCCCATATCGTCAAGTTCCTGAAACAGGATCGCCGCGACAGGTCCGCCATGGCTGCGACCAGCACGGCCCTGGCCCGGTTGGCGGAAGGTAAAAACTGATGCGCAGCAGGCAGGAGCGCGACGCGCTGCGCAAGGTCGCGGAGATACGTGCGCTGAAACTCGCGGCCGCCGAGGCGCAGTCCGCCCAGGCCAAGGCTCGTCTTTCCCAGGAAAGTGAGCAACTGGAGCGGCGGAAAAGCGAACTCGAAGATACGCAGGAGCATTGGCAGCAAAGTGTTTCGTCACAGGCGCTGCGGTTGGAGATTGCTCCGCTCTGGGGACAGACAGTCCAGAAGATGGACACGCAATTCCAGCAGGCGCGCGGGCTGGTGGATCGCGCCACCTCGGCGCAGGACGCCGCGCTCAAGGCGCTGGGCGTCGCGGACCAGACGGCCAAACTGGCGGATCGCCTGGCCCGGCGGGCTGCCGGCTCCTATCGGCGGGATCTGGAAGAAGCAGCCCTGAACGACGCCGCCGATCGCCATCTGCAGCATGGGAGGAAGCTGTGAAAATATCATCCCACACGCACGAACATTCCTTCCCCAGCCAGCAGATTGACAATGCGCCTCATAAGACGGCAGAGCGATCCTTCGCCCATCTTCTGGACAACCGGCCAGGCGCCATTACTCCGCCACAGGCGCAGCAAAAACACACCGGCGCCCTCGGCTTTGGGGAATTGGGTGTATTTGGCCGCTATGGCGCTTCGGCACAGGAAGGACCGCATTCCACAACTCGCGTGAAAGGGGCAGAAGCGGCGCCGGTCACACAAGCCGAGATCCGTGGGGAAGAAGGTGCTATCGCATCGTCCTCTTTGGTTCTGGACGGTCCGCAAGGCGGACAGGTGCCCGCCTTGCCCGCCGGCTTTGCGATGGTCGCGGGTCCCGGTCCGCAGGAAGCCGCCGCTTCGCTTGAGCCAGTTGCGCCGGCTGTGGTCGGCGGCGATGACGGGCTTGGGGCTTTCGCGGGCGCGCTGGAAATTGCCTCAATGCCGGAGACGGAATCGTCTGCTGCGGCCGGAGAGGCCCAGCGCCCGCCACCAGCCGAAGACAACAAGCCCGATCAGAATCTTCTGGTCCTGGGCAAGGACAATGCGCTGAATGTGATCGCCCGTGGCGGCGATGGCCGGGAAGATTACGCAACCTTGCGCAGCCGGGTCGAAGAAACCGCCGCGGAATTCGGCATGAAGATATCCGATTTCCGGTTCGATGGCGCTGCATCGCAATCCTTCATCGAAACATTAGGAGGCCGAAATGGCAGTAACACCGGTTGATCCCGCATCCTCGGCGGCCTTCGGACTCGATTTCCAATCGATGCTGAAGATCATCCTGACACAGCTCACCTATCAGGATCCTCTCAAGCCCCTGGATAATTTCCAGTTTGTCTCGCAGCTGGGGCAGTTTGCCCAGCTGCAGCAAAGCCAGTCGCTGAACGATCAGATAACAAATCTGCTGACGGCGCAGGCGGCATCGCAGGCGACCGGCCTGTTGGGAAAGACGGTGGACCTGACGCCCCAAAATGGCGCCCCCGCCTCGGGCCAGGTGACGGCCGTCGCGTTTGCCAGTGGCGTACCCAATCTGACGGTGACGATGTCCAACGGACAGATCCTCACCGCCGTCTCCCTGGCCGACATTTCACAAATCCGATAGCGGGGTAAACAATGCTTGGCGCGATATACAACAGCTTGAGCGGGATGGATGCCTTCACAAAGGGGCTGCAAACCATCAGCAACAATGTCTCCAACCTGAATTCCAGCGGATTCAAGGCCAAGACCGTCAGCTTCGAGGATCTCACCGGCGGTGAAAAAGGCGGAACGCTGAAAGGCGGTGAAACCAATGAGGGCGGAAACGGGGTCAGGATCAAGGATCCCATCACCGATTTCAGCCAGGGCGATTTGCAGCAGACCTCCAACGATCTCGATCTCGCGATTCAAGGCACCGGCTTCCTGGCGGTGATCAACACGGATGGGAAGGTTTTCTATACCCGCACCGGTTCTTTCACCGTCGACCAGGAGGGGTACATCTCGGACCGCACGTCCGGAAACAGATTGGGCCTGATCGGGGCAACCGGTCTCCCGGAAGCGATCAACATCAGCGACAAGCAGACAAACGCCCCGGTGGCGACGACAAAGATAAGCTTTCTCAACAACCTGTCCTCGTCGGGCACGACCGCATCGGTTTCCAACATGGCGGTTTTTGACGACCATGGCGGACAGCAGGTGTGGACTGCGACCTTCACCAAGTCGGCCAGTGCCAATTCCCCGAATGCCTGGGATGTTGCGGTGGCGGACGCCAATGGGACCTCGGTCGGCAGCGGCACGATCAACTTTATAGGCAGCTCGGCCGATCCGTCCGCGTCGCAGATCGTGATAAACAACTCGCCGCCGGGCGCCACGCCGCTTTCGGTGACTCTGGATTTCTCGGCCGTCACTTCATTTTCCGCCGGAACAGCCTCCACATTGAGCGCGCGCGCCGGCGACGGTACGGCTGCCGGGACATTGAGCTCTGTAACGCTGGGCGACGACGGACAGTTGGTGCTCACCTATTCGAACCAGAAGACCGCCAAGATCGGCGCGGTTGCCCTGGCCGATTTCCAGGCGCCGCAGGATCTGAGGCAGCTCGATGGTGGTCTTTATACCTCGGGCAGCCAGGCTGCGCGGCTGGCGGTCAGCGGCTCCGAAGGCGTGGGAACCATAAAGGGCAAGTCGATCGAAGCGTCGAATGTCGATCTGTCGGCGCAGTTCGGCAGCCTGATCCTGATTCAGCGGGGCTTCCAGGCCTGCTCGCAGGTGCTGAGCGTCACCAACGACATGATCCAGCAGCTTTTCTCCATTAGAGGGCAATAGTGCAGCAGATAAGCGACTGGTTGCCTGAATCCGCCTTCACCGAGGAGACCGTGGGGCCGGCTCTGCATGACGCCATTTCGTCCTGGTGCGGGCGGTGGTTCAGCAGCGCTCGCGCGGAAGTCTCTGCCGTCCGTTTGAGCCAGGCCAGCAAACGCATGGCGCAAGGTCTTCACGTCGCCAGCCGGAGCTGTGAGGCCGAGCTTTCCGGGCGCGGCAAGCGGGCCCTGCTGGAAGCGGCCTTGGGCATCGATCTGTCCGGCCTGTCGCTGGCAGAAGGCGACCACAGGATATTGGACAGCTTCGCGACGGCTGCGGTGAATGACCTGCTGACTGCGCTGGACGCCCTGGGCGAGCATCGTGGCGGCGGTCCGGTCCTTTGCGCCACCCTTGTGCTTGCCGGGACGGAAATGGGAGTGCTTGCACTTCCCTCACAGCTTTTGGTTTCGGCCATCAAAAAGGCGATCGGTCCGATCCGCAAACCGGCACAGGCGCCAAGAAGCCGGGCCGAGGCGCTCAAGCTGGTTACGGTGAAGACGGAAGGCTATCTGGGGCGGGCCCAATTGACGGTCGACGATCTGCAAGGCCTTGCCGTCGGAGATGTGATCGTCCTGGACAATTCCCTCAAGGATCCGGTCGAGCTGCGCATGCCGGACAGCCAGAAATGTATCGGTCGCGGCAAGCTTGTTCGCACCGCCGAAAGCGTTTCCATCCAATTTTAGAGAGACATCATGTCAAGCGAACCGATCAGGGCCGACAATACTCCTCGCAGCCTGGAGCCGAAGAAGGCGCCGCATCCAGAGAGCGCCCGCCTGGGCGTCGATCTTCTGGCCGGCGTGCGAATCTCGCTGGACGCCCGGCTTGGCAATGCGCCCATGACGGTCGAAAACCTCATGGAGCTGAAGACCGGTGCGGTCGTTGCGTTGGAGACCGGTCTTGCCGACCACGTCGATCTGTATCTGAACGACGTCCTTGTCGCGCGCGGCGAAATTGTTGTGGTGGGCAGCAAGTATGGTGTGCGGATAACCGAGCTTGCATCCCGCCCATGAGCAGTGCGGGCTCAAATCGAAAGCATGGAGAGAGCGGCAAGTTTCTGGGTTTGATCTTGCTGACTCTTTTTCTCCTGTCTTCGACGGGAGAAGTGTTTGCGCAGCAGTTGGGCCAGGGTTCGGACGACGGTATATCCCTATGGCGGGTCTTTGCGGCGCTCATCGTATGTGTCGGCGTAGCCGTTGCGGCCGCATTCGTGCTGAAGCACCGGATGCAAGGCGGGATGCCGCTCATCCGGCCCAATCGCAATCGCGCGCGGCTGGCCGTGATTGAAAGCTTGCGTCTGCGGCCGCAAGTGGACCTTTGCATCGTGTCGTGCGATGGCGATGAATTCCTCATGGTGATTTCGCCCCAGGGCGCTCACCTGCTGCATGCACCGGCGGTCCGCGTCGGCCAGGCGGGTGGTGCTTGTCCGCCATGACACACATTCGTCTCTTCCTCATAGCATTGGTGCTGTTCTGCGCCGCCGCCCATGGCAGTTCCGCCCAACCTGCCGTGCCGACGCAAAATGCGCCCGCGATCATGCCGGCTGCCGCGCCATCGCCGAAGCCCGAAATCGCCCCGCAACCGGTGACCAGATCCACGCGCGCCGCGCGGCCGCACGCCGAGATCCTGAGGGCGGCGGAACGCCAGTCCCGGGAAGGTGCGGATATTTCACCCGCGGACCTGCTGCCAAAAGACGAAGCCAGGACCGCGAATGTGGTGCGCATCGCCCTCATCCTGACTTTGATGGCGATCCTGCCGGCGATCCTGCTGTGCATGACCTCCTTTGTCCGCATCATCGTCGTGCTTTCGATGATCCGTCATGGGTTGGGAATGCCGGAAACGCCTCCCAACCAGGTTCTTGTCAGCCTGGCGATCTTTCTCACCTTGTTTTCGATGCTGCCGACATTCTCCGCCGTCAACGATCAGGCCCTGCAGCCGTTCCTGAACGGGAGGCTGACGATCAGCGAAGCGGTCGACCGCGGCACCGGTCCGGCGCGCGATTTCATGCTGCGGCAGGTGAGGGACCAGGACATCAAGGCCATTTACGACATCGCCCGTAAGCCGCTGCCGGCCAGGGCGAGCGATGTCGGACTGATGCAACTGGTTCCGGCTTTCATGCTCAACGAGCTTCGCGTGTCGTTTCGCATCGGATTCGTAATCCTGTTGCCCTTCGTCCTGATCGATCTGGTGGTGTCGAGCATACTGCTTTCGTTGGGCATGCTCATGGTGCCGCCGACCACCCTCTCCCTGCCGATCAAGGTCTTGATGTTTGTTCTCATTGATGGCTGGAGCCTTGTCCTTCAAGGCGTTCTGGGCAGTTTCAGGTGACGGATGTCGACGTCTTCGGACCTCAGGCAGCAGGAAGACGATGCTGAAGCTGCCTTGTGGATCGCCTATCGCGACCAAGGTTCGTTTGCCGCGCGCGAGCAACTGTTCACCCAGCATGCCGGTTTTGCCAGGAATATCGCCCGGCGCCACTATCACGAGCGGTCGCGGGGCGATATCGATCTTCATGATCTTTATCAGCTCGCTTATATGGGCTTGCTGGAATCGCTGGACAGATTTGACCCCAAAAACGGGGCGCCATTCCGCGCCTATGCGGCGCATCGCATATCCGGCAACATTCGCGATGGCATTTTGCGGATGAGCGAGGTCCGGGAGCAAATGTCCTGGCGCAAGCGCATCTATCGCGAACGCATGGACTCCATCGGCGAAAAGTCGACACACCGGGAACCAATAGACCGGCTGACCGAGATCGTGGTTGGGCTGGCATTGGGTTTCATGCTGGAGGGCACCGGTCTCTATATCCAGGGGGAAGGCGAGTCCGACAATGCCCATACCGGTACGAGGACCGCTTATGATAGTCTCGTCTGGAAGGAGATGATCGAGCAGCTGAAAAGCGAAATCCAGGCGCTCTCGAAACGCGAGCAGGTCATTCTGCAAAAGCACTATCTGGAAGGCGTCGCCTTCGATGACCTGTCAAGTCTGATGGGCCTCAGCAAGGGCCGGATTTCCCAATTACATCGTTCGGCACTTCTTTCTCTGAAGAAACGGATGGCCGAGCGCGGGCATTCTCGAATAGGAAGCATAGAGAGCTAAGGAGACCAATATGGAAAGTCGTTCAGTCCCGGCTTATTGCCCGGAGGGCAAGATTACAGCGCTGCTCGCTGCCGTGGGCGCGGATATGCGACGCGGCATGCGGGACCTTGACACCATGCTGGGAGAATATCCGCAGGATGCGCGTCTCCATTTCCTGAAAGGTTCGCTGCTGGCCGGGGAGCAGGATTATTCGGCGGCCCGTGCCGCCATGCGCCACGCTGTCGATCTTGCGCCCGATTACCATGTTGCGCGGTTCCAGCTGGGATTTCTGCTTCTCACCTCCGGCGAGCCGCATGCCGCGCAGGAGGCCTGGGGACCGCTACACGCGCTTCCGTCCGATCACTATCTGCATATATTTGTGAAGGGCCTTTGCCATTTGATCCGGGACGAGTTTGCCGAGACCATAAAACTGCTGCAGAAGGGCATCACGCTGAATAATGAGAATCTGCCCATGAACAGGGACATGCAGCTCATCATCGAGGAGGCCAAGAAGCGGATGGACCAGAATGCCGACAGTGACGGTCCCGTGTCCTCCGTTGATTTCCTGCTTCAGCAGGCGGCGTTAAGGCCCAAGCGATAAGCGCGACCGTTATGGATCCCGTTTCCAACGCCGACCATATTGTTCTGCTGCTCCGGCAAAAGCTGCAGGAACGCGCGCGCACGGCTGCCAAGGAGAAGAGGGAGAATGCCCAGAAGGGCGGGGATGCCGAAAGTGTTCGCGGCTCGGCCGTTCAGCAGCTTGCTTCCATCGATGGCGTGGATGAGCGCCAACTGCGCCGGGCGCTGGTTCAGAATCTTTTGGCGGAGCAGTTCGGTTCGTCGCTGCTCAATGACGCGCAGTTCCAGCAGGTCGTCAGCCGCGTCACGGGCGCAATAGAGGAAGACGCGGAAGCCTCCCAGCTGATAGCGCAGGTGCTTTCGGAGCTGCGGACCGGGTGACTATTGAGGCCGGCCGCCGAACCCGGTCAGCATTTGCGCAAGCGTCTGGCCCTGTGGCCCGACCGGCGTGGACATCGCGATATTGATCACTTTCTGGGCCATCTGCGGATGCCCGCGATGTTGCAGCAGCAGGCTTCTGGCCAATGCGGCGCCAAAGCAATTTCTGTCCAAACGCAGGGCGATCTCGCTTTCGCGTGCGGCGTCATCCCATTTGCCTTCCATGACGTCGAGGACCGCTATCCCGCCATGCGTTTCCGCAAAATTGGGATCCAGCGCCAGCGCTTTCTCGAACCGGTTGCGCGCCGCGGGATAATCGCGGGCGATAAAATGGGCCCATCCGGACGCGACCCACGACCCGATATGGGTGCGGAACAAGTCCGCGCCCTGATCCAGGGCGGTGATACCGCCCGCCGTGTCCCCGGAGGACAACAGGCCCAGCCCCTTGCCGACCAAAGCCCTTGCGTTGCGCGGATCCTTCCGCAGCGCTCCCTCGAACAGGGGCAGGGAACCGACGATGTTCTGCTCGTTCATGGCCAGGATGCCCAGGGCCGCTTGCCCCTCGGGATCGTTTCCGGCACGTTTTGCATAGGCCAAAGCGAGATCGGATTTTTCGGCATCTATCGCGACGCTGGCCAAAGCCCCCATCAGGGCCTCATTCTGCGGATAGCGATTTGCGAGGTCCTCGCCGCAAGCCAAGGCTTCCTCCAACTTGCCCAGATGGTGCAGCATCTGGATCTTGAGCTGCGGCGCGCGGGGAGATGCCGCGACGCTTTCGTCATCGAGCAGATCCAGGGCTTCCTGCCAGGCGCTGCTCATCGCATGGGCCCAGGCCAGGTTGAAGCGCAGGCCGGGACTGTCTTCCCCTTCCGTTCGCAGGCTGCCCAAAATCTCGGCTGCCTCTTGATACTGTCTCTGGGAAAGCGCGATCAAACCCTGCAGGTTGACCAGGCTGGCGGGCAGGGGTTTGAGGTCCTTATGACGCCCGATCAGGCTGGCGGCCCGTTCGAAATCGCCCGCGTCGAAGGCCAGGGATGCCGCATCCGCGAGAAGCGCAGTATTGGTTGGGTCCTGGTCGAGAAAACCCAGCATGCTTTCCAGCGGCGATTTCTGCGGCATCTGCGCGGTTCTCGACATGTTTTCCAGTCCCGTTGTTATGGCACGGCCGGGGAGAGGCTATCCACCTCCCGGAGCTCCCGCAATATAGATAACTATACTTATAGAGGCGGCCAGCGAAATATACTATCATTTTCAATGGTTTATAAAAAAGTTCTCCCCAACGTGAAAGAATCGTTAAACGAAATCCACGATCCGCCGATTAGGAACTTAACGGCGCCAGGAGCGCGCCAGAGTTCTTACGGGGGATTGCCATGGTTGCGATTGTCACTGGCAGCGGCTTCGGTCTCAACAGCACGTCTGCGTCGGTCCTGGGCGCGCGGGGGCAATTGGGGAGCGCCAGCTTCGGCCGCTTTGGCGAAAACGTCACCGTAAACGCCGCCACCGGCAACCTGATGATCAACCGGATCGATGAGATCCTGATCGGGCAGGGCACGGACAGTACCATCACCCGCAGCTACAACAGCGCCCAGACCAACGGCAAGGAATGGCAGAACAGCGCCTATCGGCGCATCACCGGCCTGAGCGGTACGGTCAACACATCCGGCAGTACCGTTACACGGATCGACTGGGACGGCTCCAGGATCACCTATACCTACGATACGAGCCGTGGCTGCTATTTGACCAAGGAGGGTGGCGGCGCCTACGACACACTGTCCTATTCTGCTGGAACCAATTATTGGACGTGGATGGATGGCGACACTCGCACTGTCGACACCTACGACAATGGAAATAGCGGCTACATCAAGTACAGCAAGAACTCCGACGGCAAGGGTCTGACCTTCGTCTATACCGGCACCACGCTGAACACCATCCAGGTGACCGATGCCAACGGCTATACCACGGAGCATACGGATTTCACCTGGTCGGGCAATAACGTCAGCACGATGACGACCACATTGACCAACGGCACGGTGGTCACGCGCACGCGCTATGGTTATGACTCCAACAGCCGGCTTTCGACTGTTACCACCGACCTGTCGCCAGACAACAATTCTATCACTGACGGAAAAACAGTCGTCACCACCTATACCTATGATGACAGCCTCGGGATTAGTAAGCGCATCGCATCGATAGCCCAGACCGGCGGGGCGCTGCTGCAGATCACTTATGACCCCACGACTCTTCAGGTCAAGACGGTCGTCCAGACCATGGACACGGGGGTCACCAACACCACGACCTTCACTTACAATACCAATTCGACAGCGATCACTGTTACGACGCCAACGGATACGACCGGCCAGACCACCACGCTGACCTATGACGCCAACAAGCAGCTCACTCAAATTGCCCTGCCGGCCGCCCAGACCGGCGCGACGGCACAGACGCTGAACTTCACCTACAACAGCAATGGCGATGTCCTGACCGTCGCGGACGGCAGCGGCAATGTCACGACCTACGAGTATCTCGACAACAACGGCACCTCCAACGTCAACGGCAACGTGACCCGCATACGCGACCAGGCGGGCAATACCATAACCCGTACCTATGATCTCACCGGCGCCGTCGCCAACACCAATTCCGCCCTCACAAACCGGGTTCTGACCGAAACGCGGTACTTTGTTCCGGATCCGGATGGCGCGGGCGCCAGCCAGCCCAGCGGATCGTTCACCACCCGCTATGCCTATGACGCCAACGGTCACCTGCGCTTTGTGGTCAGTCCGTTGGGCGAGGTCACCGAATACACCTATGACACCACCACCGGCCAGCAGAATTCCGCGATCGTCTATCGCGGCAACACCTACAATGTCAGCGGTCTGAGTGACACTACTTCGATCTCGGAAACTGCGCTGGCGAACTGGGCCTCCGGGATCAGCGACAGGAGCGGGGTGCAGCGGACGGACTGGGCCTATGATTTCCGCGGCAATGTCCAAAGTGTCACGACCTATACCAAGGCCAGCACCGCAGGCGCAGGCCTCACAACCGCGGCCAACACGGTCGTCAACTATGTCTATGACCAGTATGGCAATCTGCTGTCTCGCAAGACGGTGGGCAATAGCGGCTCCGGCGTAACCTTTGACGGCAACACCGAGACCTTTGTCTATGATGGCCTGGGCCGGATCACGGCTTCCACGGACCTGAACGGTGCCACGACCAATATCGCTTTCAATGATTCCAGTGCCGCGACGGGTGTTGCGAACCAGGTTGTGGCCACCTTGACGGCCACCGGGCTGGTCAGGACGTCGGTCTATAATCTGGCCGGTGAGCTGATCAGCTATGTCGAGTCCGGCGCAACCGGCAACACCGTCTATAGCTATGATGCTCTCGGCCAACTGCGGATGGCGACGGACGCCACCGGCAACAAGACCTACTATCTGTACGACTATGTCGGCCGCAAGGTGGCCGACATTGCTGCCGACGGTTCGCTCACCGAATACCGTTATGACCAGAGCGACAGACTGGCTGTCAGCATAAGCTACGCCACGCGGCTGAACTCAACCCAATTGGCGTCTCTGATCGGCGGGGGTGGAGCGCCAACCAGCGTCCTGCTGGCGACGCTTCGTCCGACTACTCCGAATGCCGCCGACGTCTGGCATTGGCGCTTTTATGATGCTGCCGATCGGCTGATTCAGACTATCGACGGCAATGGCGATGTGGTGGATTTCGCCTATGACGGCGCCTCGAACCTGGTCTCGAGCACGGCTCGTGCCATCGCGCTTTCGGCGACGACAATCTCCAATCTGAAAACCACGCCCACTTTGCAAACGGCGACGCCGAATGCCGCCGATGCGGTCACCCGCAATTTCTATGACAATGACAGCCGGCTGATCGGCAGCCTGGACGCCAACGGCTATCTCAGCCAGATCAAGTATGACGAGGCCGGCGAGAAGATCGAAACCATCGCCTTTACCAAGGCTGCCGCGGCCGGCATTCGCGCGAGCGGCAGTTTCGCGGCGCTTCTGACTGATGTCGGCACAGCTTGGTCAGACATCCACACCCGCTATGTCTATGACGGGCAGGGGGTTCTCCGGTTCACGCTGGACAACGATCTCAAGCCGACGGCCTATTACTATGACAATGCCGGCCATGTGCAGCACAGCATTCAATTCGGCGGCTCGATCATTCCGACGACCAACTACACGGCGAGCTATGTCGACAATCAGATCAATGTCTATCTCGCGGCCAACGCCAACAACCGCATCACCTGGGGCGTGTATGACAATGCCGGGCGTCTGACCTACTCCATCGACGCCGCGGGCGAGGTGATCGGTTACACCTATGATGCCGTCGGCCAGGTGATCAAAAAGGTTGCTTACGCGACTCTGCTGTCCACCACTTTGGACCGCGATGTCACGTATATGAACAATTGGGCGACCACCAACACGTCCGGCAACGATCGTATCACACGCACTTTCTACGACGTCCGTGGCAGGGTGGCTTACACCGTCGACGCCGAGAATTATGTCATCCAGTACCGTTACGACAACGCCAACCGGCTCACATCTACGATCGCCTATACTGGCAAGGTTTCCTCGGTAGGCGACTCCACGACCACTGCCACCCTGGCGGGGCTGCTTCCAGGGACTGTCCCCAGTGACGCCCGGGTATCGCGCATCTTCTATGACGTAGATGGACGGGTGGTCTATACGGTCGATGCCGAGGGTTACGTCACCGAAACCCGCTATGACGCCATCGGCCGTGTGGTGGCCACCATCGGTTACACGGCCAAACCCTCTTCGATAAGCGATTCCACGACCACTGCTAACCTGACGGGTCTGCTTCCAGCGACTGTCCCCAGTGATGCCCGGTTGTCGCGCATCTTCTATGACGCGGCCGGCCAGGTGGTCTACACGGTCGATGCCGAGAAATACGTCACCGAAAACAAGTATGATGCCCTGGGGCGCGTGACGTCCACCATCCGGTATGCCAGCAATGGTTACAATATCGACGACACAACCACGACCACCGGTCTGACAGGATTGCTTCCTGCCACCGTTCCCAGCGACGCCACCAGGACAGATTTTACCTACGACAATCTTGGCCAGGTCACGACGGTCAAGACCTGGATCGACGCAACCAATTCGGCGACCACGTACAACTATTACAATGCCTTCGGCAACATCATCCGCACCACCGATGCGGGCGGCAACGACACCTATTTCTTCTACGACAGCCTGGGCCGTCTCACCTATCAGTTCGACGCCGAGAACTATGTCACCAGGACCGATTACACCGTCGGCAATCAAATCTCCCAGGTCACCCGCTACGCCATCAAAAACACTGCCACGCTCACGGCGGGCGGCAACGTGCCTGCCATCACGACCTCGCCCGCGGACCAAGTCACGTACTTCTTCTACGACAAGCTGGGCCGCCGCATCTATCAGCTCGATGGCGAAAACTATCTCACGAAAACCGACTACACCATTGGGAATGAAATCTCCGCGGTGACCCATTACGCCGCCAAGGTGACTCTGACGGGCGGCAACTTGCCCAATCCCATCCCGACGACCCCCGCCGAGGACGCAGTCACCAGCTTTGGCCGCGACAAGCTGGGCCGGCTCGTCTCGGTCACGGACGCAGAACTCAAGACCGAGAGCTATGAGCTGGATGCTTTTGGCAACCAGACAAAAGTCACCAACAAGCTGGGTGGCGTTACCACCAACACCTTCGACAAACGCGGCCTTCTGACCAAAGAGTCAAAGGCGGCGACCTCTGCCTCCCCCGCGGTCGACAACACCTACCAGTATGATTCCCGCGGTAATCGCACCCAGATGGTCGAGGCGAACAACCTCTCCGAGAAACGCACTACCAATTACACGTATGATCGGCTCAACCGGCTGATCGAGCGCAAAAGCGGCGATGACCTCCCCATTACCAAGAGCGATCTGACCAGCGATGGCACTGCCAAACCTTCCGTCACCTATCAGTATGACAGCCGCAGTAACCTGATCCTGACCACTGACGAGGTGGATGCGAAGACCTATTTCTACTACGACCGCATGAATCGCAAGATCGCTTCGGTGAATGCCGATCTTGTCCTGTCAAACTGGGCATATGATGCAAACGGCAACGTCATCAGCCAGCGCGTCTATGACAAGCGCGTCACCTCTGCCTCGGCCGGCGGCAATCCGCCTTCTCAGCCCAGCGGGTCCGATTACCGAGAGACGGTGTACGGCTATGACCACATTAACCGGCTGATCTCCACCAGAGTAGGCGACAGCACGGTTCCTGCCCACACCGTAACTTCTGGTTCCTATAACGGAACTACCCTGGCCATCAGCACCGCCAACCTGGTGATCACCAACACCTACGATCAGAACGGCAACATCATCCGTCAGAAGGATGCCCGCGACAATTATGTCTACTATTATTACGACAAGCGCGGTTTCAAGGTCGCCCAGGTCGATCAAGCCAACTATCTGACCTATTACACCCTGGACGCCGACGGCAATGTCACCTTGGAAGAACGTTTCGCCAATGCACTTTCAGCCGCCCCCAGCACCTCGAGCGATCCAGCGGCACTGAAAGCCAGCATTGTCACCAGCGTTGCAAACGACCGCTTCACCGACTTCACCTATGACAAGAACGGCCGCCGGCTGACGGAAGAGCGTCGGAATGTGGCTTATACCACGGTGAACAGCAGCAATGGTGACCTGACCCAGTTAACGGACAAGGCCATCGTCAGATACACCTATAACGAACTGGGAGAGGTTGCCAGCAAGACGGAGGCGACCAAGACCTCGACCAACAACGAGGTGACGAACTACACCTATGACGTTTATGGCCGCCAGATCCGGGTAAAGACTGCCACGTTCAAGGATTATTCGGGCACAGATGTCACGCCGCAGACGGATATGTTCTATGACGGTTTGGGAAATCTGATCCGTACGGAAGTCAGTGCCGGCAGTGGCACCAAGCTGATCACCACAAATGTCTACGGCGCCGGCGGCCGCCTGCAATCTTCTACAGATGCGAATGGTTCGAGCGGCCTTACGACCACTTACGGCTATGACAAGGCCGGGCGGGTGGTTATGGAGAAGTATACCCGGACCTTGTCAGATAACGGTGTTGTCGCGGGCACCCAGGTAACCGAAGCCAAAGGCACCACCTATGACGGAATGGGCCGCGTCACATCCCAGTGGACGGCAACCCTGAATGGTTCGGCCTGGACTCCAGGAGACGTCAGGCAGACGACGTACAATACATTCGGAGAAGTCGAGACGACCGGCCTAAACGGTCTGCAGCAGGAGAAGAATTATTACGACATTGCCGGCCGTCTCTGGAAGACCACTGCGGGCAACGGCGTCATCAAGATCTTCTACTACGATCAGAATGGCAACCAGACCGCCGCAGTCACCTCCGATGGCACAGCGCCTGTGGGATATGACTGGTCAACCGTCTCTCTCAGCCAGATCAACACCCTGGGGGCCTTTGGCTCCTCTGGCGTTGCAGGCATGGTCGTCACTTACAACACCTACGATGCCCGCGGCCAGAACACCTCAACGGTGGAACCGCTACGGCAATTGGGCACCAACAAGACCGTAAAAATCCACAAGGAGCACACCTATAACGCGTTTGGCGAGGTGATCTCCGACACCGTGTGGCGCCACGATTTCACGACAACGTCCCCCGACGCCTCCTTCGCCACCAACTACACCTACAACACCATCGGCAAGCTGGTTCAGACGGAGAATCCCTCCGTGGAGGTCACCGGCGTGGACGGTGTCCCCGTCACATCGCATCCGCTGCAGACCAACTATTACGATCTTTCAGGGCGTCTGGTCGCCGTGAAGGACAGCAACAACAATACCACCAGCCGTTTGCTTTTGGGCGGTACCGGCTATGGCGGGACCGAAGCGTTGGTCGTCAAGGAATTCAATCCGGATGACACATTCCATCCGGACGGCGGCGCCAAGACCTTCGGCTATGACGTCTTCGCCAATCAGGTCAGGGTGACCGACGAGCTCGGCAACATCACCAAGATGACCTATGACGCGATGGGCCGGTTGACGCAGCTCGAACACCCCACGCGCGTCACGGGGACCAGCGGTTTTATCGAGCATTACGCCTATGATGAACTGGGCCGGCGTATCACCCACTGGAACGATGTCTACGGCCAGACCAAAAAAGACCGGACCGATTACGACGTCCAGGGGCGCGTCGCTCGGAACATCGACATGGCCACCCACACCACCACCATGTCCTACACCTGGTCAAATTCCATAACCACAGACATCTATGGCGGCGGATCGCTGGGAACCTTCGGCGGCTGGGTGGAAAACACCACCGATCCTTCCGGCCTCACCAAATCGGTCACCGTCGACTATTTCAACCGCACCATCGCCAAAACCGATCTGGGCGGCGGCAACCTCTCAAACTTCACCTACAATCGCGCCGGTCAACTCGCCAATCAGACGCTGGCCGGCAACGAACATATCGAATACCGCTACTACAATACCGGGCAGCTCAAATCGGTCGACGACATCACCACCACGGTGAGTGCTCCCGATTATGGCTCCAGCTATACCACCCATACCGGTTGGGAAGGGGTGATCTATCATCCCGAATACACCTATCTCACCTATCAGTGGAACGGCAGCTATTACGATCCGGTCTATGCGACTTCGCCGGCCTGGACCGAATATCACTACGACACCAGCTACAGCTATACGGTTCATCACACCGGACCGGATGTGCCGATATCCTATGACAGCTGCTACGGCGCTACGACCTATGGTCCTTCCGACCTGGTGGAATATCTGTCCGGCTGGACGGCGCACAATGACACGACCGACACCACGGTTACGATCAAGAAGGTCACCACCACCGTCAACGACCGCAACACCAGCTTTGAGTATGACGAGCAGGGCAACCGCACCTATGAAGGCTCGTCCATCAACGTGACGGGCGATGTCGCCACCTATACCACCACCAATTCTGTGCGGACGGTGCAGAACTTCAGCTTCACGTCCGACACCGGGCAGTACTCCACGACCGCGGGCTATACCTATTCCTACCAGGTGGCCGATCCGCTGACCTATTACTACTATTACGGACCGCAGTTCGTAGATGACAGCTATGTGGTGAGCTATGACAGTTGCTACGGCTCTACAGTGTATGGCGAAAACCATACCGGCTATCATTACGTCGCCGACCCGCTGACCTACTACTCCTACACCTATTCCTATGAGGTTGCGGACGGCGGGGTGGAGTACGACTATAACAGCTGCAGCTATGTGTTCGTCTATTACGGCACATACCATACGGAATACGGGACCGCTTACGCCGCCAATCCGCAGACCTATCACAATGAGGCGTATACCTACGTCACCTATTCCTACAGCCCGCAGGGCTACTACACGACCGTCCTGCTGCAAGGTACCAACCCGCAGACTTATCACACCGCCTATGCCACCAGCTATTCGCAGGTGGCGCACAGCATAAACAATGTCGTCTACTACCAGTCGACGCCCAGCGCCACCCCGTCTGGCCCCAGCTATGCTTACGCGGATCCCGCCATAACAGGGTCTATTACCTGGCTGGAGGACGAGACGATCACCTATGACGCGATGAACCGCGTCACCAAAATCGTCGACTTGGGTTATGCGCACGCCTGGCCGATGACTATCAACATGAAGTACGACGCCAACGGCAATATCCGTGAGCGTTCCGCCACCTTCAATCCGATCAAGGATGATGGCTCCGCGGACGCCGTCACGACCCAGGAAAATTGGTACAAATACGATGCCATGAACCGCTTTGTCGTCACCAAGGGCAAAGTGGTGGGCGGAGATGTGGTGCGCGGGTCAACCGGCATCGATCTGACCTATGACCTGGCCGGCAATCGCATCGGTGCTCTCAGTGACACCTCTGATGGTACGGACCGGAAGGAGATCTACACCTACACTGCGGACGGCTTCCTTGCGGACGTCAAAGTCAGCATGAACGGCGCGACGCCAACTCAGTTGGCGACCTACACCCTGGACGCGATGGGCCGCGTCACCAAGTATGAGGAATATCAAGGCTCCTCGACCCCCGTTTATACCCGCAATGCCCAATATGACGAAATCTCCCAGGTGACCCATGACGACACCACCTTGGTGAACGCCAACGGCACCTATTATTCCGTCACCGACTACAGCTATGTCGCCCAAAGCGGCACCGCCGTTGACGTAAACGGAACGGCCTTGTCCGTGGCAACGGGAGCTTATATGGGCGGGGTCTTGGTGCACAGCCAGACCGCCAACACGCATAAGGTGACCGGCAGTTCGACGATCGTGACGGACGCCAGAACCAACTACGACAATGTCTATTATATGCGCGACAGCGCGCAGATGAAGTCCAGCACCTATGTCTCGGATTCCACCCAGAGCGTCCATCATGATGGCTATTGGGAGACCTGGACCAACTCCTACTCCCCCACCTATCACGAGGCTTATGATGAAGTGATCGGCTCGGCGAGCGCCTGGGTCAGCAACTATACCTACGACGCCCAGGGGCACCTTAAGCAGGTCGTCATCAATGACAACCAGCCGCGCACCGTCAATTACATCACCAATATGATGGGCGAGGTGATGAAGCGCGACGTCAGCTTCAATAGCGGCCCGTCCCCCGCCCCGCATGAGATGCATTACTATCTGGCGGGGATGGCGATCGGCGACATCACCAACAACGGCACGTCCGCTACCGACTATGTCACCCAGATTGCGGCCCGCACCGCCGTCAACAGCGGCTCCGGCTTCAATCCGACCGTCGGCTACACCACGCCCAACGGCTATGGACCGTTCGCCGGCGGCGCCAACACGGGTTCGCCCTATGCCGATTTCGATCAGAGCTATGACCCGATCAACGGTCATGACTCGACCGCAACGGCGACCTATTATGTGATCAAGCAGGGCGATACGCTGCAAAGCCTCGCCCGGCAGCTCTGGGGCGATGCCAATCTCTGGTACTTGATCGCCCAGGCCAATGGCTTGAACGCCACGTCGATCCTGCCGGTCGGGACCAGCATCATCATCCCCAACAGCCAGGTCCACAATTTCCACAATTCGTCATCGACCTTCCGGGTCTACGATCCCAACCTGGGGATAGGCGACGTCTCGCCCACCGCGCCGGAAATCCCGGCTCCGCCGCCTCCGCCTCCGCCGCCTCCGGCGCCGCGCCGTCGTGGCGGGTGTGGAGGATTTGGAGCGATCTTCACAGCGATTATCAGCATTGCGGTCGCTGTCATCTTGCCTATTGCTGCGCCTGCAACATTCGCAGGTTTCTGGGGTGGGGTCGGGGCAGCCGTCATCGGCAATGTTGCCGGGCAGGGGATTGGACTCGCAACCGGAATCCAGAAGAGCTTCGACTGGGGCAGTCTTGCGATGACGGCCATCACGGCTGGCGTGTCGCAGGGGCTTGGGTCAAGCGGGATCAATGCATTCAGCGGTCTCACCAAGAGTATTGGCGAAACCGGCGTTGCGGTTCTTCGCGGCGTTACCGGCAGCATCGTGTCCCAGGGCATTGGTGTCGCAACCGGCTTGCAGAGCAAATTCGACTGGGCCGGTGTTGCAGCGGCAGGTGTTGGTGCGGGTGTCGGCCAGGTGGCACATGATTGGGCAATACCCCAAGTCGCCGGCGCGTTCGCCGATCCTCACGTGGATCTTGCTGCCGCCAACGGTATCGCAGGCACAGCACGGTTACTCGCCATAGCCGGAACTCGCAGTCTCATCGATGGCAACGATTTTGGCGACAACATTATTGCATCCCTGCCAGACGCGATCGGGCAGACGATTGGCAACACCCTTGCGGATATTCATACCTTCGACGCGCAAGCGGGAATGTATGGTGCGCTGGCAAATAACCTTCAGACGGATGTGCACAAAGCTCAGTCAGCTTCAAATCGAAATACAGAAAAGCTGGCCAATACCCTCAATGAGCTATCGCTTGTCGGCCAGTCAGGATCCCGCTCAAGGGAAATTGAGAGGGCCTTGAACAACTACCTCAATGCGGAGGCGGCGACAGATGCCGACAAGGCCCGCGTCGCCGCATTCCGCGGGGACGTGAATGGCCGCCCTGGAAGGGTTCCTTCACCTGATGAGCTTAAAAAGGGATACGGCACCACGGTCACCGGCTATGGAGACGACGTACAGTATGCTCTCAGTCAGACCATCGACCGCACGGGCGTGTGGCTTGGAAACCAGAAAGCTCAGATTCAAACGAACGTTCAAGGCTTCTTGTCCGAACATCCCGGGCTGGGGATCGCCTTGGACGTCGCACAAATCGGCATGGCGATAGCTAACCCCGCTGGTTTCCTTGTAGGCCAAGCGCAAGGTGAATTGTCGAGCGTCGCTGAAGATGGAGTAACAGGACTCTATTCCAACGCCGGTTGGGACCAAGCCAACGCCGCAACTGGCGGATCGGGGATTGTGTTTGCCGGGAATATGGCACTTGGCGCCATGGGAGTTATGGGGGGGATAGCTAACGTCCATTGGTCTGGCACGGGTGGAATGTCTGCCCTAGAGGGGGGAATCCCGCGCGCGGTCATAGGCCGAATGCCGGATCTGAGAGCCCCTGGCGCTCTCAGGCCGGGTGAGTATACAATCGCCGATAAGCTTCCAAATTTGGGGAACCCGAAGGCAAATTACTATCAGAATATGTCGGTGCTGAGAGAGGAAATGCGGCGTGGCGTTCCGATCCGCGATGCATCCGGTTTCAGACCCGATACTGAGTTGGCGCCGACGCCGGAATGGCCAAACCGGACCATCAGGCAGACCTTTACTGGTGCCGAGCGAAATCAACTCCGTAATAAGGGGTGGACTTTTGATGGTGAATATTGGAACCCGCCGCGGTAAGGTAAAGCGCTATGCAATCATCCGCCCAAGATAAATCTGCTGAATTTGAGGCGGCAGTCATAGGCAGCTTCAAGTTCTTGGAGTCCGATCATGGCTTTCTGCGTCGGTTGTCACAGCCGCAGAAATACACGCGGCTCGTAGTATACGAGAGCGCTAAGCTCTACGTGGTTCTAAGCTATGGGCCACCCGCCTATGAACCTGAGATGTCTTTTGGGCGCCGGGGGATTGATGATGTATCTGGTGCCTATAGCTTTCACCCTGGGGATTTGGTCGAACTAGACTGTTGCCGGAACTGGACTTGGAACAAAAACGGGGGCAACGCTCTCGGGAGCTGGGTCGCCGATCTTGCGCGTCTCTTAGCCGACTGCGGGGCGCAGTGCTTGGCTGGAAATCCCTGGATCTTCTCACAGATGAAAGCCCGGCGGGACAGGCTCATCGCCGATTGGAAGCATGAGGAGAAGCTAAAAGGGGTGCGGTCACAGATCGATTCTGCGTGGAAATCCAAAGACTATGCGCAAGTCGTACGACTCTATGACTCTATCGACGACCTGAGTGATTTGGACAAAAAGCGGATCGCCTTCGCCTCAGCCCGAGCCGAATTGGGGTAAGTTTATTTTCGGTGTCAGCAAGGTGATGGTAATCACTTTGTTGGTCCGTCGGCGGGTTGCTCCTCCGACACCGCCCGCCCAAGTTCGCGGCGTTCGTCGTTCGAAATGGTTCACAGGACTGTTTCGTTCGTCCTGCTCTCGCAGGACGAACCACTCCTCACCCTACCTTTTAAACGGGTGCATCCCCATGGTCAGCCAAGGGCTGCGGTCACCTGCATCGGGTTGGCCCGCAGCGCAAATCCAGGCCTGATAAGCTCAGACCGACGTACCGGTTGTCGTCGTGGTGGTCGTCGTAGGCGCGTTGGCGGGGGCGGCATCGTCGCCGCTGGAGGCGATCAGGGCGATGCCGGCGATGGCGGCAGCCCCTACCAGAACATAGACGACGGTGGTCTCGCTCAGTTGCGCTCTCTTGATGCCCGCGGGATGGCCAGCGGGCAGGGCCCCGTGGTTTCCCCCCGCCAGAGCGGCGGAAGCCGACAAGACCAACGCCAGAAAGCCGGACACAAAAGCGCGCATGAAAGTCCCCCAAATCCCGATTGCAGATAGCTGTGAAAGCCCCTGTCTTTACTAGCGTGAAACGGAGCTATACTCAACTATACAAGGTCGGAATAACCGCCACGGAAAGAATACTTATACGGGTGACACTTTGTCAGTCAGGTTCGTGACGATTTATCAGTGCCGTTGCGCATCCCAACAGGGCGCCTATCAGCGAGTCCCGGCATGAAAATGCTTTCCATCAATTTCGGCCACGATGCCTCCTTCTGCGTCTTCCGGGATGGGGCCCTGATCGACTTCTGCGAGGTCGAGCGGGAATCCCGCATGAGGCACCACTTCGGCCTGACCTCCGACACCATCCTGCGCTATCTCCAAAGACTGAACATGGAGCTGGACAGCTTCGATCTCGTCCTGGTCTCGGGCACCCAGCAATGGGGCGTTTTTCATTCCGGCGATATCTCCATAAAATACGGATACAGCAGCGGCCACGCCAAATTCTGCGAGCAGCAATCGCACTGGGCTCCCGAAAACTACCTGTTTTTCGATGGCGTGACCGCCGGATTTACGCCGCATGTCCAGCGAAGCAGATTCAGCGCGTCCCCCACCCCGATGCGGACGGAATGGGGTCCGGCATTCCGCAGCATCTCTTCCAATTTCAAAAACATCGCCGGGCTGGCCAACGATTTTGTCCAGGCCGCAGCGGATACAAAGATCCAGCTTCAGAGCAGGTTTCTCACGCCCCTGCTTTTGACGATCGGAAAGGTCACCAGGCCCGGCTTCTTTGTCGACCATCATGCGGCGCACGCCAACTACGCCGGATATTATGGCGGCGCAAACGCGATCGTGGTGACGCATGATGGAGGGCTGGTCACCGCCCCCTTCAACAGTGGCGGCATATATCTGTTCGACAAGGCCAGCGGGGTGCTCCCCTTTGCCAGCCACAGGCTTGTGCTGGGCAATGTCTACGACCTTGTCAGCCGCAGGTTTGGAATCGATCCCGGCAAGCTGATGGGGCTGGCCTCTTATGGCCGGGCAAACAGGCATGCCGACGCCGTCATCCGCCAATATACGGAGAACCTGCACGCCCAGGATACCCTGCCATCGCAATATGTCGCCTCCCTGATTGTAGAGGGCGCGACCCTCGATCAGGTCCTGCGGCCGAAGGCGGTCGACAAGTTCCGGTTCGGCTTCAAGGACGTTCCACATGCGGTCCAGGCCGCCGCCAATGCCCAGCATTTCGTCCAGCACGTCTATGTGGATCAGATAGGTTCCTACTGCGAGAAGCTCTCGCTCAGCCTCGAAGCCTATTCGAGCGTGTTCATGACGGGGGGATTCTCCCTGAACTGCCCCACCAACACGGCGATAAGCTCCAGCTATCCATCGCTGTCATTCCGGCCCTTGCCAGGTGTCGCCGATACCGGCCTGTCGCTGGGGGCGGCTGTCGCCGCGCATTATTTCCTGCGGATCCCACTGCAATTCAATTGTTCGCAGGGCCCGATGGCGCCTGCGTTCCCGCCGTCATGCCTCGACCATAATGCATTGGACAAAAGCGCGCCCGGCCTGGTTTCCGTCGATGTCCCGCCCAAGGACAGGACAAAGTTCATTGCCGACAATCTGCTCCAGGGAAAAATTTTCTGCATTCACAGGGGGCGCTCCGAGGTGGGACCGCGAGCGCTGGGGCGACGCTCCATCATCGCCTGGGCGGGAATGGAGGAAAACCGGGACCGGATTAATCGCTCAAAGCGGCGGGAAGGCTGGCGGCCTCTCGCGCCGATTTGCGCGATCGGGGATTTTCACGACTATTTTGTCGGGGATCCGGAAGAATGCCGGTTCATGCTGACAACCTCCAAAATCAAATCCCAGGCAATTCCGGCGGTAACGCATGTGGACAACACCGCCCGCGTACAGGTCATAGATGAAGAGGACGCATTACTCTTCGACATATTATCCCGCATAAAGAGCCAGGGCTTCGCACCGGTCATCGTGAATACGTCTTTCAATTGTGCCGGCGAACCGCTGGTTGAAACCCTGACTGACGCCGCGCGCGCCTTCGCGAAAATGAGCCTGGATTATCTGGTATCGGAAACCGGCATTTTCAGGTTGGCGCAAGCCGGCGATCCGGGAACAACCGAGGCTAACGCCTCCGGCTCCAGGGTATTTAAAGAATTGGGCTCGGATTAGGCTCGGTCGTGCGCGTTGGCGATGAAATCGCCGCAAGGTGAACGATCTTCCTACGCCACCTTCCGGAACGCATTCATCGCCATCATCAGGCCGGGACGGCGGGACACCGGATCCTGGAAGAAGCCGATAGCCGTGGGCTGCTTGGCGCGCATCACCAACCGGTCCTCCGGCGAAGCCTCGAACAGATAGAGCTCCTCGCCCCTGATGCGCAGCGAAAAGCTACGCGGGGTGGCGAAAACCTCCACCGGATCAGGCTGGAAGCCGACATAGGCGCCCGCGATATCGCGGGTGGTGAAGGGCCCCAGAAATTCCTCGAAACCGATGTCCAGGGTCTTGGGCTCCGATACGATGGAGGTATCGCCGGCGAATCTGGCAAAGGCCGTATTCAACAAAGCCTCGCGCTCCAGCACATTGGCGGTGTTCATCGCCAGTGCCACGACCGATTGCCGACCCCTGTCAAAGACGATGCCGCTGTTTTGGCCGCGTCCCGTGGTGAGATAGCCGGTCTGGCCGTCACGGAAGGTCAGCATGCCCAGGCCAAAGCCGCGCGCATGCCAGCGGGTCACCCGCATCGGGCTGATGGCGCGCGGCACCGCCGCGACCGGGGTAAAGAGCTTTTCCTTTACCCAGTCCGAAATCGCAGGCGCGCCGGCCGCCGGCTTGCCCATCCGTAACGCATCGCCCAGCCGCAGCAGGTCCAAGGCCGTCATGCTGAGATGGGAAATGGCGCCGAAGGCGGGATCGGGCTCACGATAGCTGTCCGGCTCCGGCTCCCATTTCTTTTCCTCGCGGTTCCAGGCATGGCTGAAGGCATAAATATCCAGGAGCTCGGCATCCCGTGTCCGGTTGCCCGGCCGGATGCCCAGGGGCGCCAGGACTTCCTCACAGACCACATCCAGAAACGGCTTGCCCGCCAGGCGCTGGATCAGTTGGCCCAGAATGATGTGACTGAGATGCTCATCGTTGAACACCGTCCCCGGCTCGAAATGGACGTCGGTGTCATGCAGCAGGGTGACGCAATTCTCCCAGGATTCATGCGCTTGCGGCAAAAGCTGCTGCACCGTGAAGCTGCGAAAGCCGCCGGTATGCGACAGAAGATGGCGGATGGTCAGGAAACGGCCCTTGGCCTTTGGGCCCTTGCCCAGTTCGGGCAGGTAATCCGCGATGGGGCCGTCCAGGCTGATCTCGCCCTTTTCCGCCATCATCAGGATCTTGATCGAGATCAGCACCTTGATCATGCAGACGGTGCCAAAGCGCGTCTGGTCGGTCACCGGCCGGGGGCTGCCGACGGCCAGTCGTCCCATATAGGCGCTGTGCCGCTTGTCCTTGGCCAGCATCTCCACCGCCAGGCCTGGCGTGTTGAAATCCGCCATCAACCGGGCGATCTCTGTTTCGAACAGGGAAGTGGCGGCGCTCGCCGATCCGTTCAAGGCCTTATCCATATGTCACCTGCTCCTCTGTGTTGGATTGGGCTTCGGCGGCGACCCGCTTATAGGCATGCACGCCCAGGAACAGGACCGCGCCACCGTCTGTTGTCTTTTCGAAACGCAGCGCGACGGGCATGCGGCTCTCGATCGCGTACCGGTCGCCGTCGGTGGTAATCTTGAAGCTGCTTTGGCGATTGCCCGGCGGACCGACTGTGACGATCCATCCGGCGCCATCGCGCGCCACCGTCACTTCCCCCAGGTAAGACCCAAGATAGCGGCCCGCGACATCCTCAAGCCCTGCGAAAATATCTTCCCGCGCATGCCGCAATGCTTGTCTGCTATCGGCGGAGGCCGCGGGCGGCTCGTCCGCCAGCAAAGCCAAAACCTGCCTGAGCGCGCTATCGCGCGCATGCGCGGAATAGGCATTGACGCCGGCCGCCGCCACCACGCCGGTCCTTGGGTCGACCCGAAACCCCACGGTCTGGCCGAACATCGAACCATTATGCCCCAGAATGCCGCCGTCATAGACGCCGCAGGCCGCCGAGAAGCGCTGTGGCGGCCTTTCGGCGCGGCTTTCCGAACGCGCCATGGACGGCAGCGCGATCAACGGCGCGTGGACATCCTGTGCGATCTCTCCATCGGCCAAGGCTGCTCCAATCGCCGATATCACCTCATCCAAGGTTATGGTCATGGCGGGAAGCGAAGCCTCCCAGAAGGGCCCGAAGGGCGGCAATTTTGTGGGCGTATAAGCGCGCCGTTGAGGCGAAAAGGCGTGGGCTGAAATGCCGGTATCCCCGGTTGCCGTATCCATGAGTCGCACAGCGGCGGGTGAAAGCAGCATGTCATGCACCAAGGCGGCCGGACCGGCATTCAACCGCCGCCGCAAGGCTTCGCCCAGGATCACATGCTCGCTATGCTCATAGTTGAAGGTCGTTCCGGGGACAAAATGCTGCGGCGTTTGCCGGAACCGCGCGGCGAAGCCATCCCATTTGCTGTTCCAGCGTATCCCCATGTCGGTGATGTCCAGCCCTTGATAGCCGCTTGTGTGCGACATCAGATGGGCCAGGCGGATACCGCGTTGGCTGCCAAGCTCGGGCAGAAGCGTCGCAATGTCGGCCTGCAGGTCCAGCCTGTCCTGGGCTTTGAGCTTTAGAGCCGTCACCGACAGAAAGAATTTCATCAGGCAGGAGACATCGAAACGGGCCTGGCGCGCGATCGGCATATCGGTGCCCATCCGCGCCGTGCCGCTTGCCGAGAACCAGCGATGCCCGTTTTGTTCCACACACAGTGCCAGACCGGGGACGCCGGTTTCGCGGCATACCGCCTCCAGCATGGCGTCGATCCGGCTCTGAACCTCTATCATCATGCGGTCCATCACGAAGCCAGGGCCAGCTGGCGCAGCCGGGCATAGGCGATCTTCCCGGACGCAGTCCGCGGCAGACGCTCCGCCGCGACAAACTGGGCCTGATGAATGACTTGCGCGGGAAACCGGCCGGTCAATGTGTCTCGAATCCCGGCCAGGCCTTTGGCTCCGGTCACGGCGACCACGAGCAATCGCTCGCCCCCGGCGCTTTCCACCGGCAAGGCCGCGATTTCCTGAAGCCCCAGGGTCTCCTGTATCGCATCTTCGATTTCGCGGCAGGAAATACGCGCGTCGCCGGTATGCAGGAAGCGCTCTTCCTTATCCAGGATGTGCAGATAGCCATCGTCGGACAGATAGCCGATATCGCCGCTGGAGAACCAGCCGCCGGCAAGGCCTTCCTCATTGCAATAGCCACGCATCAGCATCGCACCCCTCAGCCGGATCTCGCCGCTTTCGCCGGCCGCGCATTCACCGCCGTCTTCGCGGATGATGCGGCACTCCACCGTGGGCAGAAGCGGCCCGACCGCATGCGGGCGTGCATCCAGCGCGGCATTGCCGATGGCGCATACCAACCCGTTGGTTTCGGTCAGGCCGTAACCGGCGCCCAGGCCCAGATTGGGCAGTTTCTCGCGCACCTTCCGGCGCAGCCGGGCCGGCAGGTTGCGGCCGACCACCGCGATGGAGCGGAGGGACGGCAGGCCTTCCGGAGATTCCAGCAGCGCCTCGATCTCTTCATCCGAAATTCCGGTGATGGAGGTGATCTGATGATCGACGATCAAGCGGCAGATGTCGGCCCGCTCGGATCGCGCCAACCTTCCCCCGGCCATGAACATCAGCAGCATCTGCATATAGCCGCTGATATGACTCAGCGGCGTGCGCAGCAGTATGGTGGGCACCACGGGTCTCGACCCCGGAATACGGGCGTTACCGGCGCCCCGCGCCGCAAAAGCTCCGGCGACCATCATGTTCATCAATCCCGTGGTGAGGCCGCCATGGGTGAGGATGACGCCTTTGGGTCTGCCCGTGCTGCCCGATGTGAAGGCGATACAGGCTTCCTGTTCCGGATCGATGTCGCAATCCGGCGGCCCGGCATGCTGGCCGCGTGCCTGAAGCAAAAGGCCTGCATCGATTATATTTTCCGCGTCGATGCCGCCGGCTTCATCCATGACAGCCATGCGGCAGCGCGCCGTCTCGAGCTGTGTCATGCGGTCTGTTTCATTCAGCAATACCGCAACGGCGCCGAGCGAGGTGATGGCGACAAAGGCGGCCATCCAGTCGCTATCATCCTTAAGGCCGATGGCGATCGGTGTCCCTTGGCGGGCGCCATGGGCCGCGAACAATCGCGCATAGGCGTCCGCCCGCCCGAACAATTCCTCAATGGTGACGGTTGCCCGGTCCGTCACCAGGAACGGCAGCCGCCAACGGCTGCGCGCCTTGCGATAGATTTCCGGAAGCGTCCTTGCCCCATGACGAAACACGATCTGCTCGCGCCCTTCCACCGGGGAGATGGCAAGGGCAAAGGGGCCGCTATCCTGCACCAGCGCTTGGAGATCGGCCGGTACCACGGCTTACCAGCAGCTTTCAAAGTTGGGATCAAACAAGAACAATTCCTCCAGGGACGTCGGCCAATCATTTGCGTTCGTGCCGGAATCGGCCGGCTCGGCTTTGCACTGTTCCTCGGCCTCGGGGTCTTGCTGCGGACCAGGCTTGGGCGGCGGCGGGATGTTGGCCGGATGTTGCAACGTCTCGCCTCAGCTCACTTTCTTATGGGGATGCATGCCGATCGTAAGACAGGGACGCATCGATACCGGATCCTGAAACAAGCCGATCGGAGCCGGCATCTTGGCCCGTATCACCAGCCGGTTTTCGGGACTGGCTTCGAACTGATAGCGATCTTCCTTGCCGATGCGGACGACAAAACTGCGCGGACCGGTGACGATCTCCACCGGCTCCGGAGTGAAGCCGACATAGAGGCCGCCGATATCGCGGGTGGAGAAGGGCTGGATGAACTCATCGAACCCGATATCGAGGGAGCGCGGTTCGGGAACGATGGAGGCGTCCCCGGCGAATTTAGACAGCAGGATGTTGAGCAGAACCTCCCGCTCCAGGACATTGGTGGTGTTCATCGCCGACGCAAGGACTGACTGCCGGTCCTTGTCGAATATGATGGTGCTGCCCTGGCCGCGGCCGGTCGTCATGAAACCCCGGTGACCGCCGCGAAAAGTCGCCATTCCTAGGCCAAAGGCGGCGATATGCCAGCGCGTAACCCGCATCGGGCTTACTTCCCGCGGCACACGCACGACTTCGGAGAAAAGCCTCTCCTTCACCCATGGGGAAATGACCGCCGAGCCGGATGCGGGATTGCGGGCGAGCAAAGCTTCGCCCAGCTGGAGAAGGCCGGCACTGGTCATGCTCAGATGCGAGATCGCGCCATAGGACGCGTCGGGCTCCGAATAGACATCGGGCTCGATCCGCCAATTCATCTGGTCCTTGTCCCACTCGTGCCGTGCGACATAGATATCGGGCTGCTCGGCATCCTTTGTCCGTGTGCTGTAGGGGATGCCCAGGGGCGCCAGAACATCTTCGCACACCACATCTACGACCGGCTTTCCCCTCAGCCGGGAAAGCAATTCGCCCAAAATGACATGGCTGAGATGGTCATCCTCGAACACCGTGCCGGGCTCGAAAATCTGCGGTGCGTTGTGCAGATATTCGACGCATTTCTCCCAGGAATCCCGCGCCAACCGCAGCAGATACTGTATTGGGCAACTTCGGAAACCACCGGTATGGGACAGCAGATGCCGGATCTTCAGGAAGTTACCCTTGGCTTTCGGTCCTTGGCCCAACTCGGGCAGGTGATCTGCGAGCCTGTCGTCCAGGCTGATCTGGCCTTTTTCGGCCAGCAACAAGAGATCGATCGTTATCAGTAGCTTGACGAGACACACGGTGGAAAACCGCGCGCGCTTCGTCATCACCTGCTTGCCGCCAATTGCCAGCCGCCCCATATGGGCGCTGTGGCGCTTGGATTTTGCCAGCAGTTCCACGGCAACACCGGGGGTGTTGAACCGCATCATGAGCCGGCCGACTTCGGTCTCGAATTCCGAAGCCATGGGAGGCTAGCTCCGCAGTCGCGCCAGGAAATCTTTCATATCCATATGCTTACCCCGCCCACTGCATTGTTATCTATACTGTGAAGTAGAAATAAGCATATTTTCAATAACTTGGAAAGCCTTCCGTGCAAGGCGCGGGCAAAGTATAGTTTGGCCACAACCTCCGGCACTCAGGGGTATCGCCGTGTCTTCGCCAGGACAAACTATTCTTGCCTGGCTGGGTCTTTTGGGGCGGGGCCACTTCTAGTGAAGCGCAATGCCGCGGACACGGAGCTCCGCGACGAGCTGTTCGACCAGCGCTGCGGTGAAATGCACTTTGCCCAACGGCGGCGCGATATCGGAGCGGTTTCCGGCTGACAAGACGATACCATCCTTCCGCTCAACCAGGACGCCTTTGTCTATCAGCCGGTTGATGCGGCGGCGAACCGTCTCCGTGGGAATGTGTGTTATGCGCGAAACCGCCGCCCGGCTAATTCCCTGACGCATCCATGAGGGCTCGTTGCAGCCGGCATACCGCAGGCTGATGTCGGGATCGGATGCGATATGGGAAAGGTTATGGTTGTCTATGGTGATGGCTATCAGATAGTCGGTGGGGTCGAGGCCGGCCGGCGCGTGGACTTCCATCGCCTTGCGCATGAAGTTTATCACAAGCCGGACGGCAGCCTGGGAGACGATTTTGGCGCGCGGTCCATCCGCGGGCCCGCCAAGTGGAAAAAAGCGGACATATTTTTCGGAGTCCCGCCGCACAATAGGGATAAATTGCGCGCGAATTGGGTCTTTGATAATTTCCTGAAAACTGCGCAAAACGGCCTTTTTGTTCTGCGGATTCCAGTCAAAGAAGGTTATCACCGGAACCGTGCCGTCATGGTCGGGCCGCAGCGGCACGCTGATCATTTCCAGGTCATATCTTGTGCCGCAATCAAGGGCGACGCATCGAACCGTTTGCAGAATGGCACCTTCGGCGACGGACGCCGTTCTTTGCAGGCGCTCGGACAAGTATTCCCGGGGCTCCCGCGAAAACCAGTCGGTGCCGATCAGCTTTTCCCGCATGATGCGGGCAAGGTCGTCGCCGACAAATTTGATTTTGGCGCTCTCGCCGGGTCTGACCGCGCAAATCATGGTCAATCGACGGAGGTGCTGAAGTCGCGCCGGAGAAAAGGCGGATGCGGTCGGCAACTGGCTGCCGTGCCAGGTCGATAGCCAACTCACCACAAATTTCTGTCCGCGAGACGCCAGGCCCGCCTGGTCAATGGCGGTTCTGGTGGCGCCCCGATCGTAGGAAAATTGGCTGGACACGCAGCAAACTCATTCTGTGCAACATGAGGAGTTTACGCACCCATGGAACTCGGGCGGAGAAGATTCGCGGGGCAAAGTAAACTCATGTCTAGTGTGTCAATATTCGGCAATATTTGCCGGGCAGCGGGCGGTCTTAACCAGTTTTCCTGGCGCCTGTGGAAAAGTTAACTGTGCCCCCCAACCTGGGTACCCAAACATGCCAAATTCGCTTGTTACAGGCCGGAATTGTGCGCAATTCTGCCCAGGTGGCATAAAGTTATGATGCGCCCCGCAGGCTCATCGGCCATAGTAAGACCGTATTTTATTTCCAGGATACCAATGTTTAGTTGGGAGGTGGGGCGTGGATAAGCGCAATCGCCAGTCAGACACAGAAACAGTTCCGGTTAAGAACGATCTGTTGGAGTGGACCTCAAATATAGTAACGGCCTACTTGAACAAGAACGAGGTTGATTTGCGGCAGTTGCCGCATGTCATGGAGACGGTATACGCAAAGCTTTCTGCGCTGGGACATCTGGCGGGGGCGGAAGGTCAGACCATCCCTGTGGGACAGCTGCTCCAGCAGGCGGAAGCATCGTTGAATCCCGCCACGATCGAGAACTCCATCATGCCGGACTACATCGTTTGTCTGGAGGATGGCATGCGGCTGAGAACGCTGAAGCGTTATCTGTTCCGCAAGTATCATCTGACCCCCGAGCAATATCGCCACAAATGGGGTTTGCCCCCCGACTATCCGATGGTGGCGCCGAATTACGCGGCGAAGCGTTCCGCCCTGGCTAAAAAAATGGGGCTTGGGAAAAAGAGAAAGGCCGCTGGCCGGCCCAAGCGCAAAAGACATCACGCTTAGTCTGCGCCCGTCCGTGACGAGGGGATGAAAGATCCCTGGCTTTCGTGCCGGCATCGACCGCTCTCAATGTCTCTGATGAAAGCGCGGCGTGGCCGATCACCACGCCTTGTGCCCTTTTTGGCCATAAGAGACTGACGAAATGTCAAATGACGAAATATCAGCAGGCTGACGAAGTGTCAGGGCTGTTGGTCATCAGTCAGCAATAGTCACTATTGGATGCCTAAACTTGAGGGTTTGCTTGGCTTCATACAGGTTGCGCCTCAATACGAGGCAGAGGCTTTACAACCTCAGCTAGAAATCGTGACACGGTTCGTAAGCGCGTGCTGACCACATGCAACGCCGCGTTCCTCATTTTTGGATTGCGCAACTCGCCCGAACTTTGACACCGTCTGCCGCGCGGGGAGGCGTCATGCCAAGAAAACTCAAAAGTCAGTCCGGCGAGCGAGGGAGGCCTGCAAGGCCTAGCAACGCCGTTCCAGTTTCGGAATCCAATCGGGCGCAAGTAGAGAATGTCGAATATTTTCTGCGAGCGCTGAACCAGATCGCGCAAGCATTGCGTGATTTGGGATATTCGGCGGAGGGAGAGGCGTTGGCGCAAGTGAAGGCCGATCTGCACCAACGATTGTTCTGGACGACGGAGAAACCCGTCAGCCTCCTGAAAGGCCTTCATTAGCGTCACAAGTTTGACCGGCCTGCGGTCTTGGACGTGCAGTCCTGCACGCCTTTCTTCGAGCCGAACGCCAACAGTCGGATCTGGCCCCTTCTTGGAAGTAATAGTCACGTGCTTTCCAGGGCAGGCACGCCGGCGCGTTGCTCGTCGCCGACTGCATTGATTTATTTTTTACTGCGCAGGATTTTTTGCGCGCGATTTTGGCAGCACGCTTTTCGATTTTCGATGATGTGATCTGATGCGTGCTTCGAACGTCCGCACAACTGATAGACCGTTGCGCTTCTGACAAATGATCAGACTTTCTAGCGGCAACATTTAGTCAGCGGGCTGTTAGTACTGTCATCCATCTCGTGACGCTGAGCGTGTAGAAATTTTTATTTATATGGAATCTCTCAAAAACCGCTAAACAAAATCCGCGATCTGCCGATCAGGAACTCAAGTGGCGCTGAGAAGAGCGCCTGGGTTTCTGATGAGGAATTGTCATGGTCGCGATTGTCACGGGTAGCGGACTGGGTCTGGAGCGGAGCTCGGGATTTGTCCTGGGCTCGAACGGGCAGCTGGGAAGCGCGAGCTTCGGGCGCTATGGCGAGAACGTTACGGTCAACGCCGCCACCGGCAACCTGATGATCGGCCGGACCGATGAGATCCTGATCGGGCAGGGTCCCGATGCGGCAGTCACGCGCGCCTATAACAGCCTGGATACGGCAAGCGGGTTTGGCACCAGCGACAGCTGGCGGCTGAACGCCCAGCGTTATGTGAAGCTCAGCAGTCTGACGGGCACGGTCAACACCTCCGGCAGCACCATCACCCTGATCGATTGGGACGGCTCGGACGTCGTCTACACCTACGATACGACCAGCAGCAAATATCTGAGCAAGGAGGGGGCTGGCGCCTACGACACGCTGTCCTTTGCGTCCAATGTCTGGACTTGGACGGATGGTGACAGCCGGGTGGTCGAGACTTTCGACAACCTTAACGCCGGACGGATCACCACCAGCAAAGATGTCGACAACAATACCCTGACCTACACCTATACCGGCAGCAACCTGACCCGCATCACGGTGACGGATGGCAGCGGAACGGCAGAACACACCGACTTTACCTGGTCGGGCAGCAATATCATCGCGATAGCGACCTGGAAGCAGAACGGCTTGGCAGTGACGCGCACCCGCTATGGCTATGATGCGTCCAACCGGCTGTCGACGGTCACGACCGATCTGTCGCCCAACGACAATTCCGTCGCCGACAACAATACGGTCGTCACCACCTATACCTATGACGGGACCAGCAACCGGATCGCCTCGATCAGCCAGACCGGCGGGGCGCTGCTGAGCATCACCTATGACGGCAGCAACCGGGTCTCGACGCTGGTCCAGACCATGGCCTC
>Ga0310811_10000261_pt1 | contig 74960 bp, 73 predicted proteins | sample YCmetagenome_FD_207642 | JGI IMG/M metagenome (GOLD analysis project Ga0310811, IMG submission 207642) | Soil microbial communities from experimental microcosm in Duke University, North Carolina, United States - YC | ecosystem: Engineered > Artificial ecosystem > Soil microcosm > Unclassified ... | reverse complement strand
ATGCCCGCGCTCGGTGAATCGGTCACCGAGGGCACCGTCACCCGGTGGCTGAAGAAGGATGGGGAGACGGTCGAGGTCGACGAGCCGCTGCTCGAGGTCTCCACCGACAAGGTCGACACCGAGATCCCCTCGCCCGCCGCGGGCGTGGTCATCTCGATCAAGGTCGGCGAGGACGAGACGGTCGACGTCGGCGCCGAGCTGGCGCTGATCGGCGCGCCGGGCGAGGCCGACGCCGCGCCCGCCGCCCCGGCCGCCCCCGCCCCGCAGGCCGCCCCGGCCCCGGCGCCCGTCGCCGCCGCCGCTCCCGCCCCGGCCCCCGCGGCCCCGGCCGCGCCCTCCGGCCCGGTCTCCGGCACCCCGGTGGTGCTGCCGGCGCTCGGCGAGTCGGTCACCGAGGGCACCGTCACCCGCTGGCTGAAGTCGGTCGGCGACACGATCGAGGCGGACGAGCCGCTGCTCGAGGTCTCCACCGACAAGGTCGACACCGAGATCCCCTCGCCGGCCTCCGGCGTGATCGTGGCGATCAACGTGGGCGAGGACGAGACGGTGGACGTCGGCACGACGCTCGCGGTCATCGGCGCCCCCGGTGCCGCTCCGGCCGCGGCGGCGCCCGCTCCGGCCCCGGCCCCCGCCGCCGCTCCGGCCCCCGTGCCTGCTCCGGCCCCCGCGCCTGCTCCGGCTCCCGCCCCGGCTCCGGCTCCGGCGCCCGCCCCGGTCGCCGCCGCTCCGGCTCCGGCTCCGGCGCCCGCTCCGGTCCCCGCGGCGCCGACCGCTCCGTCGGTCACCGCCCCGGTGAACGACGATGGCCCCGGCCCGTACGTGACCCCGCTGGTGCGCAAGCTGGCCGCCGAGTCGGGCGTGGACCTGGCGAAGGTGACCGGCACCGGCGTCGGCGGCCGGATCATCAAGCAGGACGTCATCGAGGCGGCCAAGGCGCTCGTCCCGGTCGTCCCGCAGGCCTCCCCCGCCAAGCCCGCCGCCGCGCCCGTCGCCGCGCCCGCGATCTCGCCGCTGCGCGGCCGCACCGAGAAGCTCTCCCGGCTGCGCCAGGTCATCGCCAAGCGGATGGTCGAGTCGCTGCAGGTCTCCGCGCAGCTGACCACGGTCGTCGAGGTGGACATCACCGCGGTGGCCCGGCTGCGCGACCGCGCGAAGAGGGACTTCGAGGCCCGCGAGGGCGTCAAGCTGTCCTTCATGCCCTTCTTCGCCGCCGCCGCGGTCGAGGCGCTCAAGCAGTACCCGCAGCTCAACGCCTCGATCGACACCGAGGCCGGCACGGTCACCTACCACGGCTCGGAGAACCTCGGCATCGCCGTGGACTCGGAGAAGGGCCTGATGGTCCCGGTGATCAAGAACGCGGGAGACCTCAACCTGGCCGGCCTCGCGCGCGCGATCGCGGACCTGGCCGACCGCACCCGCACCAACCGCGTCTCCCCGGACGACCTGGCCGGCGGCACCTTCACGCTGACCAACACCGGTTCGCGCGGCGCCCTGTTCGACACCCCGATCATCAACCAGCCGCAGGTCGGCATCCTGGGCACCGGCACGGTCGTCAAGCGGCCCGCCGTGGTCAGCGACCCGCTGCTCGGCGAGGTCATCGCGGTGCGCTCGATGGTCTACCTGGCCCTGAGCTACGACCACCGCCTGGTGGACGGGGCGGATGCCGCCCGCTTCCTCGGCGCGGTCAAGGCCCGCCTCGAGGAGGGCAACTTCGAGGCCGAGCTCGGGCTGTAGCACTCCGCAGGAAGACAGATTCAAGCGCAAAACCGGGCGTTCGTAACGAAAAACCGCCGGATCGTCACTGACGGCGGGCGCGTCGTGACCTAATCGTGATCGCGACGCGTCCGCCGTTTGGTGTCTTCTCAGCCGCCGCAAGTATGGTTGTCCGGCGTAGGTCAGCGGGATCCGAGGAGAAGCATGGCCACCCAGCAGAACAAGAAGGACGCCGCAAAGCGCCGCGCCGAACTCGCGGCCAAGCAGGCGGCCATGGCGCGTGCCGAGAAGCGCCGCAAGACGGCGTGGGGCGTCGGCATCGGCGTATTGGTGGTCGCGCTCGTCGGCGCGCTGATTGTGCTGGCGATGAACACCAACCGCAAGGACGCGGCCACGGCCGCCGCCTCCGAGTCGGCCAACTCCACGGTCGGCGAGTCGAACCTGCTTGCACCGACCTGGAGCGGCCTCAAGGGGCAGACCATAGACGGCGTGGGCACCAACACGATGGAGCAGACGGCGTACCACATCCACGCCCACCTGGCCATCTACATCAACGGCTCGCAGAAGACGGTGCCCTACGGCATCGGCATCCAGCAGCCGTGGAGCACCCAGGCGGACGGCAGCTCCGAATTCGTCGACTCCGGCGCCTCGTTCTACTACCTGCACACGCACGACGACACCGGCGTCATCCACATAGAGTCGCCGACGAACACCCAGTACACCCTCGGCCAGTTCTTCGCCGAGTGGAACCAGAAGCTCTCGAGCACGCAGGTCGGCTCGAACACCGGCACCGTCACGGTCTACGTCAACGGCTCGAAGTACACCGGCGATCCGTCCTCGATCAAGCTGACCTCGCACGAGATCATCCAGCTCGACGTCGGCAAGGTCGTCGCCTATCAGCCGTACAGCTTCGCCTCCGGCCTGTGAGCGATGAATCTGTAGCACTACAGTTTCAACGGGTCGGGCCCGCAGGCCTTTAGCACAGCTCGCTTCGGGTAGGTGGTCCCCAACGGTCGGTGACGGCCGGGGGACCATCTGTCTTTTCGATCTGGACTCGGCCGGTTTTCGGGAGCCTGCATGCGCGCGGATGTGGTAGTCGTCGGAGGCGGGCTCTCCGGACTCGCGGTCGCGGCGCAACTGACCGAAGCAGGGCTCGAAGTCCTGCTCGCCGAGGCCGGCGACCGGCTCGGCGGCCGGGTGCGCGAGACGCGGATCGACGGGTTCCGGATCGGCGGCGGGCATCTCGCGCACACCACGTGGCCCGCGCTCGGCTCGCTCGCGGAACCCGAGCCCACCCGGGAGACGCGGCTGCATCTGCGCTCCTTCTCCCCCGGCGTCCGGGTCTACGCCGAGGGCGCGGCGCTGCGGTTCGGCGCCGCGCCCTCGCGTCCGCAGCAGGCGATGGCCACGCTGCTCGCGCCGATCGGCACGGTGACCGACAAGACCCGGCTCTCGAAGGAGTTCTACCGGCTCGCCCGCGGCCCGGTCGACGCCTCGCTCTCCGGCCGCGAAGACGCGAGCTCGGACTCTTTCGCGGTGCGCGGCTACTCACCGATCCTGGTCGACGGCTTCCTGCGCCGCTATCTCACGGCCCTGATCGCGGACGAGGACCTGGCCGCCTCCGTCCGCGGCGCCGACTGGCTGCTGCGGATGCTGGTGCGCGGCAGGTTCGCCGTGCCCGAGGGCGGATTCGAGGCGCTGGTCCAACTGCTCGCGGACCGATTAGGGCACGAGCGGATCCTGCTCGGCACCCGGGTGCACGAGGTGCACGCGGACCGGGTGAGCACCGACACCGGGCTGATCCGCACCTCGGCGGTCGTCGTCGCGACGGATCCGATGGCGGCCGTCTCGCTCTTCCCGGGCCTGCACGAACCGCGAATGCGTCCCCTGACGACGTTGTGGCACGCCGTGGACGCGGACGACCTGCCGCCGGGCCCGGACCGGATACCCACCGTGCTGATCGACGGCGACGCCGCCGCGCCGGCCGTGCGCACCGCCGTGATCAGCCGCGTCGCCCCGAGCTACGCGCCGGAGGGCCGCGCGCTGATCGGCACCGTCGTCGCCGGCCACGACGGCAAGGAGCTCGACGCGCTGGACCGGGCCGTGAGCGCCCGGCTGGAGAAGCTGCACGGCGTCTCCGGCGACTCCCTCTCCACGATCGAGGTGCTGCACTGCGAGCGCGCGGTGGCCGCGATGGACGCGCCCTACAACTTCACCAGGCCGGTCCGGCTCATCGGCGGCCTCTACGTCTGCGGCGACCACCGCGGCCTGCCGAACATCGAGGGCGCGCTCGCCTCCGCGTCCCGGGCCGCCGACGCGGTGCTCGCCGACCTTCGCCGACGATCCGGCCACTGACATGTAGAACGCCGCGTACTACACTCGATCCATGAGTACGCAGGTCATCCCGGTCCGGGAACTCAACCAGCACACGAGCGCGGTGCTCAAGCGCGTGCGCTCGGGCGAGGAGCTGCTGGTGTCCGTCGGCGGCAAGATCGTCGCCCGGCTGACCCCCATCTCCGCGGACGAGGCCGCGCTGCGCGAGCTCGCCGCCCGCGGTGACGTCATCCTGGCCACGCACGAGGCGCCGTTCACGCGGCCGCGCCCATCCGAGGACACCTCCGTCGACTCCACCGACGTCATCTCGCAGCTGCGCGAAGAGGGCGGCTGGTGATCTACCTCGACACCTGCGCGGTCGCGAAGCTCGCCCGGCACGAGCGGGAGACCGAGGCGCTGTTCGACTGGCTCGACCTGCGCGAGGGCGAGTCGCTGGTCTCCAGCGTGCTGCTGGAGATCGAGCTCGAGCGCGCGCTGCGCCGGGTGGAGCCGGCCGCGCTGCCGCGGATCCCGCGCATCCTCAGCGGGATCAGCCGGGTCGAGCTGAATTCGGAGATCCGCGCGGCGGCCGGTGCGTACGAGGATCCGCTGCTGCGGAGCCTGGACGCGATCCACCTGGCCACCGCGCAGACCATCGCCGCGTCGACGGGCACCGAGATCAGTGCGTTCGTCACCTACGACAAGCGGCTAATCGCCGCCGCTCGCGCTGTGGGCGTCCACGTCGAGCATCCCGGCGCGCGTTACTGACTCCTTCGCGAGCTTCGAGGGCCACCAGATCGCCGGGCCCACGTCGTAGCAGAGCGCCGGGACGAGCACCGTGCGCACGAGCAGCGTGTCCAGCAGCACCCCGAAGGCGACCGCGAAGCCGATCTGCAGGAACTGGGTCAGCGGGAGCGTCGTGAGCACGGCGAACGTGGCCGCGAGCACGAAGCCCGCGCTGGTGATCACGCCGCCGGTCACGGCCAGGCCGCGCAGGATGCCAGGCCGCGTGCCGATCCGCCGCGTCTCCTCGCGCACCCGGGTCATCAGGAAGATGTTGTAGTCGATGCCCAGCGCGACCAGGAAGATGAAGACGAACAGCGGATAGGAGTTGTCTTCCGTCGGTCTCGCGAAGGCGTGGTCGCTGAAGAACGCCGCGACGCCGAGGGCAGCGAGGAACGACAGGATCACGCTGCCCAGCAGCAGCAACGGTGCCAGGAACGCACGGAGCAGCAGGATCAGGATCACGAACGAGATCGCGAGCACGATCGGGATCACCCAGTTGCGGTCGTGCGCCGCGGAGGCCTGCGAGTCGATCGTGATGGCCGTATAGCCGCCGACGAGCGCGTCGGCGCCGGGCACCGCGGCGAGTTGTCCGCGCAGCCGGTTCACGGTATCTCGGGCGGTCGCGCTGTCGGCGGGCTCGGCCATGCCGACGGAGTAGAAGACCTTGTCTCCGAGCGGCACCGCCGTGAACCCGCCCGGCGCGCTCGCGGCGAGGCCGCTCTCGGCGTGCAGAATCGTGGTGACCTGGGATTCGGTGGCCGCCGAGGCGAGGATCTGGACCGGCTGCGTGCCCTTGTCCGGGTAGTGCGTCTGCAGCTTCTGCTGCGCGGTGACGGCTGGCGGCGTCCCGACGAAGGACTGCGCGGTCGGGATCTGGCCGGAGTGCAGGTCGAGCAGGCCGAAGGACAGCACGACGAGCAGCGCGGCGCTCGCCACCCAGACGAGGCGCGGCGCGCGGCCGACGAGCTCGGAGACCCGTGTCCAGATGCCGAACCGGGCGTGCGCGTCGACTCCGTAACGCGGCACATTCGGCCAGAAGACGCCGCGCGGCATGATCACGAGCAGCGCCGGGAGCAGCGTCGTCATCGCGAGCAGCGAGCAGGCGACGCCGATCGCGCCGATCTTGCCGAGCCCGACGTTCGAGGCGAGCTGCGAGACGAGCAGGCCCAGCGTGGCCAGCATGACGGTCAGCGCGGAGGCCGCGACCGCCGGACTGCTCCGGCTGAGCGCGATGCGCATCGCCTCGTGCTTGTCCTCGTAGTTGTGCAGCTCTTCCCGATAGCGCGCGACGAGCAGCAGCGCGTAGTCCGTCCCGACGCCGAAGACGAGCACGGTCAGGATCCCGCCGCTCTGCCCGGAGACGACCACGCCGGCGTGCTTCACGAGCTCGTACATGATCGCCTGCGCGAGCTGGAGCGCGAAGACGCTGCTGAAGACCGGGAGCAGCCACAGGAACGGCGAGCGGTACGTGATCAGCAGGATCAGGATCACGACGAGGCCCGCGCCGAACAGCAGCTTCGTGTCGAGGCCGTTGAAGGCGCTGTTGGCCGCCTCGTCCAGCGCGAAGCCGCCGGCGATGTAGACCTGCGTCGAGCCCTGGTCGACCTTGCCGTCCGGCTGGGCGACGGCCTTGATCGCGTTCATCGCCGGGGCGAAGTCGAAGTTGCCGGTCTCCGGGATCTTCACCGGCACGGCGACGGCGAGCGCCTTGCCGTCGCCGGAGGGCTGGAGTTCGACGACCTTCGTCACGCCGGGCACGGTGCTCTGGAAGGCCGCGATGTCGTGCGCCACCCGCGCCTGCTCGGCGGCCCCGACCCCCGACTCGTCGACGTAGAGGATCGTGGCGCTGTCGGTGTTCGGCGGGGCTCCCGGCGCGTGCTGCAGGTAGTCGATGAGCTGCGTGGAAGCGGCGCTGTGCGGAAGGTACGCGTCGGCGTTGTTCTGCTCCGCGTTGTACAGCTTGCTCGCGGTCCCGAACGCGAACAGGCCGATCAGCAGCCAGACCGCCAGCACCACCCACTTTCCCCGCCGCCCGCTCGGTATCCGGAAAAGTGACTGCAAGGTCCCCATAGCGGACAGCCTGTCAGGTTGGTGACACAGATCACAAGGCACCTCCGACCTTATGCCCGGCGCCCGGGCGCGCGCCAGCGCACGCAGGGCTGCCAGGTCCGCGCGTGTCATATCGTGGAACGGTGGGAGAACAGAGAATCATCCACGCCGGCTTCGGAGCCGACGGAGTCGAGTACATGAGCGCCTGGGACACCCAGCGCGAGATCCACGCCGCGCGCGTCGCGGACGAGGTTCCGGACACGGTCATGCTGCTGGAGCACAATCCCGAGGTCTTCACCGCGGGTCGGCGCACCGAGCCGCAGGACCGGCCGTGGGACGGGTCGCCGGTCGTCGAGGTGGACCGCGGCGGGAAGATCACCTGGCACGGGCCGGGGCAGCTGGTCGGCTATCCGATCGTACGGCTGCCCGAGGGCGTGTACGTCGTCGACTTCGTGCGCCGGGTCGAGCAGATGATCATCGAGGTCTGCGCCGAGCTGGGCCTGGCCACCGACCGGGTCAAGGGCCGCTCCGGCGTCTGGGTGCTCGCGAAGGACGAGGGCGAGCAGGACCGCAAGGTCGCCGCGCTCGGACTGCGCTTCGCCCAGGGCGTGACCATGCACGGCTTCGCGCTCAACTGCGACAACGACCTCGGCTGGACCAGCCGGATCATCCCGTGCGGCATCTCCGACGCCGACGTCACCACGCTCAGCCGGGAGCTCGGCCGCCGGGTGACGGTCGAGGAGGTGGTCCCGATCGTGGAGCGCCACCTGCACCTGCTGACCGAGCCCAAGGGCGCCGCCACCGACCGTGTGCGCACCAAGGCCGCGGCGTAGGCTGTATTTCACATTTGATCTGCAAGGAGACGGTGTCCCAGTGACCACGGTGAACCCAGACGGCCGCAAGCTGCTGCGCCTGGAGGTCCGCAACAGCGAGACCCCGATCGAGAAGAAGCCGTCGTGGATCAAGACCAGGGCGAAGATGGGCCCGGAGTACACGGCGCTGCGGCAGCTGGTCCAGGACGAGGGCCTGCACACGGTCTGCCAGGAGGCCGGCTGCCCGAACATCTTCGAGTGCTGGGAGGACCGCGAGGCGACCTTCCTGATCGGCGGCGAGCAGTGCACCCGGCGCTGCGACTTCTGCCAGATCGACACCGGCAAGCCCGCCGACCTCGACCGGGACGAGCCGCGCCGGGTGGCCGAGTCGGTGGCCTCGATGGGACTGCGCTACGCCACCATCACCGGCGTGGCCCGCGACGACCTGGAGGACGGCGGCGCCTGGCTGTACGCCGAGACCGTGCGGCAGATCCACGCGACCGTGCCCGGCACCGGCGTCGAGCTGCTGATCCCGGACTTCAACGCGGTGCCCGAGCAGCTGGCCGAGGTCTTCTCCTCGCGGCCCGAGGTGCTGGCGCACAACGTCGAGACCGTGCCGCGGATCTTCAAGCGGATCCGCCCGGCCTTCCGCTACGAGCGCTCACTGGAGGTCATCCGGCGCGCGCGCGAGGACGGCCTGGTCACCAAGTCCAACCTGATCCTGGGCATGGGCGAGGAGCGCGCCGAGGTCTCGCAGGCACTGCGCGACCTGCACGCCTCCGGCTGCGAGCTGATCACCATCACGCAGTACCTGCGCCCCTCGCCGCGGCACCACCCGGTGGAGCGCTGGGTGAAGCCCGAGGAGTTCGTCGAGCTGAAGGCGGAGGCCGAGGAGATCGGCTTCTCCGGCGTCATGTCGGGGCCGCTGGTGCGCTCCTCGTACCGCGCCGGAAGGCTTTACCAGCAGGCGATCGAGGCCCGTAAGCCCGCCGCGTCGCAGATCCCCGTCATCTGATATCAAGGGTCTGTCCAGTGGTTCGGGCGGCCCCGACGATCTGCGACAATGGAGACAGCGCGAGAGGTATCAGATCGAGCCACAGCGCGGTCGCGTCGATCATCAGCTTCGTTTCGCTTAACCCGGCGGTTACCGGATTCGACACGCCCGGTAACTCCCGGTGTCGATGATGGGCGGTGTCCGACTATACTCGGCCGCACCGCCACCGAGCGGAGGATCTGGGGGTCCGACCTAAAGATGACGACGATGACCACGACGCGAGTGAGTGTTGCGCCTTCGACGTCCGGACGGCGCGCCGCGGTGCGCACGGTGCTCTCCACGGTCGAGCGGCTGGTGTTCCGGGGCGACGCGATGGTCGTCGCCCGGGCCAACGCCTGGGCCGAGGTGCAGCGCGACCGGGAGCGCGCCAGGCAGCGCGCGGAGGCCTGGGCGGCGCTGGAGCCGGCCGCCGAGCAGCCGGACGGAAAGCGCTGAGCGCCCGCTAGCGGGGGTATTCCGCGGCCCAGGTTAGGACGGGCGACACCCGGGACCGTATCCTTCTCACTATGGCCAACCCGTCCTCTGATGACCTTCTCAACGCCACGCCGCCCACCGGCCGCCTGGCGCAGTTCGGCTACGCGTACAAGCTGACGAAGCGGCTCGACCCGAAGGTCACGATCGCCATGCTCGGCTGGGGCCTCGGCGCCGCCGTCGTGGTGTTCGCGCTGCTCTACCTGCTGGTGGGCGGGTCGATCTTCGGGCTGGTCATCGCGATCGTGCTGGCGCTGATGTTCGGCGTGCTCGCCGCGACCACGACGCTCTCCCGGCGGGTGCAGCGGGCGCAGTACAAGCAGATCGACGGGCAGCCCGGCGCGGCCTACTCGGTGCTGGACTCGGACCGCCGCTTCAAGCGCAACTGGACGCTGACCCCGATGGTGCAGTTCAACCGGCAGCAGGACATGGTCCACCGGCTGATCGGCACCGGCGGCATCGTGCTGCTCGCCGAGGGCGACCCGGCCCGCGTCAAGCCGCTCATCGCCAACGAGCGCAAGGCCGTCGCCCGCTACCTCGGCCCGGACGTGGCCGTGGACGAGATCGTCGTCGGCCCGGACGAGGCGGCCGGCCAGCTCCCGCTGACCAAGCTCGCCAGCACGCTCAGCCGTCGCGGCCTGCGCAAGAAGAACCTCACCAGCATGCAGGCCTCGGAGTACAGCAAGCGCCTCGAGGCGATCGCCTCCAAGACCGGCCCGATGGCCAACCTGCCGAAGGGCCCGCTGCCCAAGGGCGCCCGGATCCCGCGCGGCGGGATGCGCTAGCCGCACCGACGACTTCCCCCCGAGGACGGCCAAAGGCCCCCGACTTCGCGTCGGGGGCCTCGCCGTTCTTCGCTCTCCGCGGTCGGCGGAGCCGTTGCGTTCAGCGGAGCAGTTCCACGGTCCCGGCCAGCCGGTCGTGCAGGCCGCGGCCGTCCCGGTCCCAGATCACCGCCGGGATCACCAGCATCAGCAGCACGGTGCGCACGATCACGTTGAGCGGGGTGAGCGGGCCGCCGAGCTTGCCGACGTGCAGGCCGAACAGCCGCTTGCCGATGGTGAAGCCGAGCGTGGAGACCAGCAGCAGGTGCTCGGCCGCGAAGATCGCCAGCACGCCCCACTGCCCCTGCCCGGAGGACGGGTGCCAGCCGAACGCCGTGGCGATCAGGTACGCGATGCCCCAGTCCACCGCGAGCGCGCCGATCCGGCGGCCCTGCCCGGCCAGCGAGCCGGGGCCGCTCTCCGGCAGCCCCAGGCGCTCGCCGCGGTACCGTCCCGGGTCGCCGCCCGGAACCTGCGGACCGTCCAGCCAGCCGCCCAGCGCCTGACGGGTGGTGGACGGGGCCGCCGTCGCGCCGGAGGCGGGGCCGCGGCCCTTCTGCTCAGTCATACGACCACGTTATCGCCCGTTCGGCGCGCCCCCACCACCGGGGCCGCTGATCAGCCGCGTAACATGGCCGAAACGGCTCGGACACCTCAGGGTAACCGTCTCACCGTAACTTTTCGGACACGAAAGGGAGCTGGAGCACCCCTAACGGCCCCGGATTCCTCCGAGGCGGGGCCCTGCCAGAGGAGGATGGATGTTCACCAATCCCGATGAGGTCACCAAGTACCTCAAGGACGAGGGCGTCAGGTTCGTCGACGTCCGGTTCTGCGACCTGCCGGGCGTGATGCAGCACTTCACCGTGCCGGCCGAGACGGTCGACGCCGCCTTCTTCACCGAAGGCGCCATGTTCGACGGCTCGTCGATCCGCGGCTTCCAGGCGATCCACGAGTCCGACATGCAGCTGATCCCGGACATCACCACCGCGCGCGTCGACCCGTTCCGCAAGGAGAAGACGCTCAACGTCAACTTCTTCATCCACGACCCGCTGACCGGTGAGCAGTACTCCCGGGACCCGCGCAACGTGGCCAAGAAGGCCGAGGCCTACCTCAAGGGCACCGGCGTCGCCGACACCGCGTACTTCGGCCCCGAGGCCGAGTTCTACGTCTTCGACGACGTGCGCTTCGAGACCAAGGTCAACGGCGGCTTCTACCACATCGACTCCGAGGCCGGCTGGTGGAACACCGGCCGCGAGGAGGCCGGTGGGAACCAGGCCTACAAGGTCCGCTACAAGGGCGGCTACTTCCCGGTGCCCCCGGTCGACCACTTCGCCGACCTGCGCGACGAGATGGTCCTCGCGCTGCGGGACGTCGGCCTCCAGGTCGAGCGCGCGCACCACGAGGTGGGCACCGCCGGCCAGGCCGAGATCAACTACAAGTTCAACACCCTGCTGGCCGCGGCCGACGACGTGATGCTGTTCAAGTACGTCGTGAAGAACATCGCGTGGGCGCACGGGAAGACCGCCACCTTCATGCCGAAGCCGCTCTTCGGCGACAACGGCTCGGGCATGCACACGCACCAGAGCCTGTGGAAGGACGGCTCGCCGCTGTTCTACGACGAGATCGGCTACGCCGGCCTGTCCGACACGGCGCGCTACTACATCGGCGGCCTGCTGCGCCACGCGCCCAGCCTGCTCGCCTTCACCAACCCGACGGTGAACTCGTATCACCGCCTGGTCCCCGGCTTCGAGGCCCCGGTGAACCTGGTCTACTCGCAGCGCAACCGCTCCGCCTGCATCCGGATCCCGATCACCGGCTCGAACCCGAAGGCCAAGCGCATCGAGTTCCGCGTTCCCGACCCGTCCTCCAACCCGTACCTCGCCTTCTCGGCGATGCTGATGGCGGGCCTGGACGGCATCAAGAACAAGATCGAGCCCGCCGCCCCGGTGGACAAGGACCTCTACGAGCTCCCGCCGGACGAGCACGCCGCCGTCCCCCAGGTCCCCGGCTCCCTCCCCGCGGTCCTCACCGCCCTCGAGGAGGATCACGAGTACCTCACCGCCGGCGGCGTCTTCACCCCGGACCTGATCGAGACCTGGATCTCCTACAAGCAGTCGGCCGAGATCGACCCGATCCGCCTGCGCCCCCACCCGCACGAGTTCGAGCTTTACTACGACATCTAAGCAACGCTCTGACCTGCGGAATAGATAATCAGGGCACAGAATCACCCCAGGGCGGCAACTCGCCGACCTGGGGTGATTGCTTTCGCAGCCTACTCACTCGCCGCTCATGTGGACTGTGGACCTCGGTTCGGACCAGCGCCCGCCATGTGGCGGCTCAACGGCCGGCACCGGGCCCGCATCGGAAGCGGGCCGGAAGCGCACCGACCCTGGCGGCGGAAGCGGGGCGGGTGGTGGGCTAGAGGGCGAAGACCTCCTTCGCGACGCGGACGGGGTCTACTCGCTCGAGGTCTTCGGGGCGCAGGACGATGCGGAGTTGCGGGGCGACCGTGTCGTGTCGGCGGCAGCCGCGCAGGAAGGACTCGACGATCATGCCCAGCAGCTGCTCCTGGCGGAGCGCGGTGATGCGGGCCAGGCCGGAGCCGAGCAGGGGGACGGCGATCGGAAGCATGCGGCCGTACCTTGCGGCGCTCTCCCAGACCCGGTCCAGGGTGGCCGCCAGGTCGTCGCGGCTCGATCTCGCCACCAGGTCGTTGTCGAGCCTCGAGTACGCGGCGGCGTATATCAGGCGTCCGTCCAGGGGTAAGGGGATGACGGTGCCTACGGGGTATCGCAGGAGTTTGCCGCGCGGCTTGGCGCTCCGGGACTCCATACCCAGCGCGGGAACCGCTCGTAGGCCGCGGCGCAGCTCGCGGTCCAGCGCGGTCGTGTCGCCGCCGTACAGCCGGTCTACGAGCTGGCCTTGTACGCTCTGGCGGCTGATGACCCTGCTTTCCTTGGTCTCCACGTCGAAGGTGTCCGTGAAGCCGACGACCAGGCTCGCGTCCTTCTGTGCGAACAGGTCGCCTCGGACCAGGGCCACCTCTGTCCGCAGCTCCGGGAAGGCGCGGCGGAGCAGTTCGTCGCCGTGCCGGGCGCGTAGGCGTTCGTGAACCTCGGTCAGGCCCGCGGCGGCCTCGGCGTCGTCGGGGAACTCCTCGGTCAGCCTTCGGGCGAAGGGCAGTGCGAGGTCGTAGCGGCGGAACTCGCCGTGGATGCGGACGAGTTCGCGCAGGGCGGTCGCGTACTGCTCGCGCCATGTTCGCACCAGGTTCTCGGCGTACGCCTCGTCGCCGGCTTGGGCGAGCGGCCTGCCGCGCCACAGGGCTACCGCCTGGGTCAGCCGGTCGGCGGACGCGGCTACGGCGCCGTGCATGGCGTCGGCCACGAGGGCGCCGAACTCCGCCGCGTCCAGGCTGTCGGGGCCGAGTACCAGCCGGTAGGCGCTCTCCCGTCCCGGTCCGCTGTACACCTCCTCGGTTCGCAATACCTCGTCGGCGGCTCCGGAGCGGGCCGGGTCGAAGATCCCGCGCAGCTCGGAGATGCCCTTCTGTACCTGGTTGCGCCCGTTTCGCGACTCGTGCGGCCGATCCACTTCGCGCCACAGATCCCAGCGCAGCTGCTTCACGCCCACCGGGCGTCCGCCTGCGGCCACCAACCGCATCAAGACGCGCAGTGCCCGGGGCGAGAGCTTCGCGACGCTCCCGTCCACCTCGACCCGCACGGGCCCCAACACGCTCACGCGGATGCGCGTCATGTCGAACCCTCTCCCACCAAGTGCCACGGACCTCTCCTTCCGCGGCGATCCACCAAGGGCACGGTAACTGATTACCCGTCAGCGGGCAGGCCGAAAGACGAGATGAGACCCAGATGTCACCGCTTCTCAGTGTTCTGCGGCAACCGGGGCAGGGCCGCCGTGCGCTGCGGCTTTTCTCCGGGACTCTGCTCGGCGCGTTCGGCGCGGTCTCGGCGGCGATCCAGTTCGTCGGGCCGGTGCTGCCGGCGGCCTTCGCCGATCCGGGGCGGTGGACGCTGGCCGCGATCGGACCGTGCCTCGGGTACGCCGCGGTACGGGCGCGGCCGCGTACGCACGTGCGGCGCGAGTTCCGGTATCCGGGGATGACGGTGGTGGTGGAGCCGGGCGACCTCTTCGACCGGCCGGAGCATCTGGCGGTCGGCTTCTCCGACACGTTCTCCACGGACGTGTGGCCGCACGGGCCGATCAGCCCGGCGTCCGTCCAGGGGCAGCTTCTCGATCGCGTCTACGGGGGTGACGCGGCGAGGCTGAGTGCCGCGGTGACGTCGGCGCTGCGCGGGTCGCGGCCGACGGGTTCCGGTCGCCGCAACCGCAGGCGCGTGGGCGGCACGATGCGCTATCCGATCGTCGCGGTCCTCGACGACGGACCGCGGCGGGTGTTCGCGGTGGCGTACAGCACGGTGGGCGGCGACGGCGTGGCGCGGTCGAGCGTCGAAGACCTCTGGCTCGGGCTGAACCGGCTGTGGGACGCCGTCGACCGGCGCGGGCACCAGGACGCGCTCGCCATCCCGCTGCTGGGGGCCGGCCTGGCCCGGCTCGACTATCTGGAGGCGCAGGACATCCTGCGGCTGATCCTGCTGTCCTTCGTGGTGCGCTCGCGGGAGCGGCGGGTCTGCCGGGAGCTGCGGGTGCTGATCCGTCCCGAGGATCTGAAGCGGATCGACCTGCCGAGCATCGCCGGCTTCCTGCAGTCCCTGGGGGCGGCGGCCGACCGCTGAGGCCGCCCGCCGCCCCGAGGACTACCCCGCCGGTCGGTCAGACGACCGGCTTGCGGCGGTAGGCCTTGAGGTTCTGGAACGGCTTCGGATCGAGCCAGGCGGAGCCCGCGTCGTCGACCGGCAGCCCCGCCTGCTGCAGCCGCCCCGCGACCTTCCGCAGAGCGTCGACGAGATTCGTCGACTGCTGGAAGCGGACCGAGTTGAAGCCGCCCAGGTCGGCGATCGGCCGCAGCTCGCCGAACTCGAGGATCAGCGTGCGCTCGGGATAGACCCCGAGCACGATCCCGAGCTCCACCAGTACGTTCGGCCGCGGCTGCAGCGTCGGATGCAGTTCGAAGGCGTCTTCGCGCGGCTTACGCAGTTCCGGGTGCAGCATGACCGCATCCTCCGGCGTGAGGATCACGACGGCCGCGGCGGCCAGCCGCGGAGCGTTGATGACGACGTCGCCCAGGATCGGCGTCATGCGGCCGTCCCGGTTGCCGCGCACCAGCTTCTCCCACTCAAGCGGCTTGAGGTCGAGGTTGCGCAGCAGCCGGAAGACGGCGTTGTTGACGGCGGTGTCCCGGCCGTAGACCACGAAGATGCTGCGGTCCGCGTCCGCCTGCTCGCGCCTCGCCTCCTCCAGCAGCGAAAGCCGCTTCGCATGCTCCGCGGCGGCCTCCTCGGGGCGCTCGGCCTGGCTCAGGCTCTGGCGCACGTTGGTGCCGCCCTGGTTGATGACGCCGTCGCCGCCGATGGAGGCGTTGCCGAAGGTGCTCTTGGCCATCGCCGGTCACGCCCCCCGCCTGCGGTCGAAGGACTGCCGGTTGCCGCGGCCGCCCTGGTTGATGACCCCGTCGCCGTGGATGATCGCGTCGCCGTAGTTGCGCGTCGACTTGTCCAGGATCGTGGTGCCGCGCTGGTCGTGGTCGAACACGTCGATGTTGTGCTCGATCAGGAACTCGCGCACCACTTCGAGCAGGCGGCGCTGCACGATCTGCACGTACTTCGTGTGGTCCGCCTTCTGGAAGAAGTGGTGGTAGTCGGGCGAGGCCGCCAGTTCGCGCAGGCTCACCTTCGCGCCGGTGTCCACGAGATCGACCGCGTACCGGCCGAGCCGCAGGTCGCTGCCGTCGATCACGCCGACGAAGCCGATCGCCACCCGGCCCAGGCGCCGGATCTGAGCCCAGGCCGCGCGCAGTGCGGCCCAGAACGCGCCGTAGATCTGGCGCGGCAGGCTGAGCGGGATGTCGATCGCGATCCGCAGCAGCAGTTTGACGCCGAGCCGCTGCGGGAGCCGGTCGACGAGGTGGAAGCTCGCCTGCACCGGCGGCATCACGTGCGGGTAGAACTCGCTGTAGAGCGTGTTCCCGCGCACGTCGAAGCCGACGAAGATCGAGTTCACGACCTCCTGGTCCCAGGCGCCGACCCTGATGCACAGGTACTCGCGCGCGGCGTCGTACTGCTCGCGGTCCTCGAAGGGCCGGAAGGACTCGATCTCGTTGACCGTGGACGGCGGCAGCAGGAGCACGCCCCGCCAGCGCCAGAACAGCCGCTTCTTCGCCGGGAGCGAGCCCGCGCGGCTGTACCGGCGCCGCTCGACGACCAGGTTCTCGATCTGCTCGCCGTAGGGCGCGTCGTCGCGCAGTTCCGATTCGAGCCGCTGGGCGACGTATTCGGAGATCTCCTCCACGGTGAACGGGATCACCGGCGGCTGCTCGATCTCCGCTTCCTCGTCCTCCTCATCGCTGAGATAGGCGCGCAGCGTCGGGTCCGTCTTCATCGGCAGCAGCAGCGCGGCGGCGGTCCAGTCGTCCTTGTCCCAGCCGGCGCCGACGAAGGGCCTGAAGCGCTCGCGCGCGAACACGATCTCCTGCTGTCCGCCCGCCTGCTGCAGCGCGATCTTCTCGACGAGCTCGGGGGTCAGCGCGCGGTCGGCCGGGAAGTCGTACTCGTAGTCGCCCGCCCCGGGGGTGCTCGGCGATGGCCGCGGGCTCAGCCACGTGATCAGCGCCTGCATCGTGGCGACACGGCGCAGGAACGAGAACGCCCACGGCAGCCAGAGCGCGATCAGCACGGCACTGACGCCGGGCAGCACGCCCTTGCTCGCCAGGATCAGCGTGAGCAGTTCGCCGAGGAACACCCCGGCGAGCTGCTTGCGGCGCAGGCTGCGCGCGGCCAGCGCGTGCGCGAGGACGGTGACCGCGTCATAGCCGTACGAGGGGGCGACGACCCGGTAGTAGTCCCTGACCAGCTCCCGGATCACCCCTGCGCGGAAGTCTTTCTCCAGGTACGCGCCCGCGCTCAGCAGCCGCGTCGCGTTGGTGTGGGCGTAGGGGCGGGGGACGCGTGCCATCCCTGCCGGGTTCGGCAGCGAGGAGTCGGATTCGTATCCGGGGATGCGCGTATCGGTCATCTCAGCTCACCTGCTGGAGATCGGCGCCGGTGATTTTTCCGCCGGTCACGGTGTATGTACCTGAGAACGTGCTCTGGGTGCCGTCGGTGGAGACCGCGAGCAGTGAGACGCCCACGACGTCGCCGCTGACGCCGGTAATCGTGATGGTGTCGGACTGTGTTGTGCTGTATCCGTTGGCGAAGTCCTGGTACGACTCGCCGTTCAGGTCCAGGCCGAGGGCGTAGGCGCCCTCGTAGTCGTGGTTGTTGATGTCGGCGTACGCGGCGAGGACCACGGCGGCGGGGCCGGTCGCGGTGGCCGAGGGCGACGCGGTCGCGGTGCCCGTCGCCGTCGAGGTGGCGGTGTCTGTGGAGGTGGCGGATGCGGAGTCCGTGGCGGACCCGTAGTCGGAGGCCGAATCCGTCGACTCCGTGAGGCCCGAGTCCGTGCTGTCGGTCGGGTACGACGCGGATGACTCCGGATACGACTGCTCGGCGGTCTGCGAGGCCCCGTACGGGGACTGGGACTGGTCGTCGCTGCCGCCCGAGTTGGCCGCGGCGTCGGCCACGAAGCCGACGATGAGGAATACGGCCAGCGGGATACCGACGATGGCCAACGCCGCCGCCCGTCCGGTCGCGGGCGCCAGGAAGATGCCCACGGCCTTGCGTCCGGGTGGCCGAGCCGGGATCCCCACCGCCCCGGCTCGGCCTTGCGGCGGTTCTGGCGAAGAGGAACCGTGCACAGGTGTCGTCATGCATTCATGCGACCAGTGCGCCCGTTCCCGGAAAAGCACCGTTCCGCTTCCGAAGCGCTTCCCAGCGCTCTCGGACGGCTACGCGGCGAGCAGCGCGGGCATCTCGGGGGGCTCGGGCGAGGCGCCGGGGGCGGCGTTGGCGAGGGTCTCCTCGTACAGCCGGGCGAGCTTGCCGGCCTGGACGCCCGCGGTGAGCTTGGAGGCGCGCTCGCGGGCTACCGCGCCGAGCGCCTTGGCACGCTGCGGGTCGTCGAGCAGCGCGCTGATCTTGGCGGCGAAGTCCTCCGCCGCGTTCGCGGCGTAGAGGCCGCTGACGCCGTCCTCGACGATCTGGCTGATGTCGCGATCGACCATCACGATCGGTGTCCCGGCCCAGGCGGCCTCGTTGACGACGAGCGCCTGGGTGTCGGCGGTCGAGGGGAAGGCGAAGACCTCCGCGAGGCCGTAGAAGGCGCCGAGCTCGGCGCGCGGCTTGCGGCCGGTGAAGGTGATCCGGTCGGCGCACGCGGTGGCCGCGGCCTGGTCGCGGAACCTGTTCTCCTCGTCGCCGGGGCCGATCAGCATCAGGCGGGCCTTGGCGTTGCCTCGCGCGACGTGCGTGAACGCATCGATCAGTACACTGAGGTTCTTCTCGCTGCCGATCCGGCCGACGTAGAGCACGACCTGCTCGTCGTCCGCGAGGCCGTACTCGCGCCGCGCGGCCTCGATCTCGGCCGGGGTCGCCGGGATCTCGTCGACGCCGCTGGGCAGCGTGGCGATCCGGCTCGTGGTGTTCCAGCCGCCGAGCTGCGCGGCCATCTTGGCCGACGGCGTGATGACCAGGTCGCAGCTGTTGTGGATCAGGGTCATGCCGCGCTCGACGACCTTCTGGTTCCACCGGTCGATGCTGCGCTCCGGCCGCACACAGGACCGCGAGATCCGCCGCTCCCCGGCGCCGCCGCCGGTGACGTACGGCGCCAGGATCGAGAGGGCGACCACGCCCGGGAGCACTCCCGGGTAGTGGGTGACGTACTCGTAGAGGTCGGTGTGGTACGTCGTGACCAGCGGCAGATCGTGGCGGCGCGCGTAGTACGCGCCGAACAGGCCGATCTGGCCGGGGGTGTGGAAGTGGACGAGGTCCAGGTCCAGCTTGTCGACCTCGCGGCGGGTGCGCGGCGGGTAGAAGACGCTGCACCGGTAGTCGTCGAAGAAGAGGCCCTTGACGGCCGGGAAGCGGGTGACCCGCGGCGCCTGCTCGCAGTACCGCCGGTCCGGCTTGGGCGCGAAGATGTAGACCTCGTGCCCGAGATCCTCGAGTTCGCGCCGCGCGTCCTCCATGGAGCACGCGATTCCATCAGTGAATGGTAAGTAGCGGTCGCTGAAGAAACCGATGCGCACTCAAGGATCCTTTGTGGCCGACAGGGCGGAGTTGGACTGTGTGTGGCCCCGCACCCTACTTCAGTGTTATGAAGATCGGGAAATGATCTGCGCATCCGGGCGTGTCGCATTAACGCCCTGACGCGCGGCGATCATGAGCCCGGCGAGAGCGAAGGCCGCGACATTCAAGACGCCGACCGCCGACACCGGGTTCCCGGTCAGCGCCTCCAGCACGATCAGGACCAGCCGGCAGGCGGAGCGCCGCCGAAGAACGCGGCCGTCCACAGGCCGGTGCCGCGGCCGCGATCGGCGCACCCGAGCCGGGACATTGCCCTGGTGAACAGGTAGAAGACCATCGCGCCGAAGAAGGTCGGCGCGCACGTGGAGGCGAGGGCGCGCCACGGGACCGGACGCCGCCCGAGGGGCCGCCGGCGCGGCGGAGGGCGCTCCAGCGGCCTCCTGCGCCCCGTGTGCCGCGTCCGCGGCCCGCGCGAGGGCTCGGCAGCGCGAAGACCATCGCGGGCGCGAGCACCAGGCTCACGGCTACGAGCACCAGGCTCACGGCGTAGATCCAGAACGGCGTCCGCCGGCCCGCGGAGCCCGCCGCGCCGCCGAGGACGAAGAAGGCGGTCGCCGACGCGGACGCGCACATCGTCTGCACGGCGAGGCAGCGGTCCCGGCGCGTCCGCTGCGGTAGTCGCCGATCAAGGTCGTGCAGCAGGCCGTGATCACCGCTTCGGTGATACCGACGAGAACGCGCCTGCGAGAATGGCGCCGAGTGAGTCGAGCCAAAGCGGCGCGGCGCCGAAAAGGGCAGCAGACCGCCGAAACGATCAACAGGCGTTAACGGCCGAGCCGGTCGACGATCACTCCGGCGAAATGCACGCGAGAATCGCGAGAACGAGCCCGGGAATGGTCAATATCCGTGGCGCGAGCGCCTTTTTCCCGGGCACATTCGCGAAATGGTGCTGAATGTCCGGCGGCACCGGACTGACGAGCACGGCCCCGAGAATCGGCAGGCAGCTTCCGGCCATCAGCGTTGAACCCCGAGGATCCGCGCCTGACCGGTCACGGGCACGGACAAGGAAGAGGCGGCCGAATCGGAGTTCGGAGCGGGCAGATCGGCGGTTTCGAGCGGCGTCGGTCCGGATGAGGGCATGGTCTCTCCACGCAAAGAAGGGTCGGGAGCGGGCATGCCGATACGCGCAATGCGCGAGAACGGCATGCGAACGCGGAAGGGGCACCGCAAGCCGCTCGATAGAGCAGTCCGGATGACGGCGTGCGGATCTGCGCTCAACTATGAAGGCCGCTATCCGCGCTGCCTAGGCCATCCGCGATCGCTTGTTCTGATCCGCCCGATCCAGGGCGTGGATTAGCCGCGGCGAAGACCGCGGCCTGTCGGTCCCGGATGGCAGACTCGGGGACATGAGCGATAGCGAAGATCTTGTGAAGGCGACCGCCCAGCGCTACCTGGTCAACGCCCGGGAGGCGCTGCTCTGGAAGCTCGAGGGCCTGTCGCAGTACGACATGCGGCGGCCGCTGACGCCGACGGGGACGAACCTGCTGGGTCTGGTCAAGCATGTGGCGTGCGTGGGCGCGGGCTACTTCGGGTTCGTATTCGAGCGGCCGTTCCCCGAGCCGCTGCCGTGGGCCGACGAGGAGGCGGAGAACAACGCCGACATGTGGGTGCCGGCCGAGGAGTCGACGGAGATGATCCTGGAGCTGCACCGGCGAGCCTGGGAGCACGCGGACGCCACGATCGCCGCACTGGACCTCGAGGAGCGCGGCACGGTGCCGTGGTGGCCCGAGGAGCGCAGGCACCCGACCCTGCAGCAGATGCTGATCCACGTGATCGCCGAGGTGAACCGGCACGCCGGGCACGCCGACATCCTGCGCGAGGGGATCGACGACTCCGCGGGCCTGAACGCGCGCAACTCCAACCTCCCGGAGCACGACGCGGGCTGGTGGCGCGGGTACGTCGCGCGCATCGAGGAGGCCGCGCAGGCGGTCCGGGGCCGAGGGTAACAGGCTGTCACGTCCGGAGAATGTAACAATCCTCATTAATGAGGTACACGGAGTACGCGAAATGAGTACCCTGCGGACTGAAGTTGAAGTCCACAGGTTCATTGTTGGGGGATCGTTGTCTCATTTCCGTCGCCTCGCGGCGGCCGGCGTATCGCTGGCCTGCGCGGGCATCTTCCTCGGGGCACCCGCGCAGGCCGCCACGGCGCAGCACGCGTCGCCGGCCGCCGGCTCCGGCCGCACGGTGGCCAAGGCCGCCGGCAGCTCCGCCACGTCGGGTTACAAGTCGTTCAGCTCGACCGCCGAGGCGGCCGGGCACACCACGGTCGGCAAGCGCGCGGTGCTGGCCTCCAGCACCGCCAAGGCCACCGCCGGCACCGCCTCGATCATCTACGTCGAGCCGGACCTCACGCCGTGCACCTCGGAGATCGGCGCGGGCACGGCCGACGACCCGTACTGCCTGCTGCAGTCGGCCGTGAACGCGGCCGTGTCGGGCACCACGATCGAGGTCTACAACAACTACGCGGACGCTTACGAGTACAACGAGTCCATCTCGATCAGCGGGAAGTCCAACCTGACGATCGTCGGCGAGGGCACCGGTGTCGGTGACTCGCGGAGCCAGGGCTACTACGGGCTCGACATCTCGAACTCGACCGGCATCACCATCCGCAACCTGGTGCTGCAGACGAACGCCGCGACGACGGCGACCGTGTACAGCTCCAGCAACATCACGCTCGACCAGGACAGCCTGATCGATGAAAACCAGCTCAACACGCTGAACATCATGTCCTCGACGAACGTCGCGGTCACCCGCTCGACGCTGGCCAGCACCAGCTCCGGCGACGCGATCGACGTCGAGACGGGCAACCAGAACGTCACGCTCGCCTCCGACGTCATCTACACCTTGAACGGCACCGGCATCGAGGCCGACGGCGCCAAGGGCCTGGACATCGTCGGCGACACCATCGCGCGCAGCTGCCCCAGTGCGGTGAACGTCACGGCGACCTCCACGTCCGTCTCGATCGAGAACAACGTGATCGAGGCCCCGTCGGCGTCGGCGTGCACGACGTACGCCTCGGACATCGCGGTCGACTCGACCTCGGCGGCCGGGACGACGACCGACTACAACGACTTCATCTTCGACGCGGAAAGCACCGCGGCCTACACCTGGAGCGGCAAGGCCTACGCGACACTCGCGGCGTTCCAGGCCGCCGTGCCGCAGGGCGCTCACGACGCCGTCGACCCGACGCGGGACGTGGAGATGTTCCTCTCCCCCGCCAACATGAGCGGCACCCCGGTCGTCGACGCCGCTCCGACCAGCGCCTCGTTGTCGGTCGGGACCGCGAACACCTCGGCGCCGGGCTATCTGACCACTGACTTCTACGGCCGCAGCTCGTACGCCGACCGCGGCGCGCTGAAGTACGTGGCGCCGTCGCTGACGGCCGCGCTGACGGTGTACCAGGACAGCGCCCGAGTCATGTACGCCGACCCGGACGCGTCGGTCCAGCGGGACGCGTACGCGACGTACACGTACAACTGGGGCGACGGCTCGGCGACCACCGCCGCGTCGAACACCGGCAACCAGATGTACACGTACACGAGCCCCGGCATCTACAAAGTCACGGTCACCGTCGCGGACGCCTTCGGCGACAGCTCGTCGGCGACCGTCAGCGCGGAGACCGCGGGCTCCGACTACACGCCGGTCGGACCGGTCCGGGTGCTCGACACGCGCAAGGGCACCGGCACCAACGGCGTCATCGCCTCGGTCGGCAGCGGCAAGACGCTGACGCTCGCGGTCGGCGGCGTCGGCTCGGTTCCGTCCACGGCGACCGCCGTCGCGCTGAACATCACGGTCACCGACACCAAGGGGCACGGCTTCATCACCGCCTACGAGGCCGGCGCGTCCGTGCCGATCTCGTCGAACGTGAACTTCGGGCTCGGGCAGACCGTCGCGAACATGGCGATCGTGCCGATCGGCACCAACGGCGACATCAAGCTCTACAACGGCGGCACCGGGTCCGTGGACCTGGTCGCCGACGAAGCCGGCTACTTCGTCCCGGCGCAGTCCGACGGCTTCGCCTCGATGTCCGCCCCGGTCCGGTTGCTCGACACGCGCACCACGACCGGCGGCCACCACGCGCCGCTCACCCAGACCGACCCGGTCAAGCTGAAGGTCGCGGGCGTCGGCGGGGTTCCGGCGGACGTCAAGGCGGTGGCGGTGAACCTGACCGTCGCCTCGCCGACCGGCGCCGGTTACATCAGGGCGTACCCGGACAACGGCACGGTGCCGGGCGTGTCCAACGTCAACTTCACCGCCAACCAGGTCATCGCCAACGCGGCGATCGTCCCGGTCGGCGCCGACGGCTACATCGACGTGGTGCTGACCGGCGGCGGCTCGCTGCGGATGATCGTGGACGTGAACGGCTACTTCACCGCGAACATGTCCGAGTCCATCTCGTCCTACGAGCCGGTGACTCCGTTCCGCTACCTCGACACCCGGCAGATCACCGACGGTGCGCTGCCCTCGGGTTACTACTACTACCTGCCGCTCGGCACCGACTTCTGGGGCAACGTGGTGCCCTTGATCACCGGTGTGGTGAGCAACGCGACGGTGACCGCGCCGACCGCGGTCAACGGAGACCTGATCGTGTTCCCTGACAACACGGGATCGAACGGGTACCCGGTGATCCCGACCACCTCGACGCTCAACTTCGTCAAGGGGGCGACGGTGCCGAACCTGTCCATCAGCGCGCCCGGCAGCGACGGCGACATCGACTACTACAACCAGAGCGCCGGCAGCCTGCAGTTGATCGTGGACGTGTCCGGGTTCTTCCAGAGCTCCTGATTCACTCGGCGCGATCCGGGATGACCGGCAGGCCGCGCTCGTCGAGCGACCAGAACGGGTTGTGGGCGACCTCCCAGAGGTTGCCCTCCGGATCCGCGAAATAGCCGGAGTAGCCGCCCCAGAAGACCTTCTGGGGCGGCTTCACCATGCTGCCGCCGGACTCGACCGCGTGCGCCAGCGCCGCGTCGACCTCCTCCGGCGTGGCGACGTTGATCGCGAGGGTGGAGCGGGTGCGGAACTGCCCGGTGCCGCGGTCGATCGGGACCATCGCGTCCGCGGCGAGGTCCGCCTCCGGGTAGAGCGAGAGCAGCGCCCCGGCCAGCCGGAAGAAGCTCACGCCTTCGTCGGCGGGCAGGACCTGCGGCCAGCCGAGCCGCGCGTAGAACTCGGTGAGGGTCTGCAGATTGGCGCAGCCCAGGGTGACCAGGCTGATGCGGGCGGGGACGGCGGGAGGCGTTGCACGGCGATCCGACATACCCTCAGGCTAAGCCGAGGGGCCGACAGAATCCGGCTGCGCGAACGAGAGATATTCCGGCGCCACGTGCTCGGTGAGCCAGACTCCGTTGGTGCTGCGGAAGAAGGCGCGGCCGTCCGCGCGCATCCGGGCCGCCGCGACGACGAGCACCACGGGCTTGCCGTGCCGCGATCCGACCTTCACCGCGGTCTCGAGGTCCATCGACAGGTGAACGTGGTGCCGGCGGCCGGGCAGCAGGCCCTCGGCGAAGATCGAGTCCAGCGAACGCGTCGCGGTGCCGTGGTACAGCGTCTCCGGCGGATCCTGCGGCTCGTAGCCGAGGTCGACCGGCACGCTGTGGCCCTGGCTCGCGCGGATCCGCGCCCCGGACTCGTCGTACTCGAAGCGCTTCTTGCCGTTGTGCTCGACCACGAAGTCGAGCCGGGCACGGCCGATCCGGCGGCCGCGGCGCTCCAGCGCGGCGAGCAGCACGTCGACGTCGACCCATCCGGCGGCGTCGAGGGTGACGCCGATCTTGCCGGGGTTGTGGCGCAGGACGGCGGCGAGGAACTTGGAGTCCTTGACGACGTCCGCCTCGGCGAGCTGATCCATGCGCCGCATGGTAGCCGCCGGAGGGTCGGCTGTCAGGCGGATTCGCCGGGCCGATGTCAGGCGATGTGCCAGGCCATCAGGTAGGAGTGGATCGCGTCCGCGACCATCTGCACGGCGATCGCGGCGAGCAGCAGGCCGGCGATCCGGGTGACGAGCGTGACCCCGGAGTCCTTGATCACCCGGATCACGTAGACCGAGTAACGCATCGTCAGCCAGATCACGATGTGCGTGGCGACGATCGCGGCGGCCACCGCTATCAGGTCGCCGGCCCGGTGGATCTGCTGCACGAACACGATCACGGCCACGATCGCGCCGGGGCCGGCCAGCAGCGGCGTGCCCAGCGGGACGAGCGCGACGTTGACGTCCGTGGTCTCAGAGGGCTCGTCCGCGTTGCCGGTGAGCAGCTGCAGCGCGACCAGCAGGAGCAGCAGGCCGCCGGAGGCCTCCAGCGCCTCGACGTTGATGCCCAGGTACCGCAGGATCTGCTGGCCGAAGGCCGCGAAGCAGGTGATCACGCCGAGGGAGACGGCCGAGGCCTGCAGCGCCAGGGAGCGCCGGTCCCTCTTCGAGCGGCCCGAGGTCAGCGCCAGGAAGATCGGCACGGTCCCGGGCGGGTCCATGATGACCAGCAGCGTGATGAAGCTGGTGCCGAACAGCGTCGCGTTGAACATGAGGGCCTTTACTCGAATGGGCGGAGGTCCGCCCAGTGTACGAGTGCTCAGGCGTACTCGGGCAAGAGCGCGGCGAACGCCTCCAGGTCAGTGCTGCAGAAACCGTCCGAGCACGACGGCCTCACACGGTCTCCTAGGCGTACTCGGGCAAAAGCGCGGCGAACGCCTCCAGGTCAGTGCTGCAGACACCGTCCGAGCACGACGGCCTCACACGGTCTCCTAGGCGTACTCGGGCAAGAGCGCGGCGAACGCTTCCGGGTCCGTGCTGCACTGGCCGAGCACGACGGTCTTGCGCAAGCCGTGGTAGTCGCTGGATCCGGTGGCCACGATGTTCAGGTCGCGGGCCAGGGCCCGCATGCGCTCGCGGGTCGGCTCGTCGTGGTCCGGGTGGTCCGCCTCCAGGCCGTGCAGGCCGGCGTCGGCGAGCATCGCGATCTGTGCCTCGGTCACTATCCGGCCGCGCTTGGCCGCCGCCGGGTGCGCGAAGACGGTCTTGCCGCCCGCGTCGCGCACCAGCCGGATCGCGTGCACCGGGTCGAGGGCGTACTTCTCCACGTAGGCGCGGCCGCCGTCGGCGAGCCAGAGGCTGGAGAAGGCGGCGTCGACGCTCGGCACCACGCCGGCCTCGACCAGTGCGCTGGCCACGTGCGGGCGCCCGATCGCGGCGCCGCGGGCGATCCGCTGCACCTGCTCCCAGGTGATCGGCGCGCCGAGCTCCCGGCAGCGCTCGGTGATCAGTTCGGCCCGGTGCTCCCGGTCGTCGCGCAGCAGCGCACGCTCGGCGGCGAATTCCGGGGCGCCGCGGTCGAAGCCGTAGGCCAGCAGGTGCACCTGGATGCCGCCCTTGCCGCCGAAGCGGCAGGAGATCTCGGCGCCGGGCACCACGCGCACGCCGTAGCGCTCCCCCGCCGAGGCCGCCGCGTCCCAGCCGGCCGTCGTGTCGTGGTCGGTCAGCGCGATCACGCCGAGCCCGGCCGCGGCGGCTTTGGCGAGCAGTTCGGACGGCGTGTCCGTGCCGTCCGAGCAGCTGCTGTGCGTGTGCAGGTCGATCCGCATTGGCCCAGGTTACCGGGAGTCCGACGACCTCTCACGTCGGTGCCCGGCGACCGGGCGGGGATCACCCGAAGAATCGCGGCGAAAGGGTGCCAAGCGGCAGGTGCGGTATCTCGGCGAGCGCGTCCCGCAGGTCGGTGAGCACGACGTCGTCGTAGAGCATCGCGCCGTCGATGGCGGGCCAGAGCACCAGCCACAGCCACATCCCGCGCGCCTCGCCGACGAACACCGCGCGGTCGCCGGTGCCGGGCACGGCCCACATCGGGGTGGGCCGGCCGGCCGCGAAGACTTTGGCGTGGGCCGCGGTGTCCTCGAAGATCGGTCCCGGATCGGGTCCGGGCAGCCCGGCGAAGCGGGCGCCGATGCCGATGCCCATCTCCTCGGCGATCAGCAGCAGGTCGCCCTCGCCGCCGAAGGGCGAGGGCCCGCTGATCGCGACGACCGTGGCCCGCGCGCCGTCGAGCCGGTCGCCGACGTAGGCCAGGCCGGAGAAGCGCCACTGACCGGGCAGCGGCCAGGGCAACCACAGCGGCACCTGGGAGTGCGCGATGACGGCGGCCAGCCCGTCGTGCTCAGGCGCGAGCACCGGCTGCACCGGGTGGACGGCCCCGTGCACCTCGCAGTGCCACAGGTCCACCGCGGAGCTGCCGCCGAGCGAGAGCGCCGCCGCGGGCAGCGTGGCGAGGTCCTCCGGTACCGTGTCCGGCACCACCCCCACCAGCAGGTCGGGGACGACCGGCAGATGCGCCGAGGCGTCTCCGGGAGCATGGACGCGGTTCCCGCACCGCGGGCAACTGGGCTCGCCCTTCATGGTACGAACGGTCTCCCGTCCGGGTGCCTTCCGTCAAGCTCCCGTCACCCGTCAGTGGCGCTCCGGGCTGCCAGAACATCCGTTTCGGCGGGTTATCCGGCCGTCTCGACCGGCTTCTTCGGAACCATCACCTTGCGCCGGAAGACGCACACCACGGTGCCGTCCTGATTCAGGCCGCGCGTCTCGACGTAGACCACGCCGCGGTCCGGCTTCGATCTGGACTCGGTCTTGTCCAGCACGGTGGTCTCGCCGTAGATCGTGTCGCCGTGGAAGGTCGGGGCGACGTGGCGGAGGGATTCGACCTCGAGGTTCGCGATGGCCTTCCCGGAGACGTCCGGCACCGACATGCCGAGCAGCAGCGAGTAGATGTAGTTGCCCACCACGACGTTCTTCTTGAACTCGGTGCTGGTCTCGGCGTAGTGCGCGTCGAGGTGCAGCGGGTGGTGGTTCATGGTGATCAGGCAGAAGAGGTGGTCGTCGTACTCGGTGACCGTCTTGCCGGGCCAGTGCTTGTAGACGGCACCGATATCGAACTCTTCGAAGTAGCGGCCGAACTGCATGCGGGTCAGCTCCTGAAGGGTCGGAGGTGTGTTCCGCTCATCCTGCCGCAAGAAGTTACCGCTGGGTAGGTGTCGTCACCCACACGCCGCGCCCCGCGCCGCCGCACAGCGGGCGGGCGACGCGCGGGGGTCACGGGAATCGCTCAGGCCTCCTGTGCCTCGGGTTCCGGCTCGAACTCGGGCTGGCCGGGCTTCGGGTACTCCTCGTCCTCGCCGCCGAAGCCGATGTCGGCGATCTCCGGCGCGAGCCAGTGCGCCAGGCGATCGAGCACGTCCTCCTCGAGCAGGTCGGCGACGGTCAGCACATAGGCCACGTCGCCGGCCGCGGAGGCCGCGTGGCTCAGGGCCGAGTCCTTCTCCCAGGTGCCGTAGGTCGCGGCGCGGGCGTAGCCGCGGGCCAGCCGGGCGGCTCCGGAGCGGCCGGATGCGCCGATCGCGTTGTCGGCGGCGGCCAGCGCGTCGAACTTGTCCTTCGCGAAGCCGAGGCCGGCCGCGTCGATCCGGCGCCCGATCCTGTCCAGCTGCTCGCGCTTGAGCCCGGCGAGGGCGTACAGCAGGCCGAGCACCCGGCGCCCGCTGGGGCCGTAGGCCCACCACGAGGGCACCTCGGCGGTGGCCAGGAACTCGCGGGTGACGATCGCCTGGGCGCCGACCGAGGAGACCGGCACGTAGTGCTCGGGCGCGGGCACGGCCTGGAGCTGGAAGAGCCGGAAGGCGCCGTCCACGCCGAGGGTCAGGGTCATGTCGTCGCCGATGCCGAGGCCGGTCTGCGCGGGCTCCGGATGCAGCAGCAGGCCGTAGGGCTCGCGCTCGGCGTCCGGCGCGGGCTGCTCGTCCGAGCCGGGCGCGGTCTCGACGATGAACTGGGTGATGCCGCGCTCCAGCGCGGCGGCGAGGTCCACCACCTGCCGGTCGGGGCCGATCTGCCGGGTGCCGTCCATGCGGGCGATCACGTAATACGTTGCCATCGGAGTGTTCTGGCCCTCCCTGGTTCCTAGCGTCGCTCGCATTCGGGGACACCTGTGCCGTGCGGCGACCGGTGGTTCGCCGACCCCAATCCTGCCGCATCGGGCCGGGCTCCGTCAGGTGGTCCGCGGAGCCGGTCCGCGCGTCGAGTCTAGTCGAGCGACGCCAGGAGCTCGCGAACGGTTTCCGCGACCGCGTCCGGCCGGTCGAACGGGACGTAGTGCGCGCTGTCCGCGAGCTCGATGAGCCTGCCCCGCGCCGAGAACTCCGCCAGCTGGCGCTGCCGGGCGAGCCAGTTCTCGTTGCGCTGCCTGACCTTGCCGGCCGCGAACGGGAGCGCGCGCACCGCCGGAGTGCTGCCGAAGGCCGCGATCACCCGCAGCGGCGGCTCCTGCGGGAAGGGCTTCTCACAGCGCAGTTCCAGCAGCTGCGCGGCGAGCGCGTCGTACGTGGCGTTCTCCAGCAGCGCGCTCGTCAGCAGCCTGCCGGAGGCCGCGGTGGCCGCGACGTCGGCGGGATCGGCGAGGTCTGATCCGCCGTTGCGGGAGAGCCGGATCGCCAGGGCCCGCAGACGCGGCATGGCGAGCCCGGCGAGGCCGGAGCGCCCCGCGAGTTCGCCGACCGTCCGCCACTGCGCCAGACGCCGTTGTGCGGCCGTTTCGGGCTCGGGGGCGGCCGCCTCCGGCTCGGCGGATGCGTCGACGAGCACGACGCCGGCCGTCAGCTCCGGGCAGAGCCGCGCGAACGCCTCGACGTGGAAGCCCGCGAGCGAGTGGCCGACGATCACAGCGCGGCCCGCCGGCGCCGCGTCCGGCGCCAGCACCCCGGGCGTGGTCAGCAGGGCCCTGATCCGGTCCGCCTCGCCGGCCAGCGTGGGCGGCAGCGCGGCGGGCTCGGACCAGCCGAGCCCCGGCCGGTCGAAGCGCACCACGGGGGCGAGGCCGGCGATCAGCGGCACGACGCGGTCCCAGTCGTACCAGGCGCCGCCGAGGCCCGAGCTGAGCACGACCGGCGGCACACCCGCCGGTCCGGGCTCGACGACGACGTGCGTGGCCGAGCCGGCCAGCCGGACCAGGCGGCCGGGGATCCGCGGCGAGTCGCTCATGCACCGCAGACTAACCCCGGAGCGCCGGGGCTACCGCAGCTTGTACTCCTCGAGGATGCGGCGGCCGATGATCATCTTCTGGATCTCGGCGGTGCCCTCGCCGATCAGCAGCATCGGAGCCTCGCGGTACAGGCGCTCGATCTCGTACTCCTTCGAGTAGCCGTAGCCGCCGTGGATCCGGAAGGAGTCCTCGACGACCTCCTTGCAGTATTCGGACGCGAGGAACTTGGCCATGCCCGCCTCGAGGTCGTTGCGCTGCCCCGAGTCCTTGACGCGCGCGGCGCGCACCATCATCTGGTGTGCCGCCTCGACCTTCGTGGCCATCTCGGCGAGCTTGAACTGGATCGCCTGGTGCTGCGCGATCGGCTTGCCGAAGGTGGCGCGCTGCTGCGCGTACGCGATGCCGAGCTCGAAGGCGCGCAGCGCGATGCCGCAGGCGCGGGCCGCGACGTTGACCCGGCCGACCTCGACGCCGTCCATCATCTGCGCGAAGCCGCGCCCGGGCGCACCGCCGAGGACCCGGTCTGCTCCGACGCGCACGTTGTCCAGCACCAGTTCGGTGGTGTCGACGCCCTTGTAGCCCATCTTCGCGATCTTGCCGGGCACGGTGAGGCCGGGCCGGGTCTCGCCGAAGCCCGGCTCCTTCTCGATCAGGAAGGTCGTCAGGTTCCTGTACGGCGTCTCGGCGCCCTCGTCGGTCTTCGCCAGCAGCGCGACCAGGTTCGAGGTGCCGCCGTTGGTCAGCCACATCTTCTGGCCGGTGATCAGGTAGTCCTCGCCGTCGCGCACGCCCTTGGTGGTGATCGCGGCGACGTCGGAGCCGAGCGCGGGCTCGGACATCGAGAACGCCGCGCGCACCTCGCCCTCGGCCATCTTCGGCAGGAAGTACGCCTGCTGCTCCGGGGTGCCGTGCTGCTTGATCATGTACGCGACGATGAAGTGCGTGTTCAGGATGCCGGACACCGACATCCAGCCGCGCGCGATCTCCTCCACGACGAGTGCGTAGGTCAGCAGCGACTCGCCGAGCCCGCCGTGCTCCTCCGGGATCATCAGGCCGAACAGGCCGAGCTCGGCCATCCCCTTGACGATGTCGGCCGGGTACTCGTCGGCGTGCTCCAGCTCCGTGGCCACCGGGATGATCTCCCGCTCCACGAAGGTGTGCACGGTGGCGAGGATCTCCTGCTGGATCTCGGTCAGGCCCTCGGTCCGGGCGAGGCGTGCCATGCGGTGACTCCCTTGTCGATGCTCCCGCTCCTGAGGATGCGGGTCACGATTGTTACCGGTCAGTATCCACAGCGGTCCGGGCCCTGGGAAGGGGGCCCGGACACATATCGGCAAACGCCCGCCAGTTCTGCGGAACCCGGCAGCCTCGAACTTGGAGCTGCCCACACACCGGCTCAGCTCTGCAGAACCCGGCAGCCTCGAACTTGGAGCTGCCCACACACCGGCTCAGCTCTGCAGAACCCGGCAGCCTCGAACTTGGAGCTGCCCACACACCGGCTCAGCTCTGCGGCGGCTCGAACTTGGAGGTGCGGGTGTACCCGGCGGCCCGGCCCTTGCCCGCGATGACCAGTGCCATCTTCCGGGAGGCCTCGTCGATCATCTCGTCGCCGAGCATCGCGGAGCCCTTCTTGCCGCCCGCCTCCGAGGTGCACCACTCGTAGGCGTCGAGGATCAGCTCGGCGTGGTCGTAGTCCTCCTGCGTCGGCGCGAACAGCTCGTTGGCGATGGCGATCTGGTCCGGGTGCAGCACCCACTTGCCGTCGAAGCCCAGCGCGGCGGAGCGGCCGGCCACCTTGCGGAAGCCCTCCGGGTTGCGCACCTGCAGGTAGGGGCCGTCGATCGCCTGCACGTCGTTCGCCCGCGCGGCCATCAGGATGCGCATCAGGATGTAGTGGTACGCGTCGCCGACGTCGTAGAGCGGCGGCTGCTCGCCGACGACCAGGGTCTTCATGTTGATCGAGGCCATGAAGTCGGCCGGGCCGAAGATGATGGTCTCGACGCGCGGCGAGGCGGCGGCGATGGCGTCCACGTCGACCAGGCCCTTGGCGTTCTCGATCTGCGCCTCGATGCCGATCCGGCCGACCTCGTAGCCCATCGTCTTCTCGATCTGGGTCAGCAGCAGGTCCAGCCAGACCACCTGCCCGGCGTCCTGCACCTTCGGCAGCATGATGCAGTCCAGGTTGGCGCCGGCGCCCTCGACCACGGTGACCACGTCGCGGTAGGTCCAGTGGGTCGTCAGGTCGTTCACCCGCACGGTGCGGGTCTTGCCGCCCCAGTCGCCGTTGTTGAGCGCGTCCACGATCTTGAGCCGGGCGCCCTCCTTCTCCAGCGGCGCGCAGGCGTCCTCGAGGTCGAGGAAGACCTGGTCGGCGGGCAGCGACTGGGCCTTTTCCAGGAAGCGCGGGTTCGAGCCGGGCACGGCGAGGCAGGAGCGGCGCGGGCGGTTCTGTTGCGGCATGGGTGGTTCCTTCCCGGGGAGGGTTCGGACCGTCGTTTCTGTGAGGTTACCCGTCGGTAGCAGGGTGCGCTTCGTGATGCGCGCCACTCGCGGTGCTCACCGCGAGCAGTCCGGTGAGGATCAGCACCGCGCCGGGCAGCGCCCAGATGCTCGGCACCTGTCCGAGCCAGACGGCCGCGAGCAGCGCGGCGATCGGCACCTCGAGCAGGATGACGACGGATACGACGGTCGCGCTCGTCGTCTTCAACGCGCGGTTGAACATGGTGTGGCCGAGCAGCTGCGCGCCGGCCGTGAGCGCGAGGATCTTCAGCCACGCGTTCGAACCGAAGCCGAGCAGGTGCTGGCCGCCGACGGTGGCGATCAACGCGAGCGTGCACGAGGCGGTGCCGTAACAGATGGTCGCGTACGGGGTCAGCGACATCGTTTGGCGCACCTTGGAGCCGAGCGTCATATAGATCGCCGCGAAGACAGCCGCGGCGAGCGCCATCAGATCTCCGAGGAACGCGTGCACCGAGAGTCTCAGGTCGACACCGGAGAGCGCGACGACGCCGAGCACCGAGATCAGGATGCCGGTCCACGCGCGCCGGGCCACGTGCTCGCCGCGCAGCCGGGCGATCAGCGCCGCGAAGATAGGCTGCGTCGCCGCGAACGCCGTGGCCGAGGCGACCGACGTCATCGTCAGGCTGGGCGTCCAGGTGGAGAAGTGCAGGCCGAGGCAGACGCCCGAGGCCAGCGCGAGCAGCCACTGCCCGCGGTTGAGCGAGCGCAGCTCCGCGCGGTGGCGCAGCAGCGCGTAGGGCGCGAGCACGGCGGTGCCGATCACGTTGCGCCAGAGTGCGATCGCGAGCGAGGGTGCGCGGGTGGCGGCGATGAGCGGTCCCGAGGTGCCGACGCCGAGGACCCCGACGACGAGCGTCGGGATGTCCGCCCTGGCGGGGCGGTGCACTGCGGAGGGCGCGGATATCGGGGCGGCGGGCGTGGTCGTGGTCAGGGGTAGCTCCAGCGGGGACCTGTGACGGGGGGATGCCTTCACTGTACAAGCGGATCCGGGGGATACCACGTGACCCGCGAACTTCTACAAGCTGTCCCACTGACAGGCGCCGCAGAGCACTGTGGGACAGTCTTTGACCATGACCCCGCCGCAGTCCCCAGCTCCGCTCGCACACGGTGCCGCAGCCACGCTCTCCCTCCCCGACTTCTCGCTCGTCGAGGAGGCCTGTAAGAAGTCGAGCCTGCTGTGGATCGCCGTGCCCGGGCTACGCGATCGCGCGGTGTGGCACGTCTGGCAGGAGCACGAGGGCCGCGGCGCGGTGTACCTGGTCACCGGCGGCGGCGAGCAGAACGTGCCGGGCCTGTCCGACGGCCAGCTGGTGCGGGTCACCGTGCGCTCCAAGGACAAGGGCGGCCGGCTGGCCACCTGGTCCGGACTGGTCGGCCGGGTGTCGCCGGACACGCCCGAGTGGGCCGAGGTCGTCCCCACGCTGCACGGCAAGCGGCTGAACGCGCACGACGGCGAGGGCCAGCCGGAGCGCTGGGCCGAACGCTCCGCGATCTTCCGGATCGCGCCGCAGGGGCCGCTGCTCGAGGGCCCGGGACGCTACGGGCGCGGCAGCGGGGCCGCGGCCGTGCAGTCCGGCCCGGCCACGACCGTGACCCGCCGCGTTCGCTGAGAGTTCACCCCCGGCGGCCCACCGTGGCCACGGATTGCCCGACATGCCGCGATACCCATAGCCTGAGCGCAGAGACAGGCGTGGGACCAGCACGGTTCCCGGGCGAAAGGCATGCGGGTGGCGAAGATCGGGTCTACCAAGGCGAACGCCCGGATCTTCGTGTCGCATCTGGCCGGCAAGGCGGTCTTCGACCAGGACGGCGACCAGGTCGGCAGGGTCCGCGACGTCATCGTGCAGCTTCCGCTGGAGGCGCACGAGCGCCCGCGGGTGCTCGGCCTGGTCGCCGAGGTCACCGGCAAGCGGCGGATCTTCCTGCCCATCACCCGGGTCACCGCGATCGAGAACGGCCAGGTCATCTCGTCCGGCCTGATCAACATGCGGCGGTTCCAGCAGCGCCCGAACGAGACGCTGGTGCTGGCCGAACTGCTCGACCGCCGGGTGCGGCTGCTCTCCCGCGACGAGGGCAAGGACGAGGTCCAGGTCAAGGACGTCGCCATCGAGCAGACCGGGCCCGGCGACTGGGAGGTCGTCAAGGTCTTCGTGCAGTACCCGGGCAAGGGCCTGCGCCGCCGCGGCGAGAGCGTCATCGTGGACTGGGAGTCGCTGAGCGGGTTCGGCGCGCCCGAGCCCGGCCAGCAGGAGGCCGCCGCGCTGCTGGCCACCTTCGACCAGATGCGCCCGGCCGACGTCGCCCGCGCCGTGCACGAGCTCAACCCGCGGCGGCGCAGCGAGGTCATCGCCGCCCTCGACGACGAGCGGCTGGCCGACGTCCTCGAGGAGCTGCCCGAGGGCGACCAGCTGGAGATCCTGGCGCGGCTCGAGGTGGAGCGCGCGGCCGACGTGCTCGAGGAGATGGATCCGGACGACGCGGCGGACCTGCTCGGCGACCTGCCTGCGGAGGAGGCCGAGCGGCTGCTCGAGCTGATGGAGCCGGACGAGGCGGCCCCGGTCCGGCGGCTGCTGAGTTACTCTGACGACGTGGCCGGCGGCCTGATGACCAGCGAGCCGATCATCCTGCCGCCGGACGCGACGGTGGCCGAGGCGCTGGCCCGGATCCGCACGCCCGAGCTCTCCCCCGCCCTCGCCAGCCAGGTCTACGTGTGCCGCGCCCCGCTGGAGACGCCCACCGGCCGCTACCTCGGCACCGTGCACTTCCAACGATTGCTGCGAGAACCTCCCTCGACGCTGGTGAGCGCGGCGGTGGACACCGGCATCGAGGCACTGCGCGCCGAGCAGCCGCTGCACGAGGTCACCTCGTTCATGGCGACGTACAACCTGGTCGCGGCGGCCGTGGTGGACCAGGCCGGGCATCTGCTCGGCGCGATCACCGTCGACGACGTGCTCGACCACGTGCTGCCCGCCGACTGGCGGCACCGCGAACTGCACCATGAGGACAGTGAGGAGGCTCAGCCGTGACCGCGCAGGAGAACGAGCGCACGCACCGGCGCCGGCGTGCCGAGCTCGCGGAGGGCCTGCGGCTGGATCAGCCCAAGGCTCTGCGGCCGCGCCCTTCGCTGCGCCCGAGGATGAAGGTCGACGTCGAGAAGTTCGGCCAGGCCTCCGAGGACCTCGCGCGCTTCTTCGGCACCGCGCAGTACCTGGTGATCCAGACCGCGATCGTGATCGTCTGGATCGCGCTGAACATCCTGGTCGTCACCCGCGGCATCCGCTGGGACCCGTACCCCTTCATCCTGCTGAACCTGGCTTTCTCCACCCAGGCCGCGTACGCGGCGCCGCTGATCCTGCTCGCGCAGAACCGGCAGGCGGACCGGGACAAGGTGCAGTCCGAGCAGGACCGCAACCGGGACGAGCAGAACATAGCCAACACCGAGTACCTGCTGCGCGAGGTCGCCTCGCTGCGGCTCGCGGTCAACGACGTGGCCACCCGCGACTTCCTGCGCTCCGAGCTGCAGTCGCTGTTCAAGGAGCTGGATCAGGCCCGCGCCGAGGATCGGTGAAGGGCACCTTCCGGTTACTGATTAGTATGGGCGGTATGACAGCCGCCTCCGTCGTCACCGAAGAGCAGATCCGCGCCGCGCTCGCGCGCGTGCAGGATCCTGAGATCCGCCGCCCGATCACCGAGATCGGCATGGTGAAATCGGTGGCCGTCGACGCCGCGGGCGCGGCGAACGTGGCCATCTACCTGACCGTGGCCGGCTGCCCGCTCAAAGACAAGCTGCGCACCGACATCACCGCCGAGGTCGGCGCGCTGGACGGGATCACCTCCGTCGCCGTCGAGATGGACGTGATGAGCCAGGAGCAGCGGCAGGAGCTGCAGGCGACGCTGCGCGGCGGGCGGGCGGAGCGGGAGATCCCGTTCGCCAAGCCGGGCTCGCTGACCCGGGTGTTCGCGGTGGCCTCCGGCAAGGGCGGCGTCGGCAAGAGCTCGGTGACGGTGAACCTGGCGTCTGCGATGGCGGCCAAGGGCCTGAAGGTCGGCATCGTGGACGCCGACATCTACGGCCACTCGGTGCCGCGGATGCTGGGCGTGACCGAACGGCCGACCCAGGTGCAGGACATGATCATGGCGCCGGTCGCGCACGACGTGCGGGTCATCTCGATCGGCATGTTCACCCCGGGCAACGAACCGGTGGTCTGGCGCGGCCCGATGCTGCACCGCGCGCTGCAGCAGTTCCTCGCCGACGTCTACTGGGGCGACCTGGACGTGCTGCTGCTCGACCTGCCGCCGGGCACCGGCGACGTGGCGATCTCCGTCGCCCAGCTCGTGCCGAACGCGGAGATCCTGGTGGTCACCACGCCGCAGCAGGCCGCGGCCGAGGTGGCCGAGCGCGCCGGCACCATCGCGCTGCAGACCCGGCAGCGGATCGCGGGCGTCGTGGAGAACATGTCCTGGATGCCCTGCCCGCACTGCGACGAGAAGGTCGAAGTCTTCGGCAGCGGCGGCGGCCAGACCGTGGCCGACGCGCTCAGCCGGGTCACCGGCACCACCGTGCCGCTGCTCGGCCAGATCCCGATCGACCTGCGGCTGCGCGAGGGCGGCGACGGCGGCGTGCCGGTCGTGCTCACCGAGCCCGAGGCCGCGGCCTCGCAGGTGCTGCGCTCGGTGGCGGACAAGCTGACGGTCCGTTCGCGCGGTCTGGTCGGCATGTCGCTCAGCGTCTCGCCCGCGGGAAGATGATCTTCCGGGACAGGGTAAGCTGACGACCTGTCATAGCGGGACCGGACCCCGGCGGAGTAATCCGCCGGGGTCCGCCGGCTCTCCGGCCGCGCCTCAGCCGTAGAGCCGCGGATCGACCCGCACGAAGGCCAGCGAGTACGCCGAGACCCCGCGCCCGTAGGCGGCCAGGAAGCAGTCCGGCCGGGACGCGGCCATCACCCAGCCGTACGGGGACTCGCGGTAGTGGAAGGGCTGCTGCTGCCGGCCTACGGGGAGGGTGAGCGGCTGCCACGGCGCGCCGGACAGCGAGTCGGAGACCAGGTAGGCCATCTCGACCTGCTGGTCCAGCCACTGCTGGCGCAGGCTCGTCTCCAGATCCCAGGGCCAGTTGTCCTGGACCAGGCCGACCCCGGCGAGCGCGGCCGCCGAACCGACGGTCATCGCCTCGACCGTGCCGGCCTGCTCGCCGCTGGGCTTGTAGACGGGGCGGCGGCCGAGCCTGGCCATCGTCAGCACGGTGACGGAGCGCCGCTGGGCCCGCGAGTCCGGGCGGGTCGCCGGCGGATCGCCGTGCCGCAGCGTGCCGAACTCCACGATCCCGTCCGGCCCGGTGCTCACCGAGCCGAGCTCGCGCGCGCCCTGCCAGCCGGCGTCCAGGCCGTACCAGGGCACGCCGGAGGAGACGAAGCCGGAGAGCGCTTCGGAGCGGTCGGCCTCGGGGCCGGCGAGGCCCTCGGGGCCGTCCGGGGAGAAGCCGGTGGTCTCAGGCGGGTTCTGACCGAGCATCCGGTCCTCGCAATCCTTCTGCCGGGCGACGCCCCGCGTCGCGGGCCCGGCGCTCCCTCGGCGGGAGCGGGTCGCGGGACCGGCTGCGATCAGGTGGCGTCGGGGTCGTACGGCGGCTGCTCGCCCGCCGGGAGCGCGGCGCTCCCGTTGGCGGCGGCGGTCGGCCGCGGGGCGGGGACGGCGGCCGCGTTAGGGCTGGCCGCCTCGTTCAGGGTGCCGTTGATGTCCTTGCGCAGGTCGCGCAGCTCCTCGCCCTCGCCGAGCAGGTTCTTGCGCACGAAGGTCTTCGGGTTGAGGTCCTCGATGTTGAGGCCCTCGAACTCCGGACCGAGTTCCTTGCGCAGATCCTCGCGCGCGTTGTCGCTGAAGGCCCGCACCTGGCGCAGGAAGCGGGCCGCGCTCGCGGCCGCCTGCGGCAGCTTGTCAGGACCGAACAGAACCACGCCGAGCCCGAGGAGCACGACTATCTCGGGCAGGGACAAGTCGAAGAACATCGCAAGGCTCCGGCGGGTCTCAGGCGCGGCTCTGCGGGGCGAAGCGTCGGCGCGGGCGCGGCAGGTCTTTGTCGCCTTCCACAGTAATCCCCGATACCCGCCCGGTGACAGAGGCTCCCCGAACATCGCACCCCGGATCGGGAACTCGGAGCACAGCTGTTACGACAACGGCGCGCCCGGCCGTCCGGCCGGGCGCGTCAGTGGTCGACCGTGTGTGTGGACTACTTGACGAACCACGCGGGGCGCAGGCTCAGCACCGGCTGCGGGTACTCCGCCCGCGCGGGCCCGGGGAACTGGCCGACGCGCGCGAAGCCGTGCCCGGCCGGGTCCTCGCCCTCGGGCTCGCCCGCGGTGGAGGGCAGCGGGCGCAGCCCGACCGCGAACTCCGGCAGGAAGGCCGCGGAGCGGCCGAACAGACCGCCGAGCGCGCCGGAGCGGCCGCCGCCTCCGCCGGCCCCGCCGGAGGGCGGGTCGTCGGAGTCGCGGCGATTGCCGTGCGACTGCGGGATCTGGAAGAGCGCGGCCATCAGGCGGGCCGAGGGCTCGGGCATCGCCATCGCGCCGAGCTGGTTCTTCAGCGCGCGCTCGGACTCGACCAGGCTGCGGCACTGGGCGCAGCCGGCGATGTGCGCGAGGGCGCGGTCGCGGTCGTCGTGGGAGAGCTCGCCGTCGACGAGCGCGGCGAGGCGCGGGCCGAGGTGGTCGCCGAACAGTGCCATGATCAGCGGGCTCCCTTGCCGCCACGACCCCGGCTGCCGCCCTGGGTCTCCTCCAACGGGTCGACCGCCTCGTCCGCGTCCGCGTTGCGCGGGTCGCGGTGGGCGAGCGCGGCGCGCAGTTGGGCGCGGCCGCGGTGAATCCGGGAGCGGACGGTGCCGAGCTTGACCCCGAGGGTCGCGGCGATCTCCTCGTAGGAAAGGCCCTCTATGTCGCAGAGCACGACCGCGGCGCGGAACTCCGGCGGCAGCGCCGCGAGCGCCGCCTCGATGTCGCCGTCGAGGTGCGTGTCGAAATACGCCTGCGCGGGCGTCGGCTCGCGGCCGGGCAGCCGCTCGGCGGCATCCTCCGCGAGGCCCTCGAAGCGGATCCGCGACTTGCGCCGGGCCTGGTCGAGGAAGAGGTTCGTGGTGATCCGGTGCAGCCAGCCCTCGAAGGTGCCCGGGGCGTAGGTGCTCAGCGAGCGGAAGACGCGGACGAAGACCTCCTGCGTGAGGTCCTCGGCGTCGTGCCGGTCGCCGGTGAGGCGGTAGGCGAGCCGGTACACCCGCGCCGAGTGGGTCCGCACGACCTCTTCCCAGGACGGCGGGGTCCAGTCGACGGGGCTCGGGCCGAGGCCCGCGGAGCTCTCGCCGGCCCGCGGCTGGGCGGCCTCGTTCGGCTGCGCGCCGGACTGCGCCGGCTGCGTTCCGCCCGCGTCCGCCGCGTCTGCTCCAGTGTGGTCAGCATCGCCCCCGAGCGCCACGGCACGACCTCCTCGTTTTTCGAGTACCGCTGCACTAGCCACCATAGCCTGCTGCCCCTTCGCCACGCCTGAGAACGGCCTGAAAGTTGACACAGAGCCTGTCAACTTAGGCCCACTCGCCGGGCCGACGGCCGGCCGAGCACTGGACACCCGGATCAACGAGTGACCGATGCGCCGTGTTCCCGGGCAGGTCAGCCGCGATTCCGGCGGCGCAGCGCCGCACCCGTCGCGATCCCGGTGTGACGCACGTACCTCGTGGCCGGGCAGACCGGGCCGGTCGGGCCGTACACCATGCAGTGCATCCCGGGGATCGACTCGCGGACATGGACGAAGTAGATCACCGGAGCGGCCACCGCGAGCGGGAACGCCGCCGCGAGGAGGGCTGCGCGGAATGCGGTCATGCCGCTTGGACGGAGGCCGCGCGTCATCCGTTCCCCGCGGCCGCGGCCGGCGGGGCCGGATTGCGGAGAGGAGTTCGATCGCCGAGGGTGACGGGTTGACGCGTCAGGGTGACCGGGGTTGAATACGCCGAAAGGCGGGCTCGCGCGCCGCGCGCCCGCCGTTCGGACTCGGCATCGCCGTTTCCCGCTCGGCCCCTTGGCCTACTTTTTTGTTGGCTTTGACCCCGCGGTACGGGGGTCGGGGGCCTTCGCCAGCCGGGACCCGGTCAGCCGATGACGTTCTTCAGGGCGTCGCCGAGGGCGCCCGCCTCTTCGGCGTTGAGCTCGACGACAAGCCGACCGCCGCCTTCGAGCGGCACCCGCATCACGATGCCGCGCCCCTCCTTGACCACTTCGAGCGGGCCGTCGCCCGTTCGCGGCTTCATCGCCGCCATGCTGATTCCCCTTCCTGCTGTGGGCCTCGTACGGTCGACCGCATCCGCGGAACCGCGCGTCCCGGCTACCAGACCGACGCGCTCTCACGTACTCAGCGCACACGGACACCCTGACCTGTCCCATTATCCCGCATCACACCGACACTGCGAAAAGGAACACATCCGCCCGCCGCGGAATACGGGCGGTCCGGACATCTGGCCCTCAGCCCTACCAGCGAGTAACTTACTGCGTGAACCAAGAGGGAGAGGAACCCACTGTGACCGCTGACAGTGCACAGCCGGAACCCGTCGTCTACACGGTGCACGGCGCGGTCGCCACGATCGCCTTCAACCGGCCGGAGGCGATGAACGCGCTGAACGTGGCGACCAAGAACGCGCTGCTGGCAGCGCTGCGCGAGGCGAGCGGCGACCCCAAGGTGCGGGCCGTCGTGCTGACCGGGACGGGGCGCGCCTTCTGCGTGGGGCAGGACCTGCGCGAGCACATGACCAAGGTGCTGGCCGGCGACGACGAGACCATCAGTACCACGGTGCGCGAGCACTACAACCCGATCACTCTGCTGCTCACGGGCATGCCCAAGCCGGTCGTCGCCGCGGTCAACGGGGTGGCCGCCGGGGCGGGCGCGGGATTCATGCTCGCGTGTGATTTCCGCATCGCGGCGGACTCCGCCGGAGTGAATCTCGCGTTCGCCGGCGTGGCGCTGAGCGCGGACTCCGGAACGTCTTGGACGCTTCCGCGTGTCGTGGGCCAGTCGAAGGCGGTCGAGCTGCTGCTCCAGCCGGAGACGATCCCGTCCGCGCGCGCCCTGGAACTCGGCCTGTTCACCGAGGTCGTGCCCGCCGACGCGCTGGCCGAACGGGCCCGCGAGCTCGCCGAGAAACTGGCGGCCGGGCCGACCGTCTCGTACGCCGCGATCAAGGAGTCGGTGGCGTACGGTGCGACGCACAACCTCGCCGAGACCCTCGAGAAGGAGGATGAGATGCAGGTCCGCTGCTTCGTGGCGGCCGACCACATGGAGGCGGTCAACGCCTTCCTGGAGAAGCGGAAGCCCGACTTCACCGGGCAGCCGGCGGACAGCTGACACCGAGGCGGCGGCCGGTTCCGGGCGGGAGTCGGCGGCCGCCTGGAACCGCGGCCTCAGAAATCCGTCGCGAGGAACGAGCGGTGCGCCAGCCGGACCGTCTCGCGCAGGAAGGGGCGCTTGGCCCGCGCGTAGCCGTCCGGGTCGTCGCGGTGCACCTTGGCCAGGTGCCGCTTGAGGTCCGCGTACGCCTGGCGCCGCTCCTCGTGCGCACCGAGGTAGTGGGTCAGCAGCAACTGGTCGAACTCCCACGTGCCGCCGGAGCGGCAGGCGAACAGGCGGGCCTGGCACTGCGGCGTCCCCGGCGCATGCCGGCGGCTGGCGAAGACCCGGCGATCGGGCTCGCGTTCCTGGAGGGTGAATCCGAGCGCCTCGACCTCGGCGCGGTAGTCCTCCTCGGCGTCCGGCTCCGCGACCGCGAGCAGGATGTCCACGCACGCCCGGCCGAGCAGGCCCGGGACCGCGGTGGACCCGATGTGCTCCACGAGCACGGCCCGGTCGCCGAGGGCGCCGGCGATCAGGCTCCGGTACTGCTGGAAGTAGCCGGACCAGCGGTCGTCATGAGGCCGTAGCTGGACCGGCGTCGGGTCGAGGGTCTCCTGGGCGATCTGCTGGGCCACACCGCACCTCCGGGACACGTCCGCACAACGCAGGTTGGGGTCGGGGTGCTGCCAGGAAACCGCGCCGCGCGGGCGGCGTCAAGACGTCACGCGGAAATCACCGGAAGTAGTGAGCCCCTTCACCCATCGACTTCGGGCGGCTGCGCCGTCTCCGCGGGGTGCCCGGCGGCGGGACCGGTGACCTGTGTCTCAGCCTGCTGCGACGGCTCGCGTCCCTCGAGTTCGGCGATCCGGCGCTCCCGGACGTCGATCTCGTAGGCGAGCCGGTCCAGGACGTCGTCCACCTCGTCCATGCGGTAGCCGCGGGCGCCGACCGAGAAGCGCACCTTGTCCACGTCGCCGCGGCCGAGCAGGCCGGTGTCCGGGACCGCCGGGTCCGGCCGGTCCGGGGTCGGCGGGGACATGTGGCCGCCGCCGCCGACGGCGACCCAGCCCACCGCGATCAGCAGCGCGACGACCACGCAGAGCTGGAACCAGAACATCAGACCGTCGCCTCTCGACTTGCACCGCGTGCTCCCGCGCGAGGCACTTTACCGTGCCCGGGATACCGTGTGCCCGTGGAGCGATCTGAGAATCCGAGAGCGACCGAGGAGTGGGGGCTGGATCTGCTCGACCTCGACCGGGCGCACGTGTGGCACCCCTACGGGCCGATGCCGGGGCGGGTGGCGCCGCTGCTGGTGACGGGCGCCGAGGGGGTGCGCCTGGACGTGCGGCTGCCGTCCGGCGAGCGCACCCGGCTGGTGGACGGGATGTCCTCGTGGTGGGCCGCGATCCACGGATACCGGCACCCGGTGCTCGACGAGGCGGCGCACGCGCAGCTGGATCGGATGGCGCACGTGATGTTCGGCGGCCTCACCCACGAGCCGGCGATCCGGCTCGCCGAGCGCCTGGTCGAGCTCTCTCCCGAGCCGCTGCGGCACGTGTTCCTCGCCGACTCCGGCTCGGTCTCGGTCGAGGTCGCGATCAAGATGTGCCTTCAGTACCAGCGCTCGCTGGGCCGGCCGGCCAAGCGACGGCTGCTGACGTGGCGCGGCGGCTACCACGGCGACACCTTCCACCCGATGTCCGTCTGCGACCCCGAGGGCGGCATGCACAGCCTCTGGCGCGGCGTGCTGCCCGAGCAGGTCTTCGCGGACGAACCCCCAGCGGGCTTTGAATCCGACCCCGACCGAACGTACGTCGGGCACCTCGAGGAACTGATGGCGCGTCACGCGGACGAGCTCGCCGCCGTGATCGTCGAGCCGATCGTTCAGGGCGCGGGCGGCATGCGCTTCCACTCCCCCGCGTACCTGCGCACACTGCGCGAGTTGTGCGACGAGCACGACGTGCTGCTGGTGTTCGACGAGATCGCCACCGGCTTCGGCCGCTCCGGCGCGCTGTTCGCCGCCGAGCACGCCGGGATCAGCCCGGACGTGATGTGCGTCGGAAAGGCGCTGACCGGCGGCTATCTGACACTCGCCGCGGCGCTGTGCACGACGCGGGTGGCCGAGGGCATCAGCAACGGCGAGGTGCCGATCCTCGCGCACGGCCCGACGTTCATGGGCAACCCGCTCGCCGCGGCCGTCGCCAACGCGTCGCTGGACGTGCTCACGGACCCGCGGCTGCGCGGCGGCGCGACCTGGCAGCAGGACGTGGCCCGGATCGAGCGCGGGCTGCTCACCGGGCTGGCCGACGTCCGAGCGCTGCCGGGCGTGCGCGACGTGCGCGTGCTCGGTGCGATCGGCGTCGTCCAACTGGAACGCGAGGTGGACATGGCGGCGGCCACGGACGCGGCCGTGGACAACGGCGTCTGGCTGCGTCCGTTCCGCGATCTGATCTACACGATGCCGCCCTACCCCGCCGAGGACGGGGACATCGCCGCGATCTGCGCGGCGATGGCGGCGGCCGCGAAGGCCTCGCTCAGCGCTTGACCAGACGCGCCGAGCGGATGATCTCGACGGCCTCCTCGGCCGAGTCGGTGACGTGCAGCAGGTCCAGGTCGGTGGCCGAGGCCTTGCCGCCGTCCACCACCGAATGCCGCAGCCAGTCGACCAGCCCGGACCAGTAGGCCGTGCCGACCAGCACGATCGGGAAGGACGTCACCTTCTGCGTCTGCACGAGGGTGAGCGCCTCGAAGAGCTCGTCGAGCGTGCCGAAGCCGCCGGGCAGCACGACGAACCCGCGCGCGTACTTCACGAACATCGTCTTGCGGACGAAGAAGTAACGGAAGTTCAGCCCGAGGTCCACATAGTCGTTCAGGCCCTGCTCGAACGGCAGCTCGATGCCGAGGCCGACGGAGAGCCCGTCGCCCTCGACCGCGCCGCGGTTGCCCGCCTCCATCGTGCCGGGGCCGCCGCCGGTGATCACCGCGAAGCCCGCCTTGGCGAGCCGCCGGCCCACGTCGACGCCGAGCAGGTACTCGGGCGTGTCGACCTTCGTGCGGGCCGAGCCGAACACGGCCACCGCCGGGCCGGTCTCGGCCAGCGTCTCGAAGCCGGCCACGAACTCGGAGGTGATCCGCAGCACCCGCCACGGGTCCTCGTGCAGCCAGTCGGTCGTGCCCTCGGACTCCAGCAGCCGCTGGTCGGTCGTCGTGCCGTCGGACGGCGGGATCTGCTTGCGGCGCAGCAGCACCGGGCCGCGGAAGCGCTCCTTGACGTGCCGGCGGTGCTCCCCGTTGCCGAGGCCGCCCCCGTTGTTGGGGCGGTGGTTCTCCTGAGCGCCCGTGCGCTCCGTCTCTCTTTCAGTCACACAGCCACGTTAGCCGGTCACCGCACGGCTGCCGCTTCTAGCCGATGACCCTGTCGAGCATTTCCGGCAAAGCGCTGTACGTCGTGGTGTTCGAGGCGGTCAGGTGCTGGGAGAGCCAGACGAAGGACTGCGGCTCGACCGACTTCCACACCCCGATGTTGTGCCCGCCGCGCGGCGAGATCAGCGTGTCGACCACCGTCGGGGTGCGCACGGCGCTCGCCATCGCGGCCGCTTCAGAGGCGACGTCGCTGTCCTGCTGGGTGCCGGTCAGCAGCAGGGCCACGTCGGCCGGCTTGCGGTGCTCGAGCAGCCAGAGCGGCGAGTTCTCGTTGTACGCGGTGGTGCCGGCCTTGAGCAGGTCGCCGTCCGGGTGGTCGTCGCCGCTTATCGAGACCGCCGCCGAGTAGAGGTTCGGGTACTGCAGGGCCAGCTTCGAGGCGCAAAGGCCGCCCTCGGAGTAGCCCATCATGCCCCAGCCGCCCCGCGAGGAGTTGACCCGGAACGAGGTGGCGACCAGGCTGCGCACGTCCTGGGTGAGCCAGGTCGCGACCCGCGGGCCGCCGGGGATGTCGGAGCAGTCCGGATCGTGCCGGCCGTCCACGTTGATGGACACCGCCACGAGCACGACCGGCCGCTGCTCGCCGGAGGCGACCTGCCGGCTGACCACCCACGGCGCCTGCATGGCCGTCAGCCAGGTCTGCGGCGTGCCCGGGGTTCCCGGGAACAGCTCGACGACCGGGAAGCGCTCGTTCTTGTAGCCGGACTCCGAGTACTGCGACGGCAGCCAGACGTCCACGCTGCCGGTGATCTTCGACTGCGGACCGGTGACGGCGACCTGGTACTCCGTGCCGTACTGCATGGCGTGCACCTGGGTGAACAGCCTGAAGTTCGGCAGCGTGTCCGACCTCACCCCGCCCTTGGCCGCGACCGTCGTCTTCACCACCTGCGGCGTGGCCGCCTGGATCGCGCCGGTCGCCCCGTTGTTCCCCATCAAGTCGGACCAGGAGTAGTAGAGCTGGAAGGAGTTGTTGATCCACAGGGCGGCCAGCAGCACCGCCACGGACTGCGACAGCACGATCAGCCCGAGCCGGGAGCCGAACCTGACCGGGCCCGGTCCGGGCAGCCTGTTCCACAGCAGCAGGGTGAGCGCGGGAAACAGCACGACTCCCACGATCACCAGGGCGAAGAATCCCCCGCTGGTCAGCCCCATAGCCCTTGCACCCTGCTCCCACTCGGCACGCCTGCCTTCGCAGGACGATCTCTCTTCTCCATCACTGCGACGAACGGGCCCGGGGAGAGGTTTCGACGGACTTCAGATTATCCTCAGACTGCCACTAACCCGTGATCTCAGCGAGACCCTCCGTCGAGGCCGAGCCAGGCGCGCATCCGCTCGAGCGCCTGCGTGATCCGGGCCACCTCCACATACTCTCCCCGAGTATGGGCGAGCCGGGAGTCTCCGGGTCCGTAATTGACCGCCGGTACACCCAAACCGGCGAACCGGGCCACGTCCGTCCAGCCCTGCTTCGCCTCCGGCGTGCCGCCGACCACGCGGGCGAACTCGGCCGCCGAGGACCGCGACAGGCCCGGCGCGGCGGCCGGCGCGCTGTCGGTGACCTCGACGTCGAAGTCCGCGAAGACGGCGCGGACGTGCTCCGCGGCCTGTTCCTCGGTCAGGTCCGGGGCGAAGCGGTAGTTGACGGTGACCACGCACTCGTCCGGGATGACGTTGCCGGCCACGCCGCCGGAGATACCGACGGCGTTCAGGCACTCGCGGTAGACCAGGCCCTCGACGTCCACCTCGCGGGCCTTGTACTCGGCCAGCCTGGTGAGCACCGCCGACGCGGCGTGGATCGCGTTGACGCCCAGCCAGTCCCGGCCGCTGTGCGCGCGCACGCCGCGCGTGGTGATCCGCGCCCGCATCGTGCCCTTGCAGCCGCCCTCGATCCGGCCGTCGGTCGGCTCGAGCAGCACCGCGAAGTCCGCCGCGAGCCAGTCCGGGTGCTCGCGCACCAGGTGGCCGAGGCCGTTGCGCGCGGCCTCGATCTCCTCGCAGTCGTAGAACACGAACGTCAGATCGCGGTCGGGTGACGCGCCGTCAGCCCGGCCCACCTCGTACGCGATCTTCAACTGGACCGCGACGCCGCTCTTCATGTCGGTCGTGCCGCAGCCGTAGAGCCGCTCGCCGTCCAGCCGCGAGGGCAGGTTCTCGGCGATCGGGACGGTGTCCAGGTGCCCGGCCAGCACGACCCGCTCGGCCAGCCCGAGCCGCGTGCGCGCGACCACGTTGTTGCCGTACCGGTCCACACGCAGCAGCGGCAGCTCGCGCAGCGCCTGCTCGACCGCGTCGGCCAGCGCCTGCTCGTCGCCGCTGACCGAGGGCAGGTCGACGAGCGCGGCGGTCAGCGCTGCCGCGTCGAGGGAGAGATCGAGCGCAGTGGGCATCAGGTTCGTTCCTAGAGCGACCGAGGAGTGGGGGCTGGATCAGGGAGCGGGTCGAGGTCCGAGTCTGGCAAGGCCGAGGAGAGAGGCGCCCTTTACGGGCGCCGGCTGGCGAGAACGCCGCCAGGCGACGGCCATCGGCCCGCGAGCCCGGCCCCACTCCTCGGTCGCTCTCAGCCCGTGGCCACGCCGCTGTCGCGCAGGATGTCGTTGAGCTGCGCCTTGTCGTGGCGCTCGCCTTCGGTCAGCCGCTTGAGCACGAGCACGGCCGGCTGGCCGAACTCGCCGCCCGCGAACTTCTTCATCCGGGTGCCGCCGACGGCGACCGCGTAGTCCGGGATGTGGCCGCGGCTGATCTCCTCGCCGGTCTCCACGTCGATGACCGGCATCGACGCAGTCAGGATGGTGCCGGAGGCGACGACGGCGCCCTTGCCGACGCGGGCGCCCTCGACGACGATGCAGCGCGAGAAGAGCATCGCGTCGTCGCCGATCACCACGGGCTTGGCGTTCGGCGGCTCGAGCACGCCGCCGATGCCGACGCCGCCGGCCACGTGCACGTTCTTGCCGACCTGGGCGCAGGAGCCGACGGTCGCCCAGGTGTCGATCATCGTGCCGGAGTCGACGTAGCCGCCGATGTTGATGAACGAGGGCATCAGGATCGTGCCGGGGGCGCAGTAGCTGCCCCAGCGGGCGATGGCGCCGGGCACCACGCGCACGCCGTCGAACGTCGTCTTCAGCGGCACCTTGTCGTGCACATGGAAATCACCGAAGCGGTTCTCGACCATCTCGAGCAGCTTGAACGTGAGCAGGATGGCGCGCTTGGCGCGCTCGTCCACGACGACCTCGTCGGTGGCCGGGTCCACGAACGCGACGCGCGCGGCACCGGTGTCGAGCAGGTCCACCGCCTCGACGACGAGCCCGCGGGCCTCGGTGTCGGCCGGGGAGAGCTCGGCGCGGCGCTCCCAGAGTTCGTCGATCACGGCGGGGATCGGGGAGGTGAAGGCGGAGGGCGTCTGTGGCACGGTCATGGCGGTCATCTTAGTGCGGACCTGTGACGGGCCCACGAACCGTTCGGCACGCGGAATCCAATACGGTGTGGGCGAAGAGATCGCCCGGCCACCGCCGGGCGGGTCGTATCGGCAGGGCCGCCGCGCGCGGCGAGCGAGAGGATCCGCGTGTCCCGTACCAGCACCGTGACGTCCGGAGGCACGCCGGCGGGGAACAAGCGCGGCGGCTGCCTGATCGGGCTGGTCGTGGTGCTCGTGGTGGCGGGCGTGCTGGCCGGGGTCGGCATCTGGCTGCTGCACAGGCTCGGCGGGATCTCGCTGTTCAACACGGCGCAGTGCGTGGCCACGTCGAGCAACGAGAGCTACACCTACGACCTGGAGCAGATGCAGAACGCGTCGACGATCGCGGCCGTCGGGGTGAAGCTGGGCGTGCCGTCGTACGGGATCGAGATCGCCGAGGCGACCGCGCGGCAGGAGTCCAAGTTCTACAACGTCACCGGCGGCGACCGGGACTCGCTGGGCCTGTTCCAGCAGCGGCCGTCCGAGGGCTGGGGCACCGCGGCCGAGATCATGGACACGACGTACTCGTCCACGCAGTTCTACGACGCGCTGCTGAAGGTCTCGAACTGGCAGAACCTGGCGCTGACCGTGGCCGCGCAGGACGTGCAGCACTCCGCCTACCCGAACGCGTACGCCACGCACGAGGACGAGGCGAAGGTGCTCACCTCGGTGTTCACCGGGACCGCCGGCGCCGCGCTGACCTGCACACTGGACGGGCCGACCTTCTCCGCGCAGGCCACCGGCTCCTCCGGGCTGACCACGCTCGGCCAGTCCGTGGTCGCCGACGCGCAGAAGCAGTGGGGTTCGGCGTCGATCTCGAACGTCTCGAGCAGCACGCGCACCTTCTCGCTGCTGGTGCCGACCTCGCTGAGCGGCACGGAGGCGGCCGAGCGCGGCTGGGCGTACGCCAACTGGGCCGTCTCCAAGGCGGAGGCCCTGGGCATCACGCAGGTCGGCTACGACGGGAAGACCTGGTCCGCGTCGAATAACTCGAACAGCTGGCAGAGCGCCTCCTCCACGGACGCGCCGGCCGGCCGCGTCGTGCTCACGATGACCCAGGGATCCTGACCGGTATTCACGTCCAACCTGCCGTAAAACACATATGGCATATGTGACGTCGATTTCCCGGAGTCGACCGAAGTTATCATTTCTTTACCTTCGTGAACCGCAACCTGAAGCGCCCCTGCTCCGATAAGACGGTGTCAACTCGTTCTGTGCTCAGCCGAACAGGAGCCGCACCATGGCAGGGAAACACCGCAAACCGACCCGGCGAGGCGCTGACGCACCCGACACGGCGTCTTCGCCGGGCAGGCGCGCCCGCAACCTCGCCGCCGGCGCCGCCGTGATCACGGCCGGGGCGCTGCCGCTGGCGGTGGCCGGAAGCGCGTTCGCGGACTCACCGATCTCGGTGCCGATCCACGCGACCTCGCCGCTCGGGGTCAACTCGATCTCCGACCCCGCGACCGGCGTGCTGCCGATCGCCGGGTCGCTCACCGGCGAGGCGACCTCCTCGCTGGGCGCCGCCGACCTGCAGAACGGCCTGACCGGCGGGCTCTCCTCGGCTGGGCAGACGCGCTCCGCGCGGTCCGCCGACGACGCCGGGGCCGAGAGCGCCGACCTCTCGGCGAAGGCCACCCAGCTTGCCGAACAGCTCGCCGCCTCCGCACCGGTGAGCGGCCTGACGCCGCCGGGCGGCGTGGTGCACGAGATGGTGCCGGGCCTGTCCGGCCAGCCGTCGCAGCTCGTGCCGAGCACGCTGCAGGGCGGCGCCGTCGGCACGCTGACGAACGGCTTCGGCACCAAGGGAATGGAGCTGACCAGAGGCGTCGTCGGCAAGGCGGCGCCGGTCGTCGCGCAGCTCAAGCAGGCGGGCGTGCCCACGGTCGGCGACATGACCACCGCGCTGAGCCACTCGCAGGTCCCGGACCTCGGCACCGTCGGCGCGGCCAGCGGCCTGTAGCGGCGCTGCGGCGCCCGGCGGCCCGTCCCCTTCGCGGGACGGGCCGTTTTGCGTATCCGCCTCTTGTTCGGTGGCTGGACATCCACATTCCACAACTCGCCTATTTACCGAATCGTTACCACGGCGAGCCGCAACCTCGGACCAATCCCACTCGTAAATCCCCGTGAACGAACGAGAAATGCACAAGCCCCGTCGTTCCCCAGTTCACTGAAGAAGAGGAAACACCATGAGTCACGCCGGACGCCGTATCGCCTCTGCCGCCGCCGTCACCGCCGCCATCGCGGTCCCGGTCGTCGCGGCCGCCAGCGCGCAGGCCGACAGCCTGCCGGTCGTCGGCTCCCTGCCCGCCGTCGGCACCCTGGCCCAGGGCCTGCCGGTCGGCGACGCCATCCCGGTCAACGGCATGCTGGGCTCGGTCAACGGCGGCAACCCGCTGTCCGCCCTGCCGGTGCAGAACCTGCCGGTCGTCGGCGGCGCCGTCCAGAACCTGCCGCTGGTCGGCGGCCAGAGCAACGCGGCCGACGCGCCGGCGCAGGCCGCCGCGCCGGTCGAGCAGGCCGCCCAGCAGATCCCCGCGCAGGCCTACGTCGCCAAGCACAAGGTCTGATCGCAGCGCATCGGACGTCGCGGCCACGTGGGTCGGCCGCGACGGCGATCCGGGAACAAGGCCGCGCGGGAAGATCCGCCGCACGGCCGACGAAGGGGCCTGGTGGCGCACCGATCGGTGCGCCACCAGGCCCCTTCTCCGTCTGGGGCCGCGGGCTGACGGCGGGTCAGCCCAGCCGCCGCACGGCGGCGGCGATCCGCTCGTCGGTGGCCGTGAGCGCGAGCCGCACGTGCTGCTCGCCGCCCGGGCCGTAGATCTCGCCGGGGGCGGCCAGGATGCCCAGCTCGGCGAGCGAGCCGATCGTCTCCCAGCACGGCTCGCCCCGGGTCGCCCAGAGGTAAAGGCCGGCCTGGGAGTGCTCGATCCGGAAGCCCGCGCCCTCCAGCGCCGCGCGCAGGGCCGTCCGGCGGGCGCGGTAGAGCTCCTTCTGCGCGACGGCGTGCGCGTCGTCATTGAGCGCCGCGGCCATCGCCGCCTGCACCGGACCCGGCATGATCATGCCGCCGTGCATCCGGACGAGCAGCAGGTCCTTGAGCAGGCCAGGGTCCCCGGCCAGGAACGCGGCCCGGTAGCCGGCCAGGTTCGAGCGCTTGGACAGCGAGTGCAGGGCGAGCAGCCCGGTGTGGTCCCCGCCGCACACGTCCGGGTGCAGGATCGAGACCGGCTTGGCGGCGTCGTCCCAGTCCAGTGTGATGTAGCACTCGTCGGAGACCACGACGGCGCCGTGCCCGCGGGCCCAGGCCACCGCCGCGCGCAGCTCCTCGAGGGTGAGCACGCGGCCGTGCGGATTGGCCGGACTGTTGAGCCAGACCAGCTTCGGCGCCGCGCCCGACGCGTCCGGCACCTGCCCGAACGGGGTCGGGACGGGCTCGGAGCCGGTCAGCAGCGCGCCGATCTCGTACGTCGGGTAGGCCGGGACCGGGTAGGCGACGCGGTCGCCGGGGCCGAGCGCGAGCAGCGCGGGCAGACCGGCGACCAGCTCCTTGGAGCCGATCACCGGCAGCACACCCGGCTGCGCGTCGCCCTCGAGCCCGACGCCGATCGCCCGCCGCATCCAGCCGAGTGCGGCCTCGCGCAGCGCGTCGGTGCCGCGGGTGACCGGGTAGCCCGGCCAGTCCGCGGCCTCGATCAGCGCCTCGCGGACCACCGCGGGCACCGGGTCGACCGGCGTCCCGACGGACAGGTCGACGCGGCCGCCCGGATGGGCGTCGGCCTTCTGCGCATAAGGGGCGAGCCGGTCCCAGGGGAAGGGCGGCAGGCGGTCGGCGAGCGTCGGCACGTGCCTAGTGCTCCCCGCCCTGCGGCGGCAGCGCGGCCACGATCGGGTGGTCCTTGGCGATCTGGCCCAGCTTGGAGGCGCCGCCCGGAGAGCCGAGGTCCTCGAAGAACTCCACGTTCGCCTTGTAGAAGTCCTTCCACTGGTCCGGGGTGTCGTCCTCGTAGAAGATCGCCTCGACCGGGCAGACCGGCTCGCAGGCACCGCAGTCGACGCACTCGTCCGGGTGGATGTAGAGCGAGCGCTCGCCCTCGTAGATGCAGTCGACCGGGCACTCCTCGATGCAGGCCTTGTCCTTCACATCCACGCACGGCAGCGCGATGACGTAGGTCACGTCCGGATCCTCCTGGCTGCGGGCCGGGTTCGCAGCGCGTACCCGGTCCTGTCACTTTTCACGTCGGTCCAGTATCACGCCTGGCCTTGTTCAGGTCCAAGCTAGGGTCCACTTAGCCCAAACTGTGGGACGTATCGTCACAACCGGCGGTCATTGCGAGGATTCGATGCGGTACCTCGCGTCGTGCAGCCGCTTGAGCACCGTCGCGGCGTGCGAGGGGCCCCGGGTCTCGACGGTGAGACCGACCTCGACCTCCCCTATGGCCAGGTTGGGGGCCATCCGGCCGTGCTCGACGTCGACCACGTTGGCGTCCGCGGCGGCGATCTCGGACAGCAGCCGGGCCAGCGCGCCGGGCCGGTCCTGCACGCGCAGCCGCAGCGACAGGAAGCGGCCGGCGGCGGACAGGCCGTGCCGGATCAGCCGGAGCAGCAGCAGCGGGTCGACGTTGCCGCCGGAGAGCACGGCGACGATCGGCGGCTCGAACTTCTCCAGCGGCTCCAGCAGCGCGGCCACGCCCACGGCCCCGGCCGGCTCGACGACGAGCTTGTTGCGCTCCAGCAGGAGCAGCAGCGCGCGCGAGATCGCCTCCTCGGAGACGGTGCGCACCTCGACCCCGCAGTCCTGGACGACCTCGAAGGTCAGATCGCCGGGACGGCCCACGGCGATGCCGTCGGCCATCGTGGCCATCGCGGCGATCGACACCGGCTCGCCGGCCTTGAGCGAGGGCTCCCAGGAGGTGGCGGACGCGGCCTGCACCCCGATCACCCGGGTCTGCGGCCGCAGGGCCTGGAAGGCGGTCGCCATGCCGGAGAGCAGCCCGCCGCCGCCGAGCCCGACGAGCACGGTCTTCACGTCCGGGCACTGCTCCAGGATCTCCAGTGCGACGGTGCCCTGACCCGCGATCACATCCGGGTGGTCGAACGGGTGGATGAACGCGGCGCCGGTCTCGTCGGCGTACTCCCGGGCGGCGATCAGCGCCTGGTCCACGGTCGTCCCGGCGAAGCGCACCTGCGCGCCGTAGGACTCGGTGGCCGCGACCTTGGGCAGCGGCGCGCCCTCGGGCATGAAGACGGTGGACGGGATCTGATGCAGCGTCGCCGCGAGCGCGACGCCCTGCGCGTGGTTTCCGGCGCTGGCCGCGACCACGCCGCGGGCCCGCTCGTGCTCGGGCAGGTTGTGGATCCGGACGTAGGCGCCGCGGACCTTGAAGGAGCCGGCGCGCTGCAGGTTCTCGCACTTGAACCAGACCGGGCCGCCGAAGCTCTCGGACAGCGGCCGGGACCAGGCCAGCGGGGTGGTCCGGGTGATTTCGGCGAGCAGTTCTCGCGCCGCGCGGATCTCGGCGAGGGTGACGGGGTTGGACACGGCACCAGGCTACGTCCTTCGAGTCCACATGTTGGGACCGGTTCGGCGCGCGGCTGGCCGCGTAACAGGGAAATAACAATGCCGGCCGTTATCGGGAATTTAATTGCAGAGCGCAAGCAACGGCTCGTATGCTTGCACTATACAAGCAAACTGAGGGGAGGCGGGCTCATGAGCGAGAAGCTGTCCGAGGACGACCTGGTGACCCTGATCTGCGCGATCGGCGCCACCATGCATGGGCTCAAGCGCTTCTACTCGGATCCCGAGGAGATCGACCACGGCGCGTCGATGGTCCTCGGCGTGCTCTTCCGGCTCGGACCCTCGCGTCCCTCGGAGATCGCGCAGCACAGCAACCTCGACCTGTCCACGGTCAGCCGCCACGCGCGCTTCCAGGAGGACGCGGGCCGGCTCGTCAAGGTCGCCGACCCGGCCGACCGGCGGGCGCACCGGCTCGCGCTGACCGACGAGGGCGTGGACCACGTCGCCGAGATGTGGCAGCGCCGGATCGAGCGGCTCGCCGTCGCCGTGGGCCACTGGAGCGCCGAGGACGCCAGGACCCTGTCCCTGCTTGCCGAGCGGCTCGCCGGCGACCTGGGCATGAACACGCCGATCGAGATGCCGGACCCCGAAGCCGTACGCGCGCTCCACCGGGCCGCGATCGCCGAGACTCACCCGAAGGGGGCATGAACCACCATGTCAGAAGCAATATCCCCGCCCCATGCGGAGCAGCCGCCGAGCTCATCGGAGGCAATGGCACCGACCGTGCCTCACGCGGAGCAGAAGGTACTGACCCACCGCCAGATCATGGTCATCTTCAGCGGCCTGATGCTGGCTCTGCTGCTGGCCGCGCTGGACCAGACCATCGTGTCCACCGCGCTGCTGACGATCGTCAACGACCTGGACAAGGCGAACGGCTCGGCCGAGATGCCCTGGGTCGTGACCTCGTACCTGCTGGCCTCGACCGCGGTCGCGCCGATCTACGGTAAGCTGGCCGACCTGTTCGGCCCGAAGAAGATCTTCATCTTCTCCATCGTGCTGTTCCTGGCCGGATCCGTGCTCAGCGGCATGTCCGCGAACATGCCCGAGCTGATCGCCTTCCGCGCCGTGCAGGGCCTCGGCGGCGGCGGCCTGATGGCGCTCGTCTTCACGATCATCGGACAGGTCGTCAGCCCGGCAGAGCGGGGCAAGTACCAGGGCTACTTCACCGCGACCTTCATGTTCGCGATGGTCATCGGCCCGCTGATCGGCGGCTTCTTCACCGACCACTCGCACATCCTCGGCATCAGCGGCTGGCGCTGGATCTTCTACGTCAACATCCCGGTCGGCGCGGTCGCGCTGATCGTCATCTCGGCCGTCCTGCACGTCACCGAGACGCACGTCAAACACAAGATCGACTACGCCGGCGCCGCGATGGTCACGCTCGCGGCCTGCGGTCTGCTTCTCGCCACCCAGCTCGGCGCCAACGGCGAGGAGGCCTGGGGCTCCTGGCAGGTCGTCTCGCTGTTCGCCGGCGGCATCGCGCTGACCGTGCTGTTCATCTTCTGGGAGGCGAAGATCGCGAGCGAGCCGATCATCCCGATGCACCTGTTCCGCAACCGGGTCTTCACGGTCGCGAACAGCATGGCGCTCGTCGTCGGCATCACCATGATGGGCTCGCTGACCTACCTGAGCGTCTACCTGCAGTTCGTGGTGGGCTACTCGGCGACCGGCGCCGGCCTGGCGATCCTGCCGATGATGCTCGGCGTGGGCCCGGCGGCGATGGCCACCGGTATCGCGATCTCGAAGATCGGCAAGTACAAGCCGTTCCCGATCATCGGCTCGGCGATCGCCGTGCTCGGCATGTTCCTGATGTCCCGGCTCGGCGTGCACACCTCGGCGCTCGACCGCGGCCTGTACATGCTGGTCCTGGGCCTCGGCCTCGGCATGACGATGCCGGTGCTCACCCTGGCCGTGCAGAACGCGCTGCCGTTCAAGGACATCGGCACCGGCACCTCGAGCAACCTGTTCTTCCGGAACATGGGCAGCTCGTTCGGCACCGCGATCTTCGGCGCGATCCTGAGCAACCGGCTGGTGGCCTACCTCAAGCACGACCTGCCCGGCTCCGCCTCCAGCCAGCTGACCAGCAGCGGCGGCGGCACCAGCCTGAGCCGCACCTCCCTGCTGCAGGAGAGCGCGGCGGCCGCGCAGCACGGCGTCAAGGACCTGTTCGACACCGTGCTGCGGGACTTCACCAGCGCCATGTCGGTGGTCTTCGAGACCGCCGCCGGGATCATGGTGGTCGCGTTCGTGCTGAGCCTGTTCCTCAAGCAGGTCGCGCTGCGCAAGCCGGGCGCCCCGAGCCCGGCGAAGGACGCCGCCGCGGACGCCGGGAGCGCGGACCTCGCCCCGTCCCCCGCCGTGCACTGACGACGGCCTGGCCGACCGACGCGCGGCCAGGTCTCAAGACCCGGCCGACGCACCTCATGAGAACGGCCCCCGCGGGATGGCGGGGGCCGTTCTCGTGTTCTCCGATCCGTTCGGGCCTCAGCCCTCGTCCTCGGCGGACCAGTAGCGGTCCGGCCGCAGGATCAGCGCGGCGGCGCCGACGAGCCCCGATTCCTGGCCGAGCCCGGCCGGGACGACGCGTACCGCGCGGGCGTAGTCGAGCCCGACCCGCTCCCGCATCGAGGCCTCCAGCGGGTCGAACAGCAGCGGGCCGGCCTGCGAGAGCCCGCCGCCGATCGCCACGACCTGCACGTCGCACAGCGTCGTCGCGGTGGCGATGCCGATGCCCAGCGCGCGCCCGGCCCGGCGCATCGCGGTGAGCGCGATCGGGTCTCCGCGCCGCGCGTCCTCGACGAGGTCCTGGCCGCTGCGCTGATCCAGCGGATGCCCCGGCCGCCAGCCCTGGCCGTAGGCCCAGGCGGAGAGGTTCGGCCCCGAGGCGATCGCCTCCAGGCAGCCGATCGCGCCGCAGCGGCACTGCGGCTCGAACTCGTGCACGATCGCGTGGCCGATGTGCCCGGCGTTGCCGGTGGCCCCGTCGATCAGCCGCCCGCCGAGGATCAGCCCGCCGCCGACGCCGGTGGAAACCACCATGCCGAGCACGTTGTCGACGCCCATCCCGGCGCCGCGCCAGTGCTCCGCCACGGCCAGGCAGATCGCGTCGTTGTGGACGTGCACCGGCAGCCCGAACTCCTCGGCCAGCCGGCCGCGCAGCGGGAAATCGCGCCAGGTCGGGATGTTCAGCGGGGAGACCTCGCCGGCCGGCCAGTTCATCGGCCCGCCGCAGCCGACTCCGATGCCGATCATCTCGCCGCGGTCGGTCTCCAGCTGATCGATCAGCGCGAGCAGGGCGCGCAGCACCGCCTCGCCGTCGCCGGCCGGCGGATTCGGGTTGGGCGCGCGGCGGGTCTCCAGGACGCGGCCCTCCTCGTCCACGACTCCCACGGCCAGCTTCGTACCACCGATGTCGATCGCAAGGACCGCCCGCTGCTGCATGTCAGGCAGCTTAACGGAGGAGCGGATGCCCGCGGCGAGCCGCCGTCCGGGTCATTCGGTCTCTGCGAACGCCAGCACCGAGGCGGTGTAGCCGTGCAGGTGGTTGCGGCCGCCGACCGGACCGATCTCGCCGGTCCCGAAGAAGCCGGCCACGGCCCCGGTGCCGAGTTCGGCGCAGACCGTCCGCAGATCGTGGGCGGCGCCGAACGGCGGCGGGAAGAGCCCGGCGGCCCGGCCGTGGCAGGAGACCAGCAGCGCGCCGCCGATCGACTCGTAGCCCGGTCGGCGGCGCGCCTCGCGCAGCACCGCGCGCAACTGGTCGGCCGCGCTCGCCGCGTCGCGGACCTGGAAGCGCACGGTCTGCCCGACCTCGACGTGGTCGCCGACCCGGATCGCGTCGCGGTCCGGCAGCACGTCGACGACGCCGCGGATCAGGAAGTCGCCGCTGTCGTGGAACTCGGCGTACTCGTTGAGCGCGATGCCGAGGTGCAGGCCGGTCGAGGCCTGCTCGCGCAGCTCCTCGGGCAGCTCGCGCACGATCTCGAGCAGCCGCTCGTAGGCGGGGCGCCCGGCCAGGCCCAGCAGCAGGTCGCCCTCCGCGGCCGTGACCGTCATGGCCGGGCCGATCGCGCGGCAGCCCTGGCTCACCGCGATCGCCGTGTGCACCTCGCCGCCGAGCAGCACGCCGACCGCGCCGGTCGCGTACGCCTCGGATCCGAGCAGCAGCCGCGCCGAGCCGTAGCCCGCGGGCCCGGGCGCGAGGCCCCCGACGAAGGGCAGACCGGGCAGCAAGGTGTTGCAGCGCGCCAGGAAGCCGTCGATCGGGAAGCTGTAGGGATCGGCGAACAGCAGCGCGGCGCGCTCGTCGGGCCACGGCTCCGGCAGTCCGCCGATGGCGATTGCGCCATTCGGGGAGAAATCTGCTGACGTTCCTTCAAACGGCCGCGCTTCTCGGTGCGAATGTAGCCGGAACGGCCTAACCCGAGCTCCGGGGAGCCGCGCCGCCCAGACGGCGACGGAGGTCTGACCGGGCTCCAGCGCCTCGCCCAGGCTGGTCTCCCCCATCACCGCCTCGGCCATCGTGCCGACCACGGCGCAGCGGTCGTTGCCGGTGGCCGCCACCTGCTCGGCCACGGCCGCGGCGACCGCCTCCGCGGCCTCCGGATCGGCCAGCGCCGCGGTGACCACCACCAGGTCGGGCGCGCCCGCGACCCGGCCGAGCGCCCCGTGCGCCGCGCGCCGGGCGGCCCGGGCGGCGTCGGAGTCTGCGGCGAGGGCCGCACCGAATCGGCTCATGGCGGAATGATCTCACCCGGTGAGCCGAACTCAGCTCAGCGCGCTGACAAACGCGCTTACAGACTTGTGACGGAACCGTCCCGGAACGCGGGTGAAAGCGGCACAGGCTGAGAATGTCCGCCAACTACCGTGGGGCGAAGATCTTGGATCAGGAGCGGCACGGCGTCGGGGAGTGGTGAACGTCCGTTGAACGGGACACGGAGGCGTGCGCGCCTGACCGCCGGCCTGCTCGGCATCGGCACGGTACTGGGCTGCGCTTGCGCGTGCAGCGGCCCCGGCGGCACCGTCCGGCCCGCCGCCGTCGGCCGACACGGCGCTCCTCCCGCCGAGGGCGCGACCGGCGTGCACTACGTGGAGACCCAGGCGGCCGCCCCGGTCAGCGCGCGCTGCGACGCCCCCGCGCTGATCGCGCACCGCGGCGAGTCCGGCGACGGGAAGAACCTCCCCGAGAACACCTGGCAGGCCGAGCTCGACGCGTCGGCCGCACGAGTGACATACCTCAACGTAGACGTCCGCTGGACGAGTGACGGCGTCCCCGTCGCACTGCACGACGCGACCGTGAACCGGACCACGTCCGAGACCCGCCCGCAGACGCCGATCGCCGGCCTGACGGCCGCGCAGTACGTCGCCCTCGACGCACGCGGCTACGCAGGTGACACGAAATCGGGCCACATCGACCCGGCCGTCCACCCGGACACGTTGGCGCAGCTGCTCGCGAAGGTCGCGCCGACCGGCAAGCCGATCGTGATCCAGATGGAGGCGGACCCGTACCTCGCCGCCGACACCGGCGCGCGCACGGCACCGCAGCAGGACTTCGCGAACCTGGCCCGGGTAATCCAACGCTCCGGCTACGCCGGCCGCGCGATAGTCGCAGGCTGGACCCTCGCGGACCTCCGCGCGCTCCACGCCGCCGCGCCGGACATCGAACTGGCGTACCTCTACGAGACCATCGGCACGAAGACTCTCCCGAACGCCCGGCAGATCACCGCGGCGGGCGCGCACATCCTGTACATAGACTTCCGCACCCTCGACGCGGCCGAGATAACGTCGTGGCGCAGCGCGGGCCTCCGGGTCTGGACCTGGACCCCGGCCGAGCGCGTCCAATGGCAGAAGCTGCGCGCCGAGGGCGTCGAGGCCATCGCGACCAACTGGGCGACGGACTACCTGCGCTGGGCGCCGGTCCCCTGTTCGGCCGGTTCGTCGGAGTAGAGGAAGTTGAGAACTCCGCGCGAATCGGCCGAACGGGTGAGGGGATGCTGCGTCAGCTCCCCTGGCTGGCCGACAGGTACTCCGCGTACTGCGTGAGGTACGTGTTGAGCGAGGTCGGCAGCTCGTTCGAGTGCAGCAGGGCCCAGAACTGGGTCATCCCGGTCGAGAGCGACTGACCTGAGCCGATCTCCTGCTTCAGGGTGCTGATGACCTGGTTGAGCTGCGCCTGCTGCGTGCCGCTGAGCTCGCCCTCGGCCTGGTTCACCACGGACTCGATCTGCTGCACCGCCTGGCTCGCCGAGGCGGGCACCGTGGTCAGCGTCGAGGGGAAGGTCACCGTCCCGGCGCCGGCCGTAGCCGTCGACGTCGAACTGCCGGAACCGGAGGTCGCCTCCGACGAAGCCGACGCCGAACTCCCCGCACCCGCACCCGACGCCCCGGAGGCGGAGGCGGAGGCGGCGACGGAGGCGGAGGCGGCGACGGACGCGGTCGGCGTCCCGATGCTGCCCGACGACGCCGTGTTCGACTTGCCAGAAGACCCGGACGAGATCGTGATCACCAGCGCGATGACCACCACGACGCCGATACCCGCGCCGATCAGCAGCCCCGTCTTGGGCTTCTTCGGCGCGTGACGCGTCCCGGAGCTCGTCGAGCCCGAGCCGGCTCCGGCGCCGGAGCCACCGGACAGCCCCACGGCCCCGACGGCCGAGCCACTGCCCGCCGCACCTGATCCGCTGTTCGGCCGAGGAGCCCGCACCTTCGGAATCGTCTCGGTAGCCTCCCCCGCGGCGAGAACGGCCCCCACCCCGACAGCCGCACCCGCAGCAGCACCGGCCGCGGAACCCGCGCCGGCGCCCTTCCCGGCCGCGATACCTGCGCCGGCACCACTCCCGGCACCCCGCGCCGCAGCGCCCGCGCCCTTTCCGGTTCCCGCCGCAGCGCCCGCGCCCTTTCCGGTTCCCGCCGCAGCGCCAACACCGGCAGCACTTCCGGCTGCCGCGCCCGCAGCCGAACCTGCCCCGGCCGCTGTGCCCGAACCGGCCCCTGCGGCCGCGGTCCCCGAACCTGCCGCCGCCCCGGCGCCGACAGCCGCTCCCGCGCCCTGCGCGGCCTGGGCCGATCCAGCCTCCACGATCTCCGCCGCGACGACCGCCCCCGCGACCGCGACCGCAGCGGCACCCTTCGCCGCCGCGCCCGACTTCCTCGTCCGCTTCCGCTCGCCGGCCGCGCCGACCTCTTCGGCCGCGACCTCCTCGGCGACAACGCCCGCGACCTGCTCAGCAGCGACCTCCTCGGCGACGACCTCTTCCGCGGCGATCTCCTCGGCCACTACCTCCTCCGCGACGACCTCCGCCGCGCCGACCTGCTCGACCACTTCGGCCTGCTCGACCACCTCGGCCTCGGCGCCCGTCGCCAGTAGCATCCACTCGCCCCGGAGCACGCCCGTCAGCACCGCCACCCGCGGTCGCCCAGACGCCTCACCCAGCGCTGCCACCAGCACCGTGGCAAGCGACGTGGAAATGCCGAGCACGCTGAGGTTCTCCGCCGCCCACTCGGCACGCCGGAGCACGACCTCCTCGGCCAGCAGTTCGACGCCCGCGGTCACCGCGAATCCCGCGCCGAACTCGGCCTCCAGCAGAGGCGGGCCGATCAGCGCGAGTACGGTCAGCCAGGCCAGCGCGTACACGTCCGCGGCGACCGTCAGCTCCGACTCGACCGCCGTCTCCACGGCCAGCGAGGCGGGCAGGTCGGCGATGACGACCTCGTAGCCCGCGTTCTCGGTCGCCACGAGCAGCACCGAGTGGGCGCTCAGGTGACCGTGTATGAGCTCGAATTCCGCAAGCAACTCGAGCACCTCGGCGACCTGCGCGAGCGCGGCCAGGATCTCCGCCTGGTCGAGCTCCTCGCGCAGCAGCAGCGCCGCGAGCGTCTCCCCCGCGACCGCCGGCATGGCGCAGTAGCCGACCGTCGTCAGCTCGCCTTCGAGTTCGAACTCGTACTCGCCGAAGGCGTGGACCGCGGGTACCGCCGGGTGGTTGATGCGGCGCAGCGCCGTCACGGCCCCGGCGAGTGCCGCCCCACCCGCGTACACACCGTCCGCCGCGGCGAACTGTATCCAGACGTCGGTGTCCGACGTGACATCCAGCGCGAGCCAGTACTCGTACTCGACTCCGGCGACGCGCTCGGCGTCGCCCGTATAAAGATCAAGGCGGCGCGCGAGCCGATAACGCTCACCGAGCAGAACGCCTTCACTGAGTTCGGATATACCCTCCACCACGCGCGCAGCTTAATGCATCGGATGGGCAGGCCGTGCCGCCCATCCATATCGTTATATCTGCAGGCAGGAGGCCATGATCGAGCAGCGCACCGAACCCGGGTCAAAGCGGCTTCCCGGCCGCTGCGAAGCGACTCCCGACGGACGTCACAGGGCCTGGCGGAGATCGGCGACCAGATCGTCGAGGTCTTCGATACCCACCGAGAGCCTGACCAGATCGCCGGGGACTTCGAGCGGCGAGCCGGCGGCCGACGCGTGCGTCATCCGGCCGGGGTGCTCGATCAGCGACTCGACGCCGCCGAGCGACTCGCCGAGCGTGAACAGCCGAGCCCGGTTGCACACCTCGACCGCCGCCGCCTCGCCGTCCTTGTGGCGGAACGAGACCATGCCGCCGAAGCCGCGCATCTGCTTGGCCGCGATCTCGTGGCCCGGGTGCGAGGGCACGCCCGGGTAGTGCACCGCGGAGACCTTCGGGTGCGCCTCGAGCAGCTCGGCGATGGCCGCGGCGTTCGTGCAGTGCCGGTCCATCCGCACGCCGAGCGTCTTGATGCCGCGCAGCGTCAGCCAGGAGTCGAACGGCCCGGCGATCGCGCCCATGGCGTTCTGGTGGAAGGCGAACCGGGCGCCGAGGTCGTCGTCCGCGGCGATCAGCGCGCCGCCGACCACGTCCGAGTGGCCGCCGATGTACTTCGTCGTCGAGTGCACGACCACGTCGGCGCCGAGCGCGAGCGGCTGCTGCAGGTAGGGCGTGGCGAAGGTGTTGTCGACGACGAGCAGCGCGCCCACTTCGTGTGCCACCTGCGCGATCGCGGCGATGTCGCAGATGCCGAGCAGCGGGTTCGACGGCGTCTCCACCCAGATGATCCGGGTCTTGCCTGGCTGCACCGCCGCGCGCACCGCGTCCACCGACGACAGGTCCGCCGCCGTCCAGTCCACGCCCCAGCGCTCGTAGACCTTGGCGAACAGCCGGAACGTGCCGCCGTACGCGTCGTTCGGGATCACCACGTGGTCGCCCGCGTGGCAGATGGTGCGCAGCAGGCAGTCCTCCGCCGCCAGCCCCGACGCGAACGCCAGCCCGTGCCGCCCCCCTTCGAGCGCGGCCAGGCACTCCTCCAGCGCCGTGCGCGTCGGGTTCGCCGAGCGGGAGTACTCGTAGCCGCCGCGCAGCCCGCCGACCCCGTCCTGCTTGTACGTGGAGACCTGGTAGATCGGCGGAACCACCGCGCCGGTCAGCGGGTCGGCCTCCTGACCAGCGTGGATCGCGAGTGAGGAGAAGCCGAGGCCGTCGAGGTTGGAGTGCTGCGTCATAGCGTCAAGCGTAGCGGCGTGTGGCGGAACATCCCTGCCGGGAAACTCGTTCTCAGTGACGTGAACTACTTCCGCAACCCTTTCAAGGACCGTCTGCCGAGCCCCGCCGAGGCCCTCCCCGGTCGTGCCGAGCGCCCGTTCCGCCTGGCTGGAACGCACACGGTGCTGGGCACCCCCGTCGAGGGTAAGCCCGAGGGCTATGAGGAAGCCGTCTTCGGCCTCGGCTGCTTCTGGGGCGCCGAGCGCAAGTTCTGGTGGCACGACGACGTCTACGCCACAGCCGTCGGCTACGCCGGCGGCGCCACCCCCAACCCGACCTACGAGGAGGTGTGCTCAGGCCTGACCGGGCACGCCGAGGTCGTGCGCGTGGTCTACAACCCCGACGAGGTGAGCTACGAGAGCCTGCTCAAGCTCTTCTGGGAGTCGCACAACCCCACGCAGGGCAACCGCCAGGGCAACGACGTCGGTACCCAGTACCGCTCCGTCATCCAGTACACGACCGAGGCCCAGCGCACCGCCGCCGAAGCCAGCCGCGATGCCTACCAGAAGGTACTCACCGACGCCGGCCACGGCAAGATCACCACGGTGATCGAGCCCGCCACCGAGTTCTACTACGCCGAGGACTACCACCAGCAGTACCTCAGCGACGCCAAGAACCCCGACGGCTACTGCGGCCTCGGCGGGACGGGTGTCAACCTGAGTGACCCTGGCGAGGACGTCTGGGGCTCGTGCCCGACCGGGCTCGCGCCCGCGGCCGACGTCGTCGACCAGCAAGGCTGAGCATTTGCTCTGCGGGACGTCGTCGAACTGGCAGATAGGCGTGGGCTTCGCCGGTCAGACGCTGGCGGCTAGGGCCAGGCCGACCCGCTCGACGGTCACGCGCTGAGTGGCCGTGCACGTACGTATACCGTGACCGGTTTGCCGTGCAGCTCGTCGGTGCGCTGCGCGGCGAATCCGAGCCGCTCCGCGACGCGAACCGACGCTGCATTGCCTGCGTGGATGGTCGCGGTGAAATACGGCGCGTCGAGGGTGGCAAACCCCCACGCGATGACGGCACGTGCGGCCTCGGTCGCATATCTGCGCCCCCACGCTTCGGCCTGGAGCGTCCAGCCCAGGTCGACCTCTCCGGTCCGCTCGCTGTAGATGAGGCCGCACCTTCCGAGAAACCCGCCGCTCTCGCGTGACTCGACGGCGAAGAGACCGTGCCCGCGCTCCGACCATTGCCGCTCGATCCGTTGGAGCGCTGCGAGCGCGGCCTCCTCCGTGTAGGCGCCGACAAATCGGTTGACCCGCTCATCGGCGTGTAGTGCGACCCATAGATCCACGTCAGACGTCGAGAGGGGCCGCAGATGAAGTCGGGCGGTCTCGAGAACGGCCATGGCCGACAGACTAAGGCAATCCCGAAGGGAAAACGCCACAGACCGCTCTGCATCCGTCACCGACAGCCTCGCTGCTACGGGGCGAGGACGTCTGGCCGGAGATGCAACTCGCCAGTTGGCTACAGGTGAAGCATGCGCTGCGCGATTTCTCGAACGCGGTCGAGCGAGATCCCTTCGCGCTGCTCGATCGCCAGCGGATGAGCTGTCGGCTCAAGCTCGATCCACGGACGCTGTCCGACCGGACGCGTGTGCACGTGAGTCTTCAGGCTGACCGTCGTCGGTTCATAGATCGGCAGCTCTGTAGACAGCCACCCGAAGTACGACGGCTCGGCCTCTCGACCCTCCGCGTCCACCAGTTCGATCGTCTTCTTGAAGTTCGGCTCGCTCAGCGACGCCCAGACTCCCCACGAGTGCACGTCGTCACCGCCGAGCACTGGTATCTCGATCACACCTCGAACGAAATAGTGCTCGCCCTTGATCACGCATAGGTCTGAGTTCAGCATGCTCGCAGCGTCGGCGGCGAACTCCTCAAGCCAATAGCACGGCGCATCGGCGCCGTACGACATCGGCAGCTCGGGGTGATACTCGCCGCAACATCCACACGTGTAACCCAGTTCGTTTGACATGCGGCCGAGCGTACTCAAACGGTTGGCCGAGAGCTCGGATGGATCCCACCAGGCCACGTGACACCGCACGTTCGGCGGCTCCGGCTCCGTTTTGCGTGCCCCCAGCCCCATCTCCGCTGCGCCGAGAAGCGTCCCCACCGCGGATATCGGTGGCCCTCCATACCAGAACACGGATACTGTGCTCCGGCAGGGGAGATCGGCGTGTCCCATCCGGACGTCCAGCCGCTTCGGCGGATGCCGGGCGCGCTGCGGACGCGGGCGGACACGCCTCCACGAGAGGTGAGACTTCTTGTACCAGGGATGGGAATCCGCATTGATCCGCCAACCCTCGACGGAACGGGCACGCACGTCCCGCGCCTCGCGCGGGCTGACCGCCGCCGCACTCGCCGCCGCGCTGCTCGGTGCGCAGGTCGTGGTGGCGTCCGGCGCCTCGGCCGACACCGCTCCCGGAGCGCCGGTCGTCTCGGCGACCGCCGCCCCGCCCCCCGGAACGAAGGCGTGCCCGGTGCCGACCGATGGTTCGGGGACGACGGTCGCGCTGGGCGCGATCTGCTCGTTCACGCTCAGCCCGAACCCGGCCGACACGAGCGTGCCAACCGAGTACGAGGTGTCCTACCCGTTCAACGAGGGCTATCCGGAGCACATCACCGCCGCCGACCCGGGCAACGGCAACAGCTTCGACGCGACCACCGGCGTCGCCACCGTCACGATCGTCGTGAGCGACGGGTACGGGAGCATGACCGTCAACGCGGTCGGCGCGGACGGCCAGGTCAGCGCCGCCACGCAGCAGACTGTGGTCGGCAAGAGCGCGGTCGGTTCCGGTACCTCGCAGACATTCAGCGACTACAACGGGGACGGCGCACCCGACCTGCTCACCGTTCCGCAGTCCTCCAGCGACGCGATGGGGAACGGCTTCTGGTACGCGAAGGGCGGCGCCAACGGCACGGTCTCGTCGGACGCGCGGAATCTGTCCGAGGCCCACGGCCTGGGAACCAACGCGGCCGGAGGCCCGATCAGCTTCGCCGGTGCCCAGGTCATCCCGGGGAACTGGTGCGGCAGCGGCGAGACCTCCGCGCTGGTGTACTACCCGCCGACGGTGGCGCCGACCGAGGACGCCGGCGGCGGATACATCTTCTGCGGCGATGGCGACAGCGACGTGGTGCGCAACGTGGGCGGCTCCTACGCCGGGGAGGTCAATCTCACCAGCGGCTCGCTCAGCGACGCGAACGGCGTGAACCCGACCGAACTGGTCGACGCAGGAGACCTGGCCAAGACCGGCTCCGGGATCCCGGACGTGATCGCCATCCTCGACAACGGGTTGGTCCTGGCCGCCGCTTCGGGGACGGGCTCCTACTCGACCGACGGTGAGTTCGGCGGCTCGATTTGCGGCTTCGGTGACTGCGCCGAGCTCAGCAGCACGCTCTCCCCGGACGGAACCTTCGACTGGAACTCGTGGAAGGTCCTGGGCTACCCGCTGTCCGACGGCGCGATCGACATGTACCTGTGGAACCCGACCACCGGCGAACTCGTGCTCTGGACCAATGTCGCCGCGAACGATGCGGCGAACGACGGGGTGTGGACCAACTACACGACCCTGACATACACGCAATACGTTATCGCGTCCGGCACCGGCACATCGACCTGGAACAAGGGTGCGAACCTTGAACTGCAGGCCGCTGACTTCAACGGCGATGGCGTGCCCGACCTCTGGGCCGTCGACACAGCGTCGGCGACGGTCGTCTCGTATACGGCGTACATCGACGGCGCCCACGCCGAGCTGGCTAAGGGACCGAAGCAGAGCCTGTCGACCCCAGCGCACGAGTGGGAGCTCGACGACCTGGCCTCCGGGTCCGCGAACCAGGCGCTCGACAGCGGCAGTGACACCGCTTACGCGGTCAGGAACTCCAACGCCGGCGTGAGCTGGACGGCAGACCCGGCGCTCGGAGCAGCAGCCAAGTTCGACGGCACGACCGGATACCTGGAGACGAACGCTCCGAGCCAGCCGTCGACGGGTGCCGTGATCCAGGCGGGAGCGTCATTCACCGTCGGAGCATGGGTCAAGCCGTCCGGAGCGGGAACGGTGCTCGCACAGGCCGGGACTGACGACTCGTCGGTCTTCCTGTCCACGGCCGCCGGCGGCACCTGGCAGTTCGGGATCAACACCGGTGGCACCACCTCGGCGACGTACACGCAGGACGCTGCCGGGTCGTGGACTCCGGGGGTCTGGACCCACGTCGTCCTCACCTACGACGTCTCGACCGGGCGCCTCGTGCTGTTCGTCGACGGTGCGCAGGCCGGCAGCGTGAATGTCACGGGCGGAGTGACGGTCGTCGGCCCCTTCGTCCTGGGCGCCAACCAGGCCGGCGGAGCGCTTGCCGACTACTTCCCCGGCGAGATCGCGCGCGTGGTCACGTTCGACATGAACCTGACATCCGCGCAGGCCAAGAACCTGCCGTAGCACGGAGCACGCCGCGCCGCCGGGGCCGGTCCCACACGTGGGCACTGCGCCTCGGCGGCGCGGCCCTGCCGTGAATCCCGGCGGCACGGGATTCAATCGGCATATGGCCGATTTCTCGCCCTACCTCCTCTTCGACGGCACGTGCGCCGAGGCGATGACGTTCTATCAGCAGTGCGTCGGCGGTGATCTGGTGATCGTGCGCGTCGGCGATTCGCCGATGAAGAAGCAGTACCCTGCCTTGATGTTCCAGGGCGACGCTATTCCGCAGGGGCCGCAATAGCGCCGGCACAGGCGACCGACGCCATGCTCTGCGCCATCAGTCCCCGTCCACGACGCGCAGCACGACCTTGCCGACGACGCGGTTCGTCTCACTGCGCCGATGCGCCTCGGCAGCGTCCTCCAGCGGGAACACGGAGTCGATCTCGACGCGAAGCCTGCCCTGCTCGACCAGGTCCACGATGGCGGTGAGCGCGAGGCGGTCCGGCTCGACGAGCGTGAACCCGGTCGGGATGCCGCGCGCCTCGGCTTCCTTCATCGCCTCGTCCGGCACCGGCAGGATCGAGACGAGCACGCCGCCGTCCTTGAGCACCTGGAGCGAACGGCTGCTGTAGTCGCCGGCGATCGGGTCGAAGACGACGTCCACCGGCTGATCACGCAGCACCTCGACGAAGTCGGCCTCGTGGTAGTCGATCACCTCGTCCGCCCCGAGCCCGCGGACGAAGTCGTGCTTCGGCGCGCTGGCCGTGGCGATGACGTACGCACCGAGGCTCTTCGCGATCTGCACGGCGAAGTGCCCCACGCCGCCCGCCGCCGCGTGAACCAGCACGCGCTGTCCGGGCTTCACCTTGCCCGTGTCGACCAACCCCTGCCACGCCGTGAGCGCGGCCAGCGGCAGTCCGGCGGCCTCCTCGAAGCTCAGTGACGCGGGCTTCGGCGCGAAGTGCCGGGCCGGGGCGACGACGTACTCGGAGTACGCACCGGGCAGGTGCGGGAACAGCGGCATGCCGAGCACCTCGTCGCCCGGCCGGTACAGCGTGACGCCGGGCCCGACCGCCTCGACCACGCCGGCCACGTCGTAGCCGAGAATCAGCGGGAACGCGCCGCCCGCGAGGCCGCCGCCCGAGCGTGACTTCCAGTCCGTCGGATTGATTCCGGCCGCGTGCACCCGTACCAGGATCTCGGTCGCGCCGGGCGTGGGCCGCTCGACTTCTCGCAGCTGAAGTACCTCGGGGCCACCCGGTCGTTCCGCGATGATCGCGCGCATATTCGTCATGTGGATCACTCTGCCGCCGCGCCCCGGGGCGCGCCTAGTGGCCGGATAGACAAGATATGAAAGAATCGGGCCATGGCTCACGAAGCGCGTCCGCATCGAATAGCCGTCCTCGCGCTGCCCGGCGTCGTGCCGTTCGAGCTCTCCATCCCGGCCCGGATCTTCGGCGCCGCCCGCGACGTACGCCACGGCGAGCGGCCGCTATACGACGTCGTGACCTGCACCGTCGACGGCGGTCCGGTGCGCACCGACGCGGACTTCAGCATCAGCGTGGACCACGACGCGTCCGTTCTCGCGACGGCCGACTCGGTGGTGATCCCGCCATCGCACGCACTCGGGCAGGTCGTCGACTCCGGCGGCATCCTGGCCGAGCCGATCATGCGCGCCCTCAAGGAGATGCGCCCCGGCACGCGGCTGATCGCCATCTGCACGGGAGCCTTCGTGTTCGCCGCCGCAGGCCTGCTCGACGGACGGCCGACCGCGACTCACTGGGGCGAGGCAGCGCGGCTCCAGGCCCTGTTCCCGCAGCTGCGCGTGGACCCCGAAGTGCTCTACATCGACGACGGCGACGTCCTCACCTCCGCCGGCGTCGCGGCCGGAATCGACCTGTGCCTGCACGTGATCCGGCGCGACCACGGCAGCGCGGTGGCGAACTTCGCCGCGCGCGCCTGCGTCGTCCCGCCGCGTCGCGAGGGCGGCCAGGCGCAGTTCGTGCAGCGGCCCGTCCCCGACGTGGACGAGGGCGGCACTGCGGGGACGCGTGCGTGGGCCGTCGAACACCTCGGCCGCCCGCTCAGCCTCGCCGAACTCGCCGCCCACGCCGGGATGAGCGTGCGCACCTTCACCCGGCGCTTCCGCGCCGAGACCGGCGTGAGCCCGGGGACCTGGCTCGCCGCGCAGCGCATCGACTACGCACGCCACCTGCTCGAAGACTCCGACCTGACGGTCGATCAAATCGCCGAGCGCGCCGGGCTCGGCACCGGGGCAAACCTCCGCCAGCAATTGAGGCTGGCGTCCGGTGTCTCGCCGACCGGGTACCGCAGGGCATTCCGATCCTTGGAGGTCTGAACGATGGCCAGGCTCGTCTACTCCGCGATCACGTCGCTCGACGGCTATGTCGAGGACGAGCACGGCAAGTTCGATTGGGCTGCGCCGGACGCCGAGGTGCTCGCCGCCGTCAATGAACTCGAACGGCCTATCGCCACGTTCCTTTACGGCCGCCGGATGTACGAAACGATGTTCTTCTGGGAGACCGTTGACGTCGACGGGCTCGATCCGGGAAGCCGCGAGTGGACCCATATCTGGCGCGCGGGCGAAAAGATCGTCTTCTCGCGGACGCTGCAGAAAGTCCGGAGCGAGCGCACACAGCTCGTGCGCGAATTCGATGCGGAGGCTATTCGGCAGCTCAAGGCACATTCGACCACCGACCTTTCCGTCGGCGGCGCGGAACTCGCGGGCCAGATGATGGCCGCGGGGCTGGTCGACGAGTGCCGGTTCTTCCTCAACCCGGTCATCGTCGGCGGCGGAAAACGCGCACTTCCCGACGGTGTCCAAGCCCAACTCGAGCTCGCCGAGGAACGCCGATTCCGCGGCGGAGCCGTCCTCCTGCGCTATCACGTGCGCAATCCGCAGCCGTCATGGCGGCGGCCATAGCCGTCATTGTCAGTGGCGTCTGGCAGAGTCGGGGCATGGCAACCGAAACGCGGCATATCAGCCAGTGGATCGACCGGGCCGCCGGCGATGTCTACGCGTACGCGTCCGATCCGGCGAACCTCCCGGAGTGGGCGCCGGGCCTGGGCAGCTCGATCGAGAAGGCTGACGGCCGCGGCAGCTGGGTCGTGCAGACGGCGGACGGTCCCGTCGGCCTGGAATTCGCGCCACGCAACGAGTTCGGCGTGCTCGATCACTGGGTCACGGTCCCGTCGGGCGGGGTCGTATACATCCCGCTGCGGGTGATCGCGGGTGGCGCGGCGGACTGCGAGGTCGTCTTCGCGCTGCGGCGGATGCCGGGGATGAACGACGAGGACTACGAGCGTGACGCGGCTGCCGTCGCCGCCGACCTGGCCAGGCTCAAGGCGGTGGTCGAGGGACGGTAAGCGCACATCAGAACAACGTCGCCTGCTCCGCGGAAGCCACGTTCCCGGCCTCTGCCTCCGGTTCCGGTAGCGGTTCGAGCTCCGGAGTGAGGGCACGCACCTCGTCGTGGAACCGGCGGGCGAGGATCGGCGCGTCCACGTTGTTCGGCGTGTGGATGAAAACCGTCGGCGACCTGCCTTCGCGCAACCAAGCCGCAACGGTCTCGAGCCACGGCTGCCAGCCCTCGACCGTGCGCGTCTCGTCGTCGCGCCCGATGAAGCGGACGACGGGGTGCTCCGTGAGCGCGTGCGAACGACGCGGCAGACGCGGCTTCTTCATCCACGCCTCGCGTTCGGCGTCGCTTGTCGGCGGGCTCGCGAACATCGTCGTCGAGTCGAAGTCGACCCACTCGGCGCCGAATTCGTTCAGCAGCCTGCTGAGATTCTGCTCCCAGCGCTGCGACTCGAAGAACGCGAGATGCCGCACCTCGACGGCATACCGATACGTGCGCGGCATCCGATACAGGAACGCCGCCAACGCTCCCAGATCCGCAGGCCCGAACGTCGGCGGCAACTGAACCCAGAGCGCGTGCGTACGCGGACCCAATGGCTCGATCACGTTCAAGAACGCCCGAACGGGCTGCTCGACGCCCGCCAGCCGCCGATCGTGCGTGACCGGCTTAGGCAGCTTGAGGATGAACCGGAAGCCCGGCGTAGTCTGCTCCGCCCACGACTTCACTGTCTCCAGCGACGGCGTCGCGTAGAACGTCGTGTTCCCCTCCACGGCGTTGCAGAGCGTGGAATACGCGCGCAACCGGTCGCGATGGGGCAGCCGTTGGGGCAGGTGACGCCCCTGCCATGCAGCATGCGACCACATCGCACATCCGACATGGAGTCTTCGCAATGTGCCAAGACCCATTTTAGCCGCGCTCGGGCGTGGCATCAAGCCTCTGTCTATCGTTTCCGCAGGTCCGCGCGGTTCCTCGTCCACGGGAGTTAAGCCTAGCCCCAACGTGGTGGAGCTTCTGGCGTCTTACTCGAACACCGCGCCCCAGGTCGCTGAGCTGGTCAGTCGGGCGTATGAGGTGGCGGGGCAGGCTTCCGACGCTGACGTGATGGTCTGAGTGGGCGGGGTGGGCCAGGGCGCGAGCCCTGGCTACTACCCATAGAGGTGGGCCGGTTGAGGGTGCGGGGGTCTCGTCGTCGGGCGGGCTTGCCCGGACCAGGGTTCTGACGGGGTACACCAGCGGCGGAGCGGCGAGGATGCATAGCGTGAGTTGTTCGCCGCTGGTGTACCCCGTCGGGTTCCTGGTACGCCTTCGGCGTCCGTCGACGTGACCCCCGCACCCAAACCTGCCCACCGGACGCACGCCGCTGCTGCCAGCCGGGCCACGGTGGATCTTGCGCGGGGCTCTCAGAGGAGCGGTCCGCCGGAGGCGGCCTTTCTGGGTTTTAGCCGGGCACGGCCGCGAAGTGAAAGGGAGGGCCCCGATCGAAACCGGGGGCGGGCGCGTTTTCCGGGAGATGACAGGTCCGGGCTCCGACATGTGGAATTCCAGGTACATTGGCACTATGTCAGGGTCCATTTGGCAGGATGCTGCCGTTGTCACAGTGGGCACGCTTGGCCTCTCTAGAGCACTTGTGCCTCTACTTGAGTCGTTCGTGCGCGCCTCGCACCAGAAGGTGAGGCTGCGCCGCGCTTCCAGAGACGAGGAGGCACTCCGTGGCTTGATGCAGCAAGTCAATCAGAGGGGAGTGGCTCTTTCGCGAGATGAGCTCGACCAGGTCTTGCTTACACTTGACCGAAACACCCTTCCAGCTTCGCGACTCAAATGGTTGGGTACCGAATGGGGACCGGTCGACCCCGACGCGGATGCTGCGGAGTCAGAATGACAGACTCCAAGAAACAGAAGGCATCCCGAGTCGACGCAGTGGGTGGAGCGTCGAGCGGCACACTGCTCCTGTTCATTGCGCACCAAGTGGGCGCCAATACGACTGCGGGCGAGTGGCTAACCTATGCGTCTCCATGGTTTGCTATCGTCGCTGGCTACCTAGTGAGAATCCTGCGCATCCGGGGAAATCAGTTCGCCATCAGGCAGGCTACGAAGGCAGAGCAAGCTGAATTAGAGCAGGCGAGGACGGCACTTGAATTGCTCCTAAAAAGCCCGTATACGTCCGAAGAGCACAAAGCCTACGTCCGCAGTCAACTTGAAGAGCGCGATCGTATGGTGATTGAACGCACTTTCAGTAGGCTGAATCGTATGTGGACAGCAGACGACGCGCCAACAGACTCCGTTTCGCCATGAAATTCCGCAACCACACCCGCGTCGTTTTCCGATCGTCTGCCGCCAGATGGAAGGAAGGTGCCCCCGGCCGGGGCCGGGGGCGGTCGCGCTAGCGGACGCTGGTCGTGGTGGCCTCGGGGCCGAGTTGGACCAGGAGCAGCCGCAGGATGTAGCGCTCGGTGACCTGGTCGCGTTGGGCCCAGGCGACCAGAAGTTGGGCGCGCAGGTAGTCCGGGTGGGCGGGGTCCATCGTGCGGAGCTCGTCGAAGATGCTCGTCTCGTGGTCCATGGAGTCCTCCTGTGGTGGGGGCGGGCTGACGCGTCCCCTGGAACGCCTTTGAGCGGCAGTCCGCCCCACCACAGGAGGACGGGCGGCGGTATCGACTTCGTCGAGCGGTCCGCAGGATTCGGGCGGGCGGAGATGCCGGCGGAGCCGCGGCGCCCCAACTCGGCATCGGCGAGCACGGCGCGCCGCTGCTCTGCCGGCTTCGCAGCCTGGTGAGCACGCTGGAACCGCCTGGCGAGCAGCAGCGGACCCGCCGCCGATTGGTCTTTCCTCGCGACCCACCACCCACCTAGCGGAGAGGGTGTGATGGAGAGGGACGCGCTGTGCGCGGCGCTCGCCGTCACGGCATCGGGA
>Ga0310811_10000260_pt1 | contig 75199 bp, 112 predicted proteins | sample YCmetagenome_FD_207642 | JGI IMG/M metagenome (GOLD analysis project Ga0310811, IMG submission 207642) | Soil microbial communities from experimental microcosm in Duke University, North Carolina, United States - YC | ecosystem: Engineered > Artificial ecosystem > Soil microcosm > Unclassified ... | reverse complement strand
AGGGCGCCCACTCGGTGTTGTCGCGCCCGTCGGTCGAGGCCATCAGCCGGACCTGGCTGCTGGCCTGGTCGACCACCTGCTGGCCGGTGCACACGAACCGCGCTTCGACAGCCATCAGAACGCCGTCCGCCGCCAGGTGCCCGGACCCTGGCCGAATGGCACGCTGGTGACCCAGTACGAGTCGGGGCCGTCGAGCCGGACTTGCAGATTGGCCCGGCCGTCCGGGTTTCCCAGGAACGTCTGGACCACGTCCGCCGCGAAGTACTGGCCCTCGGCCACGTAGTTGCCGCGTTGTCCACTCAGTACCTGGTCGGCCTGGTCCCTGAGTTGGACGATCCGTTCGGCGTCCTGCTGGGTCAGACAGTACAGGACCCGCTGTCCGGTCAGTGGCTTCTCACTCAAAACGTTTACCTCAGAACTTGGTCAGCGATGTGTTGGAGTAGCCCTGGCCGAATCCGTCGCCGTCGCCGGTCCACTCGACGATGCCGTGCGTCAGGTCCTTGACGTACGGGTCGTTGTGCACGCCGACCACCAGCCCCTCAGCTCCGCTGAGGCGGTGCCTGACGTGGGCGCCGATGGCCGGGGTCGAGGTCTCGCCCACGCCGTCCAGGGACTGCGGGATCGCGTCCGTCGAGCTGCGGGGCACACGCGGCGCGTCCCCCGGGGTGTAATCGGGGTTGGTCACAGCGCGCCGTCCGACCGGGTGTAGTCGGCCGGGCTGTCCGACCCGGCGCCAGCCGACGGGGGCGTGCCCACGGGACCGCCCCACTGCTGCAGGTCCGATGGGTGGGACCCCTCGGGGCACAGGGCGTTGGCGGACACGCCCTGGGGCCAGCTGGCCTCTTCGCCGTCCCAGGTCACACGCGGGACCGCCGTGCCCGAGTACCCGTGTCCGGCGTGACCCGCCACGGTCCCGTGCTGGCCGCTGGTGCGGTGCACCACCCGCTGCCCCGGCGCGGGCACGGAAGGGGCCTTCCGGTCGCCGAGAGAGGACGGGGTGGGGTCCGCCCGACGGCTGTCCGTCGCGGCCTCGGAGGTGGCCTGGGGGGCGTAGCTGTTGTTCAGGATGGACATCGGGGCGCCGGGCGGGGTGTAGGTGCTGGCGCCCGGCGTGCCCTCGTCGGCGGGCGACTGGTACTGCTTGCCCGAGGTGGGTCGCGTTCCGGCCATGGGTCCAGTCTACGCTGCGCGCAGACCGGGCGCCAGACACAACTCGACCCCCGGTCCGAAGACCGGGGGTCGGTGGGCCATTAAATCATGGGATTGCCCCACTGTCAAGTTTGACAGTGGGGCGGGTCGGGGCGAGGTACCAGCCTCACCCCAGCAGGGCGGCGGCCTCGGCCTCGATGCGCTCAGGGGTGGCGTCGGCCGGGGCCAGCACGACCTTGGCCAGGTTCTTGGTCTTCAGGTTCTGCCCGACCTGCAGCAGCAGCACCACGGTGCCCGCCTCGTGCTCGACGTCCTGCCCGACGGCCTTGGCCAGCCAGTGGGTCACGTTCACCCGGCGGGTCGCACCCTTGACCAGGCGGTACTCCGTGCGCTCCTGCGGGACGCCCATCGCGGTCATCTTGCGGGTGGCGGACTTGATCATCTTGACCTCCGGTTTTGGCGGAGGGGCCGGTCGGCCCCTCTGAGAAAATTCAACCACAGGGTTGCCCCCCTGTCAAGTTCAACAGGGGGGCAACGGGCGTCGAGGCGGACCCCGTCCGCCTCACACGGGCTGGGCGCGGCCGGGGCGGACACCCGTCCGGCCCATCAACCGGTCCAGCAGCTGGCCGGTGTCGTCGGTTAGCCGGGCCGCCTCCTGCACCCCCGGGTGCTGGTGGACGATGGGCACCCGCAGCAGGTCCGAGGACCGGTGGCGAGTCGGCTGGCTGATCTTCTCCCAGGACACCTTGTACCAGCCCAGGCCGTCGCCCAGTCGGACCGGCTGCACCACCCCCTGCTCCCGCTCGGGGTCGAAGCGTCCGGTAAACGTGGCCAGCGCCACAACATCACCGGTGTAGATCACCGGCTGGCGGACCTGGATGTCGTCCAGGTTCACCCGCTGGGCCAGGTCCAGGTGGCTGCCGCCGGGCAGGCACCGAGCCCACCCATAGCCGATCTCCAGGACCTTGCCCGTCAGGTACCTCGTCTGGCGCGCGTCGAACCACACTACGCGGTCGGCAACGCGGATGACCTTCGCGTCGGGGGTGGTGCTGCTCATCGGTTCCGCCTCCCCGCCCCCCGCGTCGGCACGGGGGGCGTGTCTGTGTGTCATGCCCTTTCTAACTCCACTACAGCAGGGGCCTGACGCCCCGTCAATCCCTGTGCAAATTCTGGTTCCCCACTGGCGCGCCCCGCGCGTCAGTACAGGACCATCTGGTCGCAGTTGTTGCGGGCGGCGTGCGCCAGCGCGAGCTCCAGCCGGTCGGCCAGGGCGGCGGGGTGCGAACTGGCCTGCAGCTGGCCGTTCTCGGCCAGCGTGTCCGCCTGCAGGCGGGTCAGGGCCAGCAGGGTGCCCAGGTCCTGTCGGGAGAACCGGAACGCGGTGATGGTGGACTGCGACACTGCAACCTCCTGGGGTGGGCGCGGGCCCGGTCGAGACCGCGCGGGGACAGCCGGACGAACCGCCCGACTGGGCCGGATGGCGGACCTCCCCCCTCGGGAAGCCCGCCCCCGACCCGGCCGGTCGGTCGCGGTCAGACGATCTGGTACTTACCGGCGGGGGCGACCTTCGCGACGCCGTTGCCGCTGCTGTAGTGGGCCGAGTTGTCGTTGGTGTCGATCACGGCCTCGTAGGTCCAGCGACCGACCTTGATGGTGACGGCGCCGTCGGTCGGGACCGCCTCGGGCTGCACGTTCAGCTCCTCGCGGGCGGTCTCCAGGGCCTGCTCGCGGGCCTCCTCGACGACCTGGGCCGGGGTCTCCTCGTCGGTCAGGCCCAGGTCCTGCCGGGCCTGCTTCAGGGCGCCCTCACGGGCCGCCTCGGTGCCCTCGTGGTCCATCTTCAGCTTGTCGGCGACCTTCTTCGCGGCCTTGTCGGCCCGCTTCTTGGCCGCCGCCTCCTTCTTGGCACGCTGGGCGTTGACCCGGGACACGGCCCGCTCGATGCCCTTCTTGACCATGTACTCGAAGTTGAAGTCACCAGCCATGCCCACCGGGTCGCCGCTCACGGCCATGCCCTCCTCGTTCCGGCGGACCGCGTGGCCCTCGGCGCCAGCCCGGATCAGCAGCGACTTGAGCTTCGCGTCGTGGCCGGGAGCGAAGTCGCTGGCGGTCTCGCTGACACAGTCGGTGCCGACCAGATCCAGGTAGTCGCCGGGGTCGGCGCCCTCGGGGACGTCGCCCGTCCAGATCTCGATCTCGTAATTCTGGCAGGCGCAGGGGTGCATCTTCTGGGCCTCGGGGGTCTCGGCGGCGGACTTCTTGGCGGTCTTGGTGGCGGCCATCTCGGGCTCCTCGGGTCTGGGAGGCGGTCCCTTGACCGCCTGACAAGAACCATTCTACACGCCGACGCCCCCATTGTCAAGTTGACAATGGGGGCGGGTGGCGAACGATCCCCCGAGAGGGTGGTCGGTTAAACTGTTTAACGGTTCTGGCCGGTCAACCTGTCGCCCGGTCGCACCTCGGGCAGGCCCGGTAGATGCCCGGCGCCGGACCACCCTTGACCTGGAACGTGCGCATCCGGGTGTCCCGGCGCTTGTCGCTGTCGGGGTTGGTCCGGCAGGCGTTGCACGCCATCCGCGACACCACCCCGCCCCCCTCCCACATCGGTGCGGGCAGCTTGACCCGGGGATCGTGGGACGACCCGCCGCTCTTGTTCAGCATGTTAACTCCTTAAACCCCGGACGAGCCGAATCCTCGCTCGCCCCGCTCCTTTTCCGGGACACGGCCCCAGACGGGAGTGTACCCCACCACGGGCGCAGGCAGAAGGATCAGTTGGGCCAGCCGCTCCCCCGCCTTGACGATGGCCGGTTCGCCGCTCATGTTCTGGACCCCGGCGAACAGCTCCCCGGTCCACCCGGCGTCGATCACCCCAGGGTTGACCAGCAGGCTGCGCTTGCGCAACGTGCTGGACCGGCCGGTGATCAGCGCCCAGTGCCCGGCCGGGATATCGACCTTGACGCCGCACGGGACGTCGGCGAACGAGTAGCCCTCGACCGTGAAGTCCTCAGCCACGAACAGGTCGAGACCCGCGTCGTCACGATAGCTGCGCGTCGGCAGCAGGTCGATACCGTCCGCCGGGTCGTAGTCCTTCCACTTCAGCTCGGCCCGCTCGAAGACCAGAGAGGGCGCACCCCTGGTCTCACGCAGAATCAGATTGTTCATGGCCAGCACCTGGGCGTACTCGGCCTCGCGCTTGCGGGCGCGTACCTGCAGGTCGAGCAGACCGGCCCCCACGGTGGACGGGGTGGCGTGCAGGGCCCCGCGCTGGACCCAGCTGTCCACCTGGACCGAGTTGCTGATGTTGGTCACGATCAGGGTCGGGATCTTGCGGGCGAGCGCGTACTCGATCTCGACCGGAGTGCCCAGGGTGGGGACTCCGGCGGGCAGCACGGCCACCACGGCCGCCGACACGTCGATCACGGCGTTGTTGGCTGTCTGGATCGCGTGGGACTTCGGACCGGGCCGCCAGGCCCGGTCCGGGCGGAAGACGTCGTAGCCCAGGCTGTTCAAATCGCGCTGGACCCCGGCCCTCGCGTTGACCCAGTGCCAGCTGGGGTTGGTGATCCGGCCGTCGGCCTGGTCGATCGGCCCGGCCACGTAGGCGAGTCTGCTCATGTCAAGTCTTTCTCTTCAAGGCCGAGGTATCGGCATCGCTCGCGGGCGCTGATCTGGTCGGCGATGTGCCAGAAACGGTTGAGCTGGTCGGGCTCGGAGTCGGCGCCCTCGACCAGGAACTGGACGGCGGCGGCCACAAGAACGGCGGGCTCGGTGCGGACCTGGCGCTGGTGGGCCAGGGCCGACTCTATGACCCTGTCGGACAGGCGGCCCCGGGTGACCACGGCCAGCCAGCTAAGACCCGTCGACAGCTGCGCGGCAGGTGTCGGCGGGATCTGCAGCAGGTGGGCCGGGGACGGGGCCGCCGGGGCCTTTCGGGTCACAGCCAGTGACCGGTCTGGCGAATGTAGAGTGCCATCAGGGCGTAGACGGCGAGGTCCTTCAGGGTGTCGCCGCTGGCGGGCTGGTTGCGCAGGGCCGCATCCTCGACCCGGTCCAACTTCTCGGCCAGATACTGAAAGCACGCCAGCTCCAGGGCCTCGGCCTGAGGAACGGCGCGGCCCTGGGCGCGGGCGTAGCGGTCGCCCTTGGCACGCAGACTGTTCGAACCGTACTCGCGGGCCTTGGACTCGACCATGGGGATCACCTCGGCCAGCCACTTCTCCGAGAACTCCTGGAACCCGGGGGCCACGGAGGGGTCGAGGAAGGGCGAGCGGGGCAGCACCAGGGCGTGGGCCCCCGAACGGGACGCCGGGGCCTCCCGGGTGCCCGTCGTGGCCGGGAAGACCCCAGAGTCAGTCCCCGCCGACTCCACGACGGTGGTGTGGGGAGCGGCCAGCTCCTCGGGAATCTCGATCTCTTCGGCGGTGTCGGTCATCGGTACATCTCCGAGTTGACGAGGGCCGTGTCGGGCCCGGTTCCGATGTAGGCCAGGTGGGACCCGGGCAGGGCCAGGTCGGTCATCAGGTCGCGAGCGGCCTTGGGCTCGGTCGACCAGTTCAGGCCGTGTTGTACGCGGTCCTGTCCGGCCAGCGTCGGGTCGACGCTGTCCATCATGGTAAGCGCCACCCACACCACCCCCGCCCTCGGGCCGCCGTTGGCGCGGATCGACGCCTTGGCCAGAGTCGCGTCCCACTCGCCCACCCGGCGGACCTTCTGGGTCACGGTGGTGCGCTCCTCGGGCAGGCCCAGCGCGTCCCAGGTGGTCTCGCCCTTGAGGTCGCCCGAGTTGCCAGCGACCCGGATCGGGTGCGGGCGCAGACAGACCACCACGGCCAGGTCGATCTGCTCGCCCCCGCTGGCCAGCCAGGGGGACACCCCCGCCTGTGCCATGAAGTCGATGGCCCGGCAGTCGCCCGAGGTGGTGTAGGGGTAGTTGTCCGTGTGCAGACCCAGGCCGTAACCCTGGGTGCCCTCGATAACCACGCTCGCGCCGGTCTGCAGCTCCGAGCGGATCAACCTCTCGGTGTAGGCCAACCGGGCCTCGGTCATCAGGCTGTCCCGGGCCAGGTCGGCGCTGCGCCAGATCCGGTCGGCCCGCGCCGCACCGATCCCCTTGGCGGTCGACCCCAGCCGGGACTGCAGCCCGTGCTCCTGCTCCGTGGTCTTGTGCTCGTGGGTCAGCACGGTGGCCGAGAAGTCGACCCGCAGACGGGCGGTGGCCTCGTAGCCCGCGCTGTCGAGCTGCTCCAGCTCGTCGCGCAGCACCTCCTCGTCTACCTCGGAACCCGCCGCGATCGCCAGCAAGGAACCCGGGGCGGTAACCGCCGCCACGGGCACCTGGCGCAGACGCCACGGGTGCCGGTCGCCCTCGTGCTGGTCCTCGCACCCGTCCGGGCACCGGCCCAGCACGGTGTGGCCTGCGTTGGGGCCGCCAACACGGACGTTCAGGACTCGGCGGCCCATGGACGCCAGGTCGGCGCAGATGCGACCGGCGACCGCGCCCTTTCCCTCTGACCCGAACTGGCCGCCGACCACCACATACAGCTTGCCGCTCACTATCGGCCCTCCTGGTCTTTGCCCGGCCGGACTGCCGGGAATTTCATCATCGCACCCGTTTTGCTCGGGCGTCAATCCATTGACTCGTGCCAAGAGCGACGTTGCTTGGCGGTCAGACTGGTGCTGATCTTGAACAGGCCGTGAAGTTCGGCCATCTTGGCGTCGCGGCCCTCGCCGTACGAGACAAATCGGCGTTGCGGCCAGGCCGCGAACGGCTGCTGGCGCTCGATCGCGTGGGCCTGGTAGGGCGTCTGCATGACCACCGGAACCCGGCGGTTGTGGCACATCCACCGGATCGCCCCGATCATCTGCGAGGTGCCCATCTCAGAACCCTTCTGCATGGCCGCGAGGTCCGCCCGGAGGGCAAAGCGCTCCACCACCACCGCCCGGGGGGCCGTGGCGTGCCAGTCCTCGGACAACGGGTCCAGGCCGAGGTGTTCCCACAGCTTGTCCAGGCATTCGGTCGGGGTGGACCGCAGGGCCAGCTGGCACCGGCCGTCCCGGTAGACAGCGACCCCGCACTTCGTCTCTCCGGGGTCGATGCTCCAGAACAGGTCGGTAAGCCAGTTGACCTCGGTCACCGCTACTTCTCCAGAATCACGTGGACGAAGCTGAGACCCGGCTCATTGCCGTCCGGACACCAGATCACCTGGTCGGCGTAGAACTCCGTACCCTCCGGCTGGCCGGACAGGTGCCACTGGACCCGGGCGCCCTCACGGGGCACCTCGGCATCGGTGAACAGGGCGCGGAAGTATCCGGCCCGGTCCTTGGGCTCGGTGTCGGGGGCGTACTCGCCCCGGTACTCGTAGACCACCCGGGACATCAGGACTCCCAACCGAACGGCTTGGCGAACCGGTCGAGGTGATGGTCGCACTCGATCCGCAACAGGTGCTCGTGGGCATGCATCGCCCACATCGCGTCGTGCAGGGCGTTGTGGTCGCGGCCGGGGTTGGGCACCTCGGCGTGTAGACGCTTGTCGGCCACACCGAGGCGGCCCGCCTCCTGCTTGACGTCGAAGGTGGCCATCGGGAACCCGTCGGGAAGATCGACCATCCGGCCGAACAGCTGGGCGTAGGCCACGTGGTCGTACGCGCCGTACCAGGCCCACAGCTGCGGGTCCGGCGTGGCGTCGATGAACTCGCGCACGATACGGGCCACGGTCTGGCGCTTCCAGACGGCGTGCTTGAAGTCGGGATGCGCGCCGTCCCACACCCAGTGGTATCGGTTGCCAAAGCTGTCCGGGCCCCGGTCGGTAACGCGGACGGGCAGGTTCGACACCACGTTCTCGCGCAGCCAGTCGTGCTGGACCGCCCGGTGCATCGCGTCGTTGTCCTGGACGACCAGGTACTTGCCCTCGCCGTCCTCGCGAACCAGCCCGATCGACAACAGGCGGATGGTCGACCCATCCTCGACAAACTCGGTGTCGTAGTAGATCCTCACCCAGCGTTCACCCATTTCTCCAACTCGTCAGCCGAGACCTGGGCGATAGCACCCACGGCGCTCGTGATCTTCATGGCCAGCTCGGCGGCGGCCGAGGGCTGGATGTGGAACTTGATGGTACGGACGGCTCCACCCTCGGGCAGCCGGATGGTCATGGACACCTTGGACCCCTCGATGTCCACATCCAGGCTTGCTTCCGGCTGGCTCACTTGGGCATCTCCAGCTGGACGTCGACCAGGATCTGTCGACCGGCCCGGTGGCGCAGCCGCAACGGCCCGTACTCGGCCACCACGTAGTGCGCCGGACGGTTCTTGGCTCGGGCGGGCGGCGGTCCCTCGCCGTGGCACAGCCGGAACTGTGGCCCCTGGTCCGACCAGGACACCAGCCACTCGTCCCCGTGCTTGTCCGCCCAGCGGTCACCCGCACGCGGAGCCGACCTGTTCACCGGATCCGGCGTCGCCACCTGCACCACCCTCCCCTCACTGCGTGTTCCCATGATGCTACCTCTCGGGTTGACTCTAGGAAAAGTCGACGACTGCCCGACTCCACAGCCGGTCCGGGTCGAGCACGTACCTGACGGCGCTGTTCGGTCCCGAGTCGCCCACGCACTCGACCAGGACCCGGTCCGCCTTCACGCCCAACACCACCCCCGCCCTCACGGACTGGCCGGTGCCGAACAGGGTGGGCACCTCGACCCACACCGGGTCGTCCTGCTGCCAGCCGTGATACTCGTGGTCCCCGGGCGGGATCACGGGGACCGCCTTACCCCTGAACATCGTCATGCTTGGTCCTCTCCTTCACGGTGGGTGCTGAAGTTCCAGACGTCGAAATGGCCGTCGCTGTCCAGGTCCACGAATTCGTGCTCCAGGCACTTGACCCGGCGCACCTGTCCACCGGCCAGCAGCAGGCCGTTGCCGTCGGCGGACGTCAGAGCGTCCACCACACCTCTGACCAGGGAGTCCGCCGAGCGCTCCGGCATGCCGAGGGGTAGCCAGCGGTGTACCGCCGTCTCGACCCGGGCGGCCAGTTCCTCGCGGGCGATCACACCGCGTCCTGCGCGGTGTACACATCCCAGCTCTGGCTGTCGATGTTGGTGTCCCGCAGGTTGGTCTCAACCACCTGATGGGCCCGGCCCTGGGCGATCAGGAAGCCGCCCAGCGGCTCACCGCTGGCCAGCAGGGCGGTGACCACCTGGGCCACGATCTGCTCACGGGTGGGCGACTTGTGCTGGCTGACCGCCTCGTCGACGCCCCGGCTGACGGCGGCGGTAAGCTCCTTGAGTGCCTGACTCATCGCTAACCCTTCTTGGTCCATTGCTTGATGTCGATCTGGAACGGCATGTGGCGACCGTGCAACGAGTACGTGCGCTCGTGGATCTCGGTGCCGATGTCGGCGGCCAGCTGGGCCAGGGCCCGTCCCTGCTCGCCCTTGGGGGCGCGGACCACGAGGCTGTCGTGGATCGCCAGCACCAGCTGGGCCGGGGTACCGCGCAGCTTGCGCTCGACCTCGTTCATCCAGAGCTTGCCGGTCTGGGCCAGGTTGCCCTGGATCACCTGGTTGAAGGCCTTGTGGGCGAACTCGTCCGGACTGAACCAGCGACGGCGTCCGTCCAGCATCTTCACGTAGCCGCGCCCGCCGCCAGCGATGTCGGCGTGGCGGGTGGCGATCCGACTGGCGCGCTGGAACTCGGGAAACGCCCGGTCGAACGCGTCCTTGGCCGCTCGGGTCTGGGACTCGGAGTACTCGATCCCGGTGAATTCGAGAATCTGCTTGGCCAGGGTGGTGACTCCGGCGCCGTAGAGGGTGCCGAAAGTGATTCGCTTTCCGACGCCGCGCAACTCCTCGTACCGGGGGTCCTCCTCATCGACGTCCCAGACGCGCTTGGCGTTGGCACCGTGCAGGTCGTCGCCCCGCTCGATCGCGTCCCACATGCCGGAGCAGTTGGCGATGGCTGTGGCGATCCGGACCTCGCCCTGCGGCAGGTCCATCTCCCACAGCTCGAAGTCGTCCTCATCGCCGATCAGGGCACGGATGGGAAGATCCTCGACCTGCTTGGGCAGCTGGTTGTTGTGCGGAATCGCCTGCAGCTGGACACGGGACACGGCCAGCCGTCCGCTGATCGTTCCACCACCCCTCCCCCCCGCCTTGCCCTCGTCCTGGGCGCACTGGCGGAATACGCACCGGAGCTTGCCGTCCGGTCCGGTGCGCTCGGCCCAGCCCCGGTACCACTTGCCCAGGGCCGAGTTGCAGTGGGACCACTCGTCATATGCCTCGACGTGCGGCGGCGGAACGGACTGCTCCATCCAGACCCGGAGCTGGGACTCGTCCAGGCACGGGTCCTTGCGTACCTCGGTGACCTTCAGGGGGGCCAGGGCCAGCCCGTCGGGCTTCGGGCCGAAGTAGTAGGCCTTGGCCTCGTCGGTCTTGGACGGGTCGAAGGGCAGGGTCTTGCGGACCTCGGCCATCCGGGCCCGGAGTCTGTCCGCCCCACGGCGTGACCCCGTCACGTCGTACGGCACGCCCCGGCGCTCCATGCGGTACAGGGTCCGCATCAGCTCGAACTCAAGGTCCAGGTGGTAGTCGAGGTTCTCGGGGTGGTCTCCCTCGGCGATGCACTGCTGCTGGTACTCGTAGACCAGCAGCGCAAGTTCGGCGTCGTCGGCGGCGTAGGGCTCCATGATGAACCAGGGGACCAGGTCGTACCGCTTGGTCAGGCCCTTGCCCTGCTTGGACATCGCGGCCTTAAGGTCCTGCTGGGCCTGGTCGGCGTCGACTCCGAACAGCCGCTTGGCCGTCGGTTTCAGGGCCACCGATTTCAGGGGCTCGAACATCGCCTGGACCAACATGGTGTCCCAGAATCCCCGGACCGGGCGCAGTGTGGCGCCGTCGGACAGGTAGTCCAGGTCGCAGGCGAAGAACTGCGCGGCGGTCTTACCGTGGCGAAGGTGGCTCAGGACCAGGCTGGCCGCACCCGGCCGGAACGCGTCCCACACGGATGGGTTGCTGTCGATCTCCCGACGGACCAGCTCCTCGCGCATTCCGGCGTGAGTGGTCAGCATGTCGAACTTCAAATTCTGGTTGACGATCAGGTCCCGGTCACGCAGCCATTTCAGCAGGTTGACCCAGTGCTGCAGGCCGATGGCCTCGTAGCACTCCTGCCAGGTGTACGGGATCGGGTCCCGGGTCTTGAGCTCTCGACCGGTCTTGGGCGAGATCCTGGGTTTGGTGCCCCTGTTGAATTTGGCCTTGGCCAGGTTCAACAGCATCTTGTCGACGTCGAGGGTCTCGAACCCGCCGCCCTCGCTGGGCCGCAGCGCCCGGCCCTGCTTGTCCGGGTGCGGGCCCTGGTCGAATCCCCAAGCATGCTTGACCAGGACACCGGTTTCGGGGTCGCGGTAAGCGATGGACGCCGCACTGACGCGGGCGGGCGGAGCTCCCGAGTCCCCGGTCTCCCCGCTGGGGTCTCCGTCGACGTACAGCCCGCACGTCTCGGTGTCGAACGCCACCGGGGTGCCCGGCGGCAGGTCGGGCAGCTCGACGCCCCCGACCAGTGTGCTACTCACTGTCTGTCTCCTCGTGCATCGGCCTTCTGGTCAGCCAGTAGCTGACGGTCTCGATGTCGGTCCCGGCTCGCCCATACCGGATCACGTACGGGTTGGCAGCCCTCTCCCGGGCGTACTCGGGAGAGGGTGCCGCGAACGGGGGCACGTCGTTCAGCAGCCCGGACCGGAACGCATTGGCCACCATCAGGCAGCTGGACGAGCCCGCGCCCATCTGTCCAGACTTCACCGCTCCGAGCTTGGTGGCGATCCGGTACCGCATCGATCTGGCCGTGGTCATCTTGATGCCCATGACGGCGGCGATGGTCTTCAGGTCGGAACCGAATTCACACATCAGGCGGACCATCTGCAGTTCTCGGTCGCCGAGGGGCTGATACAGACGCCCTGGGGTGGTCATGGGGGCAGACTACCTAACGGCTTGCGCGACGGGCAAGAATGGCCCGTCGGCCCAAAGCGCAAGCTCCCCACAGGGCGCCCCACACCACCCCCGCCCCTCCGACCATCACGGCCGCGCACTCGACCAGAACGACAGCGGCGTGCCAGTCCTGCAGCTTCCAGCCGACGACGAGGGCCGCCCCGCAGACGGCCGCGAACAGCATACTGACAAAGGCGCAGAACTCGCGCATGAGGTTGCCTTTCGGTAATGGGGGTGTAAAGGACAGGCTATCACCCGGGTTGGGCCGGGTGATAGCCTTGGCGTCAGGGTCCTGATGAGTCAGGATCCGTCGGCGTGGAGCAGCTTCTGGATGCGGTCGAACACCTCGTCGTGGGCGTCGCCCTCGTGCCAGTCCTGGACGGCCTCGCCGACCCGGATCTTCAGGTCGTTCAGGCGGTCGAGGGTGTCGGCGCACTGGCGAGCCAGGCGGGCGGAGCTGGCGGCCACCTCCCGGTCGCGCAGGGCCTGCAGCTGCTCGACCAGCCAGGTACGGCGCTGCATGTCGATCTCGCCAAGGTACTTGGTCAGCAGCTGGTGGAGTTCGGGCACCAGGCGGGTGGTGACCTCCACCCCGGCCTGCCGCTCCTCCGACTTGCCCCTGGGGTACCGGGGCACGCCCTTGATGAATACGCCGAACCGGCCGTGCACCTCGGTGACCTGATAGATCGGGTTGCCCTTGACCAGGTAGAAGTCGACCGACTCGCGCGATCCGTCCTGGTACAGAATCTGGCAGCCGTCCGACATGGCCAGATCGAATCTGTCCTCGGCCAGGCCGTGCATCGAGCCAGACAGGTGCCAGCGGCCCCGGTGAGACCAGTTGGCGTCACGCAGGGTCAGCACGGTGTACGGCTCGCGCGGCAGGTGCAGCAGGCAGTCGAAGTACCTGGAATTCAGGTCCTTTGGACCCAGGACGTCCCTTGCGGTAACGGGCATACCAATTCCTTTCAGGCAGAGCGGACGGCCACCACGCCGCCCGCAATCACGGCGAGGAACCCGACCAGCTCGCCAGCCAGCAACAGGACGGGGTGTTCGATCAGTTTGTCGTCGGTGCCGCGAAGCACCATCAGCAGGCCGCAGCCCATCATGACCACGCCCAGGGCACCGACGGTCAGGACCACGGAGAGTGCACCCCCCGGCGGGCGTGCCAGCCGACCAGCCAGTCTCGGCCCTTGTCGGTCGGATTCAGGGTCAGTCGGCGGCGGTCGGCGTCGTACTCCATGTCGAGCCAGCCGTCGACACAGGACTCGATCACCTTGGCCTGATCGCTCATCATGCGGTGGACGATCACCATCGGGCGGCCGAAGACCTCGACCGACTCGGCCAGCACGGGGCGGTCCTGTCCGTGCCGGGCCCACAGCACCAGCAGGCCGGACGTGCAGACGGTCGGAAGCTCACTCGACACCCGACACCACCCCCTGTCCCGTCAGGCCCTTGAGCAGCCGGACCAGGTGAACCACCAACATGTTGCCACCGGCCAGGGACTCGGTCACCCACGGGTCGGTGTCAAGGAATTGCAGGAAGTCGCGGCCGGACTCGGTCAGGGTGTTGGACAGCTGCATCCAGCGGACCACGTCGGCGTCGAGCAGGTGCCAGTGGGACGGGGGCCGGACCACCGTGCCCGTGTTGGGGGTGCTCAGGATCAGACCCTTGCTGGTCAACGCGATCAGACACTCGCGCATGGAGTTGCGCGAGACGGCGAACTGGCGTTCGAGACCGGGCAGGTCCAGGACCTCGCCCTCGCCGTACTGACCCGAGACGATGCGGTACCCCAGGTCGTCGGCGATCAGGTTGGCCAGGGTCCGGCGCCGGGTGGCGTACGCGTAGTCGATGGGGGGCGGGGGTTCGAGCCTGGCCAGCTCCCGTGCGGTGGTCATTCGGTGCTCCTTCCCGGCCGGTCGGCCGACTTTCAGTTGCAGCGGACCTCGGGACCGCTGGATACGGGGTGGACCTTGTCGGTGCAGCTTGGGTCACAGGCCCCGGCGGACAGCAGCAGCCCACAGACCAGGGCGGCCACCAGGACGGCCACGCGGGCCCTCACGCGGCCCTCCCGGACGTTCGGAGCGCCAGCGTCCCGTAGAAGGCCGCCACGTCGTCGGAAGAGCCCACGACGGGCGCCGGGGGCAGGCTCCTGCGGATCGGGGCGGCCCATCCGGCGCGCATGCGCGGGTCGAGGATGGCGACCACGCCCGTGTCGTCCACGGTGCGGATCAGACGGCCGTAGGCCTGGATCAGCACGAGCGACATCTCGGGGACCGAGACCCGGCCGAAGCTGCTGCGCTCGCCGAACCTGGCGTCGACGGCGGCACACCGGGCCTTGAATACGGGCTCGTCGGGCACGGGGAACGGCATCTTGTCCAAGACCACCAGGCGGCAGGTGTCCCCAGCGAAGTCGACACCGGTCATGAACGAGCGGGTCGCGAACAGCACTCCATGGGTGTCGCGCTGGAACCAGTCGGACAGTTCCCGGTTGGTCAGGCCGTCACCCTGCATCTTGGAGTGCCAGCCCCTGTTGGCGAACCGCTGGCGCAGGGCGTCATAGGACTCGCGCATGGCGGCGGTCGAGGTGAACAGCAGCAGGGCGCCCCCGCCAGCCGAGTTGACCAGGGCGGTGGTCTCGCGCTGGGCCCACATCTTCCAGCGCCCGTACTCCTTCGAGGGGTTCGGGGCGTCGGCCGAGGCCAGGTACGTCCGGGCCTGCCGCTCGAAGTCGAAGGGGGTGCCGACGTCCATCGAGTCGTAGTTCTTCAGGCCCAGGCGCCGGGCGAGGTAGGTGAAGTCCCCGCCGACGGCGAGAGTGGCGCTGGTCAGAGCCGCCCGGGTGACTGGCACACCACCCTCCCCCCGCTCCGGCTTGCGCCAGTTCGGGTGCCACAGGGTCGAGTCCAGGAATCCGCCGACCTCGGCCGGGCTGGACATCAGGGCAACCTGGCCCGCGCGGGTGCGCTCCATCCAGACCACGTTGATCGAGCCCTCGGACCGGGCGAACAGTTCGAGGTCGGTGGCCAGAGAGGCGATACGGCGGGCGAACTCGCAGCCCTCGACGATCTCGCCGTCGGGGGACTCGCCCGGCTCGCACGAGCAGTCGGCGTCCTGAGTGGCCTTGTGCAGCGGGTCCAGCAGGGTGCACAGCCGGGCCAGGGTGGCGAAGTCCTCCTCGGCCAGCTCAGCGGTGCGGGTGCGCTCGTCCTGGGACTTGAACCAGGCCGAGCAGCCGTCGAAGTAGGCGGTCGCCTCGTCCACCAGTTCGCTCACCCAGGCAGCGGACTTGTCCGCCGACAGGTGGTAGGTCAGCTTGCTGGCGCAGTCCACGATCCGGCGCAGACTGACCCGGGTGGACAGGCCGCCCGAGACGATGTCGGGCATCTCATGGGCCTCGTCGACCACGAGGAAGTCGAAGTCGCCAAGCAGGGACGCGTTGCCCTTGGTCATGCCCCGAAGACGCAGGTCCTGGGTCAGCAGGCTGGTGTTGACCACGACCACTCGGGCATTCAGGGCCTTCTGTCGGGCGCGCTCGGAGTGGCACTCCGAGCGGAACGGGCAGCCCTTGCCCACGCAGCCCTCGGCGTCGACGCTGATCTCGGACCAGGTCTTGTCGTCGACCGGGCGCAGCAGGTCCTGTCGCTCACCGGCCGAGCCGGGGGTGACTGCGGCGGTCAGGTTGTTCTTGTCGGCCGCCCGCTGGCACACGTAGTTGGATCGTCCCTTCAGGGACGCGAAGGTCAGCGCGGGGAACAGGGTGTCGTGCAGCATCGGCAGGTCCTTGCCCATCAGCTGGTCCTGCAGGGCCTTGGTGCTGACAGCAACGATGGTGCGCCCGCCGCCAGCGATCGCCGGGATGAGGTAGCCCAGGGACTTGCCCACGCCGCACCCGGCCTGAGACATCAGGACCGGGTGGGCGGAGTTGCCGGAGACCGCCTGTGCCACCCGCTGACCCAGCTCCTGCTGCTGGGGCCGGGACCGGAATCCGGGCATCACCTCGGCCAGCCGGGCCTCGGCCTGGTGCCATGTCTTGATCGTCGTCATGCAACCATCTTACGGCGACCGTTGCCTGTGTGTCAAGGGACTGAGTCAACCCAAGGCCGATGTTGCCCCCGGCCAGCCCCACACCACCCCCCGCCCCGGGTACGCCTCGGCCCCTCCGGGAGGCGGAACCGGAGGGGCCGAGAGTCGGGGCGGTGAGCGCTACCCCATCGGCGCCCGCACGGCGGGCCCGATGAACGAGGAGACCAGGGTGGCCAGGTTGCTGTCGAACCCCTGGACGTTCAGCATGCCGGGGTCGGTCGGGTCGCCGAGGCTGTAGCCATTCGGGACTGTGGCCGCCCAGATCACGCGGGCGTTGGGGTTGACCGTACGGCGGTACTCGGTCAGGGCCTGGCTGGCGTGGCGGTCCCCGGCCCACGACTCGTTGTCCGTGATCAGGACGAACCCGTCGACGAAGTGGCGGTGCTGGGTGGCCCAGCGCATCACGACCGAGGCGTCGGTACCCCAGCCCCGGCCGTTGTGCAGACGGTTGATCTCGGACAGGGTCATGTCGGCCCGCAGCGGGCTGCGGCGCAGCTCCTGGTCGAAGTCGACCATGTGGACCTGGCCGCCCCAGGTGCGCATCAGGATCTGGCCGAACGCCAGGGCCATGCGATAGGCCGACCCCAGATTTGACCCGCCGTGCTGGACGTTCGTGCCCTGCATCGAGCCCGAGCTGTCGACGGCCACCAGCAGGTTGCCGGGGATCTTGTCGCAGACCGCAAAGGACTTGACGTAGGCCTCGTTCAAGGCGGTGACGATCTCGGGCACCGGGTCCCAGGTGCGGACCGGTGCCTTAAGATTCGGCTGGGCCGCGCCGGACTCGTAGACCTTCAGGGCCAGCAGCAGGTCGAACGGGTGGATCCGGGCCGCGTGCAGCTCGGCCTGGTCGGTCAGCCGCTGGGCCACCCGGCGGTTGGCCCGCTTGAAGGGGCCGAGGGTTCCGATCTGGGTCATCCGCGACAGGTTGCGGATCAGGGCCGTCATGCCCAGGTGCGGGACCAGGGCCTCCCAGACCTCCGGGTGCTTCAGGACCTCGGTGGGCAGGAACTCCCACGGGACGTGGTAGGCGTTGATCGCCCGGACCGCCTTGGCCGGGGTGTCGGCCAGCTGAGCCTCATAGAACGACTTGCACGAGGCCAGCGCACCACTCGCCTCCATGGGGCTGACCTTGCCAGAGATCAGGCCGAACAGGGTGCTCTGGACCTCGCTGTTCGGGACGGGCTTGGCGATGCGCAGCAGGTCGCGCGGAGAGAAGGGCTCGCCGTCACCGGTCTTGCGGGACCGGGCCTTGAGGTACCGGTACGCCACGGCGTCGGCCCGGTCCTGGACGAACAGGTTGGTCCAGGCACGCTTGAACACGGGACCGCCGACAGACGGGGACCGGCCGTTGCGCCCGCCGGGCTTGCCCTTCATCGACTTGACGTAGCCGAACAGGTGGGCCTGATGGTCGGTGGTTCGGGCGACCAGGTGGGTCGAGCCCGCCGCCGCCTGGCGGGTGGCCAGGTCGTCCGAGCACAGCGCAGCGGCGATCGTGTACAGGGCCGGGAAGTTCTTGACGGCACGGGCCGGACGGGCCGTGGAGATCTCGACGGCCAGCTTGACAGCCCGCAGACCGTCGGCCCGGATCGCGTCGTGCACCACCTGCACGTTCTGCAGGGTGCGGGACTTCTCGTCGGCGTAGTAGGTGTTGCCCTCGGTGCCCAGGATCAGGAAGTCCTGGAGTCGCTCGAACAGGTCCTTGGCGAAGGCGTAGCCGCCCGCCGCGTTCTGGACCATGTCGGGCTCGCGGCCCGGGATCGGGGACGTCTGGGGGGTCGAGTGTGTCTGGCCGTGGCGAGACAAAGCGTTGCTCATGTCGATCTCCTAGCATTCGGCTCGATGACGCAGTCATCGGGCGAGGATGGGCCCGGCCCCGATCCGCCGGGGGGGCCAAACGGATCGGGGCCGGACTGGGGTGCGCGGGCAAGGTGGTTGATCGTCGGTGTTTACCGTGCTGCCAATTACACTACGTCCCCACGTGGAGACGCCGGGGTTCGAACCCGGACCGGCCCTTTTCTAAAGAGATAACCGACTCTCATTCAGCTCGCGCGGTCCACCAACTGGGTCCCGGCCGAGCGAGCGAGTTGGTGACTGCCGGTGTTTAGGTGCTCTGCCAATTGAGCTACGAGGGAGGTGGAGCCGTGAGGTTGCCCGGGTCGGATCGTCGTAACGTCCGTTCACCGGCTCACGGTCGTACTGCCTTCGGCGGGACTTGAACCCGCAACCACCCGCTTAAGAGGCGATAACCGACGGTCGTTCAGCTCGCTCGGCCGAGGCCCAGCAAGTGGTGCCGCGTCCAGGAACCCGGGCAAGTGGGGTGACTGTGGGGTGACTTGTTTCATCCAGAGTGAAAGGTAACCCACGGTCGTTCAGCTCGGGCGCCAGGACGATTGTGCGCAGATCGGGCGAGTTGGTTGGCGGCGGGGTTGTCTCTTAGCGAAAGGGTAACCCGCTGCCGTTCGGCTCGATCTGTGTACCAGACTACCGTGCCCCGCGTTGGCTTGTCAATCGAGCAACGCCGGGTGAAACCGAAGATTGCCTGGTCATGGGGGGTACCCGCTTCGGTGGGGCGGCAGCGGCCCGCTCCCCCTCGGCCAGCCCCATCTCCTTGCGGCGAGCAGCCAGCCAACTGGCGCAGTCCTCCAGAGGCACGGAGTAGCCGAACAGCCATGGGCACACCACCCCCGCCCGGATCAGCCGGGGATCCACCGCCTCGTTGTAGGGTGGGTCCTCCCGACTGCCGTCCCGATCGACCATCTTGCACCAGAATATTCGACGATCGAACCGTCCCGGAGGGGACTTGGGACCCAGTACGGCGTAGCCCACGATGCGCTTGCCCAGCGACCAGCGGTCACCCGCTCCGATCACCCGGGACCGGGAGGTGTGCCCCATGATCTGCTGGCGCAGGTACGGGTACCGGGCGGGGTCGTCGTGCCAGCGGATCTCTGTCTCATGCTGCACTGCGTCTTCGAACATGTCGGATCTTGTCATGGGGGCAGTCTACCCCCCGTCTTGGGGCGGAGATAACGGCCCCCGGCGAGAGAATGGGGGTTGCGCGTGCGTGTGCACACGCCAGCGCGCACACGTGAACACGCTCCCCGGAAAGGCGTTAGTGCGTTATCCAGGACACAACAGGCCGGTCAGAAGGGGTGCAAGACATAACATATCTTCTTGTTAGTAGATAGAGTATAACGTGTTATGAGTGTGTAGGATGGGGGTGCACAGTAACTCCCCGTGACTACAACAGTCACGGGGAGTTATCATAACAGGCGGGGGGACCGCCCCAACGGCGCGGGGCCGTTGGGGCGGCGGTTAGTCCTCGGGGACCTCCGCCCCGGCCGCCGCCAGCAGCCGGGCGGTCCATTCGGCCGGGACCTCTACGTATCGGCGGCCCACCGCCTTGCCGTCCTTGTGGTCCACCTCTCGGACCTTTCCGGAAGTCTCGGCCCCGATAGCCTTGAGCTCGGTTCGGATCGCGTCCTCGGACCCCAGCTGACGCTCACGGGCCGTGATGTGGTTACGATCCAGCCAGCGGTCGGCCAGGCGGGGAATCGAGATCCAGACCGTCTTGGTGCGGGGGTTGAAGTAGGCGGGCTGCCAGCCAAGAGGGGACTCGGCCACACCGCCCCCCGTGTTGCGCAGCGCCCATGGAATGATCTCGTTGATGGCGAGGTTGGCCGCCCCGTTGTCTACCTGCTCGGAGACCCACTTGTCGACCCGAATAGCGTGATCTTGTCCGCCCAGCAGGTCATCCAGTACCCGGGCACCCATCCGCAGAATCGCCCACTTGTCCGCCACACGGCCCGCGTCCGGCCGCAGAGAGGCCATCTGGTCCAGCAGGGGGGCCCTGGCCAGGATCTGTGCCACGAGCGTCCCGGAGACCGCCGTGAGGCCCGCCGTGCGGCCACCGTAGCGGGCCTCCAGCGCCAGGATGTCGTCCCACTGTGGGCGGTCGGGGTCGTGCAGGGACCGGCGGCCCTTGGGACTGCCGAACCTCAGTTGGACCGATCGGTCCGACATGGCCTTCTCGGACATCATCGACCCAGAGCCCTCGCCGGACACCAAGATCGGGGACAGCAGGGTGACCCGCTCGGTGGTCTTGTTGTCCCCGCCCTTCTTTCCCCGCGATCCCTCGGATGTCGCCTGACGGATGATGTCGATCACCTGACCCGCCGACATCTCGGTCATGTCGTCCAGCCAGGCAACGCCGTTGCGGTGGGCGGCCACCGAGTCACGGAACCCGGCCAGCGTGTTCTGCCCCGCGCCGTCCAGGGACCCGGCCAGCGCCACCATCATCGCGAAAAACCCGGTGGTCTTGCCAGACTCGGAGCCCGCCTCCAGCAGCATGAACGGGAACAGCGAGGACTGGTAGCGTCCCTTGAGAAGGGCCATCGCCCACCAGGCTCCGAATACCGAGGCGGCAGTCTCCTCCTGGAAGGTCATCACCTCACGCAACACGCCGACCGCCTCGTCGGTCGGGCAGGTGCCGTACCTGTAGTTGACCCATCCAGGCAGGTGAGCAGCGGGGATGGTGCCCCGGTACGGCGTGACACCACCCCCCTCCAGCAGCCCGTCCGGGGTCAGGAAGGTGCCGTCCTCCTGCTGGCCGTAGAAGAATGCGGTCTGGCTGGCGTCCGGCTCCTGGGACAACAGGTAGCGCATCAGCCGGGTGCCGTAGGCCATTTTGCACAGGTCCGCCGGGTGGCCGATGACGGAGCAGTGGTGTGCGGCGGTCCAGACGTTCAGCCTATTGATGCTGCCGAGCACCTCGGCCCTCAGCGGCTCGTTGGCGTAGGTGGTGTGCGAGGTCTCGATGTCGACGTAAAAGACGCGCTCCTCGCCCTCCTGGATCACGCGGCGGGCCTTGATATCGAAGTCGGCCCACTCGGTGACGTAATAGTTCCCATCCTCGCCCTTGCGCCGGGTGTACAGCTTCCCATCCCGGCCGACCAGCTGGCCTGATTCGTCCGACCAGTGATCGGCCCCGGCGTGGTCCTTCTCCTTGGCCCACACCGACTTGGCCGTCTTGGCGATCTCCTCCTCGTCCATCGGAGAGTCGAGGCGCCCGCCAATGTACTGCATCAGCTCGGCGTATCCGTCCTCCATCGGGCCGGGCCAGAACTTGGCCAGGTGCCCGCCGACCCGGGTCAGCCAGTTGTTGCGACCGCCCTCTTCCGGCGGGTCGGACAGCAGGCCCGCCAGTGTCGACCCGGGCTTGCGCTTCTCTCGGGCGCGCTCCAGGGACGACACGTTGGTCTTGGTCGGGTGGCGGAGCACCTCGGGCACGTCCAGCAGCTCACCCCCGGCCCACTCGTACCGGCGCCCAGACAGGTGGACGGACGGCGGGACTACTACACCACCCCCGTCCCCTCTCAGGTCGTACCCCAGTTCGTTGTCCGAATGGCTGTCCCACACCCGGTCGTCGTCGGCCAGGATGCGGAAGTGCAGGTGGTATCCCTTGCCAGTGGTCACTCGCAGGGCCCTGTCGAAGATGTCAGCGCCGATCTTGTCGCGCCAGTAGTCTCCCGCCTCGGGCTTGTCGATGTCCAGCACAACCCGCTTGGACACCTGGCCGGTGGCCAGCCACAACCCCGTCGCCTCGAAGTGGACGGACACCAGCTGGGGCCAGGGGTTGCGCCCTCGGCTGATCCAGCCTTCCTTCCACTTGATGCCCAGCTCCCCCGGGTTCTTGCCACCCTCGGGCAGGGGGAAAACATACGCCCCCTGGCCTGCCAGCTCGCGCCACTGGGCCTCGACCGCCGCGTTGAGCACGTAGCCACCGCCTTATTGATAGAGATTCGCACCAAGCATATAAGACAGCTGGCCCCGCTGTCCTGCGTATAGGACAACGGGGCCAGGTTCAGCAAGCAGGGTCGCGCCCTGCGCGGGCCTAGAAGAGCGGGACGTCGTCCGCCTTGGCGGCGCCCTTGGCGCCGGACGCGCTGGCGGCCTTGGTGCCGTCAGCAGGCAGCAGGTTGCGGATCTCGTTGCCGATCTCGCCCTTGCGCTTGCCCTGCTCGATCGGCCGCTGGACCACGTAGAGCTTGACCGGCTTGCCGATCAGGTCGTCGGTGTCGGTGTCGGTCGAGACCCCGAACGCCTCGAAGGTCTCCTTGAGCTTCCAGAGGGCCTTCTCGGACAGCGAGGTGTTCATGAACAGCTTGCGGCCCGCGTACTCCTGGCCCTCGGCGATCTTGAAGGTCCACTTCCAGTACGGGCCGTTGGCGCCGCCCGGCTCCATGGTGACCTCCTCGGGCACCGCCAGGTAGGTGTTCTCCGGCAGCGGCTCGAAGTTGCCGCCCTCGGCCTCGGCCGTCTTCTGGGCGACGTTGCTGGTCAGCTTGGGCATGGTGTTCCTGCTCTCTGGTCTGCTTGTTTGGTTTCTTCTGCCCGGTGTTGTGCGGTAGCCGGGCGCTACTGGTCGACCGGCGCGTAGACCGGGGTCTGGTCCGTGTCCGGCTCGTCCTGGTCCTGATCAGCCGTACTGGCCATGGCCGACCTCACCCGGTTCATGTACCGCAGCTGGATCGGGTCCTTGGTCAGGTCCATATCGTCGAACACGACGGACACCAGCCGGTCGAACGAGGGGAACGCGGTGACCGGAAGGGTCCCGCCCAGTCGATCCTTACCCCGGTACTTGCCGAGCTCGCGGCACACACCCAGGTATCCCGAGGGTTCGTCGATGCCCTCGGCCTGAGAGGTGTAGCACACGATGTCGACGAACCCGCGCAGCTGGGCACCGAACTTCGGCGGCAGCTGGGGCAGGTACACCACCCCGCCCCCATCCGGATCGACATCGCGCTTGGCCAGCGCCACGAACGCGCAGTGGCACGGCAGGTCCCGGAATCGACGGGTCAGGGTCCGCAGCTGCTCGGTCACGATGCCGCGTTCCGACAGCTCGACCAAGAACTCGTTGTCGTCGACGTCCATGACCAGCGTACCCTGGGCGTTGGTAGCCTTGCGGACGGCCTTGGCGTGGCGCTTGTCGACCTGCTCGCGGATCAGCTGGTCGTGGATCTCCGAGTATGAGTCGAAGATGATCCCGGCCACGCTGTCCGGGTCGGTGGCCAACTCGTTCTTGACCGACCAGTAGAAGTCGTCCAGATCCTGGTAGCTGTTGACGGGGACCAGAACGATGTTCTTGGTGGGGATGCCCAGGCCGCGAAGGGCCTTGGCCTTGGCGCCGGACTCGACGTCCACCAGGTAGACCTTGCCCAGCAGGGCCATGAATGCGGCGTTCGAGGTCTTGCCCGACCCGGGCTCGCCGTAGTACAGCACGTTCAGGAACTCAGGCGCGTCGTCGAGCGACCCGCTGTAGGTCCGGAGTTTGGTACTGGTCAATTTCAGTCTCTCTGTCTAGTCTCTGCCTGTCATTTAACGGCTGAGAGGCAGCCCGAATTCAACGGGCTTAGCGACGGGAAAGGTCCCCCGAGTCCGGCCTGCCCCGTTGGCGCGGGGCCCCTGCTGCCACAGGGTGTTGCTGCCGATTCCCAAGTTCTGAATCCGCCTGTACCGACCGTGCGGGCGGAGTTCTCAAGCTCCCGCATGACCCAGCCACCTCTCAGCCACCCATGAACGACCGCGCCCGACAGGCCAGGCACCGCGTCTCGACGCCCGTGATGGCGACAAGGGAAATCCTGCCACACGATTAGACACCGTGTCTATAGGTGGAGACCCAAGTCTTCGGTCAGTGGCGGGTGTGGTCGACCACGTAGCCGGAATCCTCCAGGAACTCGCGTTCCTTGGCGTCGCTGGTCTTGCGCCCGAGCAGACACGCCTCCAGGAACCCGCACTTCCACTGGCAGGTGTCGGCGTCCGGGTGCCGTTCGGCCACGGCACCCGCCGCGTATGCCTTGCGGGCGGTCTGGTACGCCTCCTGGGCGATCGTGGTCAGCTCGTGGTCGGTCCGGGCCAGCATGGGCCGGGAAAACCGCTCGCGAAGCGGCTGCTCCTTTGTCTTCAAGCGGCGTGTGCGGGCGCCGTTCCAGACTCCGCCGAATACGTCGTGCCCGAGCTGGCGCATCCCCCACAGGTAGAAGCCGAACTGATCGGCCATGTCTAGCTGCTTGCGCGACGGAAGGTCGGCGCCGGTCTTATGGTCGATGATCAGCAGCTTGTTGCCCATCGACCGGTCTCGGACGATCAGGTCGATCTGCATCTTCAGCGTGAACCGGGACCGGTTGCCCCCCGCTGTCAGCAGCGGCACTTCGAGCTTCTGCTCAACGCCCCGAATGTCCCAGTCATCGTCGGCGCCGTACAGGTCGATGTACCCCTCATACATCCACCAGACCAGCTCGGCGGTCTCCTCGTCGCCCCACTCCTGGCGCCACTCGGCCCACCAGGTTTCCGCCTGTCGGCGGGCGGCCACCAGATCCCCGGGCCGTTCCATGAGTGAACGGTAGTGCCCCTCCATGACCTTGTGGTACAGCGAGCCCCTCTGCAGGCTGGGGCTGGTGGTCTTGCCGACCCAGCGCTCCTTGTACGTCAGTTGGTGCTTGTGAGGGCACTGGCGATAGGTATCGACCTCCGACCACGAGATAGTGACCGGTTTGAGAGTTCGGCCCGCACTGGTCACGCGGGTACCTCCTCGGGAGCGTGGTTAGGGCGCGGTCCCGAGATACGGAACCGCGCCCCACGCTACCCGGCGGCTTGCCGGTGCGGCTACTTCTTCTTGGTGAACCTGTGGTCCAGGACCACAACCTCCTGGTTGCAGCTAGGTCCGTCCAGGAACCTGACCACCAGACTCTGGTGGTCCTTGCGGCTGACCACCCGGGCCCCGTGCTGACTGCCGGACCGCAGGGTGACCATGCCGACCTCACCGGCTGCCGGACGCCGGGACGCCAGCGCGTCCATGAGCCGGGCGGCACGAGCCTCCCCCCGCTCCTCGGCCGACAGGGTGGCCTGCCGAGGCACCCGAGGCTTGCGCTCCGGCGCGGGCTTGTGCCCGGCCGCCACCTTGTCCTGCCAGAACGAACCTCCCCCGCGACGCTCGTCCAGCCACACCGCAATGGCCATCGCCGACATCGGCTCCTTGCTCAGTGGGTGCGGCAGCTGCTCCCCGCTGGCGTGGGCCACAGTCAGCATGGATTTGAAACGGGCGTCGTGGCCGGACCGGAACAGACCGCCCGCCTTGGGGGCCAGGGCCTGTCCGCACCCGCACCCGCACTCCTTGGCACGGGCGACCGGAGTGTGCGGCCTGGGCGCGACCTTGCCAGTTTTCTCGCGCTCCTCCTCGGCGTGCTTGCGCTGGCGCGCCTGGGCCTTGCTGGGGCTGTCGCTGGTAAACCTCTTGCCACAGCCGCAGGGGGTGCACCACCTGCCGTCGTCCTCGAAGCTGGTCCCGGCCCGGTGGTCGGTGTCGGTGTCGGCGGCAGTTGTGGTCACAACAGTCATCTCAGGCAACCTCCGGTTACTTTCTGTAGGTAAGTCAGGGCGGTCACAGCGGCAGCGTGACCGAGTGGATCAGAGGTGCATCTGCGTCAGGGTCAGCAGTCCCAAACAGAATGCGGCCGAACTCACCAGCACGGGCAAGTACGACTTGCGCTGGTCCGGGGAGAGCGAGTGCGTGGGCGCCGGGGTCGGCGACTCGGTCCCGCGACGGGAGCGCGCCGCGCCACGGAACCAGCCCGACAGCCGCTCCGGCCGCCAGCGCAGCAGCCTGCCCCACCAGTCGCCGAGCACGAACAGGGCGACGCTCATGTCCGTGTCGGGCGACTCTTCGGTGTCGTCCGACATCCCGGCTTTTGGGGGCTGCGACACCACCCCCTCCCCGGGCTCCTCCGGGCCCTCCCCGGCCCTTGTGGGGTAGGGCGGGATGTGTCCCACCCCGGAGTTGCGCGAGACGTCCCCGTTGGTCTCCGCGAGCTTGTCCGGGTCCAGCTCCTCGAAAGGGTCGGCCGGGACCGGGGGCAGCTCCTGCGTGGAATCCGGGCGAGGGTCCAGGCTGGCCAGCTTCTCCCCCGACACGCTGTAGTTGTTCACGAAGTTCTTGATCCGCTCGGCCGGAGTGCGGAGCGGCGGCTGCAGCTCGGACCAGTCACCGACGTGCTCCACGGTCGCCCAGTACCCCGGGGCGTAGACCTTGAGCGGGGGCAGGTTGCGGTCGGGGGCGCCGGTCGGGTTCTGGCGCCAGATGTGGAGGGCGCCGTTGTCGGCGACCGTGGCCACCGCGTCGGGGAACTTCTCGAACTCGCCCAGGGTGTGCGGCCAGACGGCCACGTGCCGTGACAGCGGGGTCACGGTCCACTCGGGCGTACGCTGCTGCTCGTTCACAGGTTTACCTCTCGGGGTCGTAGGGCCCGCCCCTCGGTCGAGGGCGGGTCCGAGAAATCAGGGGGGCGGTCAGCCCCAGGGCAGGCCGTGCTTGCTGGCGCACGTCGGGCCGTACCCGGCGGAGATGGACCGCTCGTCGGTCAGTGCCAGGCCGCAGAAGCAGCACTCGCCGTAGAGGTCCCCGAACTCATGCGCGTCCTCGGCGGTCAGCGCCATCTCCGGGGTCAGCTTGTAGATCAGGTTGCGCCCCTGCTCGTAGTCCCAGCACTCGCCGTCCCAGACCTTGGAGTACAGGCGGGTGTGGTCCTGGTTGTGGACGACCTTCACGTAATCGTCGCCCAGCAGGTAGATTCCCTCCTCCACGCGGACTTCGCGCGGGGCGCGGGGGGAGGTGGTGGTGGTGGAGCGCTGGGCCTTGGGCACGTAGTCCGCGCGGTAGGCGGTCTCCTTCAGGACGCTGATGAGCTCAGAGCAGGTCTGCCAGTCGATCGGCCCGTCGCCCTGCAGCCGGGTGCCCGCCTCGTGCAGCAGCGGGTGGGTGTAGAACAGGCTGCCGAAGTCGCGGTCGTTCATCAGGCTCTTGGCGAAGTCGCGCTGCTTGTCGGTCGCGCCCCCGCGCTTGGAGGACCCGGTGGCCTTCTGACCGCCGTCGGTCTTCTTGGCAGGCTTCTCGCCGTTGCTCAGCCGGACCAAATCCGCCACCCCGAATCCCGTGCTCGTTGCCGTGGTCTGGTACTTGGCCTGGAGCTCGCGGGCCCGAGCGGCCAGGGGGGTGTCCCCCTTGCCAGCGGCGGTCAGAACGGCCAGCGCGTCCGTCGCCATCTCGTACTCCAGCGTGGTGTCCATGAGCCTGACCTCCGGGTTGGTTGCCTGCCCTTGCAACACCCATCCAATCACGGGGTTGCCCTGTTGTCAAGGGGACGAAGACACCAAAGCGGAGGTGGTGCTTACACCACCCCCGCCCGCATCAGCCTGCTGAACTACTTGATCAGGGTCTTGAACCGGTCCATCTCGGCCGAGTCCCGAGGCTGGCCGACGAAGCTGAACTCGGCCACCGGGCTGACGGATCGTCGGGTGGCCCACACGGCCACCCGGGACTGTCCGTACACGTATCTCGTCTCTGCTCCCTCGGGGCCCCGCTCGAACCGGTCCGGCCGGACCTGGGCCCAGCCGTTCTGGAGCAGAGCCAGGCGAACGGCCGAGAGCGTGTGCTGCGCCAGGTCGGCCCGCTGGCTGGGGGTCAGGTTCCGGGACTCGTACGTTTTGGTAGTCATTCAGGCAGCCAGCCTTTCGGTTCCGTCTTCGTTGAGGTCGACTTTCGGCTCGGGGCCGAATACGTTCATGCGCATGAAGTGGCCGAACGCCTCGCGACCGTCGACAATCGCCTGAAGCAGATCGCCCGGGTCGAGGGAGTAGGCGGCGGCGATGCGCTGGGCCACGCCTGTGGACGGCACCCGCTCCCCGTTACGGTAGCGGCTGGCCGTGGTGAAGTGTACACCCACCGTCCGGGCGAACGTGGTGTTTGTGGCCCAGCCGCTCGGGGGCGGCTGTGACTGGGGAGATTTGGTGGAGCTGTCCATACCCTTATACTAGCACGGGTCTTGCCCGACGGGCTATGGATTGCTCTTTCGTCGACCCGGTTGCAGTGACCAGACCAGGTACAGGCGGGCCAACTCGATGGATCCGGCCATCAGTTCCGAGCCCACGAAGTACCACAGGAACCACGACTCGGTGCCCACCCAGTGCCACAGGTAGTGCAGCAGAAAAGGGGTGGTGAAACACAGGTCGGCGACGCCGTGAGACGCGGCGACCCAACCCGCCCGCCGCTCCCACCAGGGCGTCATACGGGAGTACCCGACCAGGAACAGCCAGCCGCAGCCCCAAGCGTACCAGAACGCGGCAGCCAGAAAGTCAGCCTCCACCCGCATGGTTTCCACCCCTCCCCTCGTTCAGCATTCGTTCAAACGCGTCGGCGAACCCGTTGCGCTCGCTCAGGAACTCCAGTCGGCCGACCATGTGGCGGACATGAGGGTCCTTGGCCTCTACTCGGCGGCGGGAGGCCTGAGACTCGGCGATCATCTCGCGAGCCTCGGCCTGCTCCGCCTTCAACTGCTTACGGATTCCCCTACGCGGCCAAAGGCGCATCGGGGCCACCTCCAGGTTGGAGGGCCTGGAGCTGTGGCCCGCCGGGGTCGGGGTTGGTGGCGACGGGGAGCGCGGAGAGAACCTGGACTGTAGTGCTTCCGTACTTTGCCAGGAGCTCATCTCGCTGCCTCTCCGCCTTGATTCGGCCCTCCCTTTCCTCGTCCCGCGCCAGGCGGACCAGGTCAACCAGTCCCCGCATCTCCCCCAACCACATGCGGGCCCATCCGAGTCCTACCAGGACTCCAACCAGGATGCCGAGCAGCACCCACGGGCTGCTGCCAGCAGCCAGGTTAACAGTCACGGCTCAGGACACGCTGGCCGCGTAGCGAGCGGGCTTGGACCCCTCGGACGGGCTGAGCTCGATGCCGTACGCCTTGTCCTTGAAGTTGTCCGGGAACCTGAACACCTTGCCCTCGGCGGTGTAGTCCGGCTTCCACGGCGGGTTGCCGCTGCCGCCACCCGCGAGTTCGACGGGGCCGCCCTCCAGCAGCAGCACCACGTTCAGCACGGGCTGGTTCGAGCCGGAGTACAGGTTACACGCCACCTGGACGATATGGCGGGTCCCCTCGGACCAGGACAGGGTCGCGATTCCGTCTACTGCTGGTGCCATGTCGTCATCCTCCGGACTGGCGGGGGCGGGTGGTGTGGCGGTCGGGCGCAGGTCCCACAGTTCGTCGACCTTGAATTCGCCCAGGTCGTAGGCGGTCCAGCTGCCGAACTGGTTGGCCTCGTCGGCCGGGGCGTAGTCCGTCTGGGTCCACGCGGCCTCGTCGTACCCGCCGGACGGGCGGGCGTTCTTGACGACGGTGGCCTTAGATCCGTAAAGGATCTCGTGCAGACCGGCCTGAGACTGCAGCCGCTGATCGACGGCGGTGTAGTACGCACTGGCGACGGCGGTCTCGCCGTCCCACAGGATCTTGGTGCCGGGGGTCTGTCCGTGCGCGCGGGACCAGGCGATCGCCTCGTCGGCGTCGGCCGTGGCTGACACGCCGGACGCTGTGGGGTTGGACCGGGTGAACACCGGGACGATGTAACGGCACCACGGCTGCGACTTCAGGTGCTCGATCTCCGCATCCGTCCACGGGTGCGGGGTGTTCCCCCCGATATAGACCATCCAGCCGGACAACGGCTTACCGTTGAACGACGTGGGGTAGGTGGCAGGCGGGTAGGCACTGTCACCGATCAGCACAGTGTCTGTCATGCCCCCAGGTTAACATCGACGCGCCGCGCCAGCCATACACCACCCCTCCCCCTTGCCCGGTTGGCTGGGTTGAACCGACGTGGTACGCTCGGCCGAATGGCTTGACAGTCTGTTTAGGAGAGCGCGCATGAAGATCGCGGTTACGGGGGGCGCCGGGTTCATCGGCGGCCACGTCGTCGACGAACTGATCAATCGGGGGCACATTCCGGTGATCTTCGACAACCGCAAGGACCGCCCGCACACTCACCCGATGGACGAGCGGTCCTTCGTCCCGGTGACGCTCGGGGACGTACGGGACGACGTGGCGGTCACGGAACTGGCCGCCCACTGCGACGGGATCATCCACCTCGCCTCGGTGCTGGGCACACAGGAGACCGTCCACAACCCGCGTCCGGCCGTGATGACCAATGTCATCGCCGGGATGAACGTGATGGAGGCGGCGGTCCAGTACGGCATCCCGGCCGTCAACATCTGCGTCGGCAACCACGGGATGTCCAACCCCTACTCGGCGTCCAAGACCTGCGTCGAATCGCTCGGGCACATGTATGTGCGGGATCGGGGGGCGAAGATCAACCAGGTGCGGGTGGTGAACGCCTACGGCCCGCGCCAGCTGATGGCCGCTCCATACGGTGTCGGCAAGGTCCGCAAGATCATGCCCGCGTTCGTGGCTCGGGCCCTGACCGGTCAGCCGATCGAGATCTACGGCGACGGCGAGCAGGTCAGCGACTGTGTGTTCGTGACCGACGTGGCCACGGCTCTGGTCAACGCCCTGGAGTTCGCAGCTGCAGGCGACGTGTTCAAGCACGTGATCGAGGTCGGGCCGACCGAGCACCGTACCGTGAACGAGGTGGCCGAGCTGGTGATCAAGGCGGCCGAGCGTCGGGGACACAAGGGGGCGGGCCTGGTGCACGCTCCGATGCGCCCCGGCGAGACCCCGGGCGCGCGGGTGGTGGCGCTGAACGACACGATGCACAGCATCGGGATGGACCCGGACTACCTGACCGACCTGGAGGCGGGCATCCAGGTCACGGTCGACTGGTACCTGGACCGGTGGCTGCCGACCTGGCGGGCTGGGCAGCAGCTGCACGGCGGGGGCGCCTACGTGACCGAGCCGTCTCGTGGGTAAGGCGTGGCTGTGGTCGGCCGACGAGGGCGGGTGCGGCTGGTACCGCACCGTCATCGTCGCGGAGGCCCTGCGCGCCCTGGGTCACGACGTCGGGTCCGGCCTGGAGTTCGACCACGAGGGTTACGGCGACTGCGACGCGGTCCTGGGCCAGCGGGTCAGCTCCCCCGGACCCTCGATCCTGTGGTCGAGGTTCAACTTCCAGCAGGCCAAAAGGACGCTGTTCGACGCCGACGATGACTACTTCCATCTGTCAGAGCACCCGGAGTTTGGCCGATCGGCGGTTGAGTACGGCAACACCCGCCTGCAGACCAGGATCCTGGCCAACGCGGGCATGAGCACGTTCACCACCTGCGTATCCCCCGTCATTGCCGAGATGTTCGCGGACTACTGCACCAACACGGTAGTTGTGCCGAACGGCCTGCCCAAGGCGTACCTGGACCAGCCCGCCCGCTACGAGCTGGACCCGCTTTCCCTCAAGGACGGGCCGACGGTCGGCTGGGCTGGGACCGCGTTCACCAAATGGGAGCTGACCAACGACGTCAAGGAAGTCCTGTCCAAGGTCGGCGATATGGGCGGGAAACTGCACACTGTGGGGGTACCGTTCCACGAGATGCGCGAGATCGGGCTGGCGCGGCCCGGGGTCTCGATCACCGGATGGGTGCCCGACAGCTACGCGTATCTGGACGTGGTCGACTTCGACATCTGGGTGGCGCCGTACCGCCGGACCCGGTACAACGAGGCCAAGGCCCCGACCAAGGCTCTCGAAGCGGCGTTCCTAGGAATCCCGATCGTGGCCAGCGACACCATCCCCTACCGGGCCTTTGTCCGCGATGGGGTGACCGGGTTCCTCGTCCCGCCCGGCGGAGATTGGGAGACCCCGATCAGAACTCTGATCAACGAGCCCGAACTGCGCGCGCAGATGGGCGCGGCGGCCCGCGAGGTCGCCCAGGAATACACCATCGAGAGACTGGCCGCCCGGCTGTGGGCGCCCCTGCTGTTCGGAGACCGCCCGTGATCGACGGCAAGAAGGTTGTCGCCTGGACTCCGTACGGTCGGGAGGCGACTGTCAGCATCCTGCTGCAATATCTGCTGCGCGAACACGAGCGCGGGATCGTCGACGAATACTGGCTCTACCTGAACACCGACCCCAGCCAGGTCGGGGACCTGGCCTACGCCTACCGGCTGGCCAAGCAGTACAAGGGGTTCATCCGGCTGATCAGTCGCCCGGCCGAGTGTCCCCAGCTGGCGCCCAAGCAGCGCAACACCGGGTACGCCTACCGGTACATGGCCGACCCCGACACCCTGTTCGTCCGGTTCGACGACGACATCGTGTATGTGCACCGGGACGCGGTCGAGCGGATGTGCAAGGCCAAGGTGGCGCTGCCCGGGACGCTGGCCGCGTTCGCGCTGATGTGGAACAACGCGATCATCAGCTGGTACGCCCAGAAGCTGGACATCATCCCGACCTCGTACGGGGTCGTGCAGTCCCCGTTCTGCATGGACCCGGTCGGCTGGGGCGACGGACAGTTCGCCGTGAAGATTCACCGGCTGCTGCTGGACTGGATCGAGCAGGGCACGCCGGAGCGGGCGTACTTCTACCAGAATTACCCGCTGGCCCCGCGCCAGCAGTTCAGCGTCAGCTGCCACGTGATCGACGGCGCGGACTTCTGCGAACTGCCGACCCCGGGTGTACTGGACTACCCGGAAGAGGAGCACTGGATCACGGTGCACCGGCCGCCGCTGGTCGGCAAGACCAACGACATCATCGGGGACGCGCTGGTCAGCCACTACACGTTCTACCCGCAAGGACAGGTCGTCCGCAAGACGGACATCCTCGACCGGTACCGGCGCATCGCCGAGAAGGAGACCCAGTGAGCACCAAGAAGAGGGCGGTGCCCAAGCCGACCCCGACCAACGCGGTCGAGGCGGTGGCTACCGAGGCGATCGCCGTGGACTCGGTCAACCCCGAGCCGGTCAGGATCGAGGCGGACGGAGTTCAGGTCAATGTGGACCCGGCGGCGGTTCAGCGGGCGACCCAGGTCAAGAACGCTCGACTGATCGCCGCAATGGTGCACGAGAGCGCCATGTTGGAGGTGGCATTCGAGCAGGAGCGCGCCGGACGGCTGGCCGCAGAGGCCCGGGTGGCGGCCCTGGAGGCTGTCCTGATGGGGGAGGCGCACGAGGGCCCGGACGCGCTACCAGACACACCCGAGTAGGGTCTTGTCCCGGTGACATCCCCATGGTTTGCTGGAGTTAGTGGGGCCTAACCGGCCCCACAGAGCCCCCACACCGCGAAGGGAAACACCCCCGATGCCGTCGATCGACACCGACACCACCCCCGCCCCGCTGCGCGACCACGACTTGCGCTACCCGGTGCGCCAGATCCAGTGCCCCGACGGGACGCAGTACCTGATCTGGCTGGACGGGAGCTGGGTGCAGAGCACCTGGGACGGGCTGCACGTACGCACCGACGCCGACCAGCCGGAGAGCGCGATCACTCCGGAGGACGTGATCAAGAAGTTCGAGCTGGTATCCGCCTAGGATGGGTCCGGCTCCACCCTGTCAAACCGGCTGTCTGGCCGACCGCGCCCCCTCTCCGGGTAGGGTCGGCGACTACACCACCCCCGCCCGCCCGGTTATTCCGGTGCGGGCGGGTCTGTGTCTGCGGGCCGCCTGTTCAGGTGGGCCAGCAGCTCGGTGTTGCGTTCCTTCAGAAATTTGATCTCCTCGGCCTGTTGGCGGCCCTGGGCCCTGGCCAGAACCACCTCGGCCTCTCTCTGGCGCAACCGCTCCTCCAGCTCGGCGATGACGAACTGGAAGGGCACCGTGTCCGGCTGCTCGGTCATGCCAGGCCTGCCAGCTTGGCCAGGGCCTTCACCACAGGGTCGTCGTGGGCCTCTACGGCCGCACGGAGGTCCTCGCGCTCCTTCTGGGCCTCCTCGGCCGTCCTCGCTGCCGCAGCGGACCGGGCGGCGTCTTCCGCCAGCTCCCGCTCCGTCAGTAGCACATAGGTGGTGGCTCCCGTGGCAACGTCGTGGAGCATGTGGTGCGGCTGGTCGGGTGCGTTCATCACATCGCTCCGTAGATCGAGAATTCGCCGGTCATCGTTCCGGAAGACAAAAACAGCTTTATCGAGTTGTGGGGCCCGGCTACGCCATAGATCCCGCTGTAGATCTCGTTCCAATACGAGGTGGCCGTGTCCCAGGTCGCGTTATTGCCGGTGTAAGTGGCAAACGTGTTGGACTGGTTCCACCCGTCGATCCAGACCGCACCGTTGGCGGGGTAGCTGGCCGTGGTTCCTCCGATAACTCCGACTCGACCGTTGTTCACGGCCCCGGCGCTGTCGGACGCACTCGCTGCCGCACCGCGTCCGGTCAGCTTGGACCAGGCGTAGTGTGCGGTGGTGTCGCCGTCCATCTGGATCAGTAGGTCGGTGGACCCGGTGGTCCCGTAGCGGGCGCGCCAAAGCACCAGCAGTCGCTTGACCGCCGGGATGCTGCTGAACGTGACGCTGGACGCGCCGGACACGGTCTGGGTGGGGGCGATCTGCTGCAGCTGGTACTGGTAGTTAGAGCCCGAGTAGATCGCACTCATTCCCGTGTCGGTCTCGTAGATGTCGAGTCCCTGGAACGCGAAAGATGGGTGCGTGGTGCTGGTGCACACAAAGTTGTTGTTGGTCTTGTGAGCCCAGCCGCTGCCGGACCAGACCAGCAGCTGGCCCGTGTCGGTCTCGTAGATCACGGCGCCGGTCTCGACCGTGCCCGACGCGGGCCTGGTTGTGCTGGTGCAGGAGACGATGGTCTTGTACCGCAGGACGCCGCCGTCGCTGACTAGCAGGGCGTTGGTGTCGGTGGCGTAGACCATGAATCCGTTGCTGAGACCGGAGGTCGGCAGCGTGGTCGACAGGGTGGCCGCCGCCGCGTGGGATGTGTAGGTCCACACGGGCGACGCCTTTGTGCCCGTGTTCTGCGCATACCGGCCGGTGTCATGCTCGTAGACGATCTGGCCCTTGTAGGTGTTGGACGGCCGCGAGGTGCTCGTGCAGTCCACTGCACCCATGAAGGTGTCGAGGGTGGTGAAGTTGGTCTCCACCTGGGTGGAGAAGTTGTACGTGTCGTTCAGGTCCGGCAGGAACAGGCCGAGATTCGCGGTGTTCGAGTCAGCCATTTACCGGCGCTCCTTCGGCTTCACAGACATCTGGTGGCGGTGGTGCGGGGCGTGGTTGCCCTTCCGGACCTGGGCCACCATCCACACCTTTTCGGCGTGAGCCTCGGGTGTGTGCGCGGCCAGGTGGTGCTTGTGGACTCGGTCCAGGTGTCCGTGCGGGTCGGACACCCGGGTCGGCGACGCTCCCACCCGCTCCAGGTGGGCTTTGCGGGCCGTGTCTTGGTCGATGTTGTACAAGAATGTCGGGTCGGTGTGCTGGAGGTTGACGTGCGGTTCGTGCAGCACGATCTCCAACAGGGTCGCCGTGTCTGTCGGGTCGATCCCGTACTCGGCCGCCCGCCAGGCCAGGGTCTCTGGCGGAAACCCGTGACCGCTCGCGTCGTCGTACTCGACCATCCAGGCCCCGTTAGGCAGCATCGACACCCGGGTCACATTTTTGACGATAATGTCCGTCATGCTCGCGTCCTCACACCAAAGAAGAACAGGGACCAGTTGCTGGGCATCGCGGCCGAAATCTTGTAGATGAATCCGGTGGTTGACAGACTCGTGTTGACACCACCGACGGCGGGGGCGCCACTGGTGCCACAACTGGCGTTGCAGAGCACCATCGGAGTAGACAGCATCGTCGGCCCGTACGACCACGGCTGGGTGGTCAGGGAGGACGAGATCGGTGTGATGTTGCCGTGGATAACGGCGTCGGACAGGTTGGGACCGACCTGGCCATTGTCGCCGTAATAGCCGACCTGCTCCAGTTTGATATCGGTCGAGGACGAGGGCGGGGACAGGGCGGACAGGAACCCTCCGGCGATCCCGCCCTCGTTGGCCACACCCACGAACGCGAACGAGCTGGCCACCTGAACCGCCCCGCCGTTGAAGGCGTTGGTGGCGGTGTCCAGATAAGAGATCAGGGCGTTGCCGTTACCGGCGGTAGACCCCTGCAGGGACATCGCCCATACGTAGTTGCTGGAGACCCCGAACACGGTGTCGGGGACGATACCGCTGAATGCGGTGATGGCCGATCCGCCCGCGTGCAGGTCGTACCCGGCGATCAGCGGCGGGTTGGTGACCGAGCTGTCCGGCCAGAACTCCAGGGCGTCGGCCGACCCGGGACCCGCGTACGGGGTCAGGTCGACCCCGGTCTTCAGAGAGATACGCTGGCCCTGTCCGCTGCTGGACAGAGTTACCTGTCCGGTGGCTGCATTCACAAAGAACGTCTGGTCTCCGTCGGCGTCGTACGCCCAGAACCCGGACGAGTCCATGCCCGCGCGGACTCCGGACAGGGCCGTAGCGATCGTGCCGCCCATGATCACCGAGGCGGTCAGCGTACCGGCCGTGATCTTGCTGACGTTCAAGTCGGTGATATAAGCGTCCGACCACAACTGGGCGGTGGCTCCGGCAGCGGCCGATGGGCTGGACTTGTTGCCCGACGTGTCGACAGCGACGATCTTGATGTACATCTGTTGTGCAGGGGGCTGACCAGGCGGGATGGTGAAGCTGGCTACCACCGGGATCTGTCCGGCGATATTGGCGATCGTGGCCCCGACGTTGCCTAGCTTTGTATCGTTGGTCGGGGTGAACAGGGGCTCGTACGACCCGTGCACCTCGATGTGGTTCAGGTCCACAGCCTGGTTGAATGACCCACCCGATGCCGACCCACAGTCCCAGGTCACCTGTACGGACGCCATGTTGGCCGCCACCGTCGGTGCGTCGGGCGTCTGCGGGGCGATGATGTCCGTCTGTGCCTGTACCGTGGTGGTGGCAGACCACGCGCCCGGGACCGGCGGAAGAGCGGAGTTCACGGCTCTGATCTGGAAGTCGTAGTTGACTCCCGGGGTCAACTCCTGAATCAGCAGGGTGTTGATCCCCCAGGCCACATAAGTAACCTTCCACTGGGTGATCGGCAGCGGGATCAGCTGATTGAGAGTACCACCAAGGGCAGCCAGTTGGGCGTGGGTGTATCCGGCGGAGTTGAGCTGGTTGTGACTCGGGTTGGTGGTGAACACACCGAAGTCCGGGCGGTACTGGATCTCGTAGTGGTCGCCGTCGGTGATCGTGGACCCGTCGACGTTAAGGGGCGTGGACCAGGTGGCCTGAATCTGGGCCTTGGTGGACCCATCGCTGGCGGACTGGTAGGCGGCGGTGGTGAAGGCCCCGAACACGGGCACGCCGGGTACGGACGGGGTTACCGTACCAGTCGAGGTGCGCAGCGTGACCGACTCGCCCCCGCTGACCAACGGTCGGTTCAGGCCACCCACCACGATGTTGGTGGTGTCGTCTTCGAAGATCACGTACGGGGTCAGGTCGTACCAGACCCCCGCGCCGTCGCGGAACGCCACCCCCATCCCCGGTGTGATCGGCCAGTCCACCTCGGTCGACTGGATCTTCAGGGGGTTGATCCGCTGACCGTGGAAGGTGATCTCGTTGGTGAGGTCCACCAGGTCGGCTTCCGGGTCGTACACAAATATGTAGTCACCGACGGCGAACGTGCCCCGGATGTCGTACTCCATGCTGTTGAGCAGGATCTGATCGACCGGGGTGTCGTACTGCTGCAGCAGGGCCTGGGCCTGGGCGGTGACGTTGGTACTGTCGGTGGACGAGTCGGACGCCGTGCGCACGCGCGCCACGGGGTTGCCAAACAGGTCCTTGTACGGGTTGGACGACCCGATGTCCGCCAGGTTGGCCGTTCCAGAACTGACAGTGGTTCCGTTGTTGTCCCCCAGCAGGACCACGCGACTGGTCCAGTCGGTCACGTCCTCATTCAGGGAGTTGAACCCCTGGATGGCGGTCAGACCCATATCTCCGCCGGAGTCGTTGGCTACGATCAGGGCGGTCGGGATGGTGTTGAAGATGGCCGACGGCGGTCCGGCGTCCACAGTCCCGTTGCCATTGACCCGGATCAGACCGCCCATCAGGGACCCGATGCTGGTCAGCACAGTGGCCGGGTCGGTAAACTGGTAGGACTGGGTTAGCAGGCCGCTGGACGGGTTGGTCAGGTTGCCGACCCTGACCGAGGAGACCGGGGCCAGGGCGGCAGAGATCGCCTGACTGAAGTTCTTCGACGTGATGTTCAGCGCAGTCTCGTACGCCGTCGAGCCCACGCCGTTTGGACCGGTCAGCCAGGTCCACATGCCCGACCCGGACAGCTGGAATCCGGTACCGTCAACCAGGGACACGCCGGTCATCGGGCCCACGTACCGGGCCGACGTCAACAGGCTGTCTCCGGCGACGCGGGGGTCGTTCCACCCTGCGCTGATCGCGATGTGCCCGAAGTACGCCGCCTGGATTTTGTCGAGCAGATCGCGCGGGGTGTTCTCGGACAGGGTCACCGACCACTGCCCGGGACCCTGGATGACCTCTGTCACCGGCATCGCTACACCACCCCCGCCCTCATCGGATCACGCCAGTAACCTGCTCGGCCGGAAAACCGAGGTACTGCCCGAACAGGTCCGAGGCCCGGTCGCCGACGATCGCGCCGGACCCGCCCGCGACCACCCCGATGAACGCGTCCATGGCTACTGACGCCGACACGGAGACGCCCCCGTTGGCCACGTCGGCGGTGTCTGCGTGGGCAGATCCGACGATGTACCGGTTGCCCGCCGCGTCGTTGGAGGACGCCGAGACGTAGGTCAATGTGCTGGTGCCGATCTCGGCCGAGGACCGCACCACCTTGATGGTGGTGGACGACTCGGTCTGCAAATACAGCTCCAGCAGCCTGGACCCGCGCCGCAGAGTCAGGTCGGCGGTCACCCGTCCAACGTTGGTCGAATTCCAGGTCATCCGGAGCACGCCCATCTCGTACTCGTTGTGCAGCATTTTGATGCTCAGCGGTACGCCGAGGGTGGACCCGTTGACCTGCAGGTCCCAGCTCTTGGCCTGGTAGGCGCCGGAGGTGTACGCCGACACGTTCAGCACCCCGCCGGACGTGAGTGGGGCGACGTTCACCAGCGCGTTGCTGAAGGACCAGGCGGCGGACGGCGCGGGCGCTGGGAACTGGGTGCCGGAGCGCTCGACGCCGTTGTCGTCCAGGAACCTCACCCGGCCCCCGGGGTAGTTCCCCACCGCGCATCCCCAACGGACGGTGCTTGTGATGGCCAGGCCGGAGTACGTGATCACCGTGCCGTCGGCGCTCGGCCTGTTGATCTGGGACGGGATCGTCGGTCCGGACCAGTAGCCGTACGCCCCGATCGGCGGGGTGTGGGTGCGCACGCCCGTGGACCCGGACGCCGCCCCGCTGGTGTTGCGGGTTTGTGCCCCGGTCAGGCGGGACTGCAGGTCGATCTCACTGTCGGCTCCGATCCGATTCAGCGTGATTGACCAGGTGGCCGACGCCATCTCGCCCTCCCAGTTGACCTCATTGACCTGGGCCAGGGAGATGGTGTAGTACCCATTCCGGTCGGACTTGTCGGTGAAGGACACCGGGACAAAGCTGTTGACATTGCCTACGAGGTCGTCGATCTTGGCCTTGAGCTGGGGCAGGGTGGTGTTGAAGAACCCGGGTACGGACTCCTGGCCCTGGATCGCCAGCGTCCGTCCGTACGTGTCGCGGTCCGAGAACTGGTCAACGGCCGCAGACTTGGGCAGCTCGACCAGAGTCAACCGGCCAACCTGGATCGTCCCGTACTGGGTCATCCGACACTCACCCCATACTGTTGCTCGACGACCTTGATGGCGTTGCGAAGCTGCCAGACCATCTGCTTGGCCGCCGTGGTCATGCCGCGCGGGTTGGTCAGATCAACGATACCCTGGATGTTGATATCGCCGAAATTGACAGCGTAGGTCGGCCCAGACGCCGCTCCGGCCACACCACCCTGCCCCGCCAGCATCTCCCCAGACGGCTCCAACCTGGGCAGCTGGTCGTTGGGCACAACCGTCGCCTGAGACCCGAACATGACCACCTCGGGCCCCTCCTCACCGACGATCACAGGCTCGTTCAGGGGAGGCTGACCGCCCCGGGCGTAGCCCTTCAGGTTGGTAGGCGATGTCTTGGTGTAGATCGTCACGGTGCCGCTGGAATTGTCGATCTCGTTAATCAGGGAGTTGAGCTTATTTTTGGCTGGGTTGGTGTTCGCGTCGATGGCGGTCGAGGCGGTCTTGGGCAGCTGGAACAGCTGGTTGGCCAGCTGCTGGACCTGGCCCTTGTTGTAGCCCGCCTTGTCGGCCGCGTCGATAAAGGCCTGCTTCTGGGTGGCCAACTTGTTGTTGGCGTCGTTGTACGCAGTCGAGGCTCCCTTGGTGCTGGACTCGCTGTTGTACAGGGCCTCGGCCGAGGCATCGGCCGCCTGAGCGGCCTGGGTGAACACCAGAATGTTCTGGGCACCCTTCTGGTTGGCGATGTCCAGGCTGGTACCGGCGGACTGAGCCTGGCTGGAGATGTTCCCCAGGGACAGCGTAAAGTTGGCCTGGGTCGACAGGCTGTTCTGCGTCGTGTTGTTCAGGGACTGGACCACAGCAGCGTAGGCGTTACCCTGCTGCTGAGTCTGCTGGTACCGGCTAACCTGCTCCTGCAGAGTCTGGTTCAAGTCGGTGTACTGGGTGCCCAGGTTCAGGGCGGCGACGGTGTTGGTCGAGGATTGGGTGGCATTGGCCACCATCTGAGTATAGTCGGCCTTCAGCGTGGCGTTGAACACCTGGGTGGTGTTGTTCAGGGCGGTGGTGGCCGCTGTCATCTGCTGCTGCTTGGTGATCGCTTGGGACACCTGCTGGATCTGGGCCTTTACCGAGTTCTCCAGCTTCAGGTTCGCGTCGGTCAAGGTGTTGTTGGCCGCGCGGGCGCCGTCGGCTGCCACCGTGGCACCCTGCAGATCCTGCCCGGCGTGGCTGTTGGCCTTGGCCGCACTGTCGGTGGCCAGCTTGTTGTTTACCTGGGCCTGGTTGGCCTTGGAGATGGCGGCGGTCAGTGCGGCCTGAGCCTGACCGTTGCCTCCGATGGCGGCGGTCAGCGTCTCGATGCTGACCCCGGCGGACTTGGCCGTGTCGGCCAGTCCGTTCGCCGCGTCCTGCTGGGCGATGAACGCGGCGGTGTTCTCGCCGAACGCGCCGCTGTCCGCCTGGACCGCCTGCTGAAGCCCCTGGGTCGAGAGGGTGACGGCGTCGGTGGCGTGCGACATGTTGATCAGAGACCCGATCAGGCCCGAGGCCAGGCCCACACCTGCGCCGATGGCCAGACCCCACGGCCCGGACACCACCCCCGCCATCTTGCCAAGCATGCCGGACGCACCCTCGGCGGCGGAGCCGAGCCCGCCCATCAGCCCCTCGGCGTCCTTCTGGGCCCCGGCGAAGTTCTTGAGTTTGCCCGCGACCGAGTCCAGGCCCGAGCCGATCGAGTCGCCGAACTTCATGGCGCCGAACAGGCCCGCCAGCGCGCCCACCGTGGCGGGGTTGGCCAGGTTCCGGATGGTGGTCATCAGGCCCGACAGGATCGGGTCCAGCGCCAGCAGGTCGGTACCAATGGCCGCGCTCGCCGATCCCACGATCGAGCCGACGGTGGACAGGGTGTTGCCGAGCAGCCCCATGACAGACTGCAGGGCCGCGCCCGTGGTCGAGCTGTCCCGGGTCAGGTTGGCGAAGAACGACCCGACACCGGACCCAAGCGACCCCAGTCCCGACGCGAAGTCGGACACAATCTGGTGCGACCCACCGAGGGCGGTGGCCAGGCCCGGCAGCACGCCGGACACGAAGTTGTCGATCCCGGCGGCCACCGAGTCGATGTCGGGCCCGACCTGGGCGAACAGGCTGTTGAGGTCGGGCTGCAGGGCCTTGACGTCTCCGTCGACGGTCTGCAATGCCTGGTGCATGTCCCCGGCCAGAGGCGCCGTCGCCTCCTGGATGGCCGCCTTGGCGGTCTTGCCCAACTCGGAGTAGTCGTCGGCGATGACCTTGTTGTTCTTCAGGGCCAAGGCGGTGATGCCGACGAACGCCGTACCGAGTCCGGCCAGAAGCAGCGGCGCGCCCAGGGCGGCGGCCCCGGCGATCGCCGTCACGATCAGCGGAGACAGTCCCTCGGACGCGCCCTCACCGGCCGCCTGCCCCGCCTTACGGCCGGAGTCCTGGATCTTGGGCTTGGCGTCCTCGATGCCCTTGTCGATCCCATCCCCGAGCGACCGGCCGATCTCGTCGCCCACGGCCGGGACAGCGTCCTCCGTGGCCGCTTCCAGGCCCTCACGGACGCCCCGGCCCATCTCGTCCCCGAGAGTCTGCCCGATGTCGTCCCCGAGGCCCGGCAGGGTCTCCTGGACGAATCCGTCCAGGGACTGCTGCACCCCGGCGCCCAGGTTGGCACCTACAACATTGCCGATGTCGGCGGTACCCTCGTCCACCGCCGCCCGCAACTTGGTGCGGATCTCCTCGGCCAGACCACCCGTATTCGAATGGATCTCGACATAAGCCGACGCGATCCGGAACCCCTCGTCGGACACCTACACCACCTGCCCCTACCCCCAGCTGAACATGTCGCCGATGTCTGAATTGGTCAGGGCCGCCCGGCTTGACTCGACCTGGCGCGCCCCGGGTGGAGCCTCGACCGGAACCGCCGGGGTCGGGGCCGATTGAGTCTCTCGCCGGTCCTGGGTCCGCATCCGCAGCGCTATCACCCCGCCGTACGCCCCGACCCGTTCGGCCAGTTCGAAGTACCTGGCCGACGGCATCGACTCTACGTCGTCAATGCGGTGATACACGCTGAGATCGGACTCCAGGTCCTTGAGGTATCTCAGGACCCAGAACAGCTCGGCGATCCGGTCTAGTCCTCTTTTCCCTGGTCGCTGGCCCCGAAGATCCGGGCGGTGACCTTGGAGGTGATATCGTTCCAGCGGTCCACATCGAACCCCTTGGAGTTGATCAGGGCGTCGACACCCTCGTCTCCGACGTACATCGACAGCATCAGTTCCGAAGCGAACGCGACGCCGCGCAGCCGGATCTCGCGCAGCATGCGGACGGCGTCCGCCTGGCCCGGGACGGCAGGCATCGTGTACACCTTGTCGCCCACCTGGAACAGCGGCACGGTGTCGACCGGCTGATCCTCGGCGCCGTCGGCCGCCTCGAACACAAATTCAGGTGGGGGCGGGGTGGTGTGCTTGCGCGTCTTGGCGGTCATTGAGCTGGTCCTATCGGGTCAGGCGGAGACGAGGGTTCGAACGTCGGGTCAGGAGACCTGGTCGACGATGTGGAGCGGGGCGATGACCGAGCTCACGTAGTGGCCGTTGAAAGTCACTGTGAACACGGTCTGCTTGGACTTGTCCATCGAGGTGTCGACCTTGGCGGTCGACAGCGCCCGGCGGACGATCACGCGGCGGCGGAACGAGTTCGGCGCGAACCCGTCCAGCATCAGCGCGATGTAGGTCGGCTGGGTGGCCGAGGTGGCGAACAGCGGTTCCAGCGTCTGGTAGCTGCCGCCGGAGGTGATCGACCCCGAGGACTGGGTCGACCCGTTCAGGGACAGCGACATGTTGGTCAGCGTGGGCTCGGCCAGCTGAGTGGTGACCGTGAACTCGCGCTTGGTCAGACGGCGTCCGATCGAGTCGACCAGCTGGTCGACCTGGAGCTCGGTGTAGGTCTGGTCGACCGACAGGACCACGCCGTTCAGGGTGCCGCCGACGTCCGCCCAGGAGGAGGACGGGGGCGACACGTTCACCGTGGCATCGGTGGGCTCGACGGCCCCGAACAGGCCCGTGTAAAGGGTGCCGGGACCGAGGATCAGGTTGGTGACGGTGACGGACACCGTGCCTCCTCAGTTGGTAGCTTCCCGGCAGGCGGTCCGGGGTGGCGGGTTACTTGGACTTCTTGGACACCTTGATGCCCGGGTACTTCTTGGCCACGGCCTTCTTGACCTTGGCCTGCTCGGCCGGGGTCGCGTTGACCTTGGCCTTGCCCAGGGCGGCGCGTGCCCGCCCCGGCGTGTCGATCGGGTAGGTGCCCTTGGCGCCCTTGACGTCGGGGTCCTTACCCGGCAGAGCGAAGCTACTGGACGGCAGCTTGCGGCGATCCGCCGCCGTCAGCTTCTTGCTCTTTGCCATCTTCCACCTCCTGTGAATCCACCCCGGCCTGCATGGAGCTGACCAGGGGGGTCGGTGCGGGCTGGTCGTCCAGGGTGTACAGCACCTCGCTGGCGACCACACCCATCCGGGTCAGGTCGACCAACTCGGTGTCGCTGACCTCCACCACCCTGCCCGGCTGCATCGTGGTCGTGATGCGGTGGGTCATTGCACGAAGTCCTCTCGCCTCAGCGGGAAACGGATCTTGCCCGCGATGTCTGGGTGCTGGGCCAGCAACATCGTGTCACACTCGGGAATTTGCGGCCCGATCTCGACCACCTGGGTCCCGGCGAACAGGTATTCCATCTCGGCTCGATCGCCGTGGACCAGGACCAGCCCGCCAAACGTCAGCAGCTCGCCGGACACCGACCCCTTGAGGGCGTAACGTCGGCTCATGGCAACTCCACCCAGTACATCTGTAGATCGAGCGTGTAGACCGCCCAGTAGGCCGAGTCACCGTACGAGGGTCGGATCTCGGAGATCGCGTGAGCCGAGTGGACCCGGGCGGTCGGGTACCCGTTGCCGAGAGACAGCGTGGCGTTGAAGCTTGCTGTGTCGTAGGTAGCCGCGATGATGTTTTCGAGCAGGCGGTTGGCCACGTTGAACGGGGCCTTGCGGCTGCCCGGAGCCGGGAACCCGTAGGCCTTCAGGCCCACAACGGGCTGACGCTCGGGCACGTACATGTTGGGTGTGCCGCCCGTGCCCATGAGAGTCACGAACCCGTTGGCCTGGGCGGTCGTGTCCTTCTCGATACCCTCGGGCAGCCGGGGGTTGACCATGCCCGTGTTCAGGAACGGGAGGCTGGCCAGCCACGCCTGGGCGACCAGCTCGGTGTTGGCCCGGTTCGGGACGGTCATCAGATCGTCCCGCCCGACTCGTCGCGCTCGCGGTACAGGGCCGGACGGAGGTACGGCTGCTCCGGGGACCTGCCGTGGCGGGTGTGCTCGCGTACCGGGCGGCCCAGCCGCATGTGGGCGCTGACGATCTCCTCGCCATCGAATCCGAACTCGACGGCGGCGGCGTAGGGCAGGTCCGAGATGACCCGACCGACACCGGGTGCGGCGTTGATAGCCGTCAGCGACGCCTTGAGAGCGCCCGTGTCGACAGGGCAGATCTTCTGGGCGTCGTCGCGAACCGCCTCGGTCATGCGCATGACCATGCGGTTGATGTAAGGGGCCAGCTCTTCAGGCCAGCCGGATTCCATCACAAGTTCGGCTACCACCGCCACACCCTTCTCTACGTTGGGCGGCTACACCACCCGCCCTCGGGTCTACCCCTTCGGCAGGGGGTGGTGTAGTGGTGTTGGGGTTCAGTTGTTGCGGGCGGGTCCTGCGTCGGTCACTGAGACTTGACGTCGAATCGGCTGCCGTCGCGGTCCACGAACTTGCCGTGCGGGTGCGGCACCTTGGTCGGCTGGTGGTTCGCCTCCTGCGCACCGCCGATGGCGCCCTGGCCCTTGAGCAGCTGGGCGGTCTGACCCGGCGCGACACCGTTGGAGGCGTGGCTGGCGGGCATCTTCGCGCTGACCGGGTCCTTGGTCCCCAGGTCGGGGATGTTGGCCATGGTAACTCCGTCCCTGAGTTTGTCTGTTTCTGGACATCAATTTTACCGGACCGGTGCTCAACCTGCAGTAGACATAGGTTTAACCGGACCGGCACATGGCTGCAGACACCCGTTAAATTGTATGGATCTGGTCAGTTCGGCTATTCGTTAGGCTTATTCCCTTCAGTTGACGTACTTCAGGTCCACACGCAGGTCGGGCGTGTGGACGGGGCTGGACAGGACAGAGACACCGGCCACGGCGTACACCTTGCCGGTGACTTCGTCCCGAACCCGGTCGGTATCCAGGATGTCGGTTCCGGCCGCGACGCGCATAGTGGTGGTGCGCACGACGCGGGGGTCCTGGGTCTGGGTGTCGATGGTGGTGCGGTTACGCTCCATGACCGACGCGAGCACGCCCGTGTAGACGGCCGTGTCGGCGTCGATCACGTCCCCGGCGTCGTTGGTGGCCGTCCCGCGCAGGATGCTGACGGTGGTGGTGGGCCAGAACATCGTCATGCGGAGTCGCCCCCCTTCTGGGACAGGTGTGTGTCCATCCAGGGGCCGGTGGTGTTGGGCACGTGACCGACGAACGCCAGCGCCCGGCCCTTATGCATCCGCTCCCGGGCCAAGAACCGATGGTGGCCGTCGACGATGATCAGCGGGCCATCACCCACCTGAACGGTGACGATCGGGTGAGCCCTGCCGGACTGCCAGCGTTCGATCTCGTGGTCGACGCGCTTCGGGTCCTTGCTGGCGGACCAGTCCGACGCGTCGTCGGTGTCGAACTCGTCCAGGTCGTACTTTGCCGGGGGGTCCCAGCGCACGGTCTTGACCCAGGTGATGGCGTCCTTCGGGAACTTCCCGCTGAGCTGGTTGTAGACCTGCTCACGTGCGGCGATCGAGTCGGCGGACTTGGACATCAGGGAACTGAGCTCCCTCGATAGCCGAAGTTGTACATGTCCACCCAGCGCTCGTACAGGTCGTTGGCCTCGGCGTCGGGGTCGGACGAGATCGGGGTCTGGTCGTCGATGAACGGCGTGCGGACACGCAGCGAACGGGACTTCTGCCAGCTCAGCTGCTTGAGAGAGCGCAGCGCCAGCGGGCCGAGCATCAGGGCGCGTTCTGTGCCCTGGTCGGTGTCCCAGGTGGTCGACAGACCGTCCTGCGACAGCTGCTTGATGGTCCCGCGCTGCAGCAGGCCCGGCTGGCCCAGCATCCAGGAGCCCTGATAGGCCAGGCCGTAGCGCAGCCACATCAGGTCGAACGGCTGCATGTTAAACCCTGAGCTCTCAGGAGTGTAGTTGCTGAACATGTTCAGCACCTGCTGAGCCTGCTGGATCTGGTCCAGAGTCAGGGTCGACCCGGTCACGGCCTTGACCCACACCACCGGGTCCACCGGGTTCACGTTGCCCTGGCCGTTGATCAGGTCCTCGGTCAGCGAGATGTCGCACCAGGTCTTGAACCCGGGCATGCCGAAATTCGCGTCCTGGACCGTGACGGTGACGGCTTGGGTGGCGGCGGAGCTGGCCAGAGTGGCGTTCCACGTAGCGGTGTAGTCGCCGACGGTCTGGGAGGTCGACACGGCCCAGCTGAACTGGTACTCACCCGTCGAGGCGTGGTAGATCCCATCCGTCGTGGTGGGCACCACCGTGCTGCCGTCGATGTTGGCCGTAATGCGGATGCTCAGGGCCGACGGATCGGTCGGCGCCCCGTTGACCGACCAGGACGCGGGGACAACGGCCGTCGCGCCCTGGTTGGTCGCGAGCGTCACTGGTTACTCCGTGGGCTCGGAGGGGGTCTCGGGGGCCTCGGACGGAGCGGCGGTGGTCTCGGCCGGGGCCGGGTCCGCCGAGGGCGCGGAGGCGGTCTTCGTGCCCTTCTTGGGGGCGGGAGCCTGGACAGTTTCGGTCAGTTCCTGCGCCGTGGCGGGTGCGGGGGACGCCGACTGGGCCAGGGCCTGACCAAGGACACCCGGGGTGACCGTGGTCTCCGGCTCCTCATCGGCCACGGCGGGCACCACCGGGACCCGATAGGTCAGGTCGGTGCTGTTCGGGTCGACCGGGTGGTCGGTCTCGGAGACCAGCTCCGGCGCGGCCTTGGGGTGCAGACCCCGCTGAAGCGCGTCCTGCAGGGTCGACGCGAAGTTCGCCAGGTGCGACTCGTGGTCGGCCGGAAGGTCGCGAGTGTGGTTGCGGTTGTGGACGGTGAACACCCGCGTGAACCAGTTGCCCTCGGTCGGGGCCTCGGTTCGCTGGGTGACCTCGTCCTCGGGGCGTCCGTCGAGAGACGGGAACTGGCCCCCGGTGAAGTCCGGCATGTCAATCTCCTGTTCCGATCCGAGAAGGGGCGGGCGGTGTTCCGCCTGAGACACCACCCGCCCCCGTCATGGGCCCTCGGCTGGAGGTCAGATCAGCAGCGAGCCGCTGTTGTCCTCGTGGACCGCGAAGGCAGCCTCGTGGCCGACCGCGAACGCACGCCGGGCGCGCATCTTCAGGATCGACTCGTCGGTCAGGGCGGCCAGGCCGTTGCGACCGTCGATGAACACCGACTCCGGGCCGGAGCGGCGGCCGACGATCATGTAGTTGCGGTTCGCCCAGATCAGCAGCGGGTTGCCGGTCGGGGTGGCGGTCGCCGTGGCGGAGGTCATCGCGCCGAGCGACCAGTGGATCGGGATGCCGAAGATGGTGTCTGGCGAGGCGGCCATACCGCCGCCGGGGAAGCCACCGGTCGACTCCTGGAAGATCGGACGCTGGTTCGTGTCCTTGATGTTCCGCAGGAGGTTGCGGTACGCCGGGTGGGCGAGACAGACCATCTCCGAGATGTCGAAGTAGTTGCCGCGCTCGACGTTGCCCAGGGAGTTGGACAGGGTGGTGTACGTGGTGCCGCCGGACCCGGTTTGGGTCAGGTTGCTGTTGGCGGTGTAGCCGGTGTTCGAGTCGTTCTGAGTGAGCGAGTAGTACACCGACGCGAACGGCACGCCAGCGCCCGGGGCGGCCGAGGTGGCCAGACAGGCGTTGTCGAACATCTTGCCGTACGAGGTCGCCCAGTCCTTCTGCTTCGTGGCGATGACGTCGGCGATCGAGTCGTCGATGTCCTCTTCCGCGATGCGGACGGCCTGGCCGAACTTGGAGGCGGACAGGATGACCGAGTCGTTGACCGACTGGTCCTCGTTGTAGGTGCCGCCCTTGGCGACGACGCTCACGCCGATACCGGCGGAACGGGGAACGGAGCGCGTCTCCGAGTTCATGGGGACCGGGGACCCGAGCGCCTCGACGCCCGAGATCTGGTTGACCCGCATGATCACCTGGGAGTCGAACTCCTCGGGGATCCACGCTTCCATCGTGTCGCGGGCGCCACCGGCGATCGCAAAGATGGGCTTGCCGGAGCTGGTGTGACCCAGGAGCGTCTGGGGGGCGACGCCGGGGCCACTCAGCAGGTTGATGCGGAGCACGGCCGCGAACCTCCTGGGGCTGGGGGTGAGTTGTGAGTATCACGTCGACCAACCGGTCTACCCACCCGCATCCGCAGGCTGTTACCATGTTACCACGTCGCGGCCGTGTCAACCACGTCGAACTGCTTAACGCCCTCCAAGGATGGACTGGGCCATCAGCTCGGCCGAGGAGCGGGGACGCTCTGGTGCCTCCGGCTGGGGCGCGGCGGTGACCCGAGGTGCCGGACGGCGCCGGGGCCGGGGGGCCTCGGGCTCGGGCTTGGCGAACAACTGCGGCAGTTCGGTCTTCAGAGATTCCAGCTGCTCGTCCAGGCCGCCGGTGATCTCGCCGTTGTCCGGGTCGAGCTCGATCTCACCCAGGTCCAGCAGCTTCACCAGGCGGTTGGCCGCCTCCTTGCCGACACCCTCGGAGACCAGGGCCGCGCGGGCGGCGGTCCCAACCAGCATGCCCCGATACTTGTCGGCCGCCCGGTCCTCCGCCTCCTTGGCTGCGGCCAGGGTCGCCTGGCGAACCTGAGCCTTGGTCATCACGCCCTCCGGCAGGTCGGGTACACCACCCCCGCCCGCCTTGGCCTTGCCGCCAGCGGGCTTGCGCTGCTCACGCAGGGCCGCACGCTCGTCGGCCGCCTCGCGCTCGGCCTTCTCGGCCTCCAGCTCCGCAATCTTCTTGGTGGCCTCGGCCAGGGCCTCACGGCGCTGCTTGGCCTGGCCGCTGGCCCGCATCAGGGAATTCTGGACCTTAAGCCACTCGGACTGCTCGGGCGGGGTGTACTTGCCCTTCTTCCCGGCGGGCTCCTGCTCGGGCTCGTCCGGGTCGTCCTCGCCCTCGGGGTCCTCCTCTTCACCCCCCTCGCCGTCCGGCTCGATGTCGAGGTCCTCGGCCCCGCCGAAGACGGGGTAGACGGGCTTGCCGCTGGGCAGGTACCCGATGGGCACGCCGAGCAGCGGGGGGATCAGGCGGTTGACCTTCAAGAGTGGCTCCCAACCGGGACGATGCTGACCGCCGACATCCGTCGGCTACGGTCAGTTTAACATCGACTATTGCCGGTGTGCAGTACGCCGCTTTGACGGGTGGACACGGCCCTCGAACTGGCCGCGTGCCACAGCCAGGTGCGCGCGCTCCTCGACAGACTTGGGCAGTCCGGCGCCAAGGGATAGCAGGCGCCGGGCCGCATACAGCCGGGTGTTGTTGGACTCGGATTCGAGGGACCAGCCGTACAGAACCGAGCGCTTGGCCTCCCGGCGCAGTGCGGCGGCAAGATCGACGCGCTCGCCGATTCCGGGGCGGTTGTACAGGCTGGTCTCCTCGGGGCCGCCCGGTGCGACGTGCGGGCCAAACCACAGTTCCGGGTGACACCGGCAGTTCGGGTGCCGGGGCGGCTCCATCAGCGGCTGGCCGGGCGGCCACACATCAGGTGCCGACCCGGGGCGGCCGAAGGTGGCCTCCTCGTCGAACCCGTCGCCCGACATCGGGTCGATGATGTGGCCGGACAAGGCCAGGCAGATAACGCATGCGTCTGGCTCGGCCACCCACAGGACAGAGGCACCCCGCTCGACAGCGACCTGTCGGACGGCGCTGCTGTTCGCTCGGTTCACGGCCGTGGTCACGGTGCGGGTCACCGAGTTGGGGACCTGGTTCGCCCGGCCGACGGCCTTGACCAGGCTGTCCCAGTCGGGCAGGGCCAGTTGCTCGATGGCGCGGGTGGCGTCGTCGATCTTGGCCTCGATCTGGGCGGGCAGACCGTCGATCAGCTGCTGGACTTCAGCAGGCAAAGACACGTCGTCGACCGGGTCCGACAGGTACCGGTTCGCGTACTCCCGGCCCCGGGCCAGGGCCTGCTGCGCGGCCTGTGCGAGAGCCTGTGCAGCCTGCTGGGCCTGGGTCGCCAGGTCCTGGATGCCGTCGATCAGGATCTGCCTGAGCTGGTCGGCCTGCTGGGGGGAGGTGGTGTTGGCCAGGGCCCCGGTCAGCAGCACGTATTTGGCCGACAGGCGCCGGAACAACTCGTTGAGGATCTGGCGCAGCCCGCTGGTCACCCGGTCGAGAGCCTGCTTCTCCAGCACCAGCAGCGCAGCCACGGCGGCGGCGTTCTCCGTCGTGACCGCGCTGACGGCCTGCTGCTCAGCGGGGGTGTTACCGGCGCTGTTGACCTGCGCCACTGCTCTTGATCCTGTCTGCCAGCTTCTGCGCGGAGGTCCGGGGCTTGTCCGGCGCTGACCCGTAACCCGAACAACTGACGTCGGTCGGCTTTACTCCGTACCCGGCTGCGATCTGCTCCAGGGTGGGGGCGGCGGTCACTTGTCCTCCCGGGCCTTCTTGGCCATCTGGTCGCCGACGTCGGCGAGCTGGTCGTTCCGGTACTGATGCCCCTGGGCACGGGCAAACGCGGCGGCGTACGCCTCGGCCGCACCCTCGTGGTGGTTGGTGTTGCCATAGCTGGAGTTGTGCGTGCCCCGGGTGCCGGGCACCGCCGGAGTGGTCCTGCCGGAGCCGCCGTACACCTGGTGGTGCACGACGTGGCCGATCTCATGGGCCAAGGTGGCCTTGTGCCCGCCGACATCGTCCGAGCCCAGGGTGCCGACGGCGTGGTGACCGGTTTTGAAGTCGTTCTTTTTGACGTTGGCCTTGCCGAACGAGTCCCTGCCGACCAGATGATCGCCGACCACGATGTGTTCCCCGTGCATCGTGGTTCCGTTGACCTTGGGCGGGGTCTTGCCCAGGTTGATGGTCGCCCTCTTCCACAGGTCGTGCTTGCCCGTGAACTGGACGTGCTTGGTGACCTCGTCCACCATCGACTGCCGGATCTCCGGGTTGACCGACGGATCCATCCGGACCGCCTGCTCGGCAACGTCCCGACTGGTTAGCTGTGGCCACAGCTTTTTCATGGCCGCCTCGCTGCTTGTCAGTGTCTTCCGGTCGGCGTCAGCGTCCGCACTGCTCCCAGTGGACAGCCGATACCGGGAGTCGTTGCGGTCCTTCAAGGCCTGCTTGTAATCCTTACCCGCTTGGGTAAAGGTGTTGTCGTCGGGCTTGGCCGCCGCCGCCGTGGCCTTGCGGTCCCGGACTACCTGGGCGTCGGTGGTGCGCATGTCAGCCGGTCCAGACCCCGTGCTTGGTGCCTTGGTCGACGACTGCAGAGCGTTTACACCACCCCCGCCCGCTGGGCCCTTCTTGGGCTCACGGATCATGGACTCTTTGGTGCCGAAGTCCTTGTTCTTGCCCTTGTTGTCGACGAACCCGTGGCCCTTATAGAAGGTGTTCAAGCGGCTGACGCTGGACGCCCCGAAGTCCTTGGACGGGGTGAGCGCCATGGTGTCTCCGTTGCGGTCGGCAGCGTCGGTCAGCCGCTTCATGATTTGACCGCCTGTGCCCTTACCGCGCTCCTCCTTGGGAACAACGATCTTGGACACCACCATGTGCCCGCCGCTGGAGCGGTGCACCGACAACGACACGTTGGGGTGGTCACGCTTGACCGCCTCAACCTCCTGCTCGGTGGTGCGTGTCTGCGCGGCCAGCTTGTCGGCGGATCGCCCGGACTCTACCGGGCTGCCGCTTTTCCCGAGACGCTCGCGATAGTCGCGGCGCGGTCCTTGGCGATCTGGGCGTCGGCCTTACGCTCGGACACCTCCAGGTGACCAGCCATCCCGGTGTGACCCTCGTCGACCTGCCACCCCTTGGCCTCCAGGGCCTGGCGGGCCTTGGCGATGTTGGTGTCGTGACGGGCTGCGCCCTGCGGGGTGGTGCGATCACCATGGACGTCCACCCGGTAGGAACCATCGTAGTTCTTCTTGGAGTCGTACTTGCCCTCACCGATGCCGCCGCCGCGCTGCAGAACCCGGCCCCGGTAGTCGGTGGAGGTTCCCTGGCTGACCTTGCGCCGCAAGCCCGAACCTTCGAGGGCCTTGTGCACATTCTGGCCAGTCAGGGCGGCGGGCTTGGCGGCCCGGCTGTCACGGGCGGCTACCAGCTTGCTGGCGGAGCTCTGGCCGCGCAGGTTCTTGGCGTTCTCGCGGTACGCCCTGGCTTGGGTGTCGTGGGATCGCTGCTGCTGGTCGGAGATCGCCAGGTTGCCCGCACCTGTGTGGGCGGCCGACGCCGCCTCGTACGCTTCGGGGGTGTTCTCGGTCTCGGCCTTGCGTCCGGCCTCGAACGCCTTCTGGCGGGCGTCGTTGTACTTGGTCTGGCGATCGTTGACCCGGGCCTTGGCCTCCTCGACCTTGCGGGCCGCCTCGTCGCTGGCCTTCTTTCGGTCGGCTTCTTTCTGGGCGTTGAGAGCGTCCTGCCGTCGGGCGTTGTCGGCCAGCTTCTCGTGGGTCTCGGCCAGCTTGGTGTGCACGTTGCGGTGGTTCTCGGTCGGAGCCAACTCGGCGGCCCGGCGGTTGAGCTTGGTCGCGTCGTCATGGTCCCGGGCCGACCTGGCGGTGTCGCTGGCCTGCTTGGCCCGCCCGGCTACCATGTCGTAGTGCTTGCGCGCCGCGTCATCGGCGGCGGTAGCCTCGTCGGCCGGACGTACCGCAACCACGCCGATGGGACGGGCGCCGTCACTGCCGCGCAGAGCGCTCGCACGCGACTCGTGGAACGAGGCGTAGTGCTTGCCCTCGCTGTTGCGGTAGATCGCAGCGTGGGTGTACGGCCGGGCGCTGGTACGGGTGTGGGTCTGACCGTTGAACTCGGCAACCAGCTTCACCGGCTTGCCCTTGGACTGGGTCGCGCGCTCCGCCTTGGCCGCCTCTCGCGCCGCCTGCTTGTCCGCCAGGTCGGCCTGCTTCTTGTGATTCTCGGCCTGCTTGTAGTGCAGCGACCGGTGGTTGGGACTGGCGGCGTGCTCCATGGCCACCTCGTGCAGCGCCGCTGCCGCCCGGTGCTCCTGCGCCGTGCTGGCGGCGTCTCCGGCGGACATGGCCTTGGACTTGGCGTCCTCGTACTTTTGGGCCCGCTGCGCCCGGTACTCGGCCCCCGCATCCACACCACCCCCGCCCGCCTCACGGGCCTTGCGCTCGCCTGGGGTCTCGATGTGGCCCAGCTTCTTGCCACTGTCGTCGTCGAAGACGTCGCCGTTCTGGTGGATGTTCAGGCCGGGACGACCCTTGGCGCCGGACTGCTTGACCACCCGGGAGATGTCATCCTGGTACTTGCCGATCGCGTCGGCCCCGGCCTTGTTGCGGATGGTCCGGTTCTGAGCCGATCGGACCTCCCAGTCGGGGTGCGACACAGTGTAGCTGCCGTCGGTTCCCTTAACCGTCTTGGCCCCGGTAACCTGGGCGGCCAGCCTGTCGGCGGAGCGGATTTTGCCCGTGTTGCCAGACTCGGGCGCGATCTTGCCGACCTCGGGGGACTCGCCCTTCTTGCCCCGGTTGTAGGCGGCCATGCGGATGGTGGTACGGGCACTATCGGCCCGGTCCTTGTGTCCCTTGGGCTGGACCGGCCGCTTGAAGTCGCCCTTGGCCGACTTGTGCACGACGGACCCGCCGGACCCGTGCTCGTGGACGGTGGCACGGGACCCCTCGTGGTTGCCCACGGTGGACTTGATCATCTCGGCCAGCTTGTCGGCCGAGCTCTTGGGCTTCTCGCCCTCTTTGCGCACGCGGGGGTGGTGGATGTAGGGATGCTCAGCGTCCCACTTGGCCCAGTTGTCGCCCATGCCGACCAGCCTATCCTACTGAGTGACTCGAAGACAATGTCAGGGGTTGTTGGGGTTCGGACGGGCGACCCGGCCCGCGCCGAAGACCTGGGTCGTGCGCTGTCCCGGCGCTGTGCTCACGTCCTCGGGGGTCGAGCCCTTGTAGTCGGAACTGGCCTTGGGCCGACCCAGCGTGGCCGACATGCCGGGGTCCATGCCCTTGGTGGTGGAGCTGGTGATGTCGGAGTGTCGGTTGCCCGGCGCCATGACTTTACCGGTCTGACCACAGCCGTGCAGCAGCTCGGCGTCCGACGCCGCGCCCTTGGTGTACCTGTCGCCGTTCACGATGTCCCCTCGTCGAATTGGGTGTTCTTCTCTGCCGGAAGGTTGAGCATGCCCATGATGATGGACTCGACAGTGCCGCCGTCCAGCGCCCCGAGATTGGCGGCGGTGGCCAGGGCCTGTGCGGCGGTACCTACCTTCACCAACATGTCCACCCGCTGGTTCAGGTCGTCTCCGCCGTAGGGCAGCCACGAATCGACCTGCTCGTCCTCGTAGCCCGCCTCCAGCAGGGTCTGGCGCGGAGGCACCCCGAGCGTCTGCTTGGCCTGCAGCATCTGCCACCCGGCGGTGTCGTCGATGGTGGCCGCCGGAGTCCAGCGGATCGTCAGGTTGGGACGCCGGATCCGGCCGGTGCCAGAGTCGTCGTCCCAGGTCGCCACCTTCAAGGCGAACGACATGGTATCGGTCCATCCGCGCCCGTAGGTGATCTGCCGACGGCGCACCCGCTTGAGCAGCGGCACCTCGGCCGCGCGGATGGACTCGCCCGACGGGGGCAGACGGGTGTAGGTCTGAGGGTCGAAGTAGTGCAGCGGCGTACTGGTCACCTGGGCCATCATGCGGATGTAGGTGTCCAGCGGGTTGAGGAACACCGCCGGGTCCGGCGGCTCGAACTGGCCCGCCTGTCGCACGCCGTTGAGCCACCACACCTCGCCGGGACCGGATCGCAGCGTGGAGTCGTGTCCCGTGTCCTCGAACCGGTTGATGTCGTCCGAGGTGTCGAAGTCGGCCAGCTCGTCCGACCCGTGGTCGGGGTTTGCCAGCAGGTACCGCTGGGGAAAGCCGTAGTAGTCGATCGTCGCGGCGTGCGTGATGATCAGCTTGTTGATGGCGTCCTGCGGGCCGTAGCCCGCTCGGTGCTCTGGGTCGCCGTACGGGGTCCCGGTCCGAAAGTGGAACACCGGGATCTCGCCGAACGGGTTGGCCACCGGCCAGCCCTCGTCTTCGTCGTCCTGGAACCGGATCCAGTCCCGGCGCTGGTTGCCCTTGCTGTTCGGGGAGCTGACGTACTTCTCGATCCGGTCCGGGTAGTACAGGTTGACCCGGGTCGGGGGCTTGGCCTTCATGCCGAGCTGGGCGGGCATCGTCCACTTCTTGACGGCAAACCGCTTGCGCAGCGGATTCTCCAGGTCGTAGACGACACGCGTAGTCTTGGCACTGTTGTAGAAGATGTCGACGTTCTGGAAATCCAGGGCGGCCATCGCCTCATCGTCGGACTCCGGGTCGTCCGGGTCTTCGTCCTGCCCCTGGTCGGCCGACGGCCACACGATCAGGTAGGCGTCGCCGAACTCTCCGGCCCGGCGGTGGATGTTGGTCGACTCCAGCGACAGCATGTTGCGGTCCCAGATCTCCTGCAGGATCTGGTCCGCCTCCTCGTCGTCCGGAACCGTAATGGCATTGATCTCCAGGCGGTCGGCCATCACGTCGACCGGGGTCTTGGCCAGGTTGAACCGGAACGTGATGCCCGTACGCTCCAGCGCCCGCCGGAGACGGATCGACGCGAAGAACTCAGGGTTCGTCGCCTCGTAATACATCTCGGCCCGGTGGTAGTCCGGCAGGCTGTTGGCCAGCACCTGCAGACCCTCCATCAGGTCCGGGTTGGTGGCCAACACCACCTTGGTCGGGTCGGCCACTGGTCCTCCGGGGTTGTGGGAGCTCGTGAGAGTTAGGTCAATTGAACCATTTGAAATCATGGCGAGGCCACGGGGCGACCCGACCACGCAGTACTTGACACCCACGCAAGGTGAGTGCTCCCATGGTTACATGACCATCACACAGGACACCGAGCCCATGGAGGCTCTCGACACCGCAGAGCTGGAACTGCCGGACTGGCCGACCGAGAGGGTCGAACGGGTGGTTCCGGCGACGACCCGGACCGGATCGCGCAAGGCCCTGTCGTCTGTGTACGGCTGGACGCTGCTGGCCGTGCTGTCCGGAAGCGCGCTGGGGGGTGGTGTCTGGTTTTCGGCCACCGCCGACTCGACGAACCAGCCCGCCCCGGCCAGCACGGGACTGACCCAGACATACTCCCCGGCGTCGGACGGGGGAACCATAGTGGTGCCCACCGACGGAGCGACGCTGGTCCGCCGGGCCGCTGTTGCGGCCGACACCACCGCCCCCACCGGAGACCCCGTGACCACGGACCCCACCGACACCACCCCCGTCCCCACCGATACTCAGTCGGCCCCGTCCGGCCCCCGTCGGTCGGCCGACCCGCTGCCCAGCATCGGGGGCGCCCCCGGCGGCCCCGGCGGGGGTCTGCCGGACCCGGCCCCGGACTCGTCCGCCCCGACCAGCACCGACACCTCGCCGGACACCGGGTCGGCCGCGCCCTCGACCGACCCGACGACGCCCGACCCGGGCGACAGCCCCTCGTGAGCGGGCCGCTGTACTGGGGTCTGATGTCTTTGGTCTGCCTGGCCTGGCTGATCGTGCTCGGGAAGACCGCTCGGCTGGCGCGGTTGCGGCTGGCGACGGCTCGGGACAACCTGCCCGAGTGCTGGATCTGCGAGCGGACGATGTGGCAGGACGGGGTCGAGGCGAGGATTCCGCCCGACGGCACCTGGAATGAGTGCTGGCGGGTGGTGCACCGCCGTTGCGCCCGCCGGGGCCGTCTTGACCGGCGTGCCGTCGGGAAAGCTTGACACGTAGTCAAGGAGGTGGTTGACTTGTCCTGTGGGGCCGGACGGACCGGCCCCCAGACACCGGAGGTGCCAAATGGCGGTCTCGGCCAGCGCGAAGTCTCGGGCGGCGGCAATCAGCGCCCTGATTAAGAGGGACGCGGGATTCCACGTTCGGCCGACGGGCGACAAGCGCGACACCGGGGTCACGGTACGCAGTGGCGACCGGCTGCTTAACGACGACTGGCCCCGCATCCTGATCACCGACCCGAACGACGTGATCCACGATCAGGCCGAGATCAGCCGGGTGATCGAGTACCGTCGGTACAACATCTCTGCGGCTCTGGACAAGCGTGGGTACACCTACGAGACCACCTGGATCGACGGTGACACGATCTGCACCATCCAGGTCACCGGACGCAACACCGCCAAGGCGGCCAAGGCCCCCCGCCAGTCCAAGACCCACACGGTCGTGCTGCAGTTCCAGATCAACGCCGACGCAGCCCGCCAGTACCTCGGATCGTGCGCTCAGGACGTCGACGAGAACCAGCTGGCCCGGATGGTGGGCGCGGCGATTTCGGAAATGATCGAGGTCAGCAACGCCGCGAACCTGGGCGCGATCGTCGTCACCAAGAACACCTTCAAGAACTGATACCACACACCACCCCCGCCCCACTCGGGGCGGGGGCCGTCAGGTCAGGAGGTCACCGTGTGGTGGTCGATCGGGATCGGCCGGGTACGGATCGGCGGCCCGTTTCGCGTGCCGCGAAAGCCTCGGCGCCGGGTCGAGCCGAAGACGTACTACCACCACGAGGGGTGCCACCGGGACCACCTGAGCGTCGAGTTGCTGCAGGCGTGCGACCGTCGCCGCTTCCGCAAGGAGAAGAGAGAAGGCAGATAGATGTACACCAGAGTGACGCACGACCACCTGGTCGAGCTTAACGCGGAGGACCTGGTCAGGGAGCTCGGCGGCCCGGCTCCCGACGTCGAACGGCACTACGCGCGCGAGTCCATCGTCCCGCACAGGCTGTCGATCAACTACCACTCGGCCAACGACCTCCCGTTCAAGGCCGCTCAGGCCGTGGTCTGGGGATTCCGTCGGCTGGCCAACGGCGGGCTCGGTCGCGAGGAGCGCATGGAGAGGTTCACCACCGTTCGCGACGACTGGCCGGACTGGGTCAAGAAGCTGACGGAGCAGCTTCACCCGACCAGGTAGGTACTTGACAGCAGGACAGACGTCGCCACACCACCCGCCCCCGCACTGCCCATTCGGTGCGGGGGCGGCCCGTTGCAGAGGAGATTGACATGAAGTACCTGATGGAACCCGGCAAGACGTACATGGAGGACCAGCCGTTCCGCGCGCCCGAAACCGTGATGGTGTTCAAGTGCGTGGCCGTGGCCGACCACCCGACCGACGCGAGTATGGCGCCGTTCGCGTTCGGGTTCGGGACGCCCGCCCACCCGGGCGACAGCTGGCGCTCCAGTGTCGTCCAGTTGTACGAGGGCTCGAAGTGGGTCCGGTGCGACCTGCTGTCGACCGACCGAGGCCCGAGGTGGCTGCCGATCAAGGATGGAGAGTAAATCAATGGATAAGGCAACGGCGTACCGAGCGGTGGCGATCCTGCAGGACGCGGGGGTGCCCAGCTCCGACAACCCCAAGGTCGTGCAGCTGAACGGCGGAGAGTGGGCGCTGGAAGCGACCACCCACCCGGGGCTCGTGGTCGCTGACCTGGCCGACGGCAAGGGGCTGTGCCCCGATTCGTGGTTGCGGGCGCTGATCCAGCGGGCAGTCGCGGACAACTCGCTGCCGTCCGACGACACTCCGGCCCCGAGCCGAGACGAGGACGTGCCGCTCCACAGCCTCGTCGTGGTCACGAACAGGGCCTGTGCGGTCCTCGCGGCGGGCCACCTGCTCACAGCAGCGGCCCGGGTCCACAAGGACGACGAGAGCCACGCGGCGGCCCTGGAGCAGGTGGCCGACGACATCGCCCAGGCGGCGGCCCGATGACCCGGTTGGTGTTGACGCTGCTGGCAGCCGGGTACCTGCTGGTCGGTGTCGGGTTCGCGTTCACGACCATCAACAGCCGACAGTTCAGCAAGTTCGGGTGGGTCACCAAGACGGTCTGGTTCTTTATGCTCATGTTCTTGTGGTTCCCGATCGTCCTGGTTTTGGTCGGGGCGTGGTTGACCGGGGATTGACAGGCGGTCAACCCGGCTGATTGGCTTTTCCTTAGCGCGGGGCCCGGTCGGGGCCCCGCCCCGAGTACGGAGGTCACCGCACATGAGCATGAAGAACTTGGGCGTCGGGCACCAGGTCCGGCGCGCGGGCGCCCCGTTCAACACCGAGAACACGGGCGTGATCGTGGAGGCGGTCTATCCGCCGACGCCCTCCACCGAGGGCCTGTCGGTCGAGGAGTCCGCCACCCAGCTCGGCATCGCCCAGGCCCTGCCCGCCCAGATCAAGGTGTACTGGCAGCACACGGGCCTGGTCGAGCAGCTGACCGAGAACGACGTCGACGGCAACTACCCGGGCGGCAACGCGTACCGGGCGTGGGACCACGGGTTCCCGATGTTCGCCGTCGAGACGGACGGGCACGGCGGTGTCGAGGTTTGGACTCCGGACGGAGAGCAGGCGGTCGCGATCGAAAGGTCCTTGTGGGCCTCGAAGAGCGACTCCGTCTGGGCCGACCAGATCGTCTACGCGGTCAAGCGGTACCTGTCCAACACGATCCCGGACAAGAAGCCCGCCGAGATCTCCAACGCCGAACAGTTCGAGGACTGCGGCGTCTGAGATAGCAACACCCGCCCCCGCCCGTGTCAGGGCGGGGGCGCCCAACGACTGGTGTATCAATTACTGGAGGTTAATATGAGCAAGCCGATTCCCGAGGACCGCGACATCGACCCGATCGTCGCCGAGCTGCGCAAGCTCCGACTGGCCGCCAAGATGCACCAGCCGGAGCTCGCGACCGAACTCGGGTTCGAGTCCGGGTCGTCGGTAAGCGGGTACGAGCGGGGCGACATGCAGCCCAGGCTGGACGTGCTGCACGCGTGGGCGGGGGTGTTCGGTCACAAGGTGGTGTTGGTCAAGGGCGACGCCCCGGCCAAGAGGGCGCCGCGCCGCAAGCCGGACGACGAGAAGATCGAGGTGTCGTTGACCAAGTACCAGATCGCGCTGGCGATGGGGTACCTGATCGTGGTGGCCAAGCAGATGGAGGGCAAGAGCAGCCTGGTCAGTGAGGACCTGTTGTCGGTCGCCGACGAGATGGCTCGGGCGCTGGGGGGCAGCTGATGCCCGCTGCCCGACAGGACCGTCAGACCCAGCTCCACAACGGTCTGATCCAGGGGGGCATGCGACCGAGCATGATCACTCGGTACTACGGGCTGGTGCAGTTCAAGACACCCAGCGGCGCCACGTACACTCTCAGCGACGACGACATGCACCGACCCAGGGACTGCCCGGAGTGCCGCAAGCAGCAGACCAGCCCGACCCAGTAGGCGCCCCCGACCGGCTGTCAGTCAACTTGACAGCCGGTCAAGGGTATGGTTGGATGGGGGTGCGGGGCCGACCGGCCCCGCACCGAACCGGAGGTCAACACATGAACGTTACCCGTATCGGAGAGCGCGAGGTCAGCCCCGGCTGGCACTTCGAGATTTCCCGGGTCTTTGAGAGCCCGCACGGGGACCGGACCGAGGAGATCACCAACTTCGAGTGGGTGTGCGAGCTCGTACTGGTGTTCCTGGACATCGACCCCGCCACAGTCGGACCGCTGGACTGGGACAAGCTGGTATTCGACGCTCGTGAGCCCGAGGACAAGGCCGCAGAGGACAGCACCCCGATGTGGGAGATCCCGCTGACCATCAACCGGCTGGCGGAGCTGGCGATGAACAGCGGATTCATGAAGGTCCTCTTCGAGCACAAGGGCACCAAGTACCAGTTCGAGACCGACGTCGACTGGTGACGACACCGCCCAGCCCGCACTCGCGGGCTGGGCCCTTCAACTGTTGGAGGTAGAGTGAACTACACCGAGACCCTGCGTCACGTCTCCGCGAGCGTCTACAACTTCGTGCGTAGGCCCGACTGGCCGGAGCAGCAGTGGCTGGGCATGAACATGGAGGGGTATCTGGTCGACCACGACGCCAATACTGGGAACCGCACCCCGCACCAGCTGACCGAGGAAGAGATTCAGGCCACCGACTGGCAGCAGGTGGCCTGACCCACCCACACCACCCCCGCCCGGCCACCGACGGCCGGGCGGGGCCGTCTGATAAGGATGTTGAAATGACCAAGAGAGGCGAGGTCCAACCCTACCGCGTCAAGTTCAAGTTCCCCTCGGGGTCCGGGCTGCGCGGACAGGGCGTGATCGTCTGCTCGTCCGTGCAGGTGGCCGACCTCCGGGCCCGGGAGCAGCTGGATCGGGGGGCCGACATCGAGATCTTCCGGGTCGGGGACGACAAGATCTGGCGGTCTGTCGAGGCCAAGACCCAGGACCAGCACCTGGACGCCCGGACGGTCAAGATCAGCCGACGCGACGCCAAGGAACTGCTGGAGATGCTCTCCTGGATCCAGGAGCAGTGCCCGACCGGGCCGGAGGGCGAGCCGCTGGGCAGCCAGGTGGCCCGGCTGCACGAGAGCATCGAGACCGGACTGGCGCTGGCGCTGTAACCGATAGATCCGAGGATACCGACATGCCTAGACTGTACAACCCCGACGCCCCGGACGGGGCGTCGGCCGACCCTAGGAGAAAGATGCCCGGCCCGCGCACCGAGATCCAGCCGACGGCCCTGCTCCGGCTCAGCCAGGAGCAGCTGGAGTTCGTTCTGTTCACCAGCGAGTACCTGCTCTTGCTGGATCGCACGGCCCGGGACAGCGACTGGCCGCACACGGTCCAGGTGGACCTGGACAGCCAGGACAGGGCCCGTCTGGGCCAGCTCGTCCGGTTCCTGACCAAGACCCGTGACGAGACGTTCGGTCGGCCCGAGGGTGCCTAGGAAGCTGGCCAGCGGACGGACCACCGCCAGGTTCCCGGAGGATCCGCTGATAACTCGTCTGGTCGAAGAGCGCAAGAAGCGAGGTTGGACTCAGGGGCGCGTCGCCCGCCGGATCGGCGTGGGTCAGTCCGCACTGTCGGCGTGGGAGCGCCGGATCAATGACCCGACACTGACCGACACACGGGCGTGGTGCGCAGCCCTCGACATGACGATGAAGATCTACTAGCTTGACACGTTGGCAAGAGGATGGTTGAATGGGTGTTGCGGGGCCGGGAGGTCCGGCCCGCAGCACCGGAGGTCGAGATGGACAGCGCATACTGCGTCAGGTGCCAGCGCGATGACCTGCCTAAGAGCTTGTTGTGCACCAGCCGTCCGGACAGCACCCCGATCACCGACAACGGTGCTGACCGCGACCCGAGCCTGGTAGCCCGCTACGAGGGTCGTTGCATCCGCTGCTGCGCCCACAATCACGGCTAACATCAACCCATTCAACACCGGAGGTCGTCATGAAGGTCCAGTTCCTGCACAATGTTGAGATGCACGGCGTGGTCTACTACACCAAGGGCGAGGTGCGCGAGGGCACCCCCGAGACCGATCTCGATGAGACCACCCCGGGGTTCCGCGTCGAGCCCTCGACCCGGCCGGGAGTGCCGCAGACCGCCAACTGGGTCAACGCCAAGCTCGTGAAAGTCGTCACACGCGAGATCACAGTGTCCGTCACCGTCAAGCTGACCGTGGACGTCGACGCCTGGGCGCGCGAGTTCGGAACCGACACCTCCGCCAAGGCGGTGCGGGAGGACGTGAAGTCCTACGTCGGCAACGAGTATCTGGCGCACCACCTGCGGGACGCCGAGGTCATCACCGACGTCGACTACAAGTAGCCCAGCAACACCCCAGACCCCGGGTCCTTGACCCGGGGTCAACTGTGTGCTTGGCTGGTTGTGGGGCCGCCCACCCGGTCGGCCCCCGCCGACCGGAGGTCAACGTGGACCACGACAAGAACCTTACGCTCATTCACCCGCAGGGCCACCCGGTGGCCAGCAAGATCAACGACCGCATGGTCATCAGTCTGACCCAGGAGGACGCGGGCCGCCTCGCCGACGAGATCACCTGGTTGATCGAGAGCGCACTGGGCCGGGGCGACACCGAACTGGACACCGTGCGCCAGGTCCGGGCCCTCAAAGACACGATCGACACCGTCCGCTACACCACCCCCGCCCCCGGCGACCGACGGCGCAAGCGAGCTTAGACGTACGACCCGATGTTGCGGCCGCCCATGGAGTCCTTCTTGGGCGGTCGCAGCATGCGCACCGCCGCCGAACCGATGGCGTCCACCATGTCGTCGTTCGGCGCCTTGGGGAACCCGACCATCTGCTCCTCGGCCGACCCGTGGCGGGTGGTGTGCAGCACCCGCTGGCGCTGGTAGTGCGCCAGCAGCTGGGCCGCCCGCACGCGCTTGTCGACAGACTGCTCGATCAGCTGGATCTTGCACGGCAGGTGGTGCAGGATGTCGATCCAGTGCTCACCGCCCTGGTTGACCTCGACCAGGACCAGCCCGATCTCCGGGAACATCTCCAGGATGCGCAGCACCTCGGCCCGCAGCTTCTCGCCGATCAGCTTCACGGCCCTGACGTACTTGACCTCACACATGCCGAAGTTGCCGAGGATCCGGGACTGGATGTCCTCGGCGTCGGTGGCCTTGACACGCGGGTCGCGCGACGGCGGCGGCATCCAGCCGACCACGGCCAGGCCCGTCCAGTCGGTCGCCTTCTTGTCCTTCATGGCCGGGTCGATCGACAGCACGGTCTTGGTGGTCAGCGGCAGCGAACCGTACTGGAAATCGTCCTTGGTCCAGTAGTCGCCGTCCAGGCCGAGCGGGCTGTTGGCGAAGTTCTTAAGGAACGACCTGGTATGGCGGATCGCCTGCAGGAACTCGATGGGCCACTTCGAGGGCCAGATCGAACGCTCGGTGCCGTCGTCGTTCGCGATAACCGGCGGGTAGTAGTGCACCCGCATATTCTGCTCGCGGATCCACTCGGCGGGCTCCTCGTCCGGCTCGGTCACAGACTTGACCAGCTGGTGGATGATGGAGCCGGGCAACGTCACTGTTCCGGCGATCACGACCTGGGCGTACTCGGACAGCGGAAAGATGACGTCGATGATCGTGGTCAGACGGCCCTGGACCTGGTACTCGCTGTACTGGTCCTCGCCCGGCTCGATGTCGTCGAGGATGAGCATGTCGGGCCGCTGGTGCCCGACCTTCATGCCGAGGGTCTTCGAGTCCGCGCCACGGGCACCGAAGACGAATCCGGACTTGCGGATGGTCAGGCCCTTGGTGTCGGACAGGGTCATGCCACGGTCACGGACGGCGGGCTCGCACAGGTCGGGATAGTCCCGGCGCAGCAGGGCGTTCGTGTCGAGCTCGTTCTTGAATGTCTGCAGGTGCATCTCAGCCTGTGTACCGGCGTCGGCAAAGGCAGCGATGAACTTGCGATGCCCGTGGGCGGCGGCCCACAGCGGCAGGATCAAAAAGAACCAGGTCGACTTGCCCAGCTCACGCGGGGCCACGTAGACATCGCGCTTCTCACGTGGTCGGCTGGATCGGCGGATCCATTCGAGGGCCTGCTTGCACCAGTCGATGTGAGCGTCGCACATGGTGATCTCGCCTCCGGTAGCCTCGGAGCGCAGGTGGTCGCGCAGATACACCAGAGCAAACAGCATCGGGTCGCGCCGGGTCTGCAGCCGACGAAAGCGGGACGACTGGCGGATCACCTCGCGGCTGGCTTTGCCGCTGGGGTGCAACAGGCTCTCGCCCTTCCACCGCCTGTCCCTGCTGCGGACGTAGGACTTCCAGTCGAAGGTCTCGGACGTCTCGCCGTCCAAGAACCCGATCGACTCCGAGGCGGAGATGATGCGGGTCGGGAATACCCCGTTCTGGCCACCGGAGGTATCTCCGGTGGCCTGCTGGTCCAGCGTGGCTGTCATGCGACCAGCTGGGGCACCGGCGGGCTCGGTGCCCACCGGGTGAGCTTCGCAGGGGTGATGTAGCCGGGCCACTCGTGGTCCGGGATCAGCGGCCAGCCTGCCTTGGCCGCACACGCGGCAGCCATCTGGCTGCAGATCACATGCCCGGACTTACTGACGGCCAACTGCGCCAGGTGCAGCGGGTCCAGGTCGAGGTGATGAGCGGCGATCGCCACGTAGTCGGTGTACGAGTACGGGATCTTAACGTACGCCAGGGCGGCCGAGACCATGGCGGCGGCGTATTGCGGCGGGCACGGGATCCACAGAACCTCGCGTCCCTGGTACTCGGTCAGCACAGCGGTCCGGACACCACCCGGCTCCGCCTCGACCAGCGTCTGGCCGTCGACCATGACGAACGCGTGTTCGTAATCCTTGAATCCGTCGCCGTTGAGCCACTGGGCGATTCGGATGGCCTCTCCTACGAACCCATCGATCTTGACCAGTCCGATCCACCCGGCGGCGGGAACCAGCGCGGTCACAGACTCACCTCTTTCTGACGCCCTTGCGGTCGGGCAGGCTGCGGTATCCGGTAACCTTACCCTTTTCGGCCTCGACCTGGTGGGCCCACCTGTGAGCAAACGTCTTGTGCGTCGCCATCAAGAATCGCCACTGGGCCTTGCTGTGCATCGGTCCGGGCGACTTTCCGCCGTGGTCCTTCTTGTCCTCGGCCACCTACACCACCCCTGCCCTCAGTGCCCTGGCATGTTCGGCCCGGCGCCCAGGACCGGGCGCCAGCTGCCGACGTTCTCGATCTGGGCCACGTCCCGGTGCGCGTCGGCGATGTGCTGGGCGGCGTCGGTCGGCTCGACGAAACCGGGCTGGGTCTTGGGCCGGTGGGTGTTCAGCGCGTGGACGTGGTCGGCCAGCGTGGCCGCCCACAATGGGCCGTGGCCGGGGTCGGTGTACTGGTGCACGTAGCCCACGGGTGTGTTGTTGTGGACAACAACGTGCTGAGTCGGGGTCTGCGCGTACGCCTGGTAGTCCAGCGCGCTGGCGGGACGCACCGTGGTCGGGTTGCCCGAGCTTCGGGCGTTGATACCGGCGGGCGCGGACGGCGGGCCGGACGAGCCTACGTCCATCGGCCAGCCCTTGGACATGCGGTCGCGGGTGGGAGCGTTCGAATTGCTCCCACCCACACCGTCGGCGGACCCCACAGGTCGACGCGCACTCACGGGATCAGTTTAGCGCGGCGTTTGGCGTGACGCCACCGTGCCTCGGCCAGCTGACGCTGCGACTCCAGGTGCGGCCACAGCGTGCCCAGGTCCTCGCGACGGGCCACCTCGTCGTACCACATCGGCTCGGAGCAGAACCCGCCCGCGTGCCTGAATACCGCCTGATCCCACAGTCCGACGCCGTTCGGTACGTAGACCTCGCAGTTGAACAGGCTGACCCGCCAGTCGTCCCGGTTGAATTCGGCCATGGCCGGGTCCGGCTCGACCAGCACCACCCGCCCCCGGCGCCGGAACGGCCACATCAGTAGGTGCCCGACCAGGTGAGCACGTGCCGACTGCGCCACTCGGCCAGGGCCCTGCCGTCCGGAAACACCTTGAGGGGAATGGGCTCCGGGAAGTCGATCGGGTCGAAGATCACGGGCACCCAGCGGTGGCCGGGCAACACCAGCTCGGCAACGTGCTCGGGACGCTCCAGCTGGGTCTCCAGCGGCACGCCGAACACGGACTGTCCGTCCCAGCCGGTCTCGTGAGGGCGGATTCGCTGCAGCAGCCGGTGCCGGTCGGCCGGGTGGATCAGGATCTTGTCGGGAACTTCACGTTCCTGTCCGAGGGCCCACAGCAGCTTACCGGCGGTGTACCAGTCGCGCGGTTCGGTCACTGCCACTGGCTGTCCGGTCGGTAGAACGAGGTCGGCATCTCGACCCGGATCACGGGTGGCATGATCTGGCGAACCGGGTTGCCGAGAGTCGGCGGAACGAATCCGCGCAGGTCGGCCCACGGGTACAGCACATAGTTGTCCCAGACGGCCGTCAAGACGACCTGCTCCAGCCGCAGCGGCCAGCGCTTGACGTGCCAGCGCATCCACCACGCCCCCGCGTGCTCTCGCCGGAACATCTGCCACCAGGTCGTCGGGAACTCGACGGTCCGGCTGGCCTCGTGCGGGACCAGCTTCTCGCCGTAGACGTCCGTGGACAGCCGGGCCACGAACTGGTCGGACATCATGTCCTCGATGATGTCTACCCCAGCACCGTCCAGCATGTCGGCTGTTACGTGGTTGATGGCAGCAAACTTCTGACGCACCAGGGTGGTCACCCGGGTGCCGTCAAGACGTTGGTCAGGCACTGTGCAACTCCTTGATCAGGCGGAACGAGACGATAGCGGCGTCGATGTTCTCGGCCACGTACCGCTGCGCCTCGGGGATCTCTACGGGCTGGCCGGACAGAAGCGAGCCCTCCATCTGGGCCAGTGTCTGCGCCAGCGGCAGCCCGAGAGTCTCCCAGATCAGCGGGTCGTTGAGCTGCACAACCTGGGCCACGGCCCGGCGCATCGTCAGCAGGTCGGGGTCAAGGGCGGGAGGTTCGGTCATGGCTTTACCTTCGGCTCAGGAGGAAGTCCGTTACCGACATGACAGCGGCACGGACAGTACCCGAACGCGTCGAGGCACACCCCGTCGCAGTTCGAGTTGCCGCAGTACCCGTAAATGCTGCCGCTGATGCAGCCCTCGCCCGCCTTCAGTCCCTCGCACGCGTAGACTCCCTCGTCCTCGTGCTGGTCCTCCAGGGACTCATATTCAGGCACTGTCGCGCAGCCGTTTCGCCAGGGCCGCCGGGTGGTTGACCACGGCCCGCACCTTGTCCCGCTCCACGATCATCTGCTTGAGATACGTCGCCAGATCGAGAGCCTCTTCGTACGCGTCCTGCAGCGCGTCCCGGCCGTTGAACGGTTGCAGCGGCGTGCCGTACCGCTCGATCCCGACCTGCTTGCGCTGCTCGACGTCGGCTGTCACCAGGTCCTGAATGCACGGCCCGTCGTTCACGACGGGCAACGGCTGGTCTCCCGCACGCTGCTTCACGACACCACCCCCGCCCGCTCAGCCTCCTGGCCGTGGTCGCCCTCGCCGGGCGGGCACTGGTGGGCGATGATCGCCTGAGCGATGTCGATGGCCAGCGCGTGGTCCTGTCCCGGCATGTTGGGCACGAACACCCACGGGCCGGAGCAGGCGGTGTGCCCGACCAGCAAACCGCCGTCAGCTGCCCGCACGCCCACCAGGTGCGCGGCCGGAGCGGTAACCACTCGGCCGGTCACAGCGTCGCCTCCTCGGTCGGCACCACGAGGTCAAATTCGTCGGCCCACAAGACCGCCCTGAGCACGACCCAGCCCGGGGGTACGGCCCCATCGTCTTCGAGGACCTGAAGATACGGGCCGTCGGAGATCTCAAGTCTGCGGCCCATGGCGCTGGCCATCAGGTAGTGCATGGCGGCCCGGCCGATCAGACTGTTGAACGTGATGGGCGGCCCGTCCTCGGCATCGACGGGCAGCGTATGCGGCGACAGGACGTCGAAGAAGTAGGCGACCTCTCCGGTCGGGGACGGGCTGGCGAGCGAATGCTCGACCATCTCCCAGCCGTGTACCGGGTCGCGTCGCCACAGCGGGGACACCACCCCCGCCCCCGCATGCGCCGGAGTTGTCGGGTTGGCCTGTTGCACTTCAGTCCTCCTCGTCGGCGGGTGCCTCGAACCCCTGGCGGGCGATGGAGTCGAATTTGAGCTCGGCGAACTTGACCATGCCCAGAGCCATGATGGCGCTGGTGTCGGTCACGCACACGGCGTTTATCAGGGTCTTTCCGCCGTCCGGCGCCCAGCCGCGCCGGACGAACACGGCCATGACGTCGGTCAGCGCCATGTCCTCGACCTTCCAGCCCATCTGCTCGATGTAGGCGTCGACCGCGTTGGTCAGAAATTCGTTGGCTGCTCGGCTATCGATCTCTCCAGACACCCGGTCACCCTACCGCACCGGTTGCCCACGCGCATAGCAGGATGAACGCGGTGGCCAACCCGAGAATGCCCAGCGTCTGGGCAGCGGCGCGCAACAGCGTTGTGCCCCGGTCGGTCCGGGACTTGACCCAGCTGATCCCGACGGCGACGAACAGGCACAGCGTGATCGAGGTGAAGGTGGCCAGCGGCATGTCCGCCATGTACGGCACGACGGGCAGCAGCGTGCCCGCTCCGGTGGTCAGGCCGATGACGGCGCTGGCGCCCAGCCCGGCGTCGCTGTCGGACAGGTACTCACCCGCGCCCATCGACACGGCGCCCGAGGCGGCCAGGCCGACGCCGGACAGGATCAGCGCGTGTCTGTCGTGGGTCAGACTGAACACGGCGCCCAGCACGGTGACCACGCCGTCAAAGGCACCGAAGATGGCCGGACCGTAGTACCGGTCGAATCGGGAGGCGGTCATGGCGCGGCAGTCTCTCGGATCCGGCGGATCTCCGCTTCCACCTCGGCCTCGTGCTGGTCCAGGAACGCGGCCAGCTCCCTGTCCTGGTCGGTAACCGTCTCGATCGTCTGGTCCAGCTTGATGGTGGTCGGGACCTCCATCGGGATCAACTTCTTGCGTCGGTCGTGGATCGCCAGCGTGCGGTCTTCGAGCTTCAGCAGCGTGTCGATGTCGCGGGCCTTGTACGCCTCGGCGATCAACGAGATGTTGATCTGGGTCAGGGCGTCGAACCGGTCGAGCTCGGTGGCTCGGGCCGACTCCACCAGCTCCTGCGGCAGGTACTGCTTGCACCCCTTGCGATACCGGCGGGCGGCGGTCTGGGGGTTGCAGTGCTGGATCTCGGCGATCTCGCGGAACGACATGCCGTTCTTGCGCAGCTCCAGGGCCTGCAGCGTCAGACGGCGGTTCTCGTCCTTCTCCCGCTCGCGTCGGGCAAGGGCGGCCCGGTTGAACTCCGGGTCATCAGTCGCCACGCGGCATCGCCTTCACGCGCAGGAATCGGGAGTCCGAGTCGTCGATGACGACCGGGATCCGCAGGTTGTTGGCCGCGCCACGGATCCGGCGGGCCATGATCTTGTTTTCATCCCAGTAGTCGCGCCCCCGCGTCAGCGTCCATTCCCTGCCGTTGAGCCACTCGGCCCACGGGTAGGTAGGTACACGCCCCGGCTCAGGCGGAGAGGGGTGGGCAATAGTCATGCCGCCAGGTTAACACGCTGGTCGAGGGCGGCGCAGCCGACAAGTATGCGGCAGGCCGCGCGCTGGCTTCACCCGGGGCCTACCCCGGGCGCGGCTTCCCGGCAACCGTCGGCGGATCTCATCCGACGGCGCTCTACCTTAGGCCAGCGCACGGCCTGTCGCCCTCAAAACCTGGACGTCCTACTTACGCCGTACGTTCGGTTCGGTCCGCCCAGGGCGGCAGCGGGTTGGGTGACAAATCCCACCCGCCCGGTCTGGCTGTCACATCAAGGGCGGTCCCTGCCGCATGTGTGGCTACGATACCAGGTGGCTTGCGCTGGCCGCCACCGCCACGGCCCAGGCAAGCAGCCCCAAGCACACGAACGTCGCCCAGTGCCAGCGGGGCGGTTGCGGCGCGGGCGCGACCAGGCACAGCACCAGGGCGACGAAGAAGCTGACCACGGCGACCCAATAGCAGAACACAACCATGTTGAACTCCTGACGTCGACCGTGGCCCCGCCACGGTCACGGGTTGGTGAGCGAATCGAGCGAGTATCCCTGGTCGCTGGTGAAACCAGCGGCGGGCTGGCCCTGCCAGCGCACGGTCGGCAGCCTCTCGCCCGTGTGGGCATTGGCCGCGTACCCCGTGACCACACCACCCTCCCCCGACCGGGCGTGCCGCACAGCCGTTCCTTCCGCAGGAAGGGCGGCCAGACCCGGTACGCCCTGCGAGCCGTCGGCCGGGTGCGTACCCGGCTGGCGCTCGTACCAGCCACCCGGGTTCATCGAGCCGAGATAGTCGGTGTACGCGCTGGATTCGGCAGTGTCCATAGACAACAGTGTAGCCCCGGCGGTCGGACGGGGCTACTGGGCGGACAGGGTCAGGCGTTGTCGAGCAGGCGCCGGGCGGACTTCACACCGCGCAGGCTCATGGACTTTATAGACTCGGGCTTGACGCCCAGGGCGGTCGCCACGTCCTCGACCGGCTGGTCCAGGTAGTACCGGCGCAGCAGCACCTCGCGCTGGGTCGGAGTCAGCTGGCCCAGGACTGCCAGGGCGCGGGCCCACTCGTCCTTGGCCACGGCCCGGCTGTCCGGCTGGTGGACCTCCGGTGCGGGCTGATCGAGCTCGATCTCGCCGTCCTCGTTCTCGGGCACCAGGAACTCGAACCGGGTGCGGTGCGACTTGAGGTGGTCCAGCACCCGGTTGTTGGCGATCGTGGTCAGCCACGCCTCGAACTTGGCGCCCCGGTTGCTGTACCGACCCAAGGACCGCCACGCGCTGACGAACACGTCGGCGGCCAGGTCTTCCACAAGGTCTTCCGGGGCCCTTCCCGTGGCCCGGCGCAGCTTGATCGCTATCCGGCCCCGGACCAGTCCTCTTGTGGCCGCGTACACCCGTCCGAACGCCTCCGCGTCCCCATCCTGTGCGCGGCACACCAGCGTCTCTATGTCGGTTTGCATGACCCAAATTCTTGCACGGCTATTGTCTTCGTGTCAACCTTTAAATCGTTGACATACACGGGGTAGGGGCGACGGGACTTGAACCCATACTCGGCTGTGTATAAGACAGCTGCTTTCACCTTTAAGCTACGCCCCCGCGTCGGCTGTGCCGACACGGCGGCCCGAGGCTGGTTGGACCACAACCTCGGGCCGTCGACGGCTGGCCGATTTAGGTGTGCCGGGTTGTGACAGACCCGGCCCCCAGTCTCGGGGGCAGCCGGGCGCGCGGACATCCGTCCACGTGCGCCGGGGGTCGAGGTGGGATCGAACCACCACACGCGTGCAGGCTCGCTTCCGGAGGTCACCAGGCGCGCCACTACGCGGCTCTACCATTTGAGCTATCGACCCGTGTGTGTGGGCCCGGCCCGCCGTCCGAACCGGCCAGGCCCCACACGTCGACCAGCGAACAGGGTGGAACGCGTCGGTCCGTCGATCTGGGGGCCACAGCCGACACTGCGGCCCGCTCCACGTCGACGGGCGATACGTGTTCGCCCCACGGTTGGTCGTAGCGCGAGAGGGATTCGAACCCTCGACCTCCAGCTTATGAGGCTGGCGAGCTGACCGAGCTGCTCTATCGCGCGTTGGGCGGGGCGTCTCCCGACGCCGCCGCGCGTGCCTGTCGAAGCTCGACGCAGGTAGCTAACCCAACTCTGCGTCTCGACTCCGGCGGCACTTCCGCTCGGACCTTCCCCGGCTGTCGCCCCTGGTGGGGGCCGCCGCTCCGGGCGGTGATACCACCGTAGCACGGGGCGGCTTTGCCGCACCATACTGGGACTCCCCGGCCAACATCGAACTTGACGTATGGACAACCCCTGTGGTTGACTTTCCCTGTGAGAGCGACCAGCCCGGTCGCTCCCAGCGACCGGAGGTCAAGATGATCGAGCTCACCCCCGAACTGGCCCAGCAGCTCGCCAGCGTCCTGTCGTCCGCCAGCGGCGACGCCAACGACCAGGAGTCGGCCGCCCTGCTGCAGAGCCTGGCCGACGCGGTCACCGACGCCATGGACCGCAAGTCCGCCCGGGAAGCGGAGACCGCCCGCAACCGCGAGTTCCTGGCCCACTCGGTTCGCCGGACCGCCCGCCGGGTGGTCACCAACAACGAGGAGGTCAACACCCTGCTGGCCGGTAAGCTGGCCGAGGGCCTGGGCCTGACCGTCAGCCAGTTGGCCTCGCTGCTGCGGTCCCAGGCAGACCTGAAGATCTACCAGCTGATGGCCGACGAGGCTGACGACACCCAGCTGCTGCGGATGCTGGAGGTGGCCGTGCGCGAGTGCCGTCGGCTGCTGGCCAGCGGCACCAAGCACACCGACTCGATCGACCGGGCCGTCCAGGAGTACGACCGCGACGCCGCCGCCGCGTTCCTGAACCAGTGGGCCGACCTGGCGTGACGCGCTCCGCGAGTCACGCCGACCCCCTGTCAAACTTGACAGGGGGTCAAGTGTATGGTTGACTGGTTTTCAGAGGGCGGCTCCGCCGCCCCGGACACCGGAGGTCGGACAATGGAGCTCAACATCAGCGCCGAGCGGCTCGGCGAGATCCTCGCGACGATGCGGTCGGCGCGCCACTCCGAGGACCACAACATCTACGACGAGCTGGAGTCGGCCGCCAGCGACCTGGCCGACGCCGTGGTCAACGCCTATTGCAAGGGCCTGAACCACGCCGCCGCCGTGCTGGCCGACGGCAACGACCCGCACGAGGACTTTCTGCGGCCCCCGGCCGACCTGGACCAGGAGTTCCACCACCAGTGGATCTCCGACTACTGGCGCGGGGTCGCCGCCGCCGAGAAGGCCCACTACACCGACTGAGGCTGGCGGGGACCAGCCTCGTCCACATCACCCGCTCCCCAGCCCGGGGAGCGGCCCTTCAAAAACACCGGAGGTCAACATGTTCAAGCACTGGTACTGGATCCTGCCCGTCGTGCTGGTCGGCGCCCTGTTCGCCGTCCTGCTGATCCTGGTCTCGGACCGCCCCGACGGGACGGTCACCGACTACAACGACGGATTCGCCACCAGCAAGCAGGACGACTGCAGGCAGGGGTCCCAGTACGCTTGCCAGTGGCTCGACCAGGCACACATCAGCCGCTGACGTCGGCGGAACCGACGTCGCCCACCCTACACCACCGCCCCCCGGTTTCGGCCGGGGGGCGGTGCGTTGTCGTCGGAGGTCAGGTGGTCTGCGGCGGCTCGTCGTCCGGCAGCCGCCGGATCGTCACTGCGTAACGACCCCCCTGGACGAACTCGTGCCCGGCCGGGCCGTTGATCACCAGGTCGATCGTGCCCGCCGGGGTGTAGGGCGCCCACTCGGTGTTGTCGCGCCCGTCGGTCGAGGCCATCAGCCGGACCTGGCTGCTGGCCTGGTCGACCACCTGCTGGCCGGTGCACACGAACCGCGCTTCGACAGCCATCAGAACGCCGTCGGCTGGCAATACCCCGGGCCGTCGCCGTGCCGTCGGCTGGTGGCCCAGAACGCGTCGAACCCGTCCAGGTGGACCTGCAGGTTGGCCACCAGGCTGGCCGAGTCGAACACGGCCACCACGTCGGCCGGGAACTGCTGACCCTGCTGGACCTCGTTGGCCGCGCCCAGACCGCCGACGTTCTTGCGCCGGGCCCGGATCTGCTCGACATCCGGAACGCTCAGGGTGTACAGCACCCGCTGGCCCAGCATAAACGGCTTGCTCATAAGCTTCCTAACGTTAAACAACGGCAGCAAGCGCGAAGCGCGCTGCTGTCAGAACTTGGTCAGCGATGTGTTGGAGTAGCCCTGGCCGAATCCGTCGCCGTCGCCGGTCCACTCGACGATGCCGTGCGTCAGGTCCTTGACGTACGGGTCGTTGTGCACGCCGACCACCAGCCC